>Ga0302319_10019989_pt1 | contig 12132 bp, 7 predicted proteins | sample Bog_T0_2_FD_203319 | JGI IMG/M metagenome (GOLD analysis project Ga0302319, IMG submission 203319) | Peat permafrost microbial communities from Stordalen Mire near Abisko, Sweden - Bog_T0_2 | ecosystem: Environmental > Terrestrial > Soil > Wetlands > Peat | place: Sweden: Abisko, Stordalen Mire... | reverse complement strand
GAACGACTCTCCCGTTCGTTCCAGGAACACGAAACGATCGTCGCGGCGATCCTGCGCGCCGACGCCGACGCGGCGGGCGCTGCGGCCTATTCCCATGTATCGATCGTCAGTACGGCGGCCGCGGCCCTGATCGCCAATCCGTCGACGTGCCCCTGAAGCTTTCGATCCGTCGTTCGGTCGAGCCGGCGAGACTTGTCACGGACACTGTTCGCAGGCACAACTCGCCTCTCGCGGGGGCGCAGCGGCGAAACTCGAACAACATGGTCTCTCTCATCACGCTTCCCCCTCCGCCGAAACCCCTGTTCGCCCGCGCGAAGCGTCCCGCGCGGCCAGCGCCCTTCCTGCCGATGTCGCGCGCGGAGATGGACGGGCTCGGCTGGGACGCCTGCGACGTGATCCTGGTCACCGGCGACGCCTATATCGATCATCCCAGCTTCGGCATGGCGATCGTCGGCCGACTATTGGAGGCGCAGGGGTTTCGCGTCGGAATCATCGCCCAGCCTGACTGGCGCGACGCTGAGCCGTTTCGCGCGCTCGGCAAGCCAAGACTGTTCTTCGGCGTCACCTCCGGCAACATGGATTCGATGGTCAACCGCTACACGTCGGACCGGCGGTTGCGGCATGACGACGCCTACACGCCGGATGGCGAAGGCGGCAAACGCCCGGATCGCGCCGTCATCGTTTACGCCCAGCGCTGCCGCGAGGCGTTCGCCGACACGGCCGTGGTGCTCGGCGGCATCGAGGCCTCGCTCCGGCGCATCGCCCATTACGACTATTGGTCCGACAAGGTGCGCCGCTCCGTGTTGTTCGACGCCAAGGCCGATTTGCTGCTCTATGGCAACGCCGAGCGCGCGCTGGTCGACGTCGCGCACACAATCGCCGAGGGTGGCGTCAAACAGGATTTTTCCGACCTGCGCGGCCTCGCCTTCGCGCGCTCGAAAACGCCGGAAGGCTGGGCGGAGGCCAGGGTCGACGATCTCGACGATCCTTCCGAGGGTCCGCGAGGACGTGGCGAAGACATCGTCATCCGCCTGCCTTCTTATGAGCAGGCCGCCGCCGATCCCGAAAGCTACGCCCGCGCCTCGAGGGTGTTGCATCGCGAGAGCAACCCCGGCAACGCCCGCCCTTTGACGCAGCGACACGGCGACCGCGACGTCTGGTTGACCGCGCCGCCGATTCCGCTGACCAGCGCGGAAATGGACGGGGTCTACGAGTTGCCTTACGCGCGGGCGCCGCATCCTTCCTATCGAGGCGCGAAGATTCCCGCCTGGGAGATGATCCGGCATTCGGTGACGATCATGCGTGGTTGCTTTGGCGGCTGCTCGTTCTGTTCGATCACCGAGCACGAGGGCCGCATCATCCAATCGCGCTCGGAGGGCTCGATCCTCAAAGAGATCGAGACCATCCGCGACACGACCGAAGGTTTCAAGGGCGTCATCTCCGACATCGGCGGCCCGACCGCCAACATGTACAGGATGGCGTGCAAGGATTCTGAGACCGAAGCGTTGTGCCGGCGCCCGTCCTGCGTCTATCCCGACATCTGCAAGAACCTCGACACCAGCCACGACGCGCTGATTTCGCTCTATCAGAAGGCGCGGGCGATTCCGGGCGTGAAGAAAGTGCTGGTCGCCTCGGGCGTGCGCTACGATCTAGCGGTGAAGAGCCCGCAATACGTGCGCGAACTCGTCGAGCACCATGTCGGCGGCTATCTGAAGATCGCGCCGGAACATACCGAAGCGGGCCCGCTCGCCAGGATGATGAAACCCGGCATCGGCGCCTACGACCAGTTCAAGGCGATGTTCGACGCCGCCGCCGAGGCCGCCGGCAAGAAATATTTTCTCATCCCCTATTTCATCGCCGCCCATCCGGGAACGACGGACGAGGACATGATGAATCTGGCGCTGTGGTTGAAGCGCAACAAATATCGCGCCGATCAGGTGCAGACCTATCTGCCCTCGCCGATGGCGCTGGCGACGGCGATGTATCACAGCGGTTTCAATCCCTTGAAACCGGTGCGCCGCGGCGCCTCGGAAAAGGTCGAGTCCGCCAAGGGGTTGCGCCAGCGCCGTCTGCACAAGGCGTTCCTGCGCTATCACGACCCCGAGAACGGACCTGTCTTGCGCGAGGCGCTGAAGGCGATGGGGCGGGCCGATCTGATCGGGCCGGGCGCCCATCAACTGGTGCCCGGAGGGCAGCCACAGGGGGCGCGAGCAGGCGTCAAGGCCACGAATCCGGCGTCACGAAGATTCACCACCAAGGGCGTGCGCCCACTCAAGCCGGTTGCAAAGGCTCGGGAAAGGTAACAGGGTTTCCGGTTGATCAACTCGAAACGTCTACGTATGCGCGTGATTTGAACCTTCTCCGCTCGCGGGACCGAGTGACACGCAAAAGCGTTTCACGGGGGTCGCGCGAAGCGCGGATGAGGGATCGTTTCCGATTGGTCGCCCCTTCAGGCCGTGGATCGAACCCCTCGTCCCGAACCCGCTCCAGCGGGGCGCGTTCACGCGCATGTCCACTTGATGGCGGTCCGCCACATTTTATATTCGCTTGCGGCCGAGGCGATCCTTTTCGAAAGCGGACCGTGAGCTGCGCGCGCTGATGACCGACGTACAGTCGCTCTGAGATGAGGACCCCGGTCAGGCTAAAGAGCTCAGCGTCGACCCGGCATACCGAAACGCCGCCGTTCAGGAGCGACAAAGTGATCACTCCTGACACGGCGCGCCTCTCGGCTCAGCCCGCTATGAGGCTGCCGGACGTTCCATCTTGCACGTAGTCGGCAACACCGTACTTTCTTTCTTGACGGTGTCGACGAGCTTCCAACCCCAACCGGTATGCTCTTCGTCGAATTTGTCGTTAGCGCCGAGCGGTCCGAAGCTCGAGATGTAGACGTCCTGGAAGAACTGGTGGTCGTCTTTGCGCATGTAGGCCTCGCCACCGTCGAAGGTGGCGAACTTCATGTCTTCCATTTGCGCGGCGATCACCTTGGGCTCTTCCGACTTGGCCGCCGTGGCAGCTGCCGCGATCATCCGCAATTCATTGACCTGACGCGGATAGAACAGGCCGACGCCGAGCTTGGCGCGGAAGTCCGTTTCGAAACCTTGGGCGGCTGCGGGGGCGGCGTTGGCGACGCCCTCGGAGAACTGGAAGACGTGATCGGCGAGGCCGGATTGACGGATGGCGGTGGGACCGCCGACCGCGCCGGCGTAATAGGTGAGCCAATTGACCGACAAGCCGGCGTCAGAGGCCGCTTTTAACAACAACGAGAAGTCCGGCCCCCAATTGCCGGTGATGACAGTGTCAGCCCCCGACGCCTTGATTTTAGCGATGTAAGGGGAGAAGTCGGTGATTTTCACGACCGGATGCAATTCGTCGCCAACAATCGCAATGTCAGGACGCGCATCTTTGAGCATGGCGCGCGCCAACGTTTGCACCGATTGGCCGAAAGAATAGTCCTGGTTGATCAAGTAAACCTTCTTGATTGCCGGCCGCGCCTTGATAAACGACGTGATCGCAGCCATTCGCACGTCGTTCCCGACGTCCCAACGGAAATGCCAGAAGTTGCATTTGGCGTTGGTCAGCGCTGGGTCGGCCGCGCCATAGTTGAGATAGAGGATTTCTTTGCCGGAATTGTCGCCGTTGTACTTGCGCACCCACTCGTTCAGGGCGCTGCCGGCGCCAGATCCGCTGCCCTGCATCACGAATCGGATGCCCATGTCGGCGGCCTTCTGCGCCTGGACCAAGGTCTCTTCCGGCGTCCCCTTGTTGTCGAAGGGGACGATTTGGAGTTTCTTGCCGTTGACGCCGCCGGCGGCGTTGATCTGTTCGGCGGCAAAACGGGCGGTGTTCAGGCTGATTTCGCCGACCGCAGCGTTGCCTCCGGAGAGGGGGTCGATGTAGGCGATCTTGATTCTATCCGCGGCGACAGCGGCGCCGGTGCAGCCGATGAGGGCCGCCGCAGCCAATGCGATGCTTGTTTTCATGAGAAACTCCTCGTTACAGTTCAACCCCTCGCTGCCGCACGCGAGGGCGTCGCCTCGGCGAAAGCGTGCGGAGCGACTTTCTTCAGTTCGCGGCGCATCGCCGGCTCGCTCGAGCCCGCGATGCGGAAACGCTCGACGAGCGCGGCGAGTTGGGTCGTCTCCTGCGACAGCGATTGGCTCGCCGCCGCCGATTCTTCCACCATCGTCGCGTTCTGCTGCGTCGAGCTATCCATTTGCGTAATCGCGATATTGACTTCCTGCAGGCCTACCGCTTGTTCCTGCGCCTTCGCCGCGATATCGGCGACGATGCCGTTGATTTCTGAAACCTGCAGGAGGATGCGCTCGAGCGCCTTGCCCGATTCGGCGACGAGCCGGACTCCGGCGCCGACTTGCGTCGTCGAGGTCGAAATGAGGCCCTTGATCTCCTTGGCCGCTCCCGCCGAGCGCTGCGCGAGCGCCCGAACTTCCGACGCGACGACCGCAAAACCACGACCCGCCTCGCCGGCGCGCGCCGCTTCGACGCCCGCGTTCAGCGCCAGCAGATTGGTCTGGAACGCGATCTCGTCGATCACGCCAATGATCTGGCCGATCTGCTCCGACGACTTCGAAATCGCGTCCATCGCCTCGACCGCCTGTTTGACGACGATCGCGCCCTTCTTGGCGTTGTCGTCGGCGTTGGCGACGACCTCGCTGGCGTGCTTGGCCCCGTCCGCAGATTTCTTCAGCGTCGCGGTGATCTCACCGAGCGCCGCCGCCGTCTCTTCGAGGCTCGCCGCCTGTTGTTCGGTGCGGTGCGATAGATCGTCCGAGGCCGTCGAGATCTCGCGGGCGCCGGAATGGATGGCGCTCGTGCTGGTCGCCACGCCGCGCACGGTCTCCATCAGCTTCGCCGCCGCGGCGTTGAAGTCCCCCCGAATCTTTTCAAATTCGCTCGGAAAGTCGTTATCGAGCCGCGCCGTCAGATCGCCGTTGGCGAGACATTGCAGTCCGTCGCCGAGCGACGCCATCGCTTTGCTTTGCACTGCGGCGACATGCGCTTTCTCGGCTTCGATGCGCCCACGCTGGGCTTCCGCAGCCGAACGTTGTTCGGCTGCCTCTTTCTCGGCGTGCACGCGCTGGATGGCGTTGCTCTTGAACACTTGCACCGCCCCAGCCATTTCGCCGATCTCGTCGCGGCGAATAAGCCCGTCGATCGCGATGCCGTGATCGCCATTGGCGAGCGCCTTCATGCGCTCGATCATGCGCGTGAGCGGGCGGGCGATCTTCATCGTCGTCATCCACATCGCGAAAACGCCAGCGACGAGCGTCGCGCCGACGCCGGCGATCACCATGCTCCAGATCGCCGCGCTCGCTTGTTTGTGGAGGTTCTGGCTCGCTATGGTGTTTGAGGCGAGCACCCTGTTGGAGAGTCCCTTTATGTCGTCGGCAAGCGCGCGAACGCGCGAATCGAGCCCGGTGGCCTCCGAGACGGCTTCCCTCATGTCGTCGATCTGGTCGGCGCTCATTCCGATGACGTGAGTAAGGTCAGGCACGCCGACGCTGAGGTCATAGGACTGCTTGGCCTCGTAGCCGATGCCCGCGACACGTTCCTTGAAGGTGATGATCTCGACGGCGAAGTCGGGCAATTGAGCCGCCGCCTGATCGAGCAAGGCGACGGTTTGAGGCCGCAGAGTTTCGAACTGTTTCTTCCAGGCGGCGCGACCCTCGTCCTTCTCGTCGTAGAGGAGAATGGCGAAAATGGCGTGCGGAATGGTGTCCATCATTTGCGCGGCGCTATTGATTTCGACCGCAGCCACGTTGCGCCGCTCGATAATGTCGCTCGCCGCCGAGCTGACGGCGATGAGCCGCACGGCCCCGAACCCCGCCACGGCGAGCACTCCGATCGCCATCAGCACGAGCGGAATCAGCACCTTTGTGCGCAGTTTGAGATTGTCGACGGACATCCATGTGATCCTTGCGAAAACCGCGCGCGGCCGTAGTTCGTGCTCATCGCGCGAGGCTGAAGGCTTGCTGGTTATTGGGGGAGCCTGGAGGGGAATTCCGGATTGAAACCGGCACGAACAAGCGGCATCATGCCAACGTGCGCCCTGCGAAGCCGAAGCGCTCGGATGTCGTGGCGTCATCACCACACGAAAAAGTTTAAGGCCGCATTAAATGCCTTCGCACGACCGAGTCTGTTGCAGCGTCAGCCTGCCTCGCTTGAACGGTCGCCCATCCCAACGACGGTCCTCATCGCCTGGGCTACTACGAGGACCGGTGAGTCTTTGCATTCCCGGTCATATCAGTCCGCTGCTGCAGAGAGCGCGCTGCATTCAGCGCGGCGCACAACTTGCAGAAATTCAGAAATCGCCCAGTCGTCCAACGTCCGGTCCTGCGACCGGCGCCGCATGCGACGGCGGCGCTTGCGGCGCATCGACGCAGTTGCATTTTGGCTACGGCAACGCGCCTCCAAGCCAGTCGCCATTGCGTCTGATGTATTTGCTCAGATATTATCACCACGACGATGGCGATGGCGTAGAAAATGAGTGAACGTCGCTGGGACATATAGCGCCGCTTTTAGGTCGAGCGAAGTTTCCGTCTCGGCGGCGGACTTGCCACTTGCGATATCAGCGGGGTTGGAACGTCCGGCCGGCATCCTCCGTATCTTCCGGTTGCCGGCGACGCACATAAAAGTCGCCATTAATCGGTCGGGCGGTCGATTGCGCGAGTTGGGTCGCATAGATCTCGCGCAAGTATAATGTCGCCATACGTATATCGAGGGCGATGGCTCGCCCCGCCTCTTTGGCGTCCCGATTAGCGATGGCCATAATGGCCCTGGCATGGGCTTTGTGGCCGTTATCGAAAGATTTCATGGCGTTGACTGGCTTCAGGTTACCGAGCATCGTCAGATAGGGACCGGCCCGCACCCACAGACTTTCCAGAATTTCGACGAGCTGGGGGTAGCCGGCGGCCCGGTAGACCTCGAAGTGGAAGTCGTAATTCGCCGCGAGTGCTTCTTCGAATTTTGACTGCCTGGCGGACTCGATCATAGCGAGGTTAAACTTTTCAAGCCGGTCGACCAGGCCGGCGTCTCGAACCATAGCCGCTCGTTCGGCTGCGAAGCCCTCCAGTTTCATTCTGATACGAATGAACTCCTCGTGCCGCTGCGGGTCAAACGGCGTCACCAGAATCTGGCGGCCGGAAGTTTGCACTAACGCCTTTTCCGCGATCAGTCTCTTCAGGGCTTCCCTGACCGGCATGGGGCTGGTGCCAAGCGCCTCTGCCAGCTTCCTTATCGACATCACGTCGCCGGGTTGGAAGTGGCCCTTCAGCAGGGCAAGACGCACGCTTTGATACACTTTCTCCTGCAAACTCGTGATGTCGATCGAGGCAAGATTATCGTACATGGCAAGCGTCCAGTAAACTAATCGTTAAAGGTTTGCGGGCCGCGGCGCGAAGGCGACAAAGCCCGGAAGCGCCGGTGAAACTGATCAACACGGCCAACGAGGCCATATGTGATGTAAGTCTATCATATAGTAACGTCAATCGGTCGCCGACACCGCATATGGGATTTCTGTGCGCTTGTGCTCGGATATTTTCACTGTGCATCGCTTGCTCCGTCGCAGCTTCGCGGTCGAAAGGAACACAAGCCAGGCCGCGAGTGCCGGATCAGGTTGAAGCTGCGAATGGCGACCGGAAAGACCGAACCCTCCAGAAAAACGAAAGCCTTATTCCAGATGACCATGTTGTGATCACAGATCATACATCTTTGATGTTAATCAAGCAATGCCTAAAAACGCGGTGTAGGGTGCTTTGTGTCTGTGGGGGCCGAACGATGAAGTCTCGAATCGCTAAAGCCACGGACGCCAGCGATGGCGTCGCTCCAAGGATCGTCAAAGCGGGCTTGGCCGAGAGACGTCCCGGCTGGAATTGTTCACTTCTTACGGCTGAACGGCGTTCTTCAGGGCGTGCCGCTCTTCACGACAGGTAGCCGAATGACGCCAATCTCCTTTCGACTGGTCGACCTCACCGGCCAGTCAGCGCGCAATTCGTTGCGATCCATTCATATGAAGGCGGCCTCGCTTACAACCAAGGATCGAAACCGACGATGGGCAAGACCAAAATCTCGGTAGCGCTGACGGGCGCTTGGTCAAAGACGCTGACAACGAGTCCACCCCTTCGGCCGAAGCGCGGGAAATCCCCAAGCTGAGACGCCAGGCAGGTGGACCATGGCCAGGACCATCGACGTTTCCAACAGAGCTGAGCCAGAGCGCAATGCAAAAATCCGCAAAGAAGATTTCGGCAGAACAAGCTGCGGGGTTGGTTCGATCCGGCACATGGGTCGACTATGGCGCGGCGAACGCTCAGCCGGAGCTGTTTGATCGGGCGCTGGCGGCCCGCGTGAATGAGCTGTTCGACCTGAAGCTTCGCTCTTCGTTGGCGCCAAAGCCGATTGCCGTGATCGACTCCGACCCTGACGGCGTCCACGTCTATCAGTTCAGTTGGCACTTCTCGGCGTTAGACCGAAAACAGAGCGACAAAGGTCGCTGCGTTTACGTTCCCGTCCATCTCGGGGAAATTCCCGACTATTACAGGCGCTTCGTCGAACCCGGCGACGTTGCGGTCATCAAAGCTCGGCCCATGGACGGGCGCGGCAACTTCAACCTGAGCTGCAGCAACGTTTGGCACAGAGCGATGGCGATGCGGGCAAAGACCGTCGTCGTCGAAACGTCCGATGCGCTACCGCATGTCGATGGAGCGGACAACGCCTTGCACGTTAGCGAGGTCGACTACGTTATTGATGGCGGTCATCTGCCTGCCGCTTCTCTCGTCAATCCGTCGCCAAACGAAGTTGACGAGGCGGTCGCGCGGCAAATCGCCGGGGAAATCGAAGACGGAGCGTGTCTGCAAATTGGCATCGGCGGCATGCCCAACGCGGTCTGCGCTCTACTGCGTCGCGGCGGCGCCGCCAATCTCGGCATTCATACTGAGATGCTGACCGACGGCATAATCGACTTATATAAAGCAGGCATCGTCACCGGCGCCCGCAAAAGACTGGATCCAGGCAAGATCGTCGCCACATTCGCGTTGGGCTCTGCGGACCTTTACGCGGCTATGAACAACAACGGCGATGTGCACTTGCGCGCCGTCGACTACACCAATAGCTTCGCGGTCATCTCCGCCAACGAGCGAATGGTGTCGATCAACAACACCACTCAGATGGACCTGCAGGGACAGGCCGCGTCAGAATCCGACGGGTTCCGTCACATCAGCGGCACCGGCGGCCAATCGGATTTCCTGCGTGGTTCCTATGCCTCGAAAGGCGGGAAATCCTTTATCTGCCTAGCGTCGACTTACGAAGGGCACGGCCAGCGCAAGAGTCGGATCGTCCTCAGCCTAACGCCCGGAAACGTCGTCAGCGGTCACCGTTCCGACGTCATGTACGTGGTCACCGAATACGGAATGGTCAATCTGAAGGCGAAATCAATTCCCGAGCGCGCCAAAGCTCTTATCTCGATTGCTCATCCGGATTTCCGAGAGGAGCTCGAACGCGGGGCCTATGAGCACGGCATGATTCCGCGCCGTTGGATCGCGTAGGCCGAGGATTCGAGATAGGGCCGGCGCTCCGGTTATCGGAAGGCCGCACAGCGGACGGAAAGTGCGCCGACCCGGCGAGAAAGTTCTCGGCGTGCAGAACCTGTCATCGCAAGACGTCGTGCGACGCTCATCTTTCTCGATCTTTTGCGAACACCGGATTGGGATGTTCGAGCCCGTGGGTTCTGGCTGATCTGAAATGGCGCGAATTACGGCGAGCGAGCGTCGCTAAGCGAGACCTCTTCCCATGCGACGAGGCGCGTTTTGGCGGACGATTGGCGCTCTACGATCGTCGGCGCGAGGCCGTCGGCGACGGCATGGTCTACATTGCCGAGGACCGTAATAGCGATGGTTCTTGAAACAATATCGGTCTCCGAGACATCGACTTCAGATACACCTCGGGCACCATCCGCGTGGCGTCCGGGTGCGCATGGCCGAGACGTGGGCCGTTGCCGCGGGTTGGACCCAGAAATTCAACATCAGGATGTTCAACAATGACGCAAAGTTCGTCGAACTCTCGGGAGGCCATCAACAGAAGGTGGTCATCGCCAAGGCCGTGATCCCAAAGCCTGAGTTGATCATTTTCGACGAACCGACGCGCGGGGCCGACATCGGCGTGATCGCCGAAATCCATCATAAGATAGTGACGCTGGTTGACGACTGTCGGGCCGTAGTCGTCATCTCGTGCTGCTTGCCAGGACTCCTGAGCTTGTCTGCCCGTATCCTTGTTTCGAGAGCCGGCAGGATCGTTGAGGAGCTGTCCGCCAGCGATGCGACGTCCGAAACGATCGTGTTCGCAGCTGTCTATTCGCTTCGGCGCTCGATATGGCGCGGGCCGTCGGCCGCGGGCGACCTCTCGGGCATTGCGAGAGTTTTTGGGGCGCGCCGGGAAAAGGCCAATTTCGCGGCAGGCCCGGGACCGGACCAGCTTCCCCTTGCAAAACGATATCTGTGATCACGCAATATGTGATCACACCTATTGACAGGCGATATGCAATGTGTGATCACGGCTCCGGGCGTCACGTTTCTCTGCTGCGCCGGACCATTGGCAGAGCGGCGACCGACGAGGGGCCAGTCCTCTGGGCATTCCAAGGCGAAGCAAATGACACAACGCGTCATTGAAAATACTAGCGTACCTGTTGGCTCTAATCTCGGATAGAGAGAGACGCCCGACAGATACTCTTGCGTAGATCATGATCAAAGACGCATGCCGAAGACACATCGCAAGCGTCTGTGATGCGACAGCAACGTAGATATTTAGGCGAAGGATGCACAATGCCTTCATATCTTGTCGAAGGGGGTCGGTTATGAGATTTCACAATGAAGTCGCTGTGATTAGTGGCGCCGGACGCGGCATCGGCGCAGCTACGGCGAAGAAATTGTTCGAAGAGGGATGCCGAATAGTCGTTCTTGACGTCAACGAAGAATCGGCCTTCGGCTGCGCACGAGCTATTGATCCAAAAGGCGATAGGAGTCAGGCGCTGACCTGCGATGTGAGCAACAAGGCCTCGGTCGCCGAGGCGGTTGCCCGAGCCACAAGGAGATTCGGCAACATCGATATTCTGGTAAATAACGCCGGTATAACAAGTGATGCCATGCTTCATAAAATGTCCCTGGAGCAGTGGCAACGCGTGATCGACGTCAATCTGACCGGTACTTTCTTGATGGTCAGCGCCGTCGTTCCCAGTATGCGCGAACACAAACGAGGACGCATAATCAATATTTCGTCGACGTCCGCTTATGGAAACATAGGTCAAACTAATTATGCCGCGTCGAAAGCCGGTATTCTCGGCCTGACAAAAACTTTAGCGAAGGAATTGGGAAGATATAATATTACGGTGAACGCGATAGAGCCGGGATTAACGGAAACAGATATGATTAAATCTGTCCCGCAGTCCATAAAGGACGATTGGCTCAAGAGTATGCCGTTGAATCGCTTTGGACAACCAGAAGACGTCGCTAACGCGATCTGTTTTTTGGCAACCGACGAAGCCAGCTTCATCACCGGGGTAGAATTACCTGTGTGCGGCGGCTTTATGATCAATTAAATCCGTAAAGCGCGGTCTACGCGGAGCCTATGGAAACACAATGAGCCCAGAGGGTGACCGACCGCAAAGTCATGGTCGACGCCGATCGGGGCGCAGGTATGGCGGCGATGCTTTCTCGAACAAGGACACTGGGATGTGCAGTCTCCTTGAGCTGCACGAAACTGCAACACTCTTCGAGGGACGCCGACGTGGCGCAACGGGCATGCACGGCGAGCAGGAAACCTGACAGCTGAACAGACCCGGCCGCCGTGTCGGCGCGGAACCGCCGTGAGGCGTTCGTCGCCTGTCAGACGGCCGTGAGGAATTTCCCTGCATGAACAGGCGCCCCCCGCAGAAGCTTACCAGAAATACTCAGCCAAACGCGAGCGTTACCGGCAGAATATCGAAGAACAGGAGATCAACGTGGACATCGTAATCGTATCTGCGGCGCGGACGCCGATTGGCGCGTTCCAGGGCGCTTTCGCGGCGGTTCCCGCCTACAAGCTCGGCGAGGCGGCGATCCGAGCGGCTCTGGCGCGGGCGGGCCTGGA
>Ga0302319_10019987_pt1 | contig 12134 bp, 10 predicted proteins | sample Bog_T0_2_FD_203319 | JGI IMG/M metagenome (GOLD analysis project Ga0302319, IMG submission 203319) | Peat permafrost microbial communities from Stordalen Mire near Abisko, Sweden - Bog_T0_2 | ecosystem: Environmental > Terrestrial > Soil > Wetlands > Peat | place: Sweden: Abisko, Stordalen Mire... | reverse complement strand
CTGTGCGGCGCGTATCCCTTCGCCGTGTGGGCCGGCGGGCAGCTCTTCTTCCGCCAGAAGGCGAACGGGAGCCTCGTGGTCGACCCGGATGGCACCGTCCGGGGCTCCTCGCTGCTCGCGCAGAACTTTTCAGGCACCGGATACTTCCATCCGCGCCCGTCCGCCGCAGGCACGGGCTTCGACGCCAGCAACTCAAGCGGCACCAATCTCGGGCCGACGAGCGACAAGCTCACCAATGGCGTGCACGCAAAGGACGCCGCGGGCAGGGATGTCGAGGACCTCGGCAATTTCGACGGCATCAAGGACCTTATTGCCGCCTATCGGTCGGAAAATGGGCTGGGCCAGGCGGAGGCCGTGCCTGCCGATGCGGTCACGCGATCGGCAAGCGGGCTGGATCCGGACATCAGCGTCGGAAACGCAAGGATCCAGGCGGCGCGCGTCGCCAAAGCCAGAAAGCTGCCCGTGGAGCAGGTCCAGGCCCTGGTGGCCGCCCATGTTCAGGATCGCGACCTTGGGATCTTCGGGGAGCCGCGGGTAAACGTGCTCCTGCTGAACCTTGCACTCGACCAGGCGCCGGCCGTGAAGTGAAGGCCGTCTCTTCCGATTGACGGACGCAGCCGGATCTACTACGCGGTGACCCCGGCCGGAAAGCTCCGCCTGGCCGACTTGTCGGAAACCTGGTCCAAACTAGCGGGCGCAATTCAAGGCATACTGAAAGCAGGAAACTGTGGCCCCGTGGCTTCGTGAGCGCCTCCCGACTCGTCCCAATAGGCGGTTGGCCAGGTTTTTTTGCGTGGCCGCGGTTTTCGTAGTGGGCGGGGTTGCGGCGGTGCTGGGCTCCACGTGGCTGGGCCGATTCGGGGAGACCGTCCTTCCGGAGCCCACAGGCCCGTTCCCGATCGGCCGGACGACGTGCGTCTGGAGCGATCCCACGGGAACCGATCCGATGGCGCCGCGGCCGGGGACCAGGCGCGCAGGTTCCTGGGCCGCCTCGACCTGCGGCGGATCGGAGTCTTCGGCCATTCGCTCGGGGGAGACACCGCCTTGCATCTCTGCCATGACGATCCGCGGGTCAGGGCTGGCATTGATGTGGATGGGCTTCCTACCGGCAGCGTCATTGGCGACGGGGTCAGGCAGCCGTTCATGTTCCTCCTGGGCGACCACAGCGGCGAGCCGGATTCGGAAACCGCGCCGGTCATGGCGAATATCCGAACCATATACAACCGGCTGCCCGCGGGAGGCAGGTGGAAGATCATGATCCGCGGGTCGAACCACTACATGTTCAGCGACAACGTGGCCCTGTTGAAGAACAGCCTCCTGATGGGAGGGCTTCGCACGCTCGGCCTCGTCCATATCGACGGCCGCCGCCAGCTGGCCATCACCGCGCACTACATCGACGCCTTCTTCGATGCGTACCTGAAAGGCGGCGCGGTGTCGGCGCTGGCTGACCATTCGGGGTATCCCGAGGTTGTCGACATTCGCTAAGTCAATCCGACTGGGCCATGTCTATCTGACTGGAATTGGGTAGGGACGCCCGGCCCGGGCGTCCGGGCAAACATAGGAGTCCTTCGCAGACCCCGGTCCCATCCATGTCTTGCGGTGCGATACCCCAAACCACATGCTCAACCTCCCTGTCGGGCCTGCCCTGAAGACTGGACAACGGGAAAATGTCACCTGAGTGCGTTTGTGTCACCGAACCCCTTTCCGGAGACTTTATGAAACTAATCTCGCGTCGGGATGCCCTCAAGGCGGCCGTCCTCAGCGCTGTTTCCACGAAACTCTTTGGCGAGTCGGCGCCGGCGAGAGGAGAGGCGTCCGCAAACCCGGCCATGAAACCGGCGCTTGGCGTCGAAGGCCAGCGCAGGGCCGATCTCGGCGACGGGACCTACCTCAACCCGATCGTCGCGGGCGACCACCCGGATCCGACCGTGCTGAAAGACGGGGACGACTACTACATGACGTTCTCGAGCATGTTTTCCTATCCCGGGGTCATCCTCTGGCATTCGCGCGATCTTGTGAACTGGGCGCCGATCGGACCCGCGCTGACGAAACCCATGGGCACGGTCTGGGCGATGGACCTGGTCAAGCACGAGGGGCGCTACTTCATCTACCTCCCCGCAACTCCGGGAGGGCGGCAGGGGATCTTTGTCATCCACGCCGACAACATCCGGGGACCGTGGAGCGACCCGGTCGACCTCAAGGTGTCGGGCTGCATCGATCCAGGCCACGCGGTCGGCGAGGACGGCAGGCGCTACCTGTTTTTCAACGGTGTCCGCCGGATTGCGCTTACGGACGACGGCCTCGCCACGGTCGGGGCCTTGGAGCAGGTCTACAGCCCGTGGCGCTACCCCGACGATTGGGTGGTGGAAATGTTCGCCCCGGAGGGCCCGAAGATCCTCCACCGCGGGGATTGGTTCTACCTGATAGCGGCGGTCGGCGGCACGTCGGGTCCGCCGACGAGCCACATGGTCACCGCCGCCCGCTCGCGCTCCATCCATGGCCCCTGGGAGAACTGCCCCCACAACCCGATCGTCCATACGAAGAGCGCCGAGGAGCCGTGGTGGTCGCGCGGGCATGCGACGGTGGTTGAGGGGCCGGCCGGCGACTGGTGGATGATCTACCACGGCTATGAGAACGGCTTTCGCACGCTCGGCAGGCAGACCCTCCTGGAGCCCGCCGAATGGACTCCCGATGGCTGGTTCCATGCAAAGGGCGGGACGCTCTCGCAGCCGCTTGCGAAGCCGGCAGGGGGAATTCCCGGACCGTCCGGCTTTGCGCTTTCGGATGACTTTTCGACGAGCCGGTTCGGCGTCCAATGGACTTTCTTCAATCCCGGCCCGGATGAGATGAAACGCGCGCGTTTCGGGGATCGCGCCCTGGTGGTCTCAGGCAAGGGTACGACCCTGGCCGACTCCTCCCCGCTCACCTTCCTCGTGGGCGACCGAAGGTATGAGGCGGAGGTCACGCTGGACATCGGCGAGGGCGCCCAGGCCGGGATATGCCTGTTCTACAGCGAGCGCATGTTCTGCGGCGTGGGTTTCAGCAACGCGCAGATGTTCACCTATAATAATGGCCAGGAGCACGGCTGGATGCGCCAGGACATGGTGACCGGGAAGGTGCGCCTGCGCGTCACCAACGACGAGAACATCGTGACCTTTCACTACGCGCGGGGCGGCGGGCCCTGGGTCAAACACCCATGGCAGATGGAGGTGTCGGGATACCACCACAATGTCTTCGGCAATTTTCTCAGCCTCAAGTTTGGCGTCTACTGCCTCGGAACGGGGGAAGCGACGCTGCGCGACTTTGTCTATAGAGGAGCATCATGAACTATCTGAAACCGGCCTTGGTCCTTGCCGCTTCTGCCGCACTGAACGGCTTTGGCGCCCCCGCCATCCTGCCCGGCAATGGGCCGGCGCAGCATCCGTTCGTGTACACGGGCGAGTATGACGTTCGCAACGCCAACCAGACCATCTTCGTCGTGCGCGGCGGCAAGGTCGTGTGGAGCTATGGCATCCCGATCAAGACCCCGGATGGCACCCTGCAGGAGCTTGGCGACGCCACGATGCTCTCCAACGGAAACATCGTTTTCTGCCGCAAGATTGGGGCGAGCGAAATCACGCCGGACAAGAGGATCATCTGGAACATCGACGCGCCGAAGGGAACGGAGATTCATTCCATACAGCCGATCGGCCTGGACCATGTGCTTGTGGCGCAGAACGGCAACCCGGGGAAGTTGATGCTCATCAGTACCGTAACCGGCAAAACGGAGAAGGAATTCACGTTCCCCGTGTTGAACCCGGGGGAGAGCCCGCACATTCAATTCCGCCGTGTGCATGAGACGAAGGAGGGGACGTACCTTGCGGCGCACCTGCGGGACAACAAGGTCGTGGAATATGACGCGAACTTCCACGAAATCTGGTCCTACGCGGCGTTCCATCCCTGGTGGGCGGTGCGGCTCAAGAACGGCAACACGTTGATCACGGAGGGTGACCACACCGACCACCATCCCCTCGTCCAGGAGGTCAACAGGCAGGGTGAGGTCGTCTGGCAATTTTCCGATCAGGACGCGCCGGGCTATAAGTTTTTCATTTTTCAGGAGGCGGGCCGTCTTGCCAACGGCGACACCGTGATCTGCAACTGGTGTCCCCACGACCTGGACCCGAGGCTCTGGCCGGGCACGGTGCAGGTGATCGAGGTGTCGCCGGAGAAGAAGGTCGTCTGGGCCTTGAGCGCATGGTCGAATCCCGATCTCGGCCCTGCGTCGTCAATCCAGTTGCTTGACGAGCCCGGCACGCCGGAAACGCCGGGCGACCTGCAGCGGTAGACACGATGCGGCAGATCCAACTCGCCGCCCTGGTTGCGGCCCTTGCCCTCTTGCCCGCAGCGTTCGCTGATCCAAGCTTAAGGGCAGCCGTGACGAGCGCCCAATTCCCCGTGGCCATCACGGTGGACGCGGGCAGGCCCGTCGGGGACTTGACGCCGATTTGGCGATTCTTCGGCGCGGACGAGGCGAATTACGCGTACCTGAGGGACGGGAGGAAACTGTTGGCCGAACTCGGGCATCTTGGCGGGCAACAGGTCTACTTTCGCGCCCACCACCTCCTCACGAGCGGCGATGGCGCGTACGCGTTGAAGTGGGGCTCGACCAGCGCGTACAAGGAGGACGCAAGCGGCAACCCCGTTTACGACTGGACGATCAACGACCGGATCTTCGACACATACCTCGAACGCGGGATCAAGCCGTACGTCGAGATCGGTTTCATGCCGGAGGCTCTCTCGACGCATCCGCAGGACTATCCACACCACCCGCCGGTCAACAAGATGGCCCCGGTGGAGGCCGGCCAGTCCTATCCGCCGAAGGACTACGAAAAGTGGGGCGAACTGGTCCATCAGTGGACAAGGCATTGCGTCGAAAGGTACGGCAGGGCCGAGGTCGACCAATGGTATTGGGAGGTCTGGAACGAACCGAACATCGGCTACTGGCACGGTTCGCGCTCGGAGTACTTCAAGCTGTACGACTACGCCGTGGACGGCGTGCGCCGAGCATTGCCAACGGCCAAAGTCGGCGGGCCGGAAACGGCGGGCGGGGGAGGGGAGTTTCTGCGCGAGTTTCTCAACCACTGCGCCCGCGGCACAAATTACAGCACAGGGAAGATCGGCTCGCCGCTCGATTTCATCGCCTTTCATGCCAAGGGCTCGCCGGTATTCACCGGCGGCCATGTCCGGATGGGCATGTCCGCCCAGTTCCGCGCCATGGACGACGCCTTTGCGCTCATCGCCTCGTTTCCCGAATACAGGCGGACGCCCATCGTCATCGGTGAATCCGACCCCGAGGGCTGCGCGGCTTGCAAGGGACCCCAGGACGGCTACCGCAACGGCACCATGTACTCGAGCTACACCGCCGCGAGCTTCCCGCGTGAGTTTGAGATCGCCGAGAAGTATGGGGTGAATCTTGAGGGCGCGCTGACATGGGCATTTGAATTCGAGGACCAGCCGCCCTTCGCCGGATTCCGGCAGCTCGCGAGCGACGGGCTCGACCTGCCGGTGCTGAATGTCTTCCGGATGTTCGCCAGGATGAGCGGGCGCCGCCTCGCGGTTGAAAGCAGCTCAGGGCTTGATGCCGGGAAGATTCTGGCCGGGGGCGTGCGCGGAAATCCCGACGTGTCCGCGCTGGCCAGCCTCGACAGGAACAAGCTCACCGTCCTTGTCTGGCACTATCATGACGATGACGTGCCCGGCCCGGATGCAAACGTGGACCTTGCGCTGGCGCACCTGCCGATCGCGTCCGGCCACGCGAAGCTGACGCACTACCGAATCGACGCCGACCACGGCAACTCCTACGCCGCGTGGCTGAAGATGGGGTCGCCGCTGCCGCTCTCAGCCGAACAACATTCAGAACTGGAAAAGGCCGGGCAGCTTGCCGCGCTTGCGCCGCAAGAAGACGTGCGCGTTGAGGAGGGGAAGTTGGATCTGAAGTTTTCCATGCCCCGGCAAGCGGTCTCGCTGCTCGTCCTGACCTGGATGTAGGGTGCTGCGCGGCGAATAGTGCCCTATAATCGCCGCATACATGCGGCGATTATAGCTTGCTATTCACCGCAAAACTGCGGAGTATCTGGCCCATGCGCTACATTCACCAATTACCCAAGTGGCCTCAGTTCCAATGGGATTATGAAAGGTTGATGCCGGTTCTCGCGCAAGCCAGACACCAACAGGGATTGTTGCTGGGAGGAATGCAAAGCCTGGGGTTCCCGTTTCGACAGCAGACCAACCTTGAGAACCTCGCGGCTGAAGTAATCCAGTCCAGCGCAATTGAAGGGACCAAATTTGACCCGGCATCGGTCCGTTCGTCGATCGCGCGTCACATGGGACTTCCTTCCGAAAAGGAGGGCTCCTCAAGCCGGGATGTGGAAGGCGCGGTGGAGATGATCCTCGACGCCACCCAGCAATACGACCAGCCGCTCACTGAGGACCGGCTGCTCGGATGGCAGGCCTCCCTATTCCCAGCCGGACGCAGCGGCATTCAGCGCATAGCCGTCGGCAAATGGCGCACCCCGGAAATGGACCCCATGCAGGTCGTTTCCGGCCCTGTCAGCCGTGACCGGATCCGCCGCAAGCACATCCACTTTGAAGCACCAGCCGCGGACCGGTTGCCTGGCGAGGTGGTTGCGTTCCTGAAATGGTTTGAAACCCTGGATGGAACAGACCCGGTGCTACGGGCCGCACTTGCCCATTTATGGTTTGTGACAATTCACCCGTTCGAGGACGGAAATGGGCGCGTGTCGCGCGCGATCGCGGACATGGCCCTTGCCCGGTCGGACGGGTCAGGCATGCGCTTCTACAGCATGTCCGCGCAGATCGAGAAGGAAAAGCAGGATTATTACCGCATTCTGGAGACTTCGCAGAAGGGCACGCTCAACATCACCGGTTGGCTTGAATGGTTTGTGGGATGCTTTGGACGCGCCGTTGTTGGCTCGACCGGCACGCTCAAACGCATAACGGCAAAGGCTGCCCGTTGGGAGCGGATCAACGGGATGGTTGAACCCAATGAGCGGCAGCGGAAGGTGCTCAACGCCCTTCTTGATGGTGACGAAGAGCCATTCTCCACATCGAAATACGCCAAACTTGCCGGAACCTCGCTCGACACAGCTTTGCGCGATATCAAGCATCTGATTGAGGCTGGCGTCTTGAAGCCCGGTTCAAGCGGTGGTCGGAGCAGGAACTACACGTTGTTGCCATGACGCTGACGTGTGTCTTTCGGGTACTGGGTGCAGTTGACTGGAACTGGGTAGGGACGCCCGGCCCGGGCGTCCGGACAGATCCATAGCCCCCAACGACAATTACACCTCCCCGGGTAAGTGTAATCGTCGTTGACGATCCATAGACCTATTCCAAGACCCCTGGCGAATTGCGCCTCTTCAAGATGGCCCAATGGGCTTTGTACTGGGCCTGAAAGCTATCCGGACGGGCGGGCCGCCCGTCCCTACCAGCACCCAGTAAGAGGAGTGAGGCGTACACCGTCCGGGCCGATGCCCTGACTCTTCGCGTATTCAGTCGAAGCAAGGAATGCCTTCAACGATCGAGTGCACCAGCGCTGGATCAAGAGATTCAGCACAAACGCAACCGGGAGGAAAACGAGGAGACGCGTCCGGAATTCATGGACGGGGTGAAAATTACGAACCAGGAACGCGGAAATGAGGTAGGCGATCGCCGTCGTTACGCCCACAATTATGGGGAACCGACGGTTGATGCGCCGGTACTGCTTCTGCTCCCGATCGGACAGGTGGCTTTTCAGCTTGACGAGAATACCGATATGTGTCACATGGTGTCACATGACAACGATCACCATTCGGCAGCTCCATGACGCCACGGGCCGCTGGATTCGCAAGGCGGCCGACCTCGGCGAACTACAGGTCACCGAACGGGGTAGGGTCGTGGCGAAGCTCTTGCCGGCGTCCGCACCGGCCGCCATGCCGTATTTTGCCGTGCGCAAGCTTTCGGCTTCCTTTCGGTCCGCCAAACTTCGGGGAGGAAGGGATTCGACGATCGGAATTGGGGAGGAACGGGACCATCTGGTGCCGTGATCTACTTCGATACCAGTTATCTGGTTCGTCTCTACTTCGAGGATCCTGGCTACGGGCAGGTCCGTGAGCTGGCGGCAACGGACCATGTGACTTGTGCGGCGCATGGCCAATCCGAGGCCATTGCAGCTTTTCACCGAAAGTTTCGGGAGCGGGTGATCCCGCAAAAATCATATCGGGCGTTGCTGGCCCAGTTTGAGACCGACAACCAAGCGGAGGCCGTCCGGTGGCTGCCGACGGGGCCGGATGTAATGGCCAAAATCCGCCAGGTTTATCGCGACTTGCCTTCCGATATTTATCTCCGAGGTGCGGATGCGATCCATCTGGCCACCGCGGCCGTACACGGCCAGCAAACGATTTATTCCAATGATGCTCACTTGCTGGCAGCTGCGAAGCATTTCGGAGTGAAGGGCCAGAACGTCATCCCGCTGCCCTAACACACTGCGCCGGGTTGCTTGCCCATTTTGGCGGTTCCTGCATTCTGCCTGAATCGACCGACTCCCGCCATCCGGCGGGTCGCGCCGAGATCTTATGCAAACCTCCCCCAACCCCTTGGAGCGCTGGAAACCGTGGATCCGAAGTGTGGCCGCCGTCGCGGTCATGCTGCTGCTCGCTGCGCCGGCGATCGCGCAAGACGGTTCGCTGGTGCTGACGCGCAACGGCCGGGTGATCACGCTGGTCCCCTATGCGCCCGGTATCGTGCGAATCACCCTGAGCACCGACCAGTCCGCCGCCACCTGCGGCCCGGGCTACGGCGTGGTTGCGCAACCCTCCCCGGCGGGGTGGTCGCACGAGCATGAGGTGGATGGAGGGGACGTCTTCCGATCGGCGGAGTTGGTCGTCCGGGTGGCGCCGGCGGATCCGACGAAGAAACAGTTACCGCAACCGATGCCCCTCGACGCCCTGAACCTGCAGCTTCGCGACCAGTACTTTGGCGGGCTGTTCGACCACAATGGCCCCCATGAGGATGCGGTGCAGGTGTCGAGCCCCGACGGTCGGGTGCTGCTGCAGATGCGGAATTGGATGATGGTCCCTGAGAATCCGGAGGTCGCCCAAGCCCATCCCGGCGACAAGGGACATCGGATCGGCGCGCTCTTCGACTCCCCGGCCGGGGAGCATTACTACGGGCTCGGGCAACAGCAGAAGGGCTGGATGGACCTGCGCGATCACGAGATCCACTGCTGGCACGAGTACTCCGCGATCGGCGGTCAGGATGACGGGGTTCCGTTCATGGTGTCCAGTCGCGGGTATGGGCTGATTTGGGACAACCCGTCGAAGACCACGGTGGACCTTGGGTTCAATCAGCGGAACACGTGGTCCTCGGAGGTGGGCGACCGGGTGTCGTATTTTGTCATCGCCGGAAGTTCGAGCGATGAGATCTACGAGGGCTACCGGCTGCTGACCGGCGTCACGCACCTGCTGCCGCGGGCGGCCTACGGGTACATCCAGAGCAAGGCCATCTATCCCACCCAGGAGCAAATCCTGGATCTCGCGCGAAAATACCGGGCCAAGCAACTGCCGCTCGATGTGGTCGTGGTCGATTTCCTGAACATGACGCGGCAGGGGGAACTGGACCTGGATCCGAAGCGCTGGCCCGATCCCGCGGCGATGAACCGGGAACTCCACGCGAAGGACGTCCGCTCTCTCCTGAGCGTCTGGCCCCATTTCGCGCCGGGGACCCAGTTCTACGACATGCTGCAAAGCCGGGGATGGTTCATTCACCGGCCGGACGGGAGCCCGGATCTGGGATGGGGCCCGAAAACCATCGGCCCCAACCTCGACTCCACGAACCCCGCTGCGGCGCGATGGTTCTGGGAGCAGATCCGCGACCGGTACGTGAAGCCGTATGGGTTCGACTATCTCTGGCTCGATGAGACCGAGCCGGACATCGACCCCGAGCCGGACGTGTTCGCAATCGGGTCGGGCGCGCGCTACTATAACGCGTACCCGCTGTTCCACACCGCGGCGATCTACGAGGGGTTCCGGCGGGATTTCGGCGACAGCCGGCGCGTCATGATTCTTGCCCGCGCCGCCTACCTTGGCGCCCAGCGCAACGGCACCGTGTTCTGGTCGAGCGACATCATGGCCACCTGGGACATGCTCAAGCGTTCGATTCCGGCCGGGTTGAACTTTACGGCGACCGGATTGCCGTATTGGGACACGGACATCGCCGGGTTCTTTTCCCCCGCGATTCCGCCGGACTATCATGCCGCCCATCGGCCGTTGATCGACGGATCGGATGCCCGCGAGGTGATTGGCCCCTACGAAGATTATCCCGAGCTGTTCGTCCGGTGGTTCGAATGGGGATCGTTCCAGCCCGTGATGAGGGCGCATGGAGAACGGATGCACAACGAGGTCTGGTCGTATGGCCGGCAGGCCGAGCCGATTCTCGCACGGTACCTGAAGCTGCGTTACCAGCTCCTGCCCTACGCCTATTCAAACGCCTACAAGACCTATCAGACCGGCGCTCCCTACATGAGGGCCCTATTCATGGATTTTCCGGCTGATCCCAAGGTGGCGGACATACCGGACGAATACATGTATGGACCTGCCTTCCTGGTCGCGCCTGTGGCCGAACAAGGCGCGACCCAGCGGGCGGTGTACCTGCCGGCGGGATGCGACTGGTACAACTACTGGACCAATGAGCGGCTGCACGGTGGGCAGACGATCGTGGCGGATGCACCCATCGATGTGCTGCCGTTGTTTGTCCGGGCCGGGAGTATCGTGCCGTTGGGTTCGGAGGTGCAAAGCGCCCAGCAACCGCAGACGGTTGCGTCGATCAGGGTCTATCCCGGAGCGAATGGCCGCTTTGCGCTCTATGGTGACGATGGCACGACCTACGCCTACGAAACCACCGGCGGCCACGTCACCCAGCTGGTTTGGGATGACGCCGCTCGGCAACTCACGGGCTCGGGGCAGGTGCCCGTCACAGTCGCGGGGCAGTAGGGTTTTTCGCCGCGTATCGCCTGCTCTAGAGGAGGGAGACAGGCCGTGGTCCGTCCCCAGGTCGAGTCCCCTGAGTGTGGAGTGTTACCCGACTCCAAGGCAGGCCTGCGTCCGCCTTGTGGACGTGGGAACCGCAGCCGGCGTCCAGGTCTGGGGCTAACCCGTCATCGGCCCGCATTCCGGTTGGCGTTTGCCTTTCTGCTTGCCTACAAGAGCCGGCGAAATGGACGAGAACCCTCCAGCGCCCAAGTCTTCGATCGGCACCCAGATTGGGGATGGGAGATTGGCGCCCGGGCATTCTGAAGCCTACTTCGGTACCTCCCGGGACTTCTGGTGGAACTCCGACTTTGTGGAGCTTATGGCCAAACGGCTTGACTGGGCAGGCCGTCGCAAAGTGTTGGAGGTTGGCTCCGGCAACGGGCACTGGACGAGGACCTTCGTGCCGTTCCTGACGGCAGAGACGGAGATCACCTGTGTCGACCGTGATCCAAAGTGGGCGGATGCGAATGCCGCTTGGGCCCGGGCTCTTTCGGAGCGTCGCATTCCAATCCAGATCCGACAGGCCGACGCGACCGCCATGCCATTTGCCGACGAATCCTTCGACTTCGTGACCTGCCAGACAGTCTTGATCCACCTCGCGGATGCCGGTCTGGCGCTGGCGGAGATGTTCCGCGTGCTCCGGCCGGGTGGTCTGGCGCTTTGCATCGAACCAGACAATTTTGCGGTACGTTGGAGCCAGACAGCCCTTAGCACTTCCAACTCGCTCGATGAGGAAGCGGAAGCGTTCAAGTTTGCGCTTGCGCAGCATCGCGGCCGCACCGCCCGAGGCCTCGGGAATCTGTCCCTTGGCGGGCGTTTGCCAGCCATGTTTGCCGCCGCAGGCTTCACCGACATACAGACGCACCTCTCGGACAAGGCGATTTCGCTTTACCCACCCTACGATTTGCCGGAACAGGCCGCAATGAACGCTGACACCGAGCAGTGGTACGAGACTTCGGCTGACCTGACGCCCCAAACAGTGGAGGGATGAATTTGCAGCAGGCACAGGCGCTCGCTGCACAGCTAGGGTGGAATGGTTTCACGACGAATTTGTCGGAGAGCCAGCAATTG
>Ga0302319_10019986_pt1 | contig 12134 bp, 5 predicted proteins | sample Bog_T0_2_FD_203319 | JGI IMG/M metagenome (GOLD analysis project Ga0302319, IMG submission 203319) | Peat permafrost microbial communities from Stordalen Mire near Abisko, Sweden - Bog_T0_2 | ecosystem: Environmental > Terrestrial > Soil > Wetlands > Peat | place: Sweden: Abisko, Stordalen Mire... | reverse complement strand
TCGCGCCCAAGGAAAAACGACCCGCCATCGTCGAAAACGTTCTGGCGGAAAAACCGCTGAATACGCAGCCGTGGTTCATGCATTGGGTTTTTCAGGCAATTGACCATGCCGGACTGTTCGACCAGTTTGGAACGGAACAAATGCGTCGCTGGCAGATCGTGCCGGAGACCAAGTCGTTCCGTGAAATGTGGAATAACGGGGACTTCAGCCATGGTTGGTGTTCGACGCCGCTCGTGCAAATGTCTTCCCGGATCCTTGGGGTGACGCCGTCGGCACCGGGTTTCAAGACCATTTCTATCCGTCCCGAACTGTCTGATCTGCAATGGGCCAACGGTAAAGTGCCGACGCCACATGGTGACGTCGAGGTGTCATGGAGCTTGGGTGGCGGCCAACTGAGGTTGGATGTGACTTTGCCGAAGGGCACCATGGGGGATGTCACGTTGCCAATCTCCCGTTTCGAGCAGTCGAAAATCACGATGGATGGGAAAAACGGGGACCCTTGGTGCATATCCCATCCGGCCGGTAACATTTCGAGGTCACCGGCAAAATTAAACCGTTGGTTGCTTCAACGACTGCTGGTGCAGGATAAAGATGCTGTTGTTTTGACGCGGAGCGGCAACTGCGGTTTAATATCCGGGTACAGTTCGCAAAAATAGTTGTGGAAAAGAACCGCCAGAGCCTCGAACCAATGGCCTATCACGTCGAGTTGCGCGATTATCTCAAATCGCAGGAACGCGAGCTGTGGGACTGGTTTTCGTCCGCGCGGGCGCAGGCCGCCTACACGGAAAACCTGCGTCTGGAATTGCTTAAATCCACCTATCGTCTTGATGCAGATAGCCATCCGGAACTTTACCAAGGACTTGCCGAGGTGAAATCCCGGCTGGAACTAAATATTCCTGTCACCATTTATCAGGCGCAGAACAGTTCGCACTCGAATGCCGCACTTTTTTTCATTCCCGGAGAGGGTCATATTGTGTTTTCCGGCCCGGTGTTGACGCTCCTAAATGCGCAGGAAATCAAATCCGTGCTCGGCCATGAACTGGCCCATTATCATTTGTGGCAGTGTGAACAGGGTGAGTTTCACATTGCCGATCGCTTGATCCACGCGGTGGCCAGCGACCCGCGGGCGGCGGACAGTCATGAACAGACGGCGCGTTTTTTTCAACTCTATACCGAGATTTTCGCAGATCGCGGATCGCTTTGCGTAACGGGGGATGTGAATCCGGTAGTGGCGGGATTGGTGAAGATTCAAACTGGCTTAGGCCAGGTCAGCGCGGCTGGCTATTTGAAACAGGCGGAAGAGATTTTTGCCAACGGGAACATTGCCAGCGAAGGGCTGTCGCACCCGGAATCGTTCGTGCGGGCAAGGGCGCTGCTGTTGTGGCACCAGCAACCGGAAAATGCGGCGGCTCAGATTTCCAAAATGATTGAGGGGAAGGTGGCGCTCGACGATCTGGATTTGATCGGCCAACTGCGGCAATCGAACAATACACGCCGCCTGTTGGAACAGTTTCTCCAGCCAAAATGGTTCCAGACCGCCGCCGTGCTGGGGCACGCCAAACTTTTGTTCGCAGATTTTATGCCGGCGGTTGCCAGAGACCATTCCATATTGAGTGCATTGAAATTTGGCGATCCCAAGCTGTGCGAATATCTGGGCTACGTGCTGCTGGATTTTGCAACGGTGGATCCGGAGTTGGACGACATGCCGTTGGCAGCTGCTCTGGCCTTCGCGCAACAACTTGAAATGGATCCGTCCTTTGAAAAGCTGGCTGCCAAGGAGCTGAAAATGAAGGTTCGCGATGTGCGAAAGCTTAAGGAGCAAGCCGCAGAAATGCTCGTCCGGGCGGAAGGGAATCCGTGAACGAGACGAGCCCATCACGTTTTTTAAACTTCCTGGAAGCGGGAGTCGCCAAAGGCGGCTTCGAAACCGACGATCTTTTGTCGGTAATGCTGCCATTGATGAAACAGGTCGTCGCCGCTCATCAATCCGGGTTGGTGGCACCGCTCGACGGTGTTGAAGATCTGACCATTACCGAGACGGGCCATTTGATGTTTGCTCCGGCTAAACTCACACCTCCGGAAAAGAACCTTCGTAAGGTGGACGCTCTCCAGTCGGCCATTAACAGCGGAGTGGAAGTGGTGGGCGAAATGCGCCGCACCGCCGATATTGACAAGTCATCGTTGAACGTTGCCAACCTGCGAGTGGGATCGTCGGAGAATGGCATTTCCCAGCCCGTCTTTCTGCCCGGCTATCGTTCGTGGGAACATGCGGTGGGTCATCACGATCAGTTGACGGATATTTTTTCGCTCGGCCTGCTCTTGGGTAGTGTGGCGTGTGGCTTGAATTTCACCGAAGCGGACGAACTGGAAATGTTCACGGCGAACCGTACCGACCTCTTTGCCTTGAATCGCCGCTTAAATCCGGTGGTGGCATCGGTCATTGGACAAATGACGGAGTTGAACCGGCACAAGCGCGCCCCTGATCTGAATCAGGTGATTTTGCGGTTGGAAAATTACCGGGAACAAGCCATTGATTTTGATACGGGGGTTTTCACTCGGAAAGACTTCAAGGATTCGCCGCTGTCCGGCAAGCGGCGACTGATCCAATCCCACCTGCGAGACCGGCTCTTTGAAATTTCCCGGCGCAACCGATTGATCTATTTCAAGCCTACGCTCCAGACCTTGAATCTCACTATTGCGTCCGTGCCGGTGTTGCTGGACTACCGCAACATCAAACTGGAGCAGCTTTTCGTCTGGCACCCGGAACTTGCCGCCACCGTGACCGCAGGGGCGCCGATGTCGCTGGGCAAATATCTACGATTTGAAGACGCTCCCTATATTCCGGGCGTGCTCGACAAGATCATCAGCGAAGCCCGTCGCGACCGCGCCGAGTATGGATTTGCCCAGCTCCGCCTCGTGTTGTGCTTCCTCCGCTGGAACAATCTCAAAGAGGCCAAAGAGGAGCGCATCCATTCGCCGCTGCTGCTGTTGCCGGTTGAACTGACGAAGAAGAAGGGCGTACGCGACAACTATGTCTTGGAACCGGCCAGCAGTGAGGCCGAAGTGAACCCGGCGCTGCGGCATCATCTTAAAGAACTATATGGATTAAATCTGCCAGAGGTTGTGGATCTGAAGGAAACCTCGTTGGATCAATTTTACGAAGCGCTCAAGTCCCAGATTCAAGCCAGCGAACCGGGCGTGGTGCTCAACAAGATCGACCGTCCGCAGATTGATCTTATTCATGAGAAAGCCCGGCAGCGTGTCGACCAGTACCGTCGGCGAATAAAGGTTCACGCCCGTAAGGCCCGCAGCAATGCCAAGCCGGATTACAGCTACGATCGCAAGAATTTCCGCCCCCTGGGATTGCAAATTTTCCTTGATAAGATCCGCCCAACTCCGATGCCGTTGCGCGAGGTTGTTGGCGGCGCCCCGCAACCTCGCTTGCCTTTCATCGTTGACCCGCTGCCATCCGAAGAAACCGGGAAGGTCCTCGAAACCGAGCGACAGATGTTCGCCCTGCGCGACGGAAACAGTCGGAATCCTTATTCGTGGGACTTCGACCTGTGCAGTCTCACGCTCGGCGATTTCAATTATCGCAAGATGACGCTGGTGCGTGACTTCGCGAAACTCATTGAGACGGACCTGGCCAGCGGGGCCTTTGACGCGGTTTTTTCGCTTGCGCCGAAGCCGGTCGAGGAATCCCATCCACCGCTGCTGGAGCTGGCCAACCAACATTTGGTCATTTCCTGCGACGCGACTCAGGCGTCGGCCATCGCCCGGGCGCGCACCGGCGCCAGCTATATCATTCAAGGACCGCCGGGAACCGGCAAATCGCAAACCATCACCAATCTCATTGCGGACTACGTTGCGCGCGGCAAACGGGTGCTGTTCGTCTGCGAAAAGCGCGCGGCCATTGATGTTGTTTTTCACCGGTTGCGCCAAAAGGGTTTGGACGAACTGTGCTGCCTCATCCATGACTCGCAAACGGACAAAAGAGCGTTCATCCAAAATTTGAAGCAGACCTACGAAAATTTCTTGAGTCAGGCCGATATGGATGCTGAGGCGGAAAAAGGGCGCAATGTGACGCTGAAGGCCATGGAACAAGACCTTGACAGTCTCGGCCGCTATTCCGATGCGATGCGCGAGGTTCATGTGTTGACTGGCATTTCGGTGCGTTCGTTGTTGCGCCGGCTGGTGGAACTGCGCGGGCATGCGGCTGAACTTTCTCCCACGATCGAAGAATTGCTGCCGGGTTATCCGCTCTGGCTGCAGCACGGCGAGGTGGTCAGCCGCCTGCAATCCGCCCTCACAGATCTCGGCGAAGATCTTTGCTTCGCCAAGCATCCGCTTCGCTGGCTTGGCAAGGATATCTTGCAGGCTGACCGTCCCTTGGAGTCCTTGTCTCGACACTTGGATCAGGCGGAGGATTTGCTCGACGGCATCGAGAGTGCGCTGGAATTGTCGGGGTTGCCGGGCGAATTATGGAACACATTTGCGGAGATTCAGGTGATTGTGGAATATGCGGTGCGCGCCCGGCCGCTGGCCGCCAGTAACCTGCTGGGCACGCTGACGAACAGTCCAACTGCAGGCGCCTTCGACAAACTCGCAGACGAATTGGATGCCAAGGCCCATGCCCTGGCACTGGCGCGGCAAAAGACGATGGGTTGGAGGGAACCACTTTCGGCGGACGACACGCAAAACGCTCTGGCGCAGGCACAGACATTGGAAAAGTCCATCTTTCGTTTTCTGCAGCCGGCGTTTTGGCGGCTAAAGAAGACGCTCCAGGCACGTTATGACTTTTCGGAGCACGCCGTCCTCCCAGTTTGGAGCAAAATTCTGAAGGAACTGGCGGCCCGGCATGAAGCCGAGGCGGCCCTCGACGCGCTTACCGCGAAAGTGCGGCTGGAATGGCGTTGTGATGATGTGTCGGCACTCCGGTCATTGGTGGCCGAAATGCGGACGGATCACTGCGGGGAGCACCCTTCGGTGAAGGCGTTGCTCGAACAACTTTCGCGGTCGGCGGAATCCAGTGCGCTCGTCGAAACGCTGGCGGGCATTGACGTGCGTTTTGCCGAACTGGACACCGTGCTGCGCTCTTTGCTGGCCGAGCATGGGCAGTTTGACTTGGCCGAACTGGCCCAGGTTTTGGCCGCGCTACGGGAACAAACGGGAACGCTGGCTGAGTTGTCTCCCATTCTGAGCGAGATGGGTGAAATGCCGGATGCGTTTGGTTACGCGTTACGCCATTGCGAAATTCCGCTCACTGGATTTGAAGCCGCCATTGGCCATAAAAGCATGAACCAAGTTTACCGGCAAGATCGGGCGGTGGACCGGTTCGGTGGGCGCATTTTAACTCGGAAGATGGTGCAATTGGAAAAACGGCATGGGGAATGGCTGGGATTAAATGCGCGCTGCATTCGCATGGCTGTCCGCCAGAAATTTGTCGAACATGCCAACATCTCGTCGTTGCCAGCCTCGCAATTGTCGCCGGAGCAAAAGGCGTTCAAGAAATCCTACGCGGCCGGTCGTCGTGACTTGGAACACGAATTTGGAAAATCCATGCGCTACAAATCCATTCGCGATCTCGCCGCGGGTGACACCGGCCAGGTAATTCAAGATTTGAAACCGATCTGGTTGATGAGTCCGCTCAGCGTTTCCGATACACTGCCGCTGGATCCCGAATTGTTCGACGTGGTGATTTTTGACGAGGCCAGCCAGATTCCGATGGAGGAAGCCATCCCTGCGATTTACCGCTCACACCAGGCGATTATTGTTGGGGACGAGATGCAATTGCCGCCGACTACGTTTTTTGCCGGTACCCGCGGTGAGGAGGAAAGCGTCGTCGTCGAGGAGGCGGGCGAACGCATTGAGGTCGATCTGGATTCGGACAGCTTTCTAACTCAGTCGGCGCAGAACCTGCCTTCCACACTGCTGGCGTGGCATTATCGCAGCCGATATGAATCGCTCATCAGCTTTTCCAACGCGGCGTTTTACGGCGGCAATTTGTTCACGATTCCCGACCGCCAACGGGCCATTAGCGACCGCCCCGAACTGATGGTTCATGCGAGCGAAGAGGGGGGTAAAAACGTTGACGCGTTGCTGGCGCGCAGCATCAGCTTTCACTTCATGGAAAACGGCGTTTATGAAGAGCGCCGCAATACGAATGAGGCGGTTTACATCGCGCATCTGGTCCGCGGACTGCTTCACCGTGAAACCAAGTTGAGCATCGGCGTGGTCGCATTTTCCGAGGCGCAGCAGACCGAAATTGAGGGCGCCTTGGCCGCGTTAGGCGATCAGGACACGGCTTTCGGTGCTCTGCTGGAAACTGAATCCGTACGTGAGGAAAATGGCGTTTTCTGCGGCCTGTTTGTGAAAAATCTTGAAAATGTCCAAGGCGATGAGCGCGACATCATTATCATGAGTGTCTGCTACGGCCACGACGCCAATGCCCGGATGTTGATGAATTTCGGACCGATCAACCAGCGCGGTGGCGAGAAGCGGCTGAACGTTATTTTCTCACGGGCCAAGCATCACATGGCCATCGTCAGCTCCATTCGGCATAGTAATATTACCAACGATTACAACGACGGCGCCTGTCGCCTGAAAAATTTCCTGCAATACGCCGAGGCGGTATCGAAAGGCGACGTTGCTACGGCGCGGCGAGTCCTGGAAAACCTGAATCCGCTTTCCCGAAAGGCGCTCGCGCCGGTGACCCAAGGAGACGCGGTGGTGGAAAACTTGGCGGCGGCATTGCGCGGGCGCGGGTATGCCGTGGATTTGAACGTCGGCCAGTCCAAATTCCGTTGCGATCTTGCCGTGCGCGGCGACGTCGACAATCTGTATCAACTCGGCATCCTGGTGGACACGGATGGCCACTATGCGAATCTGAATCTTCTCGATCGCTATCTGATGCAACCTTCCATTCTACGCGCGTTCGGTTGGCGCTTCGCCCTGGTATTAACGAAAGACTGGTATCACAACCCGGAAGATGTTTTGATCCGGCTGGAAAAACTGCTGCAAGGACAGGAACTCCCGAACGAAGCCCCGCCGGCCGAAGAAGAATCGCCCGCGAACGAACCAGCGGCGATTCCGAAGCCGGCACCGGCCGCCGATTCAGTTCCGCCAACGTTGCCTACTTTAGCGGAGATGCCACCGAGGACGGCCTCTTCGGTGTTACCTTCGTTAGTGGCGAGACATTTTGAGTTTTCGGGCGGCTCTTCTGAGAAATTTTGGGAGATTTCGCTCACAGGTGATTCCTTTACCGTGCGTTTTGGGCGGATCGGAACGGCAGGCCAGTCGCAGACCAAATGCTTTGCCGACGAGGCGAGGGCGAAACGGGAAGCCGAGGGGCTAATTATGGAGAAGTTGCGGAAAGGTTACATCGAGACGGAAGGTTAGTTGATTGGGGCAAATCCCGAATTTTTCAAACTACTGTCTTCGCTATTGCGAGTGAGGACGCCCTTCCTTTTTATTTGATCGCATTCTCGCTGGTAGTTTTCGAGCATGGTCCGAATTTTGCGGCCGCCGTGATTTGGCTGCGGTGATTGATTGGCGGGAGATGCCTTCCCAAGTCGAACCGCTACTGTTCGCATTTTTTTTCTTTAGATCTTGCTGTGCCGCCTTCGCTTGCGGTATGGTACTTGCCGTGCTTGATTCACGCAGCAGCGCAGTTTCGGAAGTATCTTTTCCGGTTTGTTCCGTTTTATATTGTGGAAATAGGGAAAAATGAAGTAGATATTTGAGACGGAATTGGTGGCGAAGTAGCTGATTCAGAGACGGTTGGCAGGATAGCTCAGTTGGTAGAGCAGAGGACTGAAAATCCTTGTGTCCCCGGTTCAATTCCGGGTCCTGCCACCACTTCTAATTCCATGGAGTGAGTGTATTATTCTTGTGCCGCATGAAAAAATATTGGTACGTCATTGGCATTGGAATTCAGAATAATCTGGCCTATCGGTTCAATTATCTCACGCGGACGTTATTCAGTTTCATTCCCTTGTTCGCCATGCTTTCCCTTTGGCGGACGATTTATCATAACAACAGCCAGGCGGGTCAACATTCAGGGTTCACCGAAGCGCAGATGATTTTTTATTATCTCATGGTGGCGGTGGTAGATGTCTTGACGGCGGTGAATGAGGACGACTGGCAGATTGCGGCGGACATTCGCGAGGGCAACATCAGCCAGTTTCTATTAAAACCCGTGGATTATTTATGGTACCGGCTTTGTTTGTTCATTTCTGGACGCATTGCCTTCGTTTCGATGGCGTTAATCCCTCTGGCGATCTTTATTTTCTGTTTCCGAGGTTACTTTGTTGGCCCGGTCAACGGGACGGCCTTTGTCATTTTTCTGGTTTCATTGGTCTTTACGGCTTTGCTGCAGTTTTTTATCTCTTATGCCATGGCGATGCTGGCGTTTTGGTTGTTGGAGATTTCGACGTTCATTTTTATCCTCTTTGCGTTTGAATACCTGGCGAGCGGTCATCTTTTTCCTTTGGATGCGTTGCCGGCAGGCGTTCGGGAGATCCTTTACTTCACACCGTTTCCCTATCAGTTGTATTTTCCCATCAGCGTTTACATGGGTAAAGCGAGCGGCGCGCACGCGTGGTACGGCTTGGGCATCCAGTTTATATGGGTCATTTTATCTTATGGATTTGCCCGGTTTATGTGGCGACGGGGGATTCGAAAATACGCGGCTTTCGGCGGGTAATGGCGGGGGTGGTTCGAGATGGCGAGTGGTTTTTCATATCCTCTTGGCGGTGAAAATATTATTCTGGGGCGATGTTGCCATTAACCAACGCAAAGATTCGTGAACTGAAGGCCCAAGGCCAGCACCTTGATCCCGTCCTGAAAATTGGCAAGGAAGGCCTGTCCCCGGAATTTTACGCCGCGTTGGCGGAGGCTTTTAATCATCATGAATTGCTGAAGGTAAAATTTGCGGGCCATAAGGAAGAAAAGAAGGAATTGGCCCCGCGAATCGCGGAAAAGAGCGGCAGCGAATTGATCATGCGGGTCGGCAATGTCCTGGTGCTCTACAAGCCGAAAGCGGCGTCGGAAGCACCGGCGGATCCGGGGGCCGAATAGTTTGGCTGAGCTGGATCGAATTGCAGGCTGAAAACGGTTCCACCCGAGTTTCATTGTGTTTTCGGTTCGGGTTGCACGGGGATCGCGGTTTGCGCAAACGGCATATCTTCGGCGGAATGAATTTTATTCCCGGCCGGATCTACGAGATCGACCGTCACAAAAACGAGCAACTGGCGGTCTTTTTCCGATGCTGTTATCGCTGTCGGTTGGCCGCCGACTAAGCTCGACTCATGCGGTTCAAGAACGAGCGTCTGACCGTCCCATAGATTCGCCGTCGTTATCGATTGTCGAACGGTGAAGCGCGGCAAGACGGTGGGCACTTCCACTTTTTCACGGGTTGCCGTATAAACATTGGTTTTTGCCGTGGATTTGTCGTAGCCTAAGAAATCGGTGGTGGAGGGGATGGTGCGAAGATTCACAGTATGGCCGTCAGCAAGGATGTCAGGAACCACGTCAATAACCGGACCAGTCTCTACCTCTTCGGTTTGGGGCATTAGTGAACCACCGGTTTCTTTGGATTGAACGTTGTAGGCGATAAGAATATTGGTAACGGACGTGGCACGCATTTGGGTTTGACGCCCGCTGAGCGTTGTTATTTCCGGTTCGGCCAATGTCTCACATCCCGGCGTTGAATTCATAGAACGGATTATCGCTTTGAATTCTTGACCTCTCAGAATGCCATATAAGTTTCTTTCGCTCCCGTTGGTCATTTTCAGGGATTGTTCAAAGGTTTTGGCTATTTCCATAGGTACTTCAATAAAACGTGCCTTGATATGTACCTGACGGGGGGTGGTGTCTACTTTTAGAATGACATGCTCGAGCGCGTCCAAGTCTGATTGCGGCGCTTTCACGAACAAAAGTCCGGACCGTTCGTTATAGACAATCACCCTGCCAGCAGGTGAATCGAAGTTTACACCCGCTCTTCCGGCAAGACGTTTTATAATATCCGCCACACTATTTGATTCGGAGCTGCTCCCAATCCCAAAGTTGTAGTGGAGCGAATTTGGGTCCACCTTGAACACTCGGCTAAAAAGTTTTTCGTCACTTTTGTTGGTTGAAGCCGGATGGTCAAAGGCTTCCTTAGATTCTTCACTCGCCGGAGCATCTCCCAAAATATCGAAAGTAGCTGAAGCGGGCGCGCGGTTTACGCGGTTCTGTCCACGGATGCTGGTGGTCGTGACTTCTGGCTCCGGCATGGTTTCCGATCCGGTGCGTTGTTTCAGCTTGTGTATGGCGGCTTGGAAATTGGGATCGGCCAAGACTCCCCTCGCTGCCGGCGGATTGGATGGCGCCGGGGCGGATGGCGGCGTTTTTTCGAAAAACCAGCTTCTTGGATTGTTTGTGATGGTTTGCATACTGATGGTCATCACTAGATTACTACCGCCGGAATTACCTGACAGTTCTGGATGAATTACGAGGCCTTGCTGACCGGCCATCGCGATCTTGAAGTGAAATTGATTAGTGGTGGCGGCCTCTGATATGGTCGTTAGGATTTTGCCTCGAATCACCAAATCAATCACTGAACCTTTCGTGGATGGAATACATTCCAGATCAACCAGGTTGCTGTCATTGCCAAAAGAAAGTTCGGCAGGAAGTCCGTTGCGTGTCAGCACGCGTGGTGAGCAAAAGGGTTTAAGGCCGGATAAGTTCAATTTTTCCCTGAGCTGGTTGAATTGTTCTCGTGCAGCGACCCAACATGAATCGCCCGATGCTTCGCGAATTTTCCACCATTCAAAATTTTTAGCGGTGACTGTCTGAAAATCGGCGGAACACAGCCAATAGAAATGTGACTCGATCACAAAGGCTGTAGAATTTGTTGGTTCATCCGAAGCTGGCGCAGTTGCCGACGCCGGTTTTGAGGCACCGTCGTCATTTGCCGGGGCTTCGCCCATGGGAACGGCGACGACGGTGAATGCCAGAATACCAAGGAGAGATGCCAGGGTTAGACCGGCATGGCGTGGCGGATGGAAATCCAACAATCGTTCGATGCGTTGGCGGAGGGAATTGCGCGATTCCAAGATGCCGACCAAGCCGAGGCTGAGGGTGGCGCGGTCCAGCGAAAGTTTGGCCACTTCCAGCAAGGTTGGCGCATAGGAATCCGCGTCATCGCGAAGCGCCAGCATGACGGCGTCATCCACGGCTTCTTCACGCGCCCGGCGGATCCGGGCATTGGCGAGCCACACCAAGGGGTGCCACCAATAAATGATTTGCAGCAACGCCTGCCAGAAATTCACCCAGACATCGAATCGCCGCACGTGAATTAATTCGTGCAGCAACACCGCACGCAACTGTTCGTCAGAAAAAGTGCCGGCCATTGATTGGGGGATCAGGATCGTGGGACGAAACAAACCGCAAACGGCTGGCGACATGGAGTTGATTGCCAGACGCACTGGGATTGCACATTTGATTCCGGCAACGTTTTGCGCCTCGGTTGCAATCGCCGTTAATCGCTCGGATATACCGCCGGTCTGGATTTTCCGGGCGATTTGACGCCAGCGGATGGTTAACCACGCGAACAGAGCCACACTCGTCGCCGACGAGAATAACAATAAACAGGCGGCGATGGTCATGGTTGGCCTTGGGGGGACAAAAGCGGGCAGGGGAGTCGTCGGTGTTCCCACTGCCGGAGTGTCATTGTACGTGACCGTATACTTTTTCAGTGGTGGTTGGGTGACGGCAGTTTGATTGTTGTGCAGCCACCACGCGGGGCTGGTGGGCAACGCCAGTGTTGGTGGCAGGCAAAGTTTTAACAATACCACGAGCCAAAGGGCGTAACGAAGTGATGCCCGCAATTTGTCGCGTAATAAAAAATCAACTGCCAGCACAAGGACTATCAAGAGGCTGGATTGCCAGATCATTGGCCACGAAAGGCTCAAGAATAGGTGCCCCCAATGATTTAAAAGTTCGATCAGCGAATTCATATCATGCTCTCAAATAAAATTATTTCTTCCCGGCATTCTTTCTGGCCTTGATCATCGCTTCCAATTTTTCCAGATCGTCCCGGTTGATCTCGTGGTTTTCCAGGAGGCATTGGACCATGGGAGTGAGCGCGCCGT
>Ga0302319_10019984_pt1 | contig 12135 bp, 11 predicted proteins | sample Bog_T0_2_FD_203319 | JGI IMG/M metagenome (GOLD analysis project Ga0302319, IMG submission 203319) | Peat permafrost microbial communities from Stordalen Mire near Abisko, Sweden - Bog_T0_2 | ecosystem: Environmental > Terrestrial > Soil > Wetlands > Peat | place: Sweden: Abisko, Stordalen Mire... | reverse complement strand
GCGGCGCCGCCGCATCCCTGTTGGGAGTTTCGGTAAGATAACGATCAAATCCCATGGCGAACCTATCGGGCACCGTGATTTTATTGTCCTTTGCCTTTTCCGCCACCTCATCCACGGCAGTGCGGAGCTTGTCCTGAAACTGCTCCGGAGTCATCGGCTCCAGGGGAAATTCGTGCGTGGCGAGATCCGCCTGCAAGGCGGTGTTTGCGGCGTTGAGCTCCTCGTCCTGTTCCTTGTATTTTTTCAGATTTTGCTGGTTTGGAAACGGTGCCTGGGACTGCAACCCATGGAGCTGATCAAGCTGATTATTGTATGCCTCGTCCACTGCGCTGAAGTTCCCCATGGCCTGCCAGAGCAGAAACCCGAGGCCCAAGGCCGCGACAATCACGAACCCGAGGAAGCCTGCTATAAATTTGTTTTCTCTAATCCAGTTCATTGCAGGCTGATCGGTTTTTTAAGGAAGAGGTGAAATTCGTAATCGTACGCCCAATCCGCGCCGGTGGGAGTGGTGCGCCGTTTCTTGGGATCCAGGTCAAAATAGGGAGACTTGCCAAGATTGGTTGCGAAGGTATCCACAACGCCCACCGGGTTCGGCGTGAGGGCCGGCCCCAAATCCAGGTAAAGGCCCTTGATGAGGACGCCAAATTTCCTGCCCGCCGGGATGTCGCCGGATGCCCCCATGGAAACCGCTGTAAATGACGATCCGTCCGCCGTATAATAACCTGGCTGGAATGATGTGACCCAGATCAGGCGATCGGGCAGCCGTGTATTAAGATCATCGATAAGCTTGATCCAGTACTCGCGGTCGTCCACGACTTGCAGGAACGGGGCGATATCGTCCTGCTTCTTTTTCATGTCCTTTTTGACTGTGTCAAACTGGTTTGAGAAGTTTTGAAGGGAGGCGACCTTTGGCTGGATGGTTTCCAATACGGCCTGCTCCACCTGGGCCGCGCGCCAGTAATAAACCCAGAACCCCGCAAGAATAAGCAATACGCAAATGCCCGCGGTGATGATGTAGGGCCTGCGCTGGCTCAAAGCCTTTGATTTGAGCACGCCCTCGGGCTGGAGATTGAGTTCCATCGGGCAGTCAGTCACGGAGCGGAGGCTCAGGCCCACCAACTCGCCGAGCACATGGGCGGCCCTGCCGGCCTCCTCCTGGTTCACGTGGTTGCTGACGGAGACGTTGCGGAGCGCATTGAAGAACTCGATGGGCAACTGCAATTTTTCCTGAAAGAACTCGCGCATGTATGGCAGGCTGCTGCTGCCGCCGCAGAGGAACACGCGGGCGGGCGGGCTGCCCTGCTGCTGGGCGCGGTAAAAACTGATGGAACGTGAAATTTCCGCGTGGAGGCGGGTCATCGTATTGCGGACGATTTTCGACACCCTGGATACCTCGGGATCTGAAGGTTCCGCATAGGCACCCCCGAGACTGACGAAGCCGACTTTCTTCTTGCGCTCCTCGGCGGCGCCTACCGGTTCGTTGAATTCCTTCGCGATGCCAGCCGTGATGGTGCTGCCACCGATGGGGATACTGCGGCTGAACACTTTCTTGGAATCCACGAACAACAGATTCGTGGTGCGCGCGCCGATATCGATGAGGAGCGAGCAGCCATCGACGTCGCTGTAATTGTAACGGAAGGCATTGTAGAGCGCCATGGGGGCCACATCCACGATGCTGGTCTGGAGGCCGGCGTCCTGCACGGCGTTGTTGAGGTCGTCGAGCAGATCGGCCTTGATCGCCACGAGGACCACTTCCAATTTCTCGCCCGACCCGCCGCTGACAAGCTGGTAATCCCAGACGACTTCATTAATAGGGAAAGGGACATTCTGCTGGGCTTCGAAGGTGATGATCTGGTCCACCTGGCTGGCATCCACCGGCGGCAGCTTGACGAAACGGGTAAAAACCGACTGGGCCGAAATTGCGTAGTTTACCTTGCCGGGCTTGATTTTGAGGCCGCCGACCATTTCCTCGATGGCGATCTTCATCTGTGCGGGGCGCGAGGCATCCGCAGCCGGATCGGCAATAAGCTCCGTAAGACGGTAGGATTGCAAAACCAATCCCCCGCTCTGGGTAGTCCTGAATTCAGCGAGCCCGACGGTCTGGAGACCGAGGTTGAGGCTCAATATACGATTCGGAGCGGCCATGAAGAAAGAAATTACGAAATAAAGACTGCCATATCAGTGACTAGTGGGCTTGAGGGCTTCATAACGATCCCAAAAAAGCGGGGCAAAGGGAGTTTCGGGCTTGTTCAGGATAAGGCCGGTGCGCTGTTGCAAATTTGGCAGTGCGCCGGGCCTGAGTAATCTGACAACGAGTTCCTGCCCCTGATGGGTGACCCTTACCTGGATATTTGCGAGGGCCGAGGCAGTGAAGGGCGCGCCTCCCATGACGTTATCGATGCCGGCCGGCGACAGGTAAACCACCGCATAGTGCTCGCGGCCTTTTTCGATATTGACGTAAGTACTGGAACCGGTGAGCAACTGTCCATTGATCAAAACCGAGTACTCGAATGTTAACTCATCAATCATCAGCGGGAGGGTGGCGTACTGGACCTCGATCTCCAGCCAGGTGAGGCTCTTGGCGCGTTTGATGGGGCCACTTGCGAGCACGAACTCCGGGGTCTTGACTCCCGTGGGCAGGATGCCGTTGGAAGCAATGGTCACATCACCCAGTTGCGGAGCAGCAGGAGCCTGCGCGGAAGCAACCGAGGCAAATGATAAAAGCAAGGGCAGCAGCAGGAGGTATTTTTTCATACGTTGTTCTTGGGTGGCAGGGGACTATCTCCAAATTGCAGATTGCGCATTGCGGCTGCAATCAAAAAAAGCAAAAATATGTGCTTCCAAATCACTTGAGCCGCCCGCGGAAATAATCAATGGTTTTCCTGATCCCCTCTTCAAAGGCGACTTTGGGCTCCCAGCCGAGAATGGTTTTCGCGCGCGTGATGTCGGGCTGGCGCACTTTCGGATCATCCACAGGGAGGGGCTTGTATTCGAGTTTTGAGTCTGCGCCGATGATGCGGATGATCTCCTCGCCGAACTGCTTGATGGTCATTTCGCGGGGATTGCCGATGTTCACCGGCTCGTGAAAATCCGACCGGGAGAGGCGGAAGATGCCGTCGATCAAATCCGAACAATAACAGAAGGAGCGTGTCTGGGAGCCGTCGCCGAAGATGGTGAGTGGCTCGCCGTTGAGGGCCTGGCCGATGAAGGCGGGGACGACGCGGCCATCCTTGAGACGCATGCGGGGGCCGTAGGTGTTGAAAATCCTGACGATCTTTGTATCAACCTTGTGAAACCGATGGTAGGCCATGGTCATCGCCTCGGCGAAGCGCTTTGCCTCGTCGTAGACGCCGCGGGGCCCGATGGGATTCACGTTTCCCCAGTAATCCTCGCGCTGGGGATGGATGAGGGGATCGCCGTAGCACTCGCTGGTGGATGCGAGGAGGAACGTGGCGCCCTTGGCCTTGGCGAGGCCGAGGGCATTGTGGGTGCCGAGGGAACCGACCTTCAATGTCGGGATGGGATGCTCGAGGTAGTCGATCGGGCTGGCCGGGGACGCGAAATGGAAAATGAAATCGACGGGATCCGGAAGGAAGATGTAATTCGACACGTCGTGCCTGATGAACCTGTAGTTCTCGTTCCCGGCGAGGTGCTCGATGTTCGAGGTGCTGCCGGTGATGAAGTTATCAATGCCGATGACGCAGTGGCCTTCCGCAAGGAGGCGGTCGGTGAGATGCGACCCGAGAAAGCCGGCGCCGCCGGTAACAACCGTGACCGGTTTGGATGAATTTGGAAACATGAGAAGAAGCTTCTAGTGGTTTAAGGGCGAATTGACCAGAATTTCCCTTAGAGGGCGTCTAAAAAGTCCAAGTGGCGCGTGTGCTGATCGATGCAAACTACCGAAAATTAGGAGTGCAAGCTTGCAGCTTGAGAGCGTTCGACGGCAAGCCGGAGGCTTGCGCTACTTTAAATCGGACTTTTTAGACGCCCTCTTAAAAATCCACGCCGCCGGATTTACGTTCCCGCGAACCGCCGTTTATTTCGCGCCGAGGCCGAGAATGACGACGGGAATGGTCCTGAGCAGAATTCCAAAATCGAGCCAAAGGGACCAGTTGTCGATGTACTCGAGGTCGAGGCGCACCCAGTCCTGGAAGTCCTTGACCTCGTTGCGGCCCGTGACCTGCCAGAGGCATGTCAAACCGGGTTTAACACTCAGCCTGCGGCGCTGGGCGGTATGCTGGAATTTCTCCACCTCGTAGAGCGGGAGCGGGCGGGGGCCGACGAGGCTCATCTCGCCGAAGAGGACATTGATCAACTGGGGGAGCTCATCGATGCTGGTCTTGCGCAGCCAGCGACCGACCGGGGTGATGCGGGGATCCCTGTCGATCTTAAAGACCGGGCCTGTCATTTGGTTGAGGGGCTCGAGGTCCTTCCTGCGCGCCTCCGCATCCAGATGCATGGTGCGGAATTTATACATGCGGAAAGGCTTGCCGTTTTTCCCGCCGCGCTCCTGCCGGAAAATGGCTGGGCCCGGGGATGTGAGCTTGATGACAAGCGCGGTGATGAGCATCGGGATGGATGCAAGAATGATCAAAACGAGCGCGCCGACCCAATCGATGACGCCCTTTGTCCAAAGGGCCCAGGAGAAAGCCGGCGTGGTGCGGAATACGAGCATGGGACGCGCCCCGAATGTGTCGAAGCTGGGGCGGGCGATGGATGTCTTGATGAAATTTGCCACGAGCCATGCCTCGATGCCCTCGGTCTCGCAAGCGGTGATGGCATCCTGCAGGTTGCTCAAGTGGCTGTGGGCGCCGGCAAAAATAACGCGGCTCACGGAATGGGCATGCAACGCCTCCACCAAGGCGGCGGTGGGCTCGGTCTCGATATTGAATTCCTGCACGATATTCATCTCGAGCAACTGGTCGGAGGTGAGCGTTTCCCGGAATTGCCGCGTGTCGGAGGGGGTGCCGGCCAGCATTACATTTTCACGCAGCCTGCCGCCCCGGGAGTCGCTCTTGAGGTAAAAGATGGTGAACTGCTCGCGGAGGGTGAGCACGGTGGCTGCGAGTCCCGCAAAAATCAACAACACGGAGCGGCTGGGCACCTGGAGACGGAAGAAAATGACGCATCCACCGAGCAGGAGGCAGAGCCAGAATGCGCCCTGCAACATCTGGCGCAGGGATTTCCGGACTGTCTTTTGCAGCGGTGAAGCGTAAAAGCCCTGCAACTCCAGCGCGATAAGGCCGAAGGGGATGATGACCGGGATCATCCAGTGAAATTCCGTAAAGGGGCCGATGGGACGATCCCAGCCGAACCAGATGGTGCCGTAAAACCTGATGGCGAATGCGCCCCAGAAAGCAATCAAGAGCAGCAGACCATCGATGATCTGTTGCAATTGTAAATTAATTTCTTGTTTGCGGCCTGACATCCGGGGATTTTAACTGGAATAGGGATCGAGGGCGATAATGTTTATCATGTTAAATAAAAAGCCAGCCAGCAAATTGTCAATATTCCCGCAGATTGCCGGAATCATCGATTCCATGGCCAGTATGAAGGCTGCCTTGCGCCTTGATGCCGGGGATCTGGATTTCTTTGAGGTTCGCGTGGATGCCTTTGCCGGGCCCAAAGGTGGAGAGGATAAGGTCCTCGCCGCGCTGCCGAAGTTGAAATTACCGCTCATCATCACGGTGCGGCATCCGCTGGAAGGGGGCTTGCATGGCGTTTCCGCGGGCAAAAGGCGGGAGAGTTTCGAGCGGTTTCTCCCCCATGCAAAATTCATTGATGTGGAACTCCGCTCGGTGAAATCCCTTGCGGGCATCCTCACGCTCGCTCGCAAGAAAAAGGTGTCGATCATCCTATCTTATCATAATTTTGTCACAACACCACCTGCAAACCGGCTCCGTGCGCTCGAAAAAGCCGCGCACGCGGCGGGCGCCAGCATTTTAAAGGTCGCGACGGTCGTCTCCACACCTGAGGATATGGCGGCGCTTCTTTCGCTGGCGCATCCGAAAAGGAAAACACCCGTGAGCCTCATGGGCATGGGGCCGTTTGGCAAAGTGTCCAGGCTGGTCCTCGCGCAGGCGGGCTCGGTGTTGAACTATGGGTTCCTCGACAAGGCGCAAGTCAGGGGCCAGTGGCCGGCTGTTTTACTCAAGCAGCGGATCCTGGAATTGCTCAACGCTTAAAAACCATCCTTATGAACAAAGAAAAAATGCACGACGTCGCATGGATCGGCGATAAATTCGTGGCCGGCCCCACCAAAGGCGTGATCATTACATTTCATGGCCTCGGCGATCCGGGCTTGAAAACCGTTCCTTCCTACGAGGAAAATGAATGGGCCGCGGCCGGTGGCCTCGTCGTCATGCCATACTCCGGCCCCTGGAGTTGGATGAACCGCGACGCGCGCAAGTTTGTGGATGAATTAATCGACGCCATCTACACGCATAACAGCTTAAGCCCGGCGATTCCATTGATTATCAGAGGAGGAAGCATGGGCGGCTTTTGCGCCCTGCTTTACACGCGCTACTCCAGGCATTCCATCAAAGCATGCCAGGCCCTCTACCCGGTCTGCGACCTCAAACATCATTTCTCCGAGCGCCCCGATCTGCCGCGCACGATCTACCACGCTTTCTACGGTTACGAGGGCGATCTCGACACGCTTTTCCGCGAGCATTCTCCAGTGGATCAGGCGCAAGCATTGCCGCGCATTCCCTACCAGATCCTCCACGGCGATGCCGACCAGGCTGTCAATAAGGCAGCGCACTCCGACAGGATGGTGGACGCCATGAAAAAGCACGGTCTGAATGTGGAATACATCGAAGTGCCCGGCATGGGTCACCATGCCCCTCTGTACTTCGACGTCTATCGCAAAACGATCGACTTCGTGAAAGAAATGCTCGCTCCGTAAGGCACTTTGTCTGACAGGAAATTCCGCTGCTGCGAAGCCCTACGACTTCGCATGCGTCGGATCATGCAACACCCGCATCACCGCTGAGTAAATCTCGCTGGGCCCGAGCCCCTTGCTCACATATCCATTCGCTCCGGCAAAGCGTGCCGCCTGCATCATTTCCTCATCATACCCGAGTCCTGTGAAAATAATGATCGGCATCTCCGGCAGGCGCTTGCGAATGATCGCGATCAGGGAAAGACCATCGATTTTCGGCATTCCCAGATCGAGAATCACTGTGTCGCACGGATTATTCTCCATCCATGCCTCAACCTTGGAGGCATCCGTCAAAGAAGTCGCCACATGCCCCTTATCGCGGAAATAGGTGACAAGAAAGCGGTTTAAAAGGCGATTATCGTCAACGACGAGGAAGTTCATGGTAGGTTTGGTTAAAGTTGTGCTGCTTCGAATCCAAGATTAAGCAGCATGCATGCCACTTGCGCCCCTACGTTCATACCGTGCGTGATTTCATTGCCTCCGTAAACCCGGCGCTTTGCGGCCCATAGCCTCATGGCAATGCTCCCTCACTGCGTTCAGCGCCTTGCGGAACCGCACACTATCCGTCACAAGGAGCTTGATGCTCCATCCGTGTCCATGGAGGCGGCTGTGCCCGATCCATGTGGATTCGTCATGCAAACTGTCCATTGCTTCCCAGCAGACGCTTTCCGGCGTGATTTTTGAGTGAAAAAGAAAAATGCAAGCGTAGTAGCCAGTAGGGAACCGCTTCTTAAACGCCTCCAACCCCTCCGGCGACACATGATACTTCTCCCTCGCCACATGGCCACCCGCGTAAAAAATGTCCGTCTCCCAGTCCAGATCCTGAAACCCGAATATCTCCCCTGAGGCCACCCTCCCCGGTGCGAGCGTTTCAAAAAAAAGCAGCCCGCCCCCCTCGCCCAGCTCGATCGTCGTCCTCTGCCGGTAACGCGCCCCCGCCTGCGGAATGAATATCTCTGGGAACACCTCCAGCCACCCATCCCCGGCCACCGAAAAATGCTGCGTCAATCGCGCCTCCCCGCCCTTCTCCATGGAATGGGCCCGCGTCGCGCTCGGATTCGTAAGCAAAAGCCTCGCCCCTGCTTCGACTCCCACCTTGCAATCCACCTCATCCCCCTCAAACAACCCCGCCGTCGGATTCACCACATTCACCACCAGCGTATCCCCATCCAAATGAGGCTTGCTGATATGCATCGGTGCCGAAAACGACTGATGCCCAAGCCGGCTGCGACCATTCGCCCCCACCCCGCAAACCAGCTCCAAATGTCCCTTCATAAACTCCTAAATAAAGCCGCATTCGTCATTCGGATTTCGTCATTCCAAAGAACACTTCCCGCCTCAGCCACTTGAGCACATCCCCTTTGCCTTTCTCCGACTTCAAATCCGCAAACAAAAACGGCCGCTCCCCCCTCATTAGCTTCGAATCCCGCTCCATCACCCCCAGGTCGGCCCCCACGTAGGGTGCGAGTTCGGTCTTGTTGATCAGCAGCAAATCGCTGTTCCGGATCGCGGGCCCGCCCTTCCTTGGGATCTTGTCCCCCTCCGCCACATCGATCACATAAATAAAAGCCTCCACAAGCTCCGGCGAAAACGTCGCCGATAAATTATCTCCGCCGCTTTCAATAAAAATCACCTGCAAATCCTTGTGTCGCGCCTTCAGTTCCGCCACCGCCGCCTGGTTCATGCTCGTATCGTCGCGGATCGCCGTATGCGGGCAGCCCCCGGTCTCCACTCCGATCACCCGGTCCTTCTCCAGCGCCTCATTGCGCACCAGGAACTCCGCATCCTCGCGGGTATAAATATCATTCGTGATCACCCCGATGGAAAATTCATGCCGCAGCCACTGGCACAGCCTGAGCACCAACATTGTTTTACCAGAGCCCACCGGCCCGCCGATTCCAACACGCACAGGTTTCATAAAGATGCCGCCACGTCACCAAGTTGCCATCCCTTTTGCAAGACCCGACTCTTGGGAGATACCGTTGGAAGCAACAGCGACAAGTCTCCAGCTATTTCTGATCGCCCGGAGCATCGCCACGACCAAAAGTCCCCGTCACCAGAATCTGCGGCCCCGGCTGCGGAGCCCCTGCCGCCAGCACGGACAGCGTGCCTCCACTCAAATACGCACCCACCTGGCTCATGTCTGCATTGCCGGAGAACTCGTTGTTGAGCAGCAGCGCATCCTTCAACGGCCCCACCGGCAACCCCGCTGTACAGTTATAAAAGTGGTTCCGCACCGCATCCTTCACGACAACAGCCGTGGTCGAAGCACCCGCCTCAAACACACACCCCTCCGCGCAGCTCTTGGTAGGCAGCAGGCTCAGCGCCCCTCCCCCGGCCTGGAAATGGCAGCTCACGAAATAGACGAGATCATCGCTGGCCACCACCGGGTTTCCCGCGTTGTCGATGAAGTCGCAATTGGCAAACGACGTCGTGGTATTGTGCAACAGTTTCGCAGCCGCCATGGTGTTCCCCTTGAAAAGGCACTCGATATAGGAGCACGCGTTGTTGGAGCGGCCCGCCGGAAAATCGATGCCCATGCCGCACTGAAGGAACTGGCACCGGTAAACGACGAGCTTGTCGATAAAGCCCCAGCCTCCCTGCTTTGGGGCATGCTGTTTCAGGCCTGAGCCGCACTGCACGAAGTTGCAGAAGGAAATGAGATTGTTGTCAAACGACGTCGTGCCTGTCCCCGGCATATACACATACACCCCCGCCTCGCTCATGTTCCGGAACGTGATGTGCGAGAGAAATGTATAGGAAAGAGGGCGCTCCACGATGTCCTCGCCTCTCAAATGCACGCCCACCCGCCCCCCTTGGATCGTCTGGTTGGCCAGGGTCACCCCACCGGTCTTACCCTCCGCATCGTAAACGAACATACTCATATCCGGGTCCTTTGCGATGATCACGGTCTTGTCCATCCCTGCTCCAATCAGCCCTTTGTTGCGGTTGATGCGCAGCGGGGCGGAGATGTAATATTTCCCCGCTGGCAGCACGACCATGCCCTCCTTGTCCAGCCGGTCCTGTATCATCTGCGTCTGGTCAGGCTTGGTCCTCACATCCTTGGCCCAATCATCACCGGCAGGGTTCGGCACCGGATCAAAGTCCGGCCTGTCCCAGGGACGCATCTCACGCCCTGTCTGGAGGATCATCTGCTTGAGCGCCGCCTGCTGGGTCTGTTCCGCTCCTGCGGGCGCGACCACGATCGGCTGCTCCGCGTCGGGCGTGGAAATGGGCGTCGGAACGATCTTGGCTGTGCTCAAGGGCCGGTCAAAAGCGCGCACGTTCAGGATGTTGGTCGAGGGCAACGAGTAACTGTAGTGAACACAATCCGCGAAGAGGGACCGCTCATTCCCCTCCTGCAACACGATCTTCGCGGGCAGCGTGTCCGGCGCCTGCCCCCGGTAGCCGCACGTCAGCCCGTAAACCCGCACTTCCTTGGCGGCGGAATCCACCAAGCCGAATCTCTTGCGAAACTCCGGGTCTGCATCGTAACGCCCCCCTTGCACGGCAAAAAGATTCAGCCGCTGCATCGGCCCGGTGACGAACAGCGCGATCGGCTCCGTCATCTTAAAACTCCACATCTCCGCATCCTCCACCGCAATCGTCAGTTCCGGCACACCGGTGATGTCTGTCGTCGGCCCTTCGTTGGCGCCGGAGTTCACCCACAGGAACACATTGCCCGTCGAGGGACGGTCCGGGCTGGCGCGGAACTTCAGCATCGCATTCCCCTGGAGCTGACCCGGCGCGCGAATGAAGCGGTTGTTCCGCAGATACCCACCCGCCGTCACATCGATATCCACCGCGCGACTGTCTATGAAAAGATTGTCCTCCAGCGAGCCCCCCTGCACCACGATTGCCCCGTAAATCCGCAGCAGCGTGTTGCCATGCGTCACCTTGTCCGATGCGGGAAACACCACGTTCCCCTGCACACCGCTCACCAGCACACCCGTCGCGCCAGGCTCGATGATGATCTGCTTCAGCTTCGTCCCCGGCAGCCCGTAGATCTGCTGGCCGCTGTGCAGCGTGACCGGCCCCGGCCCGTAATCCCCCGGCATCAGGCGCACAGTTCGATGCGCATCCAGCGCCTGCTGCAATCCCGCGCTCTCCTTCACCGGCACCGCAAAAGCGCTCGCCGGATAAATATCCCCTGGCAATTTCGCCTCCGATCGCGTCGCATCCGCGGCCCATCCCCGTGCACAACACACGGCCGACAACCCCAAAGACAACAACACCCTCAGGAGACACCGACTCCCGCCCGCGCGTCGGCCATGGAACATGGAATCAATGGATAGGTTCATGATGAGAGTTGAGATAACTCATTATCCAGCACAAGACCAGAACCCATTCCACCACTTATTTTATCGCAAATCCTTTTCATTTCTTAGTTGCCGGCTCCCAATCCAGCCTCTCCTCAAGAATTTTCCGAATACCCAAATCCGCCACGTTCTCCGTGATGATTGCGTCCCTCTCATCATTATCCTCAAAAAGATCAAACGCAGAGCCGCAATATTTTCCCATGGCCTCCAAAACCTCGTCCTTAAATCTCTCCAACCTGATCCCGAATTCAAACTGCGCGCCATTCGTTTCATTCTGCGCGCTGGCTTTGCGGTGTTCCTCCTGCACAGTTTTTCCCTCCATATCTTTCGTGGACGCATCCCAAATTGCATACGGCCCCCATCCGCGCTTATCCGGGCCATGATCGAGAGGTTCCCCGGAATCGAAGGGATTGTTCCACGAGGCAGGATACGGCCCCATGTCGTTATGCTTCTTCCCGGCATTGGACACTCTCATATACAACTGAAGGTATTTGGCAAACATCACCCTCCGCGTCTTATTGAAATCAGGAGCATTAGTCACCACGGGCACCGCCTGAATAGCCTTCAATTCGCCGGTAAAGCCCTTCAATATCCGCTCCCACTCTTCCACCTTCATCGGTGCCGGTGAACTTGACGGCCCGGCCTTGGGATCTGCAACCGCGTTACCAGTAAACACAGTTATACAAAGTAACAATGCGGCAATCGTGAAAATGAAAATCCTCATTATTTTGTCCCTGTTCTCAATTTGGAACGGGTAAGAACCCGTGTTGCCTCAAGTCAAAATGACACCGGAGAGCAAAAAAGATAGCGATACGTTGACTCATAACTGATGACACTGGAGCGTGGCTGGGTTTGCGTTCAAAAGCCGCCCTC
>Ga0302319_10019983_pt1 | contig 12136 bp, 10 predicted proteins | sample Bog_T0_2_FD_203319 | JGI IMG/M metagenome (GOLD analysis project Ga0302319, IMG submission 203319) | Peat permafrost microbial communities from Stordalen Mire near Abisko, Sweden - Bog_T0_2 | ecosystem: Environmental > Terrestrial > Soil > Wetlands > Peat | place: Sweden: Abisko, Stordalen Mire... | reverse complement strand
CACGCGAGTGGCCTCCGTGATCGAAATGCCCGGCGCAGCGGTGGGCATGTAGAGCAACGTCCCCTCGTTGAGCGGGGGCATGAATTCCTTGCCGAGCCGTCCATACGGGAAAATAGTCGCGGCCATCAGGAGCAGCGCGCATCCGAGCGTAAGCCAGCGGTGACGCAGCACCCAGTTGACGACGGGGCCGTAGGCCCAGATCAGGAACCGGTTCACCGGATTTTTGCTTTCCGGGGTGATCTTGCCGCGGATCAGCAGCGTCATCAGCACCGGCGTGAGCGTCACCCCGAGCAGCGCGGCAAAGAACATTGAGAAGGTTTTCGTGTACGCCAGCGGCTGAAACAGGCGTCCCTCCTGGCCGTTCAACGAGAAGACGGGGATGAAACTCACGGTGATCACCAGCAATGAGAAAAACAGCGGGCGCCCGACGGTCTTCGCGGCGGCGATGATCACGTTGAAACGCTCGTCCGGGTTCGGGTCGCGGCCGTGCTCTTCGTGAAATCGCTCGAGGCCCTTGTGGGCGTTCTCGACCATGATGATGGCGGCGTCGACCATCGCGCCGATGGCGATCGCGATGCCGCCCAGCGACATGATGTTGCTGGTGAGATGCATCCAGGACATCGGGATAAAGGAGAGCAGGATCGCGATGGGCAGGGTGATGATCGCCACCAGCGCCGATCTCACGTGCCAGAGGAACACGAGGCAGACGAGCGCCACCACGGCACACTCCTCGAGGAGCTTCTCGCGCAGCGTCGCGACGGCCCGCAGGATCAGGTCGCTCCGGTCATAAACCGGCACGACGCGCACTCCCGGCGGCAACGAGGCCTGGATATCGGCGAGTTTCTTCTTCACGCCGTCGATGACGCGCAGCGCGTTCTCGCCGTAGCGCATGACGACGATCCCTCCCACGGTCTCGCCCTGCCCGTTCAACTCGGCCACGCCGCGCCGCAGGTCCGAGCCGAGGTGCACCTTGCCGACATTCTTCACGTAGACCGGGGTACCGTTCTCGACCTTGAGGACGATGTCCTCGATGTCTTTGACGCTCTTGATGTAGCCGCGCCCGCGGACGTAATACTCGACTGTCGCGGCCTCGAAAATTTTTCCTCCCACGTCTCCGTTGCTCGACCGGATGCGGTCGGCCACGTCGTTGAGCGGGATGCCGTGAGCGGCCAGTGAAGCGGGGTCGAGGTCCACCTGGTATTCCTTGACGAAGCCGCCCACGGGGGCGACCTCCGCGACCCCCGGCACCGAGGAGAGGGCGTAGCGCAAATTCCAATCCTGCAACGAGCGCAAACTGGCGAGGTTCTGTTTGCCGGAGTCGTCGACGAGGGCGTATTCGAAGACCCAGCCGACGCCGGTGGCGTCCGGTCCGATCATCGGGTTGACGCCGTCGGGGAGAGAGCCGCGGATCGAGCTGAGGTACTCGAGCACTCGCGAGCGCGCCCAGTAGATGTCCGTCCCATCCTGGAAGATGACGTAGACGAAGGATTTGCCGAACATCGACTCGCCGCGCACGAACTTGACCTTGGGGGCGGAGATAAAGGCCGTCGAAATGGGGTAGGTCACCTGGTCCTCGACGAGATCGGGCGAACGCCCCTCCCAATCGGTCGAGACGATCACCTGCACGTCGCTAAGGTCCGGCACGGCGTCGAGTGGAACGCGCCATATCGCGTAAACCCCGCCGCTGATGGCGAGCAACGTGAATACAAATACGAGGAAGCGGTTCCTCGCGCACGCGTCGATCAGTTGCTCGATCATTGCCGCTCCTCCGGGTTTGCGGATGCCGCAGGCGACGCCGCGTCGAAGCCCTTGAGGGCGCCCTGGAGTTGGGCCTCGGCATCGATGAGGAACGTCGCGCTTGCCACGATCCGCTCGCCTTCCGCCAGGCCCTCCTTCACTTCGTAAAAGCCGTTGAACTCCTCGCCCAGCCTTACATTGCGCGGATCGAGCCTGCCCTCGCCCCTGTCCACGAACACCAGGTTTCGCATGCCTGTGGGCATGACGGAGTTGAGGGGAATGACCAGGCCCTCGCCCATCTCCGTGTCGAGCGACACGTCCGCGTACATCCCGGGCCGCAGCGTCAGGTCCGCGTTCGCGATATCGATCCGGACCTTGAAGGTCCGCTGGCCTTCGTTCAGGAATGGATTGATCAGCGATACCTGGCCGTCGAAGACCTTGCCCGGATAAGAGTTCACGGTCACCCTGACCTTTTGGCCCAGCCGCAACGCGCCGATTTCCGCCTCGTAGAAATCGGCCCAGACCCAGACTTCCGACAGATCGACGACCTCGACCAATTTGTCCCCCGTCTTCACGTTGCCGCCCTGCTCGGCGGCCACATCCTTGACTACGCCGCGGAAGGGCGAGTAGAGGGTGACCTCTTCGGCGGGCTTGCGGCTGCGCTCGAGTTCGGCGATTTCCTCGTCGGTTACGTTCCATTGCTTGAGGCGGCCGCGCGCCGATGAGAGCAGGCTCTCGGGCGTGTCGCGGACCTGGCCGGAGCCGGCCTCGTCACGCATCGCGAGCAGCATCACGTATTCGCGCTCGGCGGTGAAAAGATCGGGGCTGTAAAAGGAGAGGAGCGGCTGCTTGCCCGCGACGATCTCGCCGGGCGATGTCACGAAGAGCCGCTTCACGTATCCATCTGTGCGCGCGACGAAGGCCCAATAACGCTGCTTGTCGTAATCGACCGTGCCCACGGCATGCAAGCTCCGCTCGAGGGCGCGGCGCTCGACCGTCACGTAGGTAACGCCGATCTGTTGCTGGCGGTCCTGCGGCACGGTAAATTCCGTGATCGCGGAGGCGGCGGCTGCGGCGGCCACGGCCCCTTTTTTCATTACCGGAACCAAATCCATCCCGCAGATCGGGCATTTCCCCGGCGCGCTGGCGTGGACAAAGGAGTGCATTGCGCAGGTGAAATAATCGACTCCTGGGGGCAGGCCGGCCTCGGGCTTTCGGCAAGCGTTCAGGAGCAGTGCGCCGGAGCCCGCCAGCGCGAGGCGCAGAAATGTTCGTCTTGAATGGTTCATTGGTTTGCTTTGTTCGTTGAAATTGTCGTTCCCACCACGGCTTCGAGTTGCGCCAGGGCGGCCTCGTAGTCGCCGGCCTGCTGGCGGCGCATCGCCTCGAGTTCCCGGACCATATTCGCGGCAGCGATCCAATCGGTAAGGCTCACCTTGCCCGCCTCATAACCGATCTCGCTCGCCTTGAGCCCGTCCCTGGCCTGCGCCAGCAGCTTCTCGCCGGAGAGGTGCAGGTGATGATGCGAGGTCTCGATGTCTTCGAGCGCGGCGCGCAATTGCCCCAGCGCCTCCTGGCGGCTCGCGTCCAGAGCGTGTTCAGCCGCCGCCACATTGCTCGCCGCCTCGCGCGTGCCGGCGGCGTACTTCAGGCCGTTGGTCCAAGGGATGTTGAAAGAGACCCCGGCGTCCAGCTCGCTGATCCCCTGCCCCGCGTCGTTGTAACGCTGGCCTTCGACGGTCAGGGATGGGTCCGGAATCCACGCGCGGTGCGCAAGCTCGAGCCTCGCCTTCTCGGCCTCGACTTTGTCCTCCGCGCTTCGCACCTCGGGGCGATTCTCGAGCGTCAACGCTCGCAGCCGCTCCAATGGCGCGGGCGGCGTATCCGACTGTTGGCGCCCCTCGTCATCCAGCTCGCCGATGGGCGCAAAGGCGTCGCGGCCCATCAGCACATTCAATTGCGTCTCCGCCGTCGCCACGTCTCTCGAAAGGTCCTTTGCATCCTCGAGCAGCTTCCCCGCCTCCGTTTCCGCTGCCAGCACATCCGCCGCGCCCTGGTTGCCCGCCTCGTACCGCACGCGGCTGACTTCGGCGATTTGCTTTAGCAGCACCAGGTTTTGGCGGTTCAGTTCCACCTGGGCGCGCGCATTCGCCAGCTTATAATAAGAGGAGCGGGTCTGCGCGACGACGTCGAGTTCCCGCCGGCGCGCATCCTCGTAAGCCATTAGCGCCTCGGCGGCGGCGGCGCGCGCGCGCAGGTGATTTTTCCCGGAGAGCGGGATCATCTGCGACACGGAGAGGGTCTGGTCCGCAAAGCCGTTGCGCGGGATCGAAACAAACCGCGCCAGCCGCGACATCGCGCTCAGTTGCAAATCGTCCCATGCGCCTTCCTGGGGAATGCGCTCTTTGGCGGCGTTCCATTGCGAGAGAGCCTCCTGGACGCCCGGGTTGCGCGCGAGGGCTTCGCGGCCAGCGCCGGCAAGCGTCAGATGGTCGGCCGGGCCGGACGGATTCTCATCCGCCCTGGCCGGGCAACCCGCGTAAATTGAAGTGATTCCGAAAAGCAGTAAGTAAGAGAGTTTCATTGATCGTGAGCGCAAAGGAGACAAAGCCGACGGAAACGTGCCATAAAACAGCACACCTCGCCTGTGGTTTGCCCTTGGCTCAGATCAGCCGGATGCAGCTTGCCGCAAGCGGCCCGGGCGCATGCCAATCCGCGAATGACGCGCGCGGCGCGCGTTTGGCCTCGGTGGGCCCGAACGTAAACAACAGGGAAAACGGCGCCGCCGCCACCGCCGCCGCAAGGTCCTGCCCTACCCGGTGCTGAACCGGCGCGGGCTGTTGCTCCGCCGGCTGTTTCGCCTTCATCGCGCAACACGCCGGCCCGTGGCAGCAACACTGCTTCATCGCGCAAACCTTTGCGCTTGTTGCGCACCTGCCCGACGACGCGACGACCGGGCCGCCGGCGATGCTCAGAAGCATCGCAAGCACGACCAGCAGTTTCGTCAGCGGGAATCGGTTCATGGTTGTTGGCTGCGCAAAAATTGTCTCACTGTTTGCCAATGTGTCAAACGAGCAATCCCCGTGCATACCCTCAGCTAAATTTCACCAGCCATTTTTTGTCCTGCCTTGGGTCAACGAAAGGACGAAGGGGACTGCAGGGACGGAAAGGACTGAAAGAGTTGACGACTGCGGCAAAAGTTGAACTGCTTTAGTCTGATCGAACGGTGACATCCATCGTCAAATTTAGCCGGCCTCCGACTTCGCATTTGCACCGGGGGCGCGGGCCGCATACCGTCCCGCGCACTGTGTCTTCCGGCAATCCATTCTCGATCGGCTTGCGCGCCGCCCGCGCCAATCTCGTGCCTGGGCTCGTCATCCAGACGCTGATGGTGGCGCTGGTGCTGGTTTATTATTTTGCACCGCCGGCCCGGGGGTGGTTCGTCGTGATGGCGAACGCCAAGGGGCATTGGGGGTACGCCTTTAGTTTTACCTCCGCCGTCATTGCGGGGGCGGTCCTTCCGATGCTGTTCAAGATCGTCCTCGTCCAGCGCGGGCGGCTTACGCGCGCGGATTTTTCGGAACTCCTTTTCCTCGCCGTTTTCTGGGGGTCGGAAGGGATAGTCGTGGACGCCCTTTACCGTTTTCAGGTCGTCCTCTTCGGGTCGCACGTTGATTTTCCGACCATTGTGAAAAAAGTCCTGGTGGACCAATTGGTCTTCAACCCTGTCTTCGCCATTCCTTACACGCTCTCCTGCTATGAATTGAGGCGCCACGGCTACCGTTTTCGCAGCATCGGCCACGCCTTCACCGCGGGCTTTTACCGCACCCACACGATTCCCACCCTCTGCGCAACGTGGTGTGTCTGGATTCCCGTGACGTGCGCAATCTACGCGCTGCCCTCGCTTCTCCAGATTCCGCTTTTTGCGCTCGCGCTGACGTTCTGGGTCCTGATGCTCGCTTACATCACCACCCGTCAACATAAGGCGGAACCGATTTCCGCCCCGCTCACGGAAGCTGTCGCCGAGTAACGTTTTTTCTTCGTACCCGGCTTTCTCTCCGTATCCTTCAACCTGCGCCATGAGTCCCAACGAAGTATTTGCCAAAATGCCCGAGAGCACATTCTCATCGATGCTATCGGATATTTTCGAAAACGAGAAACCGCTTTACAAGAACCTGATCGAGAACCTCGCGAAGCAGCGAAAGCTGCGCCCGGTGTTCGTCGAGCGAAAGCCGCGCGTGGAGCGGTTCGCGTGGATCAAGGATGCGCTTGGCCGCAAGCAGAACGAGTCCGTCGCGGCGAACCTGCTCCAGATCTGGCTCGTCCAGCGCCACTCGCCGATGCTCTGCGATTTCCTGGACAGCCTCGGCATCAAGCACGACGACAATGGCACCGTCGATCAAATGCCGCCCCAGCCCGAAAAGGCCGCGCTCGAGGCCGCCGTAATCGCGCTTCTCGAAAAATACGAACCTCCGATCGTGGCCGTTTATCTGCACGCATTCCAGGCGCTCGACGAAACCGGCTGGCCACTGCTCAATGAGATCATCGCCGCGGAGCCCCGCCTGCATCTGGGCACTCCCGCGACGGCGGCGTAAAATTTTCCACTTTTCTGGAACGAGGAACCGAAGACGCCCCGCAGCCGTTCGCATCCGACGCGGTGGACCGCGCCGATGCCGCCCCGGCGACCGCGCAGAAAGCCGCGCTGGCAATCCTGATCGCGCTGAGCTGTTCCCATCTTCTCAACGATACGATTCAGGCGTTGATCCCGTCGATCTACCCTTTGATCAAGAAATCCTTCGGTCTCACCTTCGCGCAGATTGGCCTGATCACGTTCACCTTCCAGATGACCGGCTCGATCTTCCAGCCGATGATCGGTCTTTACACGGATCGCAAGCCGCAGCCCTACTCGCTTGCGCTCGGCATGGCGCTAACGCTCAGCGGCCTGATCTTCCTGGCGTTTGCGTCGAGCTATCTGACTGTGATCGCAGCGGCAGGCCTGGTGGGCTCGGGGTCGGCGATATTCCATCCCGAGGCGTCGCGCATTGCGCGGCTTGCGTCTGGCGGGCGCCACGGGTTTGCGCAATCGATTTTTCAGGTCGGCGGCAACGCAGGATCGGCGCTGGGGCCGTTGCTGGCGGCGGTAATCGTGGTGCCCTACGGACAGCGGCACATCCTCTGGTTCTCGCTCGCGGCGTTTCTGGGAATCGCAATTCTTACACGAGTCGGCGGCTGGTACCGGCAACATCTCACCCTCGGGCTCACCCGCGCCGTGCATCGCGCCGCGCACCATCGGCCCCTGCCGCGCCGGACGGTGAGTATATCCATCGGCATCCTTCTGGCGCTGGTTTTCTCGAAGTATTTCTATCTCGTCTCGATGACGAGCTACTACACGTTTTACCTGATCGCGAAGTTCCACGTCTCGGTCCAGCAATCGCAGTTCCTGCTGTTTGTCTTCCTCGCCGCGGTTGCGCTCGGGACTATCATCGGCGGGCCGGTGGGTGACCGGATCGGGAGGAAAAAGGTTATCTGGGTCTCGATCCTGGGCGTGGCTCCTTTTTCGCTCGCGCTGCCGCATGTGAATCTCCTGGGCACGGTCCTTCTCTCTATAGTGATCGGCCTGGTGCTGGCGTCGGCGTTCTCGGCGATCATCGTCTATGCCACGGAATTGGTGCCGGGCCGGGTGGGCCTGATTGCCGGGCTCTTTTTCGGCTCTGCCTTCGGCATGGCGGGAATAGGAGCCGCGGTGCTTGGGAAACTGGCCGATATGACCAGCATCACCTTTGTTTACCAAGTTTGCGCGTTCCTGCCACTGATAGGGTTGCTGACGGGGTTCTTGCCGGACCTGGAGCGGGGAGCGCCTTTGCGGAAAAACTGAACCGCGGCTGGCTGCGGATTGGGTGGACGGGGTGGACTTTGTGGACGGAGTGGACATGAAGATCAGGACGCCTTGAGTCCCAGCCTCTCGGAGAGCTGCGCCTGGTCGATTCCCTCGACCCAGATTACTTTTGCTTTTGCGGTTTCGCCGCGGTCGATTCCGATCTCCCGCCTGCGGACCTGGAGGCGCTCGGCCAGGAACTGAAGCAATTCCTCGTTCGCCTTTCCCTCGACGGCAGGCGCCTTGATTTTGATTTTCAATCGGTCGCCCTGCCAGCCCACGACTTGGTTCCTGCCCGCGTTCGCGGTAATCCGGACATCGATTTTCAGGGCCATGCGGGGATTGTAGCCGCGAGCCGTCGGGATTTCCCAGCCGCGAAAATACTACACCGCAGCCTGCTCGATGGGGCGCGGGGCAAGCGTTGCCGCGACGGCCCTCGATGCATCGAGCAGCGAGCACGAACGCGCCCGCGCGGCGGTCTCGAGCTTCTCGATGGCGTCCTGGCGGTCGATCCGGAATTTCTCCATGAGCAGCGATGCGGCGAGGTCGACCGCCTTGACCACCGTCAACTCGCTCGTCAATTCATCTATCTTCGCCTGCGCGGCAAGCTTCTCCTGGTGGCGCACCATGGCCATGGTGATGGCCGTCTTCAATTGCTCGCGGTGGAAAGGCTTGACGAGGTAGGAGTGAATGTCCGCCCGCTTGGCCCGTTGCAGGGTGGCATCGTCAGTGCGGCCCGTGCTCAAGATGATCGGCACGGCCATCTCCTTGATGATCAGTTCGGCGGCCTCCATTCCGTCCATGTTCGGCATCGCATAGTCGATCACGATCAAATCCGGCCGATGTTTGCGCGCCAATTCCACTGCCTCGAGGCCGTCAAAGCCGGTCGCGATGACATCGTGCCCGAGGTCCTTGAGGGTTCGGGTGAGGAGTTCCACCATCAGCGGCTCATCATCGACGATGACGATGGAGAGGGCGGAAGGCACGTTCTCTTCGGTGGCTTTGTAGCCTTCGAGCCGGATTAAATTGGAGATTTGGGAATCCATCCGTCCTTTTGATTTAATCACCTGTATTAAGCACCTTCCGTGCTCAGCACCCACGGGAATCCTCAGGGAAATCACGTATTTTTCGTAGATAAAGTCCCTTTCCACCGGGCTGCGCATGCCGGCCCAAAATGCCGGCGCCAGCTCCGTTTCTTTCGTATATCACAATTCATAAGTATTTTTGTATGAATCACTTAAATATATATATGCCAGGATATGCAGTTGTTGGCTGCAATCCGCGAAACTCGGAGACGCAACCTTCCCAAATCGCGCATGTCAGTGCCCGGAAAGAAATTTCTGGAAAGAGCGGAAAATATTTCCAGGTAGATTCTCAACGTCCCGGGCCACCGTGGTCCCAGGCCCACTCTGTTGCCGTCCGCCTCCCAAATCCGTAGCCGGATAGCGTTGAGAAGGGGCCGCGTTCATCGCCTCGACCCAGATGGGCAGGGCCAGCGCCGCCCCATACCCGCGGGCCGCGATGGTCTGGGGATGATCGAAGCCGACCCACACCCCGCAAGTCAGGCTGCGCGTGTAGCCGACAAACCAGGCATCCCGGTAATCATTGGTTGTGCCGGTCTTGCCCGCCGCCGGGCGGGTCCAGCCGAGCGATCGCGCGCCGGCGGCGGTGCCGTGCTCGAGGACCTCGCGCATGAGGCCGGTCATCTCGCCAGTCAGGCTCGCGCTCAAGGCCGGCGCCGTCACGTGGGCCGCGCGGTAAAGGACCTGGCCGTCCGCATCGTCGATGCGCTCGACGATATAGGCCTGTTTGCGCACCCCATCGTTGGGAAACACGGTGTAGGCCGCGGTCACGTCGCGCAACGTCTCCTCGAACGCCCCCAGGTAGACCGAAGGCTGGCTCGGGATATCCCCCAGCCCAACGGCGCTGGCGACGCGCTGGATATTGCCGAGCCCGGCGTAATCGCCGACCCGCACACTCATGGTATTGCGCGATTGGATGAGGCCCTCGGACGCCGGCATCTCGCCATGGTTGGTCCCGTCGGAGTTCGCCGGCCTCCAGTTCGACACCGACCGCAATTCGCCCGGCCTGATCGGCCCGTCGTCGATGAGAGTATCCGGCTGCAAGCCCCGGGCGAAGGCCGCCGCGTAGACGAAGGGCTTGAACGTCGAGCCCATCTGCCGCTTCGCGAACAGCGCCCGGTTGAAGCGGCTTTCCCCGTAATCGCGGCCACCCACCAGCGCCCTTATGCCGCCCGAGCGATTATCGACCATGACCAGCGCCCCTTGCAGGTAGGGGGTCGCGGAGTCGGCATCGAGGGATTGTCCGGCGTACTGCGCGCGGGTCGGGTGCTTGTAGCCCGGGCGCTGCTCGACTTTGCGCAATTGCCCGTCCACCGCGGTCTGCGCCGCTTTCTGCAACAAGGGATCGATGGTCGTGTAGACTTTCAGGCCGCCCTCCTCCATCTGGTCGCCGTTGAGCAGCGTGTCGACCTCGCGCCGGACCGCGTCCATCGCGTAATTTTCCTGGGCGCCGGGCGGCTTTCTGGCCAGCGCCAGACCGCCGCGTTTTGCCGCGTCCGATTGGCCGGCCGTGATCATTTTCAACTCGACCATCCGGTCAAGCACCTCGTCCCGCTGCGCCAGGGCGCGATGCAGGTTCTTGAAGGGCGAATACCGGGAGGGACTGCGGATCAACGCGACGAGCATGGACGATTGCGAGAGCGTCAGGTCCTTGGCGTGTTTGCCGAAATAGGCCTGGCTGGCGGTCTCGATGCCATACACCGATTGACCGAAGTAAATCCGGTTCATGTAACTCTCGAGGATTTGTTTCTTGCTAAAATTCTGCTCGATCCGGATGGCCAGGAACGCCTCGAGGAGCTTCCGGTGGAGGCTCCTGACATGGTGCCCGCCCAGGAATGTGTTCAAGGCCAACTGCTGGGTGAGCGTGCTGCCGCCCTCCCGGATGCGCCCGTGCGCCAGGTTCCTCACCATCGCCCGGGCAATCCCCATGGGATCAATGCCGTGATGGGAGAAGAATCGCGAATCCTCGCGCGCCAGCAGCGCTTTCACAAAGGAATCGGCCACTGAGTCCAGGTGGACCGTGACCCGGTTCTCGCCCGCAAGCCGGGCGTAAAACTTGCCGTCCATGTCGAACACGGCGGAGCGCTCGGGGATATTGTCCACCTGCTTCAAGTCGAAGGTCGAAGCCCAGAGGCCGTAAACAATCGACACCGCCGCCGCCCCGATCAGCAACACGATGGCCAGGCCCGCGAGCATGCCGCGCGAAATCCCGCCCCCTCGCTTTCGATTACCGGGCTTGCGCGGCAATTTTTTCTTCGGCACCCCCCAATCTTCGATTGCCGCCGTTAAATCGCCAACACCCTTTTTTGCGGTCTCGAAGGCGCCGGTGCCTGACTTGGCACTTGAACCTGAGCTTTAACCCTCCAAAATCGGCCAGTCATGCCGTTGCTCAAGCAAGTCGTCGAGTCCCTGGTTTTTGCGTCCCAAAAGCCGCTCGTTCCGCGCGATATCGCCGTGGCGCTCAAGGCCGCCGCCGACGAGAGCGACGACCCCGCCGTCCAGGCCTTCGGCAAGACGCGGGAGGCGGAGATCGGCGCCGTGCTCGAGGAGATCAAACTCGAGGGCTCCGGGCGCGCCTTCCAATTGATCGAGCAGGTCAACGGCTGGCACTTCGTCACGAGCAGCGATTACGCCCCGTGGGTCCGCCAGCTCTTCCCGGAGAGCAAACCGATCCGGCTGAGCGGCCCGGCGCTGGAGACCCTCGCCATCATTGCCTACCGCCAGCCGATCACCCGCGCCGGCATCGAGGCCGTGCGCGGTGTCGCCGTCGATGGCATGGTCAACATGCTGCTCGAGCGCGGCCTTATCCGCATCGCCGGCCGGGCCGATGTCCCCGGGCGTCCCCTCCTTTACGAGAGCACGGAGTACTTCCTCGAGCACTTCGGCCTCAAATCCCTGGACGAACTCCCCAACTCTTCCGAGCTTCGCCGCATCCCCCTCCCAATCCCTGAGGCCGCACCCCAATCCACAGCCCAACCCGAGCCCGCAGCCGAAGCCGAACCCGAACTGCCGCAATCCCCGGAACCGGCTCCCGAGCCACCCGCCGAGCCCGCCCAATGACTTGCGACGGTCTCGCTTCATAATTCATAATTATAAAATGAGGTTTTGCGGGCCTTAGCTGGCATTGGCTAAAATATGCTACCTATTCGTTTCAAAGGACTTATACAAATTGACCTTTGCATGCGTTTGAACGCATTTGGCTCTGTTTTTCATGTGCCGGATACAAATGGGGGATACAACTGAAGGTGATATTTTTGAGGTCGGTTGAGGCTTGAAATGCGTCCTCTCCTTTCCAACTCGATGCTCTCCCACAAGCTGCTGCCCAACCCGGTCCATGTTTCACTTGAAAAGTGGATACCGCCGGTATATACCGCCTTCATGACCACTGCTAAGATTTTTCCGACGGGCAGGAGCCAAGCCGTGCGGCTACCGAAGGAATTCC
>Ga0302319_10019979_pt1 | contig 12139 bp, 7 predicted proteins | sample Bog_T0_2_FD_203319 | JGI IMG/M metagenome (GOLD analysis project Ga0302319, IMG submission 203319) | Peat permafrost microbial communities from Stordalen Mire near Abisko, Sweden - Bog_T0_2 | ecosystem: Environmental > Terrestrial > Soil > Wetlands > Peat | place: Sweden: Abisko, Stordalen Mire... | reverse complement strand
TGCTCATCGGTTGTGACTGCGCCTAACTCGACACTCGTTACCGACTGAGTTACACCCTGACGCGTGATCGTGTTGCAGGCGCCGCCTCCGCCGTTGACCGGATAATTGCCGAAGGTCGCCGGAAAACTCGTGCAGAAAAAGTTGATACCCACCTGATAAAGCTTGTTGGGTCGCGCGGCTGCCAGCTTGAAAGTTACTGACAAAGTCTTCTTTGCCGAATTGACTGACCATGTGACTTTGCTCGTTTTGTAGTTCAGCGGTTCGCCAAAGTTGTCCCACCCGGCGGCCCACTTCTGTGTAGTGGCCCCGCCGAAAGCATTCGCGGTGACAAGTAGTAGCGCCGCGGCGAATAAGAAAGTTTTTTTCATCCTAGTCCTCCTTTGAAATACATAGGCCGGGTTGCCTGTTTCTAGCCGCGCTCCCGGCCGCGCACAGCCGATCGATCAACAGCAATTCTTGTTTTTCCGTCCGTATAAGCCTGCACCGCTGCGTTCGGACCGCTGTTATCCGTCCCGCTCGCTACAATAGAACTTTCCTGAAATTGTTCCGAAGCAGCAGGCGTTCCGCGCAGCCAGCATCGGAGCCAGCGTCGTCCACGTATTTGTGGTTGGGTTGTAGGCCTCCGTATCGTTTGTGACCCCGCCGCTCCCCAGTCCGCCCGCCACGATAATGCCGCCCAGCGAGCCCGTCCCCGGGTTCGACCTCCCAACCTCCCATCATCATATTTTTCCCTTCTGGACTATTTGCCGTTTGTACGGGGAACTTTCCCCCACCTCGGTAACCAAAGGTTGGCCGCGCGAATACAGCTCTTTACGGCTGATAAATCTGGACGTTATTAATCGGAGGCCCGCCGTACGTGGCTAGACCGCCGATGCAGTAGAGCTGTCCCTTGTAGACCGCCGAACTGCCTTGCATCGTTCCCTGCGGCATGGGAGCCAGCGTCGTCCATTTGTTCTTAGACAGCTGGAAGGACTCGTTCACGGTAGCTGCATTTCCGGCATTATTGAGATACCCACCCGCATCATAGAACTTACTTCCGATGGACCCATTGCAGGGAACCACTCTCGCCGTGGGATCCGAGGCGAGTTCGCTCCAAGTATTTGCGGCAGCGTTGTAGCCCTCAGTGTCGCCCGTGATTTGGCCGGGTTGGTCGGCGCCGTCCGCAGCCACAATCGTATAGCCGGTTTTGGCGCTGCCTTGCAGACCGGCGGCTGGTCCTTGTTTGCTCCCTTGCAGCGGCGCTTCCTCCTTCCAGCTGTTGGTCTCGGGATTGTAACTTTCCACGGTCGGCACGAATTGGCTGGGGCTGATAATGCCGCCGATCACGTAAATCATGTTGTTCTCTACCACCGCCGCGGTTAACCATCGTGCCGTCGGCATGGCCGCCATCGCGGTCCAGGTTTTGCTGGAGGGGTTGAAGGCCCACACGGCGTTCGAGGGCACACCTCCGCCGGCAGATCCGCCAAACACATATAAGACGTTTTTCACCACCGCTGCGCTCGCCCCTGATACCACCACCGGATAGGGCACCCCAGAACTCCATGTCTTGGTCGCAGGATTGTAAATTTGCACGTCGGTGACTTCCTCCGTCGCGGTATTGCCCCCGATCAGGTAGATCTCGTTCTTAAGCACCGCTGAAGCCGCGCTCAGCACCGGCGTTGGCAAGGGTGTCCCGCTCGTCCATGTGTTGTGGGTCACGGTGGCAGTCGCCCCGGTTTGTGCGAGCAGGGGCATTCCAGTTACCGCGAAAAGGGTGAAGAGCGAGAGCATGGTAAGGACAGCCGCAATCATGCGAGTTTTCGTAGTCGTGCGGACGATAGAAGTCATTGATCCACCTGGAGGTAGAAATTGAACGAACTCAGGGGAGTTCGAATGGCCCAACCTCAGCGCATCTTGCAGTAAGCCCGTTCCCCGGTCAAGGGACAACACCGGACATTAGCGGACACCACAGGCTAAGCGGAGATTTTCGGGGTTTGAGTGGTCGGCCGCACCGGTTCTCCCCCATTCGGATCTCTGTTGTGTGATTTATTTCTTGATCATTTTGCAGCTCTCGTGTGCGAGAATTGCTCCCCACCGGAGGTCCGCCCAAATGAAGTGCAAACTTCTGCTCTTGCTCCTGGCTCTGTTTCCAGCAACCGCACCTGCTCAAGTCGCCCCAGAAGCCGGAAAACCCTTCATTATCGAGTACTACTACAAAACGAAGTGGGGACACGCCGACGAATTCCTGCAGCTCTTTAAGAAAAACCACTATCCGCTTCTAAAAAAAGAGGTTGAGATGGGTCGCATTATCAAAGTCTGGGTCGACCAGCCGCGCTATCACACCACCGAAGACGGTCGTTGGGACTATCGCGTGACCATTGTCTTCAAGAACTCCACGGTCGCCAATGAGCCCTTCGAGGAGGACGCGATTAAGAAGCAGCTGTGGCCCGATCAGGTTACCTATTTAAGAGAAGAGCAGCGCCGCTTCGAAATCCTCGACGCCCACTGGGACTTGCCCGTCAAGACCGTCGACTTAGACCGACAATGAAGAAACGTGGCCTCAAGGGTGTTGGGAAGGGCACGAGTTCCACTCGTGCCGGGAACTCTGCCGATCAAGAGCGGCTTCTAGCCGCTGGGGGAGTGCTTCCATCGTCATGAGATCCCCCCTCATACGCGCCAACTCTTCACGCATCATCACCAACTCCGAAAGCTTCTTGCCTCCCACACTCCAAGTCGGCGTTTACAAATTCCAAACAGCCCACAATATTATTCATAACAAAACAATCGATCTGTTATAAGATTTCGCGACTCTTGGTCACTTGGGTTGGAGAAGACAACGGTGTCCGAGGTCGAGTTGTGAAATCTGGACAAGCGAGAGGACGAAGAATGACAAAAAGAAGCTCTCCCCCAGGATTGGCCGCGATTCTTACCGCAGCCACGACGCTGTTATTCATCATCGCCGGACAAGCCCAGGCGCAGTCCGTCCTAACGCGCCACGTACGCGAAGAGGTTGCCAACGGCCAAGCCAAACTCGTCGGCAAACTCCCCGCAAATCAATCTTTGAACTTCGACATCGTACTGCCCTTGCGTGATCGTGCCGGATTGCAAACCTTCCTCCAGGCGGCCTACGATCCTACGTCCCCCTTTTACCACCAGTTCTTATCCCCGCAGGAGTTCACCGCCCGCTTCGGCCCCTCTCAGGACGATTGGGAAGCCTTGCTCGCTTTCGCCAAAGCCAGCGGGTTTCAAATTCTCGGAGGAAGCCTCGACAGCCGCGACCTGTGGCTCACCGGCTCGGTCGCCAATATCGAGAAAGCTTTCCATCTGACCCTGGGCCTCTATCAGGACCCCGCCGAGGATCGCACCTTTTACTCGCCTGACCGCGAACCAACCATGAACTTGCCCTTCCAACTCTGGCACATCACCGGATTGGACAACAATTCCAGACCGCATCCGCTCTACATGAAGAAGACCGACTACGCCAAAGCCCGTGGCATGGATCCCGCCCAAGTCCACTCGAATACCACCGGATCCGGCCCCGGCGGCTCCTTTTTAGGCAGTGATATGCGCGCCGCCTATTACCAGGGCACCGCACTCACCGGCTCCGGCCAGAACATCGGCCTGTTTGAACTCGCGGGTACCGATCTAGCCGACCTGTCTACCTACTACAGCAACGTTGGCCAAACCGAACCCTACACCCCCACGCTCGTTTCCACCGGCGGCTATGCAACCGCCTGCCTCGATAGCGGCGGCAGCAGCGCCTGCGACGATACCGAGCAAACCATCGACATGACGCAGGCCATGGGCTTCGCCCCCGGTTCCACCATGCTCTATATGTATGTCTGCGGCAACGTGAAAGCCAATGGAACAGGAAATTTCAGCGACACCGCCTGTATCAGCGCGATGGTCACCACTTCCGCCGCTCCCCTAAGTAAGCAAATTAGTTGTTCGTGGGGATGGACACCCGCCGACCCCAGCACTCTCGATCCCTACTTCGAGCAGATGGCGTCGCAGGGTCAGAACTTCTTCGTCGCCTCGGGAGATAGTTCCACCTGGTCTTCGTCGAACGAGGCGTGGCCAGCTGACGATGCCAACGTTGTCGGTGTTGGCGGCACCGATCTCACAACCTCCGGCGCAGGGGGGCCGTGGAGCGCCGAAACTGCCTGGACCGATAGCGGCGGTGGCATCTCACCCGACGGAATTGCCATCCCCTCGTGGCAGCAGATCTCCGGCGTAATCAACTCCTCCAATAAAGGTTCAACCACCCTACGCAACGGCCCCGATGTCTCCGCCGAAGCCAACTTCGACTTCTACTACTGCGCCGACCAATCTGGTTGCAGCACAGGATTAGGTGGAACCAGTTTCGCTGCGCCCATGTGGGCCGGCTATCTGGCTCTGGCCAATCAGCAGGCGGCAGCTAACGGTGAGTCGATCGGCTTCATCAACCCGATCATCTACCCGCAGGCTGCTACCGGCGGAACGACCTACGCCAACCTGTTCCACGACATCACCAGCGGCAAGTCCGGCAGCTACTCGGCCGTTACTGGCTACGATCTCGTTACCGGATGGGGCAGTCCGAAAACCACCGGCCTCATCAACCTTCTCGCTCCCACCAGTGGCAGCGGAAGCTTCACCCTCTCCGACTCCCCCAGCAGCCTGACCATTACCCAAGGCGGAGCCGGTGGAACGAGCACCATCACCGTCACCGATGCCGGCGGGTTCACTGGCAGCGTCACTCTCGCTGCCTCCGGACTGCCCAGCGGCGTCACCGCCGTGTTCAGTCCGAATCCCACGTCGTCGACCAGCACCCTAACCCTCACTGCCAGCGCCACCGCCACCACCGGAACCGCCACTGTCACCATCACCGGTACATCCGGATCGCTCGTTGCCACCACAACCCTCGCGCTCACCGTCAACGCGTCGGCGAGTCCGAACTTCACCATCGGCGCCTCGCCCGCGTCATTAACCGTGGTGCAGGGAACCAACGGAACCAGCACCATCACCATCGCCAGCCAGAACAGCTTCAGTTCCGCCACCACGCTCACCGCAACGGGTTTGCCGAGCGGCGTAACCGCAGCGTTCTCCGTGAATCCCGTCACTCCGCCAGCGAACAGCAGCGCGACCTCCGTGCTGACCTTCACTGCATCCGCGACAGCAACCACTGGCACAGCGACCGTAACCGTGACCGGAACCTCCGGCACGCTCACCCACAGCACGACGATTGCGTTGACCATCAGCTCTTCCACCGGAGCGCAAACCGCCGTCTACAGCTCCACCTTGAAAGCTCCAGAATGCGCCACGGTCGGCTCATCCTGCGATTCGGGTCCATCTTTGCTTTTGGGACGCGATCACATGTCGGGCGGGGCCGAACCGAATCAACCCAACACCATCGCCAGTTCCTGCGCCGACGGAACCAGCGGCACCTTCCACTCCGATGAGTCCAACGACCGCATTGTCGTGACTTCCGGCAGTGGAGCGCTGACCCACGGCACCACCGCCACCGTAACGGCAACCGTCTGGGCCTGGAGCGGATACACCTCCGACTCTCTTGACCTCTACTATGCCGCCAATGCCAACAGCCCTTCCTGGGTCTTTATCACGACGATTAAGCCCACCAAGGCTGGAGCCCAGACTTTGTCCGCGACCTTTACTCTGCCTACCGGCAGCCTGCAAGCCGTGCGTGCGCAATTCCGTTATCAAGGAAGCGCATCCTCGTGCACAACAGGCGCCTACAACGATCACGACGACCTGATCTTCGCCGTGCAATAAGTATTTGCGCAGAAGACCAGTAGGTTGGTACCAACAATCGAGCCGCCTTCGCAAGAAGCCGGCTCGATTTGTTTTTCCCTCGAAGTGATCCCGGCAGACGAGGACGCTTCTCGCGATCAGCCCCACTGACAACTGATGACAACTGCCCTGCGATGATGGATCCGCTAGTGTCCAGAATATAAACATTCCATGAATTCCCAGAAGAAAATCCTTATAGCACCGATCAATATTTGGAGTTAGACATCCCCCTCATATGCCGATAGCTTGGGTCATGGAAAACTTATTAGCAGTTGAAGAATCATCCGTAGACCTTCTTCATGAGATTGGCGGCCGTCTGGCGACGGCGGACGGTTTTCACGAAGTTCTGAACCAGGTAGTCGAATTCGCATCCGGCCTCGTGAAATGCGATTCCTGCTTGATTTACGTACTGGAGGGTGAGCATCTCGTCCTCCGCGCATCCAAAAACGCGCATCCCGATGTCGTCGATCGCCTCAAACTTCGCGTCGGTGAGGGCATCACCGGATGGGTTGCCGAACACCACGCGCCCGTCGCCATCTCCGAAAAAGCCGCGCACGACCCGCGCTTCCAGTTCTTCCACGAACTCCCCGAAGACAGCTACGAGGCCTTTCTCGCGGTGCCTCTCATGTGCCGCGGACGCGTAATGGGCACCATCAACCTGCAACACATTCGTCCTCACGTCTACAAGCGCAAAGAAATTCGCCTTATCTCCGCCATCGGATTCCTGGTAGGCGCCGAAATTGAACTCGCCCGTATGGAGTCGGTGAACTCCAACCTCACCGACCAACTCATCACTCGCAAAGTTGTCGAACGCGCCAAAGGCATTCTGCAGCGCGAACTCGGATTGAGCGAAGAGCAAGCCTATCTCGCCCTGCAAAAACAGAGCCGTCAAAAACGCAAAGCGATGAAAGAAATTGCCGAAGCGATCATTCTGAGCGAAGAAGTGCGCGAGAATACCAAGACTCCGAAGTTTTCGTAAGCGTTTCCAAGTAAACGATTTCTCTTAACCACGATTCTCTCAACGATGATTCTCTCAACGATGATTCTCTAAACCGCAATTCGCCAAACGACGACTTGAACGAAGGGTAGGCCTCTTCCAGGAGGCCTGCCCTTTCCTCTTTGTTCTCGTGTGGTTTTTACCTGTGTGGTGGCGGGCATTCCTGCCCGCCCACGTGCATCGGCAATCACGATCTGCTGTACCATTACTCCGCACCGGAATCGAGCGCCATTCCATTACCAGATCCGTAGAGCCGAATGCTATTCCCCTCTCGCCTATTCGTTTCGGCAACATTAGTACTCATTCTCCGCCAAACTCCCCTCAACGCCCAACTCGCACCGGACCTCGCCTCCCAACCCTGGCCCGCCCAATGGATTACCTGTCCCGACGCCCCCGAACGCGATGCTTTCGTCTTTCATTTCCGCAAGGTCCTCGACCTGCCGCAAACACCCGCGCATTTTCTCGTGCACGTCAGCGCCGATAACCAGTTTCTCCTGCACGTAAATCAGCAGCGTGTCGGCACCGGTCCCGCTCTCGGAGATCTCCCCCACTGGAGATTTGAAACCTACGATCTCGCCCCGTTTCTGCACTCCGGACGAAACATCCTCGCAGCCACAGTCTGGGGCTTCGGCACGCAATCCACCGGTGGCCAAATGAGCGACCGCGCCGGATTCCTCCTGCAAGCCGATGACACCACCGAGCGCGTAGCCGACACGAACGACACCTGGCAAGTCGAAGAAGAAAAAGGATTGCACGCGCCCGCCCAGAAGCTCGACCTCGCCGACTACTACGCCGCTGAACCCGGAGAGCGCGTCGATGCCGCAGTCTTCGACTGGCAATGGGATTCCGATCCCGAGCACAACCCCGACCACGAACGCGAACAGAAGTCGCCCGATTCCTCGCAGCGCTGGAAGAAGCCTCTAGTCATCGATAACGCCGGAATGCGCGGCGCGCAGATGCAGTCCACCAACTGGCAACTTGTTCCCGATCAGTTGCCCGCCATGGCGATGGAACTCATTCCCACCCGCAAAGCCGTGCGCTCCTCAGGCATCGAGATCCCTCCGAATTTTCCCGACCAAGGTTTCTCTGTCCCCGCACATTCCCGCGCCAGCGTCCTCATCGACGTCTCGCACCTCACCACCGGCTATCCAGAATTGACGGCGAGCGGTGGACGCAATTCGCTAATTCGTCTGACCTATGCTGAGGCACTAGTCGACGAAAAGAACGCGAAAGGCAATCGCAACGAAATCGTAGGCAAGCACATCTCCGGAGTCTCCGACGAATTCCTCCTCGACGGCTCCGCGAACCGTACCTTCATGCCACTCGGCTGGAGAGCGTGGCGCTATCTGCAGCTCGACATCACCACCGAAGACGAGCCTCTTCACATCGACCGCCTCCGCACCTGGTTTACCGCCTTCCCCTTCGAAGAGCGCGCCCACTTCCATTCCGATGACCCGTCCCTCGCTTCCATCTGGGAAATCGGCTGGCGCACCGCCCGCCTCGACGCCCACGACACCTACATGGACACCCCGTATTGGGAGCGCCTGCAATACATCGGCGACACTCGCATTCAGGCGCTTATCTCCTACGTCGTCGCGGGAGACGACCGCCTGGCGCGCCAAGCCATTCAAGCCTTCAACGACTCGCGCATTCCAGACGGCATCACCCAGAGCCGCTATCCCACCAACTCGCCCCAATTCATTCCCACCTTTTCGTTACTTTGGATTGGCATGCTGCACGACTTTTGGCTCTACCGCGGAGACGCTGATTTTGTTCGCTCCCAATTAACCGGAACCCGCGCCGTACTCGACTGGTTCCTGCAGCGCCAGCGCCCGGACGGTCTCCTCGAAAAACTCCCCTGGTGGGCGTTCGTCGATTGGGCCAAAGACTTCGACGCCGGAGTCCCTCCGCAAGACGCCAACGGCGGTTCCGCAGCGATCACCCTGCAGTATGTCGAAGCCCTCCGCTATGCCGCGGAACTAGAGACCGCCGTCGGCGATCAGAAACGCGCGGCAGAATATCAAGCCGCAGCCGGCCGCGCCGTCCACGCAATCCGTCGCCTCTGCTGGAACCAGAAATACGGATTAGTCGCCGACACCCCCGAACAGAAGCACTACAGCCAACACGCCAACATCCTTGCTGTGTGGCTTGACGTGATCCCTCGTACCTACCAGCAGGCCGTGCTCGCAAAAGTCTTGTCGGCCAGCGACCCGCGTTTTGCGCCAAGTCAGCCGGTTCCGCCCATGTCCATCTCGACCTACTATTTCCGCTTCTACCTCGCGCGCGCTCTCCAGCACGCCGGCATGGGAGACGCCTATCTTCGTTCCCTCCAGCCCTGGCGCGACATGGCTGCCCTCGGCCTCACCACGTGGGCCGAAAATCCCGAGCCGACCCGCTCCGATTCCCACGCCTGGAGCGCCCATCCCAACTTCGATCTCCTCACCATCATCGCCGGCATTCGTCCCACAACTCCCGGATTCTCCGCCGTCACAATCGAGCCCCATCTCGCGGGACTGCAGCATGTCGACGCCTCGATGCCAACTCCAAAAGGTGACATTCACGTCGAATACACGCAAGAAGATCTCGGAATAAAAGCCGAAATCCACCTGCCGCCTCAAGTCTCCGGCGTTCTGGTCTCGCACGAGAAAATCTACCCCTTACACACAGGCCAGCAGTACGTGACTCTCCCTCCGCACTAACGTTTCATCTGAGACCTGAGACCTAAAAAAAACCGGGAGCAGGCGATGAGGGCTGCTCCCGGCGGGTCAGCTGCGATGTGGTCCAAGAGCGGCTTGGCGCAGCTGAATCTTTGCTGATTGCGCTATTTCAGTTTTGCATCAGACGGAACGCTAAAGCGCAGCGTCATGTCGTAATCCGCCAATGACATCGTGCTCGCGAAACTTTGTCCATCTCGCGAGACGAGCACCAGGCGGCTTCCTCCTGTTGGCGCCGTAGTGTCCACGTCGTTCACCACCAGCATGGCATCCGTTCCTCCATTGATCCCTCGCAACATCAGGAACTCGGATGCGCCCATCGTTTTCACCGAGAACGTGTAGTCTCCCGGATGCAAAACGATCTTCTGCAGGTGTACATCGTGCGATAAAGTGAACCTGCCATGGACTTCTTCTGCGGCAGCAGGGGTGGGCTGAGCGGCGAAAATGGTTAAGCTCAGAACGGCGGCATATGCGAATGTGCGGATCGAGTTCATACGGTCTCCTTGTCTTGGTCTAGAAAGCTCACGCCCAAAGAGAAAGCTGAGAACGCGCGCCTAGATTAAGTGGGAGATCAACGGGGTCAGCAGATTTGCAACGCAGCGTACAAGGCTGAACGCAAACATCGGGCTCGAGCAACCGCTGCCTCGCGGTTTCGAACTGACTCAACTATGAGGCAATGGCCCGCGTCCGTCCAACGAAAAAAATCGATCTGCCGCATTAGTTTGAAGTGGTTACAACGGTAATCGATCGCGAGTTCGCTCTCCGTTTCTTCGCGCCCCGCCCAACCACCAAATGCCTCGTAGACGCCATTAAATTGGATTTCCTATCGATTCAACCCCCTCTTGTTTGCAAAAGCCCGCCCGGTACGAGAACATACTTGGTTTGCATACATCCCACAGTTCTAATAAGGAAGCAGCCAAACTATGGCGAAGGTAAAAGCTCCTGCCGCCAAAGCAGGAAACAAAGCAACCATCGAAGTGAAGTCTCCCGGTCAACTGCACAACCCAGCCGCACATGAAGGTCACACCATCGAACCAGCCAAAGGAAAACTGGGCGTCATGATCCCAGGCATGGGCGCCGTGGCAACCACCTTTGTCGCCGGCGTCGAAGCCGTGCGGAAGGGAATCGCCCACCCCATCGGATCGCTCACCCAGATGGGTACGATCCGCCTCGGCAAGCGCACCGACGGGCGCTCTCCCAAGATCAACGAATTCGTTCCACTCGCCGGCCTCAACGATCTCGTCTTCACTGGATGGGACATCTTCGAAGACAACATGTACGCCGCCGCCCGCAACGCCGGAGTCCTCGAGCGCGATCTCCTCGACAAAGTGAAAGGTCGTCTCAGCGCCATCACGCCCATGAAGGCCGTCTTCGATCACAACTACGTCAAAAAAATTGACGGCCCCAACGTCAAGAAGGGCAAGAACAAGATGGATCTGGCCGAGCAACTTCGCCAGGACATCCGCGACTTCAAAAAATCCAGCAAGGCCAGTCGCTTGATCACCATCTGGTGCGCTTCGACCGAAAGCTTCATCAAGCCGACGGCCATCCATCAAAGCGTAAAGTCTCTCGAGAAAGCGATGCTCGCGAATGACAAGAACATCGCTCCCTCGATGCTCTACGCCTACGCCTCGCTCATGGAGGGCGTGCCTTTCGCCAACGGCGCGCCGAATCTCACCGTCGACATTCCCGCCATGCTCGAACTCGCCCGTGAACGCGAAGTTCCCATCTGCGGCAAAGATTTCAAGACTGGACAGACTCTCATCAAGACCGTCCTCGCTCCCGCCTTCAAAGCCCGCCTGCTCGGATTGAGTGGATGGTACTCGACCAACATCCTCGGCAACCGCGACGGCGAAGTCCTCGACGATCCCGGCAGCTTCAAGACCAAAGAAGAATCGAAGCTCGGAGCCCTCGAACACATCCTGCAACCCGCGCTCTATCCCGAGCTCTACGGCAATATCTTCCACAAAGTGCGCATCAACTATTACCCGCCCCGCGGCGACAACAAAGAAGGATGGGACAACATCGACATCTTCGGATGGCTCGGCTATCCCATGCAGATCAAAGTCGATTTCCTCTGTCGCGACTCGATCCTCGCCGCGCCCATCGTGCTCGACCTGATCCTCTTCCTCGATCTCGCGCAGCGCACTCCCGAACTTCGCCGTCTCGGAATTCAAGAGTGGCTCAGCTTCTACTTCAAGAGTCCTATGACCGCGCCCGGCCTCTATCCCGAGCACGATCTCTTCATCCAATTAATGAAGCTAAAAAACACCCTCCGCCACCTGAAAGGCGAAGAGCTAATCACGCACCTGGGCCTGGAGTATTACGACTAGGAGATAGTTTTGTATCTCGATGCCTGTGTGGTGACGGGCCTCTGGCCGTCCCAGGTTTCTCAGGCGACGATCGGATATTGTCTGAGTGGAGAGCTGGACGACCGAATGACTTTTCTAAAGAGCTTCGGAGCATGGGCGGGTTTTGTTTGCTTACCTGGGCTGATAATCGTATCGCGAGGTCCCCGGCCTCACAACATTGCTGAGGTAAAGGACGCGACTCTTCTCCTTCTTCCTCTTCTTCTGATCCCAGCTATTGGATCCCTGATACTGTGGTCGCCAGTGTTTAGCCGAGATACATCAGGAAAAGGCATGCTGGCAGGCGTTTTGTT
>Ga0302319_10019978_pt1 | contig 12139 bp, 14 predicted proteins | sample Bog_T0_2_FD_203319 | JGI IMG/M metagenome (GOLD analysis project Ga0302319, IMG submission 203319) | Peat permafrost microbial communities from Stordalen Mire near Abisko, Sweden - Bog_T0_2 | ecosystem: Environmental > Terrestrial > Soil > Wetlands > Peat | place: Sweden: Abisko, Stordalen Mire... | reverse complement strand
GCGAAAACAGGAAGATCGGAATCTGGCCTAAAAAGAGATCCAGGCCCAGCATGAACGGGGAGCCGGAAAGCTGGAGCACCACCCAGCTCTGGGCCAGGTTCTGCATCCAGGTTCCGACGCTCGAGGTACAGGCGCCGAACCACATGATCCGGAAATCGCGGTATCGGAACGCCTTGAAGACGCGCCCGAACAATGGCGAATCCGTTTTAGGGGAGGGGCTTTTCGCGCTCGATGAGGTGGATGAGGTTTCCGTCGGCGTCGGTGAAGAAGACGAGCCGGTTTCCTTGATTGAGATAGGGTTCGGTAAGGAAATGGACTCCTTGGGATTGGAGCTCTCGATGGGAGGCGTCAAAATCGTCCACCTTAATGGCTAAATGCCGGAGTCCGGGGTCTTTCATTCCCTGATAGGAGCCCTGTTGCGCGCGTTCGCCCTCGGACGGAATAATTTCGAGCATCGATCCATCCTGCGCCTTGACGAAATAATTGCCCCCGTACTCAAAATTGATGCGGAAGCCGAGATGTTGGACGTACCACTCGGCTAGTTGTAACGGATTCGGCGAGGCGATGGCGGTGTGCTCAAGACCAGTAAACATTCGATTCGTTCTAAAAGTGATTGTAGCTTAACCGCCGCCCATGAACTTTCCCGGAGAGAAATCCGGCCGCGCCCCACCATGCATATGGAGCACGATTACGGCCGCTATTACTTCCATGAAACGAGTTGTTTACGCGCTACTCATCTCGACAGCCGCGGCACTGGCGCAGACGCCTACGGTGGCGGCGGTCGCCAATGTCGCCAACTACGGACCGGCGCTCTGCCCTGGCCTGGATGTTGCCATCTTCGGCACGAATTATGGTCTGGTGGGTTCGACCAACGTTTCTTTCACAGTCGGCGGAAAGACTGGTTTCGTCGTCTCCGTGACTCCCGACCAGATCCGCGCTCAACTTCCCGTCGACGCTCCCACAGGCAGTACCGCACTGATCGTGACGGCTCATGGAATCGCCTCGGCGCCGTTCAACATCACGCTGGCGGCCTATGCCCCGGAACTGTTCACGCAGAACGGGACTGGTGTGGGCACTGGAAGTTTTTTGACTGCTGCAAACACACTGGTGACTCCGGCAGCACCAGCGCATCCGGGAGATGTCTTGTCCACCTACGTGATCGGCCTGGGACCGACCGATCCAGTAACACCCACGGGAGTCGCCGTCACCGGGAACAACACTGCAACAGCTCCCATAATAATGGTCGGAAACATCGCAGCGACGGTTCTCTCTGCCGCTACCGGCGGAGGGGTGGGCTATTATCAGATCGATTTTCAAGTTCCCACCTCGTCGAGCGGTGTGGAACCAGTGACGGTCACGATCGGGGGGATCACGAATACGATTCCCGTGACGCTGCCGACAGTGGGAGCTTCCCCGCCGGCGATCGGAAGTGTGGATTCTCCGGCGGACAACAGTACCGGTATCACGGGAGCAGTTTCAGTAACCGGATGGGCGTTGAGCTGGGCGGGAGTTCAGGGAATCGCAGTGTGGCGCGCGCCGGTTACCGGTGAGACGCCGGGTCCAGGCGGGCTAATCTTTCTGGAGACGGCCGCTATTGTCCCCGGAGTCCGTCAGGATGTCGCGGAGATTTATACGGGCTACCCAGCCAACAGCTCCGGTTATGGAGTGCAATTGCTGACCAATGAACTGCCGAATACCAACGGTAGCCCGGGTTTAGGCAACGGTACCTGGCAAATTCACGTGCTGGTGACGGATACTGCGGGCGAGGTTACCGATATCGGCACGCGAACGATTGCAGCGGACAACGCCGACGGCGTTCTTCCATTCGGAACGATCGACACGCCGGCTCCCGGACGGACCGCGACCGGAACCGCATTCTTGAACTTCGGATGGGTGGTGACTCCCAATCCCGCCAATTTCATTCCCCTCAATGGATCCACGATCCTTGTTTACATCGACAGCGTAGCGGTGGGACATCCGGTGTATAACAACTATCGGGCGGACATCGCTACGTTGTTTCCGGGACTCCAAAACAGCAACGGGGCGGTAGGCTACTACTATATCGACACCACGAAGCTGACCAACGGGTTACACACGATCGCCTGGGTTGCCACCGATAATGCGGGAAATTCGCAAGGCCTGGGAAGCCGATTCTTCGTTGTGGAGAACGGTTCTTGAGAGATCGATCCGTATCCCACAGCTCAACATTCCAGTGGGACGGTACACTAATGAAACATGAAACTTTGGGGTGGACGTTTTGAAACGGGCCCATCACAGCTATTCGAGCGGTTTTCGGAATCGCTGAGCTTCGACCGGCGCCTGATTGATGCCGACTGCCGCGGCTCGCAGGCGTTCGCCCGGGCTCTGCAGCGCGTCGGCATTCTCACTGCGGACGAGTGCAAAACGCTGGTCGAGGCTTTCGAACAGATTCGTGGGGAAGCCCGGGTTCTTGGGTATTTCGACGGCGCCACAGATGAAGACATCCACACGCTGGTAATCCGCAAGCTGAAGGAAAAGATCGGCAGTCTGGCCGACAAGATTCATACCGGACGCAGCCGCAACGAACAGGTATCGTTGGACGTACGGCTATGGTTGCGCGAAGAGATCGATCTTATTCACGGCAGCCTGACTGCGCTATTAGACGCGGTGCTCGACATCGCGGGCAAGTATCCAGAAGCGGTGATTCCCGGCTATACACATACTCGCCGTGCGCAGGCGGTCTTGTGGCCGCACTATATGCTCGCCTATTTCGAGATGTTCTCGCGCGATGCGGAAAGGCTCGCCGACGCCCGCCGGCGTACCGACGTGATGCCGCTTGGCTCCGGAGCGCTGGCGGGTAGCGGGTTCCCGTTTGACCGTCAAGCCATCGCGGCCGAACTCGGGTTCGCATCCATCACGCGGAACAGCATGGATGTTTCGGGCGATCGCGACTTCGCCCTCGACTTCCTTTACGCCGCGTCCATGGTGATGCTGCATTTGAGCCGGCTGGCGGAAGACTGGATCCTCTACTCGGGCGAAGAATATGGCTGGCTGGAACTGGGAGATGAAGTCACCAGCGGATCCAGTTTGATGCCACAAAAGAAGAATCCCGATTCGCTGGAACTGGTTCGGGGAAAGTGCGGCCGTGTTTATGGCGCGCTGAACGCGCTGTTTCTCACCATGAAGGGTCTGCCGATGACCTACAATCGCGATATGCAGGAGGACAAGGAGCCGCTGTTCGAAGCAGCCGATCAGGTGCTGTTTTCTATTCAGATGACCGAGGCGGTGATCCGGTCGGCAAAGCTGAATCCGGCAAAACCCGCGGCGGCGGCGGAAGCGAGTTGGGTGGTGGCAACCGATCTTGCTGAAGAGCTGGCACGATCGGGAACGCCATTTCATCAGGCCCACCAGATCGTGGGAAGGCTGGTGTTGGAGAGCGTGCGTGATGGCAAGAAGCCGTCCGATTGGACTGCCGAGCAACTCGCGGCATTCGCGCCGGAGTTCCATCCTGCGATGGCCCGATTGCTCAAACCGAATGAAGGTATGAAAAGCCGCGAGGTTCCCGGCGGTACCGGTCCGGCTGCGGTGGCCCAGGCGATTGCGGAGGCGGAACAACGGCTTTCCCGATTGCGATGAACAAGAATTACCGGCAAGGTCAGATTCTAAAGCTGATTCGCTTGAAGCCCATTTACACGCAGGAAGACTTGGCCCAGGAGCTGAAAGACTCCTTTGCAATCCACACCACGCAAGTGACACTGTCGCGGGACATGCGCGAGCTGGGGCTGGTGAAAACTCCGGAAGGTTACCGTCAGGTGAATCCGGCCTCAGGGCCGGATTTTGCCAGTGTGGCCGCGGAGTATATCTGGGACGTGCGTGTCGCGCAAAACCTGGTTGTCCTGCGGACTTCTCCCGCCCACGCCAGTTCAGTAGCTGTGGCGCTGGATCAGGAAGAATGGCCGGAAGTGGTGGGCACCATTGCGGGAGACGATACCGTCTTAGTGATCGCCACCGACAACAGAGCCGCAGCCGAGCTACAAGAGAAGCTGCTGAGCTTCTTGCGTACGTAAGACTGAAAGCGCCATTAAACAGCCAGAGGAAGCGCAGTACTCGCCGGTGCTTCCAGCAATCCCCGGCGGGTGGCGCCGGCGATCTTAGCGCAAAGCGTCAGCGCCTGCGCGGCGATCTGATGCATGTTGTAGTACGAAGTGAACCCCGGGCGTGGTAACAGCCGGTGCTTCATACCTCTTGTACAACGCTGCGTTCTCCGGACGTGGGACAGGATAATAAGGATCGCCTTCCGCCCGCGGGAATTCGTATACGATGCTCGTCTTGGTTTCCAACGGAAAGGTCGCGCACCCGGTACGCCGGATGTGCCGGGTAGCGCGCATGGCTACAGCACAAGGTTGCCAGGCCATATATCCGCGCAGTCTTGAGTTGGTCGAATAAACTGTGTCAGGGTAAAGAGTAGAGCAATTTGAGCGCGGAGAGTGTCAAGAATTTCGTTTCCTGCGGGTGCGGCGGGCGGTTGGTGCGGGTGCATCGCCGCATGTGGCAACGCTTCGTCTATGCGGCAGTGTATCGATGTGTCGATTGCGGCCAGAAACAGGCCCGGCGCCGTTCGACTTTTACGTTTTCGCGGGTGAGCTTGTGCCCGCGCTGCGGCACGGAAAAGCTGCGGGTGCGGCGCAAACGGGATCAGATCGATAAAATGTCGACTTCGATGGTTAGCAGGGTACAGCACATTCTGGGCGGGGAATTGCACCACTGCGAGTTCTGCCGGCTGCAATTCTATGATTTTCGGAAGGTGGCTGCCGACAATCATAGGAAATCCTGATCGATTCTGGCTCCGACACACCGTGTCAAGCTGCCCACACGCCGCGAGTCGTGCAAAGCCCAATAAAATCATCGAAATCGTCAATGGACTCATGACTGCCATTTCGTTCCCATAGCCGTTCCGAATCGAACGGCGCTAAGGAGCAAACAATGTTGTTCGTGAAGTATTTCCTGAGCATGATCGGCTTCGGACTGCTGATTGGAGCAGCCTCCATCCTGATCTACGATCTGTACCAGATTTTTAAGCCGCGAGGGACAAAGAAACAGCCGCCATTGTCCCTCGCAGAGCCACTTCCGGCGCCTGAGCATTTCGACGAACGGCGCCCTTTTGTGCTGCGTTGGCGCTTGGCGAGCCAGATCGCAGCCGTGGGACTGTTCCCGCTATTGATGGGCATGAGCATAACAGTGATTCCAGCCGGCCACGCGGGGGTGCGGGTTAGCCAGTTCTGGGGTACTCTGCCCGGGACGCTGTATCCGGGCGTTCATTGGATCGCGCCGCTGGCGGAACGCGTGGAACTGTTCAACACGCGCGATCATGTGTTTACCACTTCCTTAATAGAAGACCCCAAGAAGGGCGCAGAAACTTTGCGCGTCCAGACCAAAGAAGGGCTCAGCGTGGGCCTTGCGGTGACCGTTCGCTTCAGGCTCGATCCCGGCAAGCTGCCCTATATCTACAGCAATCTGCCGCAGCCAATCGAAGAGGAACTGGTGCCGCCGATGGTGGCTAGCGTTTTCCGGCAGACGGCTCCGAATTATAGCTTGCAGGAGCTATTCGCCGGCCGCCGGGAAGAGATCATGCGCTTCGTCGGCGGGCAGATCGCCCACAAACTGGCGTCCGACGGCGTGGTAGTGAAGGAAGTGATGTTGCGGGACATACAGCTTCCGGCGGAGTACGCCAAAGGAATGGAAGGCTTGCTGCTGAAGGAGCAGGAGGATCAGCGGCTATCTGTGGAAATGGACGTCAAGGAGAAAATGGTAAAGGTGGCCGGTTTGGAAGCGGACGCCGCGAAGACGCGGGAAGTAAAGGAGGCGGAAGCAAAAGCCGAAGTTACGGTGATTGAAGCCAAGGCACAGGCGGACGCCATGCAGCACACGCTGCCTTTGAAGCAGAAGCAGATCGAACAGTCGCGTCTGGAGGCGGAGGCGCGCAAGGAATCGACAGTGATGAATGCCGAAGCCATGGCGCAGGCTAAGGTGATTGACAGCAAAGCCGAACTGGAGAAACGCAAGCTGATGACGTTGGGCGAGTCCGATCGCATCCGGGGCGTCGCCGCGGCGGATTCAGAACGGCTTAAGATGGAATCCGAAGTGTACAAACAGAATCCACTGCTGATCCAGAAGATCATCGCCGAGAAGCTCTCGGATAAGGTACAGATCATGATGGTTCCGAACGACGGCAAGTTTTTCTTCGCTAACGACGTCTTGAAGGGAACTGCGACCGTTGCTGCGGCTGCCGCCAATCAGTAAGCAGGAACCGATCCGGCGAGGCGGTCCTTGCCGGATCGGTCTGGTCTGGCTGTTGGCCACGGCTTTCTGTTGCGGCGATACGCTGGATGACGCAGCCCGTAGTCTGGCGCGGAAAATTTCCGTTCGATTCGTTCCCGGCGAAGCGCCGCATGTCACCGCGCGCAATCTGTCGAATTTGGGTCTTCGCGAGTTTACCAAGGCTCGGGCGGCCTTCGAACGCTCGCTGCGACGGCCCGCCAAGACCAGCTCTCACGCGGTGGAAGTCACCTTTACCATCTCCCAGAACCTAAGCGAATACTTACTAGTTGCCCAACTGCAGCGCAGCGGAGACAACCTCGTCGAAATGATCCCGTACCGGCCGCTGCCTGTCGAGCATACGTCGAAGATCGTGCTGGACCGCCGGCTTCTATGGGAGCAGGAGAATCCGATTCTGGACGCTGCTGTGATGGACGACCGGATGCTGATCCTTGAGCCTGCGAGCCTCAATCTTTACGCGCGGCATGGGTCTGGCTGGGAGCCGCTTGATGTGCGGGCCCTGGGTACGGGCATGGCGGTTCGCGACCCGCGCGGCCGCCTGCAAGTATCCGAGGGCGCGGTTACCATTCACTTGCCGGGTGTGACGTGCCGCGGAGCTTGGATGCCCGCGCTCGATGTACATTGCGAGCCTGGGGATGAAGAGTTCGCGCTCAGCGGCGAGCCTGTCAAGTTCACGGCCGGGCGCAATACGCTGGCCGCCGCCGGTTGGCCGCTGTTCTTTTGCTACGGGCGAATCGTCGAGACTTCTAAGCCGGTTTATCTGCTGTCTGAAATGGATGGGCGAACTCATCTGTATGACGCCGAGCGGCGTCCGGCCGGAGTGTTCGATTCGTGGGGCAGCGATTTCACGATCGCCGAAAGCGGCTGCGGGGCGGCGCGCGATATTCTAGTTAGCTCAGCCGCCGATCGGGACACCAACGACAGCCTCGCCGACTTTGAAATCGTGGACCGCAAACCTGTGCAGACCAGCGACCCTATAGAATTCCCAGGGCCGATCACCGCGCTTTGGCCCGCGCCCGACGGAGCTCTCGCGGTCGCTCATAATCTTAACTCGGGACGGTATTCGGCTTATAGCATGCAGATCGCCTGCGGGCGTTAGCCCTTCATGCGCCTTCTACTGTCTTCACGAAGACTTCTTCCAGCGTGCTGGTGGTGGGGATAAATGACTCGATCTCGCATTGCTGCGCCCGCAGCAGGTCCACAGCGCGGTTCGCTTCTTCGCGGGTGAGGAACGTAAACTCCACGCCTTCGGCTGTCACTCGCGATCCGGCCGCCCGGCAGGCCAGTTCCGTCCGCAACGCTGCGGGAATCTGCCAGGCGGTGAGCCGGTAGCCTTTCCCAGCGGTCAGATCCTTTATTTTCCCGGCCAGGGCGACTTTCCCTTTGTTCAAAATCGCCACTTCGCGGCAGAACAGTTCCACCTCTACCAGCAGGTGCGAGTTGATAAAGATGGTGACGCCTTTCGCTTCCAACTCACTGAGAAGTTCGCGGATTTGGCGGCGGCCAACAGGATCGACGCCGTCCGACGGCTCGTCCAGAATCAACAACGAGGGAGAGTGAATCAGCGCTTGGGCCAAGCCGACGCGCTGCAACATTCCCTTGGAATATTTGCCCAGCCGAACGCCGCCCCACTCATCGAGCCCGACCTTACCGAGTAGTTCGGGGATCAGCCGTTTACGCCTGACCGCGTCGACGCCGGAAAGCGAGGCGTAGAGATCCAGCATTCCCGCGCCGGTTAAATAGGTGGGAAAGCGATGGTTTTCGGGCAGGTAGCCGATCGGCTGGCGCGCTGCGGCTTGGTCCACGCCGCGCCCGAAGATCGCGGCCGTTCCCGATGTCGGGTGCACCACGGAGAGCAGCATTTTCACGAACGTAGTTTTGCCCGCGCCGTTGGGACCCAGGAGTCCGAAAGTGGCGCCCCGCGGCACCTGTAGCGAAATGCCGTCAACGGCGCGGATCAAGCGGCGTTTCCAGCGCGTGGAATACACCTTGGTTAAGTCCGCTGTTTCGATGGCGAGATCGGGGGACATGGGGCGATTACGTCCTGAGCTGCGGCATCGGGTAGCGGAAGCGGCCTTCGAAGACTTCGCCAAACAGGTCGACCATCTCGCCGTGGATCCCGCCGTTGTCGGCGAGCAGGTGCGGATTCTGCAGACGCACCGGCGCGCCCCGCATGTCGGTGCACACTCCGCCGGCTTCCTGGATCAACAGGATCCCGGCCGCCATGTCCCACGAGTGCAGCCCGAACTCCCAAAAGGCGTCGAGGCGTCCGCAGGCAACGTAGGCCAGATCGATGGCAGCCGATCCGGCGCGGCGGACGCCGTGTGTCAGCATGGCCAGCTCGTAATAGAAATAGACGTTGATGTTCTCATGCCGCTTACGGCTGGGAAACCCGGTGGCCACCAGGCTGTCCTCGATGCGGGCGATGTTCGACACGCGGATCGGCTGGCCGTTCAGGAACGCTCCGCCACCTTTCTCGGCGCTGAATAGCTCCTGGCGCGTAGGATCGAGGATGACACCGGCGATCAGTTCGCCCGCTTTCTCCAACGCGAGCGTGACGTTGAAGACGGGAAAGCCGTGGGCGAAGTTCGTGGTGCCGTCAACCGGGTCGACGTACCAGCGATACTCGGAGGATTGTTCGGTCCCGCCGCCTTCCTCGGCCACAATCGAGTGGTTTGGAAAGTGCGCCCGCAAGCGTTTCACGATCAGCCTTTCGGAGGCGCGATCGGCTTCGGTGACCAGGTCGAACTCGCCTTTGAGTTCGAATGAAACCCGGCCAAAATAATCCATCAGGAGAGCGCCTGCCTCGCGGGCGATCTCAATGCTCGTTTCGAGGTAAGGCCTCATACAGGTATTTGATGTCGTGTTTGAAGAGAAACAGATTGGGAGCGTCGGTTCGCGTAAGCCGGATGAAGTTGGTGTCGTAGAATTCGATGAGGCCTTCCACCTCTTCGTTATCGCTCATGCGGACGCGGACCGGAACATGATGGTCAATCAAGTGACGCAGATACTTGACCTCCTCGAACGTCTGCTCCGGCGCCTTTTGTTTCGATTTGGTGGCCACGGGTGCGTCATCGCCCTTGGCCCCGTCCTGTGGAGTCCTCAAGATCCCCATAATAGCCGTTCCGCGTGATGGCCCGCAAATTGGGCGCCGAGAGAGTCACCTGCAAGGAGTGGAAGCGGTTCTTGGTGGCCGGCGTGTGGGGATAGAATCCTACCAGGTATTGGGTGCGCAGTTCGCGGAGAATGTCGTCGAAAGCCTTGTCGAGTTCAGCGCCGGGAGCGGGCAGAAAGATCCGTCCGCCGGTGCCTGCGGCGAAGGTGGTCAAGGCGTGTTCGCCCCCGGTATTGCGGCCCGCTTCGTTGGTGATGGGAATCACCACGATGGGATACAGCACCGTGTCGGCCAACTGAGCGGATTGGAGCGCGTCGTGAAAGCTTTTAGAGCTGGTGGTGTCGCCCCCGTCGGTGACCACCACGATGACATGCCGGCCATCGCGCAGTTCCAGATCGCCCGAGGCCAGGTAGATGGCGTCGTAGAGCGAGGTTCCACCCTCCGATTTGAGCTGTTTCAGAGCGCCTTCCAGCCGAGAGATCCGGCGGCTGTAACTGCTATGCAGCGTGACTTGCCAGTTGAAGCTGTATAAGGCGACGGCGTCGTCGGTGTTGCCTTCGCGCAGGACGGCGCGCAGGAAGCGGGCCACGGAATCGAGCTCGTATTTCAACTCGATGCCGGTGGAAGCGCTGGTATCCACCAGGACGGCGATCGACAGCGGCTGTTCCGTGCGGCGCTCGAAGGCGCTGATTTGTTGCTGAACGCCGTTATCGAAGACCGTGAAATCCTGTTTGTTCAGGGTACCGACCAGGCGTCCGGCGGCGTCCTTGACGGTGATCAGAAGGCGGACCAGGCGGACATCGACCTTGAAGGTGCTCTGCTGCGCCGGAATGGGAATCAGCAGCGAGGCGAGGAGCAACAGGAGGCATCGAGCGCGGATTATTTGCCCAGTACGGATTGGTCCCACTCCCCCTCAACCAACACTTCGCCGCAGGCTTGCGATGGGGCGGCGCGTAGTATCTTCGGGCCGCCCAGCGATAGCCTTCAACAAGCCGAAAAACAGGACTTTGGCGCGCACGCTTGTATAGTATCAGACGGCTTCGAAAGTGGATTTCGTTGCGGATTTCTGGATCAACGCGGTGTCCGCGTCGCGGCGGTCAAACTGATCGAGTGGTATCCCATCGGAACACTGAGCCGCGTACAGGAAAGCGAACGACAGAACCAGCCAGGACCGAAGCCGTGGCTAGTGAAATTAGGAGACTTGGCCGATCGGGGATGACGAAAGAGATCGCCGCCGATTACGGCATCGGCTTCAATTCCGGCAAAGGTTCCTGACCGGTCGTCATCGCCATTCCCCAACGAGCACTGTGAACTACCGGCCGACACGGGGAGGAGTATCGACGGTAGTCCTCCGAGTTAGGGCTTTGTCAGAGTAGCTCCAGGAATTCCTCGGTGGTGTACCCAGCCTGCTCAATGATTGAAGCGAGCGTCTTTTCTCTTCAGGTCGTCGTTGTGCATGGCCAGGGTAACGCGCACACCGGGCCTGTCAGGGTGCTTGAGGAAATGATGAGAGCCTTTCGTATGGTGAATATAAAAGCCGGCGCGCTGCAACGCCTTAAGGACTTTGGCAGGGCGCAATGCCGGTAGATGCCGGCTCATGCGGGTTCGGGTAGAGCAATATTAATTTCTTCCTTTACCGGTTCGAGCAACAATTTCTTGTCAGCGGGAATGGGTAAGCCATCCTTTTGCAGGCTCTCCAGATAACCTTCAATGGCCTCCACAGCCCGGTTGCGGGCTTCTTCGTAAGTATTGCCTTCGGTGACTAGGCCGGGCAGGGCCGGACAGGTCACTACGTAGCCGCCTTCTTCGGCAGGTTCGAATAACACGGTGTAGCGGTACTGGGACATAAACCCTTTCTTTTATTGTAATCGGAGCGGTTCAGGACATTCTTAGCCGCTACAGCCCTTTGCAAGGCTTCAGTGGCGGCCCTGTAAATGGCTTGCGTTGAGCCTAAAAAACCCTTGAGTCCATCCGCCGGAACGAAGGCTCGACCGAGTTCGCAACGCTAGGCAGCGGGAACCACTTTATCGAAATCCGGGCGGACGAGGACAATCGGCTTTGGCTTATGGTGCATAGCGGGTCGCGGGCCCTCGGTCAGGCCATCCGCGACGATCACTTGTCGCGTGCCCAAGGCGCAGACAACCGGCTCCGCGTCCTTGACGCAAAATCCGATGCGGGTGCCGCATATCTTCACGACGCTTCCTGCGCCAGGCGGTTTGCCGCTGCATCTCGAAGGGCGATCGCGGAAGGTTGGCCGCGCTTTGGCTACGACAGTCGGCGCGAAGATCTGCTGGCAAACCGTCATCACCCCCGATCACAACCATGTATCGCTTGAAAACTATGGAGGCCGGGACTTCTGGGTGCACCGGAAGGGTGCCATGCCGGCGCGGCTTGGCGAGGGAGGCGTCCTGCCCGGATCGATGGGCAGCCTCAGCTTTCATGTGGAGGGGCGCGGTCACGAGGCGGCTTTGTGTTCAAGCGCCCACGGCGCGGGGCGGGCCTTGAGCCGGACACAGGCTCGCGCACTGGTCACAGAACGGGAGTTCCTGCGTCAAATGAAGGGAATCTGGTTCGATTCTCGCAATTCAGAGAAACTACGGGACGAGGCTCCCGCTGCCTATAAAGACATTCGCGCCGTGCTGAGAGCGCAAAAGGACATGGTTAAGATTACCCGCACGCTCCGGCCAGGGCTCAACTATAAGGGAGTCT
>Ga0302319_10019977_pt1 | contig 12140 bp, 15 predicted proteins | sample Bog_T0_2_FD_203319 | JGI IMG/M metagenome (GOLD analysis project Ga0302319, IMG submission 203319) | Peat permafrost microbial communities from Stordalen Mire near Abisko, Sweden - Bog_T0_2 | ecosystem: Environmental > Terrestrial > Soil > Wetlands > Peat | place: Sweden: Abisko, Stordalen Mire... | reverse complement strand
ACCCCGAGCCTGCCGAAGTTGTCACCCCGAGCCTGCCGAAGTTGTCACCCTGAGCCTGCCGAAGTTGTCACCCCGAGCCTGCCGAAGTTGTCACCCTGAGCCTGTCGAAGGGGGCTTACGGACCGCCCTGAATCACGTCGACCGACGTGCGCGGGTCGCGATGCGCGGTCAACGATGCGGGGCGGGTGCCGTACACGACGACCGACGACGCCGTCGCGGTCGCAGACGCCGGACGTGAAGCCGTGGAAGCGGAAGCGTCGCCGTTCTCCGGCGCGAGGCCCGCGGCCACCAAGATCTGGTTGATGTACCCTTGGCCTGCGAAGAGGCTGCCGGTGTTGTAGGCGCCGAGCGCGCGCCGTAGCGCGATCTGACCCGGTCCGAAATGGGCCACGGCCGATGCATAGTCGCCACCGAGGATCGTGGCGCCGGCCTTCAAGTTCGTGCAGGCATCGAACGCGTCGGACACGCGCAGGCCGAGTTTCGGCAAGTTGTCGCTATTGATTTGACTGAGCCCGAGATCGACGTTGTGGCCCATGCCGATCAATTCGGTCGCCCACGCGGCTGCCGTGGCCGAGTCGCCGGGCGCATAGGAGCGGCCCGACGTATTGTCGTGCAACGCGAGGCGGTTCCCACCGCTTTCCACGTGGACGACCGCGGCCATCGTCCGCGGATCCACATTCGGCGCGCAATCGCGAAGCAACTGCGCGAGGACGATCGTTGCGAGCATCTTCCCGTCTATCGGCCGGTCGAGTTCGGTTGTTTACGGAAATCGCGCCGCAACGCCCTCCGCCCTGCCGGCCCGTAGCCGCACGTTGTTAGACGGGAGCGGGGTTGCGCGCGAACTGGCGCTGATGCCAGTAGGGATACGGCGGCGTGACGGCGCTCGCCGCATCGAGTTTCGCGATCGCGTCGGGCGAGAGTTTCCAATCCACGGCGCCGAGGTTTTCACGCAGCTGTTCCTCGTTGCGCGCCCCGACGATCACGCTCGCGACCGTCGGCCGTCGCAAGAGCCAGTTGAGTGCGATCTGCGGAACGGACTTGCCGCAGTCGCGCGCGACCTCGTCGAGCGCATCGACAACGCGGTAGAGATGCTCGTCGGAAACGGGCGGTCCGAACTGCGCCGTCTTCGGCAGCCGGCTCGTCTCGGGCGGCGGTTGTCCGCGCCGGAGCTTTCCGGTGAGGCGTCCCCATCCGAGCGGACTCCACACGACGGCACCCACGCCTTTGTCGAGACCGAGCGGCATCAACTCCCACTCGTAGTCGCGACCGATCAACGAATAATACGCCTGATGTGCCACGTAGCGCGCCCAGCCGTAGCGTTCCGACGTCGCGAGCGATTTCATCAAGTGCCAACCGGAAAAATTCGAGCAGCCGACGTAACGGATCTTTCCCGCGCGCACCAGCTCGTCGAGGGTCGCGAGGGTTTCTTCGACCGGTGTGAACGCGTCGAAACCGTGTAACTGAAAGAGATCGACGTAGTCGGTGCCGAGCCGCTTCAGGCTGCCCTCCACGGCGCGGATCAAATGGAAGCGGGAGCTGCCGAGATCGTTGGGACCCGGGCCGCTACGAAACGTCGCCTTCGTCGATATCAAGACCGCGTCGCGACGTCCCGCGATCGCTTTCCCGAGCACATCCTCGGAGCGACCGCCCGCATAGATGTCGGCCGAATCGAACAGCGTAAGCCCGGCCTCCAAGCAGAGGTCGACGAGACGCGTCGCCTCGGCAACGTCGCTCGATCCCCAGGCCGCAAAGAATTCGTTCCCGCCGCCGAAGGTGCCGGTGCCGAAGCTAAGCTCGGGAACCATGAGGCCCGAGCTTCCGAGTTGACGGTATTCCATGCACGTACGATACCGCAGGTGCGCTCCGTTCACCCGGGAGACGAGACGACGACGAAGACGACGATGAGATGAAGGCGGAACTCTCGCTGCGGGACGCGCGGCACGTGGCGCTGGCCGCGCAAGGTTTCGCCGCGCCGACGGGCGCGCGCGTGGGGCGGCGCGCGCTCGCGGCCGTCGTCGCTCGGCTCGGTTGCGTGCAGATCGATTCGGTCAACGCGCTCGTGCGTTCGCACTACCTCCCCTTCTTCTCGCGACTGGGCGAGTACGATGCGAGCTTGCTCGACGATCTGCTCTACGGCAAGCCGCGCCGCTTCGCCGAGTATTGGGCGCACGAAGCGTCGATCGTCGAACTCGAACGTTGGCCGCTCTTGCGCTGGCGCATGGAGCGCGCGCGCGCGGGCAAAGGAATGTGGGGGAACGTCGCGCGCATCCAAGCGGAAGCGCCGAAGCTCGTGCGGAGCATCCGCGAACGCATCGCTTCCGAAGGTCCGCTCGCGGCTTCGGATTTCGAAGGCGCGAAGTCGCAGGGCGCGTGGTGGGGCTGGAGCGATACCAAGCGCGCGCTCGAATATCTCTTCTGGGCCGGATACCTCACCACGCGCCGCCGCCGCCCGAGCTTCGAACGCGAATACGATCTGGTCGAGCGCGTGATACCCGCGGAGACGCTCGCGCGCCGCATCGGCGAACGCGAAGCGCAACGAGAACTCGTTCGCGTTGCCGCTCGCGCGCTCGGCATCGCGACGGAGCGCGATCTGCGCGATTACTTTCGGCTCGACCTCGCCGACGCGCGGCGTGCGCTTGCCGACCTCATCGAATCCGGAGACGTGATCGCGATCGGCATCGAAGGGTGGCGCGAGCCCGCGTACGTGGTGCCGCCGCTACGCGTTCCGCGCCGCGCGCTCGGGCGCGCGCTCCTCTCGCCGTTCGATAACCTCATTTGGAACCGACCGCGGGCCGCGCGCCTCTTCGCCTTCGACTACCGGCTCGAAATCTACACGCCCGTCGAAAAGCGCATCCACGGTTACTACGTGTTGCCATACCTCGTCGACGGCCGTTTCGTCGCGCGCGTGGACCTCAAGCACGACCGTGCGAACGCCGCGCTGCTCGCTCATGCCGTGCACCTGGAACACGGCGTCCGTGCGCGAGAGATTGCGACCGAACTGCTCGCAGACCTGGCCGCACTCGCGACGTGGCTCGGCGCCGAACGCGCTTCCGCGCCGCCGCCGAAGACGTGGCGCTGAGCGACCGCGCAACCTTCGGTGAAATTGGGAACATCATAGGGAGTTGATGCCGCCGGAGCGGCATCCCAGCTAGGAGTTTCCAAACGTGACCGGCACCGTACACTCGATCGAGGCGATCCAAGCCATCCTCAGGCGAGGCGCCACGCCCAAGACCGACAACCGGGCCGCGCTGGTCGAACTCGGCTTCGTCCGTTCGTCACCGCACGGCGCCGACGGCGCCGAAGAGACGATCTGGGAGCGCTCCGTCGATCACGCCCATCGCGCCGCGAGCGGGCACAAAGTGTTGGTACGTCAGCGTGCCGTGCTGGCGAAGTCGGGCGGCGGCCACGAGGACGCGTCCCCGGCCGCGTAGCGGCTGCGGAAAAGCCTACGCGGGATCGAAGAGGACGCGGCTCGCTTCGCGTGCGCGTTCCGGGGCGACCTCGAACGCGCGAACGGCGGGGCCGTCCAGCATCACGTTGACGAGCGGCGCGACGTGGCGCTCGAGCCGGTAGCGCGGTGCCTGCCGGAGCGCGGCCGCGGAGAATTCCAACCAGCGTAGCGGATCGACGGTCGTCCGAATCGCGTTCGCAAGCGCGCGCGCGTCGCCGCGCGGCACGAGCACGCCCGCCGCGCCCATCCATTCCGAAATGCCGCCCACGTCGTACGCGACGACGGGGCGTCCGCGCGCCTGCGCTTCGATGCCCATCAGACCGAACGGTTCGGGCCACAGTGAGGGCACGGCGACGAGCGTCGCCGCATCGATCTGCGCGTTGAGTTCGTCCGGGTCGAGTCGCCCCAACATCGCGAGTTGCACGCCGCGCGCGGCCGCGAATGCCGGCATCGGCAGCGATTCGCGCGTCGGCGCTCCGGCCACGGCGAGCGCCGGCCGCTCGTGCGGCGGCAAGAACGCGAGCGCTTCGATCAGCGAGGCGAGCCCCTTATCGCGCACGAGACGGCCGGCGAACAGCACGCGGTCGCGCCCCGGACGCGGCGCCGCCTCGCTCACTTCCTCGCCGTCGAACGGCGGCGGGATCGTGACGATGCGCTCGCGTTCGACGCCGTTCTTCGCGCAGAGGTCGGCGACGAATTTCGATGCGACGACGAAGCGGTCGGCCTGCAGCATCACTTCGCGTAGCGCTTGCCGGGCACCGACCAGTCGCAACGTCTTCGCGCTCGCCCCCGAACAGCAGCCACGGACCACCGCGTTCGCGATGCACGCGCCGGGCGACATCGCCTGCGTGCAGAGGCGCGGAAAATGCGGAAACTGCCGGTCGCCCTGCGGACAGAAGAGGCGATGATCGTGCACGCGGACGATCAGTTGCGGCGCGGTGCGGGCGGCGGCGATCACGGCCGCATCGTGCACGTTCGACGTCATCACGACGTCCGGGCGAAGCGTCGCGACGAGTTTCGCGACGGCGCGGGCCGCGGCCGGGCGCGCTGCTTCGTCGTCGGAGCCCCAGGAAATTTCGGTGGCCTCAGGCCCGAACGCGTGCGGTTGAACGACGCGCCGGCCGACGATCGTCACCTCGACGCCGCTCCGGGCGAGCGCCGGAAGCACCCGTGAGAGATACGATTCCGTCCCCCCAACGCGATCGACGACGTCGCAGAGCACGAGTAAACCGAGTCTTCTCATCTTTTTCTAAGAAACCACACGAATCTTGGCTCCATCTGGGAAGACGCGGCGGCTCCCGGCGTGGCGCAGAGCATAGCAAAAGGTCACGCGCATCTCCATGGCCGGGACGTTAGAATCCGGGTGCCGAGCGTGTTCCCAACCTTGCGATCCCGAAAACGCTCGCCACACCTTCGATGCGCGCACCCTTCAGCAGACGCACCCTTCAACAGACGCACCCTTCGACAGGCTCACCCTTCGACGGGCTCAGGGTGACAAGGTTACAATGCCGCCCGTAACTCATCGGATGTCACCCTGAGCTTGTCGAAGGGTGAGGCGGGCACGCGCCTCGGGGCTTGGCGCTATCGCTCAAGCGGCGGAGAGGATGTGGATCGCGCGGGCGGCGGTGAGGTCCTTCGCTTTGGCCGCGTAGGCGACCATGTGCGGGGCGCGGCCGTGGGCCTTGAGGGCGTCCGGGCTCGCCCACTTCTCGATCACGAGAAACGAATCGGGCCCGATCGGAGCTTGGAAGCTTCCGAAGCCTTCGGCATCGACGGCCGCGCCGTACTCGATGCATCCGTCCTCCGCGCGAACCGCGGCGACGTTGTCGTGGAAGGCGGCGAGCAGTTCGGCGCGCTTCCCGGGGACGGCCGTGATGAACGCAACGACGTGAATCACGCGCGACTACCCGCCGGCACGCGCGGTCGTGAAATACGACGTGACGAAGGCGGCGTACGGTGTGCCCGCGATGTCGAAGCCCGCGGCCGCGACCTTCGCGAGCGCTCCCGGCGCGCCGCTGCCGTCCTTCTCCGCCGACGTGATGGCCGCGGCCACGGCCGCTCGCGTCGCGCCCATGCAATGGATCAGCACCGGGCCCTGCGCGGCGTCGACGGCCGCACGCACGCGATCGATGTCTTCGGGCGTGACCGAATCGATCGTCCACGGCACGGACGTATAGGCGACGTCGCTGCGTCCCGCGAGCAACTCGGCCGTGTCGTTGCCGGGTTCGCCGTCGAGCCGAAGGTTGACGACCGTAGCGAATCTCCCCGGCGCCAACTCGTCCGCGGACGGCTGGCCGCCCACGGTGATTCCATCGATGACGGCTTCGTTTTTCATGTCGCTCTCCGCTCCGTAAGCAAGCGCGCCCGGTCATGCCCGCGCCGGGTCGCGTCGCGGTCTCTTCCGCGGGACGGGAATTCACGCCTCGGCCGACGCAGGTCCCCGCATGGCCGCAAAACGCAAGATCGCCCCGCCCAAACCCCGTCTCGACCTTCCCTGGTCGGAATTGACCAAGGCGCAGCAGAACCAACTCTACACGAAGGCGCTCCACGCCTATACGATCGGCGAGGGTCCGAATCCGAGTACGAGCGGAGAATTCTCCCGCAAACGCGCGGCCGCCGAAGCAAAAGCGTAGCCGCTTCGAGGGCTCCGATTCGAGGCTGGCCAACGAGGCCCGTCGTGGAAACAGCGACCGACGAACTTCTTGCCAATGCCGCGCTGCACGAAGCGGACTTCGAGGGGCCGCGCGCCGTCATTCCCTCCAAGCACGTCGTCATCGTCACGTGCATGGATTCGCGCATCGACAACTTTCGGATCTTCGGGCTCGATTCGGGCCAAGCGCACATTCTGCGCAACGCCGGCGGTCTCGTGAGCGACGACGTGTTGCGCTCGCTCGTCATCTCGCAGCGCGTGCTCCAGACCCGCGAAATCATCCTCATGCATCACACCAACTGTGGACTCCACGGTGCGGACGAGCGCGCATTGCTCGCCGGAATTGTTGCCGATGCGGGCAGCGAGCCGCCGTACGCGCTCGGCGCGTTCGCGGATCTCGATCAAGCCGTGCGCGACGCGATCGCCAAGGTGCGCTCGCACCCGTTCCTCCCGCACCGGGACAACGTGCGCGGATTCGTTTACCATACCGAGAGCGGCCGCGTGCGGGAAGTTCTGTAAGGATTCCGCTTCGGGCCGTTTGCACAAAGGCACGGCATCGATCCGGCGACGAGATAGGCGCCATGAAAGCGTCTCGTGGGGCAGCGCGACTCACCCCCGATCCGATCGAGCAGGTGCTCCCGCCGGCACAGATGGCTGCGATCGGCCTGCAACACGTGCTCGTCATGTACGCGGGGGCCATCGCCGTTCCGCTGATCGTCGGCGGCGCGCTCCACTTACCGAAAAACCAGGTGGCCGCGCTCATCGACGCCGACCTCTTCGCGTGCGGCCTCGCGACGCTGTTGCAATGCATCGGCATCGGCGGCATCGGGATCCGGCTTCCCGTGGTCATGGGGGTCACGTTCGCGTGCGTCGGGCCGATCGTCGCGCTCGCCGGCGCGCATCTCGGCCTGCCCGCCATCTACGGCGCCGTGATCGCATCGGGCGTCTTCGCGATCGCGATCGCTCCCGCGTTCAGCGCGCTCCTCCGCTTCTTCCCGCCGGTCGTCACGGGTAGCGTGATCGCAACGATCGGGATCACGCTGCTCGCGGTCGGGATTCAGTGGGCGGGCGGCGGCATCGGGTCGCCGTCCTTCGGCGCGCCCGTCAACCTGTTTTTGGCGGCCGTCGTGCTCGCGGCCATCGTGCTGATCGTCCGCTTCTCGCGCGGTTTTTGGTCGAACGTCGCCGTTCTCCTCGGGCTCGCGATCGGGTTCGCGGCCGCGATTCCATTCGGCCTCGTCGATTTTTCCGGCGTGGCGCAAGCGCCCGCGTTCGACATCGTGCGTCCGTTCCGTTTCGGCCTTCCGCGTTTCGACGTTGCGGCGATCGTCTCGCTCTGCATCGTCATGCTCGTGACGATGGTCGAATCCACCGGCATGTTCCTCGCACTCGGCGAGCTGTGCGAGCGCCCCGTCGACCGTCGGACCCTCGTGCGCGGCTTGCGCGCGGACGGCGTGGGCGCCGTCATCGGCGGCTGCTTCAATCCCTTTCCATATACGTCGTTCTCGCAAAACGTGGGGCTGATCGGCATGACCGGCGTGCGCAGCCGCTGGGCGGTGGCGACGAGCGGCGCCATCCTCATCGCACTCGGCCTCGTGCCCAAACTCGCAACGGTGGTCGCGTCGATTCCGAACGCCGTTCTGGGCGGAGCGGGCATCGCGATGTTCGGCATGGTGGCCGCGGGCGGCATCAAGATCCTCGCGGGGGCCGGGCTCGGCGAACGCCACAACCTGCTGATCGTCGCGGCGAGCATCGGCATCGGCATGATCCCGCTCGTGGCGCCCACGATGTTCGACCGCCTACCCGCGTGGGTGGCGCCCTTCGCGCACAGCGGCATCACGCTCGCAGCCGTCACCGCGGTCGGCCTCAACCTGATCTTCAACGGCGGCGGCAAACGCGCGCCGACGATCCGCCTGGTTCGGTAAGGAGTTCTACGAGCGCCGCTTCGCGCGACGAATGCCGACGCCCGCGAGACCGATCGCGAACCAGATCGGCGGAACCAGCGCCGCAAAGACGAGATACACGAAGTCGCCGTTCACGATAAGAACTCGCGCTGCGTCACCGCGAGAGCCCATGCGATCAGCGCGCGATTTCGGGAGAGCACGAGATGCGGGGCCGTAAACCACGACTCGAGCCACCACGCGCCGAGGCCGTTGAGCGACACGACGGCGGCGAACAGCGCGCCCCACTCGGCCCGATAGAGGTTCGCTCCCATGGGGCCGAACGCGACGGCGAGAAACCACGCGACGGCCGCGTTCTTGGGATGCCGCGATTCGTAGAGTTCGTAGAAGCGGCGACGCGCGGCGGGCGCGAGGTTCATCGTCGCTTCTCGCAGCTCGTCGTCGAAGTGCCCGACGTTGCGGAAGAAATGTGCGGCCGCAGCTGCCAGCAGTGCGAGGACGAGCAGTCCAAAGGCGATCCACGCGACGGCGAAGATCTGAAGTCCGACGCCGGCAAAGGCGAACACGAGGAAAACCGGCATCGCCCTTTCGACGCGGCCGCGTCCCGCGACGTTCCCTAGAAGTCGGGGCGGCACGGCCCCCCGACGGCCCCCGGGCCCGGACTCCCGGGCCCAACACTCGGGCGAAGTTTTGTTTTGGGGACGGCTACCTCGGGTTGGGGCTTCCTCGTAGAGGGGCCGTGCCGGTCCAAATTTAACAACGGGCGACGATGTCTGAATCTGTGCCGGCGCGGCGGTTCAGTAAACGGCGGGGCTACGTCGCGGTCGGCGCGGGCGTCTTCATCGTCGTCGTGATGGCCGGCGTCTGGCTGTGGCTCGCATGGCTTTTTGCGACGAACCCGTCGAGCGCGACGTCGCCGGGCTTCCCGGAGTTTCTCGGCAAGCTCTACATCGGGTTCGCGCTCGTGATCGTGTGCGGTGTGATCGGGATCGCGAACGGCATCTTGGTCGTTCGCAACGGGCGCTCGAACATTCCCTTGCTCGTGGCGATGATCGTCATCTTCTTGTCGGCGCTCGTCATCATGTATCGGGCGTCGCAGGCGCTTCCTCCGAGCTGACTCGGACCGGGTGACCCTCGCCGGACGAACGATCCTCACCGTCCTCGGCGTGTGGCACGGCCTCGCCGCCGTGCAGAACGTGTTCGACGTTCTTGCGACGACGGGCGTCGCGCCGCGTCTGCGTCCCGTGGCATCGAAGAACTTCGAACTCGTCGCGAAGCTCGCGCGGCCGTTGCACCCGAACGTGCGGACGATCGCGACGCTGCTCGCCGGCGCGTCGCTCGTCGAGGCGGCCGCCGCCGTGTCGTTCGCGCGCGGCGCGCTCGCGGGCGCCTGCGGCGACGCCGGTTTCGGTCTCTCGCTCGCGCTCTTCGGATCGTTCTTCCTGATCGACGACGCGTTCGACGATTACGATCTCGGCGCGAAGCATCGCGCTATCTTCACGCTCGTCGCGGTATCCTACGTGGCCGCGAAGGCCGCGGAAGCGTGAGCGCCGTGCTGGTCGCGGGCGCGGCCGGCGGCATCGGGGAGCACGCCGTGCGGGCGCTCCTCGAAACGGACGGCGTGACGGTGTTCGCGACATCGCGCAGCGCGGAACGGCTCGAAACCGTGCGCGAGCGGCTCGCGCCGGAGTTGCGAAAGCAGTTCGTTCCGATCGTCGGCGACGCCGGCGACTTCCACGACGCGGAGGATATTGCGGCGCGAATCGGAGCGCGCGGCGGCATCGACGCCGCGGTCGCGATCCTCGGACGCGGTTGGTGGACGAGCGGCGCGCTCCTCGACCTGACGCCGGAAACGTGGAACGCGATCCTCCACGAGATGCTCACGAGCCACTTCGCGTTCGCACGCGCGATCGTGCCGCTGCTCGCGCGACGACCGGAGAGCGTTTATCTATCGATCGGCGGAGGCGCCGCGTTCGCACCGTCGGTCGACGCGGGACTCGTCTCGGTCGCCGCTGCGGGCCAGGCGATGCTGACGCGCGTCGTGGCGCGCGAGCGCGGTGCGGCGCCGCCGCGCGTCGTCGAACTCGTGATCGACGGCCCGGTGAACACGAACGAGTCGCGCGGGTTCGCAAAACCAAATTGGATTCGCGACGACGAGGCCGGCCGCGTCGCGGCGGACCTCGCGCTGGGAGCGGTACCGCGTTGGGAGGCACTCCGCTTCGACGGACCGCTCGTCGTCATGAGCGAACGTGCGGTGTAGTTACGAAACCGGCGCGACTTCGAAGCGCGAGAGGATGCGCGCCGCGAGCGCGTGCATCACGTCGATCGCGAACGAGGGATCGTTCTGCACGATCGACGTGAATCGCATGACGTCGATGGGGACGACCTGCGCGGCCGTCACCGCGATCGCCTCCGCCTCGTGCGGCTCGCAATCGCACAGTGCCATCTCTCCGAAAAAGTCGCTCGCGTCCGCACGACGAGTCGGACCGTCGCCGCGTACTTCGACGCTTCCCTCGAGCACGAGGTAAAGCGCCGTGGCCGGATCGCCCGCCGCGAAAATCGTCTCGCCCGCCACGAGCGAGCGCAGCGAGGGGTCGTTGCGAAACGCCTCGAGCCGCAGGCTCGGACGCACGGCGCTCGGCGGACTCGTGAGCGACTCGCTCGCGGAGTCGAGCGCGTGGCCCATGTGGTGCAGAATCTCCGCGAGCGCGCGCAGCACGATGAGCGCGAACGACGGCGCGTACCGAACGAGGTAACCGAAGCGGTCGCGATCGACGGGAGCGACGACCGCATCCGACACCGCGTGCGCGCTCACCCGGCGCGTTTCGGCGCCGAGCAGCGCGAGTTCACCCACCACGTCGCCCGTCGCGGCCGTGGTGAGCGTGCGGCCGCCGATCGACAGGGCGATCTCGCCTTCGACGATCACGAACATCTCGTCGCCCGGGTCGCCTTCGGTAAAGAGCCGGTCACCCGCCGCGAGGCGCCGCAGCCCGGGGTCCGTTGCGAAGAGGTTGCTGAGGCCGGTCGCATCGCACGCCCCGCGACCGTCGATGAGGCCTTGATCGAATGCGCGGTCGATCGTCGCGAGATCCGCGAATCCGAGGATCGGCAGTGGGATCGCTACGCTCGGACCGATGGTGCGCACGCGCACGAAGCGCTTTCCGGGAGCGGCGCCGCGCCGAACGGCTTCGTTGACGCGCCGTGTCAGTTTGAGGTCGAGTTCGAGCACCTGTTGTTGCAGGATGTCTTGCGCCACGAGCGCGATCGATCCCAGGTCGTCGAAGCGATGGTCGCGGTCGCGCAACGCGAGGTGATCCGCGATCACGACCGTGATCTCGTCGGCGCCCGCGTCGATCGCTTGCCGGATCGGCGTGTTGTTGCCGACGCCGCCGTCGATGTAATCGCAGACGACGCCGTCGCGATCGGCGAGCGGCACCTTCGGAAACGCGAGCGGAATCGCGGCCGACGCCAAGATCGAGGTCAGATAGTTTTCCGCTCGGAGCGGAACGCTCGTGGGCTCGGCCGCGATGAAGTCGTTCTCGAACGCGGCGTCCGCCGGCGGAAAGTAGCAGAACGCCTCGGGCCGCGCGCGCGTGAGGTTCGTGACGCCGAGCACGAGCGTGCGTTCCAGCCGCGTGAAGTCGAGCACGGCCGCCAGCATCGCGATGACGGGAGCCGGATCGAGCACGTGCGTGATTCGACGCAGAATCCGCGGGTGCGCGTGACGCAGCGCTCCGAGCCCACGCGCCACGTCCACCGCGAACTGCTGGAGCATGCGCACGTCCGGCACGCCGCGTCGCCGCAACACCGCGCGCAATTCTTCGAACGGCGAGATGCCGCGGATCACCGCCCGTTCGGGCACGCCCCGCCACAACGCGCGGAGCTGGTCGGTCGCACCCTGCGCGGCGAGGGCCGCGTTGATCGAGCCGATCGACGTGCCGCACACGATCTCGAAATCCTCGCGCTCGAAGAGCGCGGTCACCACGCCCGCTTCGTACGCCCCGCGGGCGCCGCCGCCGCTGAGAACGAGAGCGCGCCGAGGCCGGCCATCCGTCATGGAGACTCGCCGTTCGTCGCCACGTCACCGGGGTCTTTCGCGCTCACCCTTCGACAAGCTCACCCTTCGACAAGCTCAGGG
>Ga0302319_10019974_pt1 | contig 12141 bp, 13 predicted proteins | sample Bog_T0_2_FD_203319 | JGI IMG/M metagenome (GOLD analysis project Ga0302319, IMG submission 203319) | Peat permafrost microbial communities from Stordalen Mire near Abisko, Sweden - Bog_T0_2 | ecosystem: Environmental > Terrestrial > Soil > Wetlands > Peat | place: Sweden: Abisko, Stordalen Mire... | reverse complement strand
CGAATTCCGCTGACAACATCTTCGCCCTGCGCGTTCATCAGGTAGTCGCCAAAGAATACGTGCTCGCCCGTTGCCGGATTGCGCGTAAACCCTACGCCGGTTCCCGAGTTATCGCCCAGGTTGCCGAACACCATGGCCTGCACATTCACCGCCGTGCCGATTGAGTCGTCGATGTGGTTGATGCGGCGATACGTCTTGGCGCGGTCATTCAGCCACGAACGAAACACAGCGTTACGTGCTTCCGTCAACTGGTCGATCGGGTCCTGCGGGAAGTCCTTGCCGGTTTCTTTCTTCACCAGCTTTTTGTACTCGGCGATGACCTGCTTCAGTCCCTCGGCCGAGATCTCGTGGTCAAACTTCACCTTCTGCTTCTGCTTTACGCCGTCGAAGATGTGCTCAAAGTGTTTCTTCGGAATCTCAAGCACCACGCTGCCGAACATCTGAATCAGGCGGCGATACGAGTCATAAGCAAAGCGCGGGTTGTTGCTCCGCTTGGCCAGGCCCTCAACAGCCCGGTCGTTCAACCCCAGATTCAGAATCGTATCCATCATACCGGGCATTGAAAACTTCGCGCCCGAGCGAACCGAAACCAGCAGTGGATTCTCCGCCGCCCCCAGCTTCTGCCCCTGCGCATGCTCCAGTTTGGTCAGAGCCTCAAGCATCTGCTTGTCGATTTCAATGCTCAACGCATTCCGCATGTACTCGCGGCACGCCTCGGTCTGAATCGTGAATCCCGGAGGAACAGGAAGACCCGCCAGCGTCATCTCTGCAAGGCCGGCGCCTTTGCCGCCCAGCACATCCTTCATGCGGCCGTTGCCGTCCGCCCGGCCATCGCCAAAGAAGTAGACATATTGAATTGGGGTTGACGTCGTACCTGCCTCTTTGGCAGGCGCCTGTTCCAGAACGCCCTGCGTCATGGGGTGATGCCTCCGTGTGTTCAAAATTCCGTATCCGCGGTATCGATGGCAGGAGGGAAGAACGGAGGCTCAGCCTTGATTCCGGATCGAATCCTCGGGAGGCTGAGCGCGTGCGAGTCTCCCGTACATCAGACAGCGCGTCGCGGCGTTCGCTGAGCGACCTTTGGTTCGTATTACCTGATTTGTGTGCTGTCGGCTCACCCAGAGGCGGGCCATTCAACGATCAAAACTTCAGGAACTTGAATTTGAGGCTGCTCTCGTCGCAATAACAATTAGCGCTGCAAGTATACCGTTGCATGTGCCACTCGTCACAGACGATTCGTACTCCCGACGCGCGGCTTGCTGAGAGGCGCTCCCCAATTCCGCCATTTGAGACGAAATCCCGATAATGCGCTCAACTTGGCACGCATTTCGCCGCCATCAGGCTGCGGATAGTTCAATCTGCCGACCGCAATACGAATCATGCATCATATCGTGGGACATCAGGATCCGGTCCAATCCGCAGATCTTCAGCACCTGCGTCACATGCGTCGATGCATTCAGAATGTAGAACGCGTGCCCCGCCTCGCACGCCAATGCATACAGCTCAACCAATGCCGCAACGCCCGCCGCATCCACCCGCTCCACCAGCGAGAGGTCCAGTGCGATCGATTGTCCGCGCACCAGCGGAGCCACGCGCGCAACAAGGTCCCGTTCATGTCCAAGTACAAGCTCGGTAAGCTTCGTAGTGCTCCGTACGGGGAAAACCTGGGCGTCATTTCGATTCAAATTTGTCATTGTCATAACCAACCTCACTTTGTCGAAAGCCCGATGCGGTATGTCTAATGATTGAAGGCCCGGTATTCGTGAGCCCGTGATCCTTTGGCAATCCGCCTCGACTTCCTGCTGTTCAATGAATGCAACCGAACGGCCAAACTCAACCAAACGGATTATGCTGCAAATACTAGGGATATCCGTTCGCCCGAAGATGCTTATTCTCACTTCGGGTGTTCGATTTTGTTTCAGCCGTCCGAGACTGAACAACTCAACAGCGGATCATCTCTGCTGCATGCGTTCTAGTACGCAAACAGGAGTGCCCGCGGTTCCCAAGAAAAACATTTCGCCCAGTAACGGTACCACCAGCGTCCCCGGCGATGGTGAAGAAGCGCGCCCCGAATTCGAGCCTTCAGCGCAGCCTTCTCTATATGCTAGAGACGCGCGCCGCTGGGCTCAGGACGCGGGCTTTCAAGAGGCTGGCATTGTCGCCCTCCCGCACACCCATGAGGCCCGCGACGCCAGCCGCTATGCCGAATGGATCAACGCCGGCCGCGCCGGTTCCATGCGCTATCTCGAACGCCGCGACGATCAGGGCCGCCTCGTCCGCGAACGCGTCGCGACTCCATTTCCGTGGGCCCGCACCGCCATCGTTTGCTTCGCGAGTTATCACTGCGATGCGCCACTCTCAACCGAAGCTCACAACCCGCAGAGCGGCTGGATCGCGCGCTATGCCTGGAGCAGCCGCATCGACCAGCAGGGAACTCGCCGACCCAGCGACTACCACAAGGTTCTGCTCAAGCGGCTGCATATTCTCGAAGAGCGTCTGCGCCTTGAATGCTCTTACAACCCGGCCATCGCATCAAGTCACGCCACCCCTGCCGCGCACGCTAACTCAACACCTCCGCTCGCCGAAATCGAAACCCGCTGCTACGTCGACACCGGCCCCGTCGTCGAACGCGCTCTTGCCACCGCCGCCGGCCTCGGCTGGACCGGTAAAAACACCTGCCTCATCCATCCGCGCCTTGGCTCATTCGGCTTTCTCGCCGTGCTGCTCACCTCATTGCCTCTCGCAGAACAACCAGCCACCATCCCCCATCCCGATCGTTGCGGCACCTGCACCCGCTGCATCGACGCCTGCCCCACCAACGCCCTCGACACGCCCTATCAGATGAACGCAACGCGATGCATCTCCTACCTCACCATCGAGCACAAAGGCCCCATCAATGAAGACCTGATGCCCGGCATGGGCCGCCAGGTTTTTGGCTGCGACATCTGTCAGGATGTGTGTCCCTGGAATCGTCTGCCTCGAAAAGCGCCCATCGCCGTCGACCCCGAACTTGAGCCCCGCCCCGAGCTCATAAATCCATTGTTAGACTGGCTCGCCGCAATGGATCCGTCCGAGTTCGAATCGCGGTTCAATGGCTCGCCCGTCCGCCGCGCCGGCTTCGATAGCCTCCGCCGCAACATCGCCATCGCCATGGGCAACAGCGGTCTCGCACACTACGCACCTGTGCTGAAAGATTGGGCCAGGGCAACAGAAACCGGCCTGCGGACCGCCGCACAGTGGGCCTTGCGCAAGCTCGACCGCAGCGCCTGAAACCCACCGACAGAGCCGCATCTGGCCCAATCGGGTCGCCCCTCAGCTCACCCGCGTCACATCCACAGCGTTCAGTCCTTTGGGGCCCTGCTGGCATTCAAACTCCACAGCCTCACCCTCGGTCAACGTCTTATACCCCTCCACCTGAATCGCGGAGAAATGTACAAACACGTCCTCGCCGCTCTGTCGCTGAATGAACCCATAACCCTTTGCCCCGTTGAACCACTTCACCACGCCTCGTTCCTTCACGCACACTCTCCTCACTCAACTGTTTCGGCGCATCCAAACTTGGCGCACCGCCATCGCGAATCGACTTACCTTTCAGATTCGTAACGAAATCGGATGTGCCTTTCCCCTTTTTATGTCAGGAATCTCATGAGGATGCAAGAGGAATTCCATGCGAAACGAATAAGCCCGGCGTTGATTCGCTGCGATTTACCTCGTGCCGCAATTCATGCCAGGCCGCATTCCCCCTGGTCATTTCCATTCTTCGCCAACTTCGCCCACTCCCAACTCCAAGCGCCCGAGACGATATCCTTGAATGAAACGCACTTCACGCATGCAGAACGCCGCGCCGCCTGCCCCAGCAAAAGAGCCCCGCAGGAACAAGAGCGCCCCGTACCCCGTAAGACTTTTGAGTAGTTTCAACGCAAATGAAGGAGTAGTTCGTGGCTGAAGTTTCCGGTACCAAGGATGTGATCAATGTAGAAGTCGCAGGCGTCGTTGCCAAAGTCCCCGCCACCAAACTTTCCAAGTGGTATCTCTGGCGCAAAGACGGCAAGGCGCTGATTTCCTATTTACTCGATAGCGAAGTCCACACCTTCGCCTTCTCGGTAGCCGCCAACGCAATCCTCTCCTTCATCCCCTTCATCGTGCTTCTCTACAAACTCTCGTTGTCCGTCTTTCACTCTCCTCAGATGGCCGGCGTCGTCAACGACATGGTCAATCTCTTCATGCCTTCCAACCATGGCTTTGTCGAAAAGGGCCTCATCGCGGCCGCCTCGCGCAACGGAGTTCAGGCCCTCAGCCTGGTCATGATCATGGTCAGTTGCACAGGCATCTTTCTTCCGCTTGAAGTAGCTCTCAACCAGGCATGGGGCATCACCAAGAGCCGCAACTATCTGTTCAACCAGTTGGTCGCATTCGGCCTCGCCATCGCCATGGTCTGCCTGGCCATGATCAGCATTCTGCTCAACACCGTCGAGAAGACCGTGCTGGCAATCATCCTCTTCCATAACACCGATTGGTTTATCTATAGTTGGATCAACTACGTCTGGCTCGCCATCTCCACAGGCGCGGCCTGCATCCTGTTTCTGTTCCTGATCTATTGGATCCTGCCCAACCGCAAAGTCCCCTGGCGTCCCGTCCTGCGCACATCCATCTGGACCGGCCTCATCTGGCTCGGAGCCAAATACGCCTTCGTCGCCATCCTCCCTCACATGGATCTGCAATCCCTCTACGGCCCCTTCTATGTCTCCGTCGGTCTGCTCTTCTGGGCCTACGCATCCGGCCTCATCCTCTTCGCCGGCGCGCAGTTCAGCGTCTCCCGCTGGGGCGATAAGAAGTAAGATTGCTCAATGGAGAGCGATGACACCCACGAAGAACTGGGAGTTCCATTTGCGGGCGAGTATCTGAGGCGATACAAGGCAAGCTTGGCGAAAGTATGCGAAGTCAAGGATTGGCGCGCGAAAGAGCTCGAGGCGGGCCGGCCATCAAGCCTGTCCGACTACTGTCGCGCCAACGGCCTTTGCCCTGACCGTCACGGGATCGGAATATCGTTAAACTAAAATGGGTTGGGCTATAAAGCAGTCGGCTGGGATCGAGACACCCAGCTTTTTGAGAAGTGCGGTGTCTGTTAAGGCACAGGGATTTCCAGCGCTAGCTAATCCGATTGCCGGTTGGCTGTCGGGCGGTATTTGTCTCCTCCCCTACTGCACACTAAACGACTTCACCCCAATCCCATTCCCGCCGCTCCGAATGTTTTAGGCGTAGCACGCAGGCAACGTCCCTTTCGCCCTCCTCGCCTCTTCGCCCCCGGTTTCGCTCCAGTGTGACACCTGCGAAACTGTCCCAATCCTCCCCTCGCCCTCCCCACCTTCCGCCTAACATCGCGCGTAGAGCACGAAATCCCTGATCCCGAATCGCGCGAGAATCCGCAATTAGTCGGTGAGGAGAGTTACATGCCCCAATGCGCCGAGCTTTTGAGTGAGAGCCGCCTCGAGTTCCTCAACGCCGAAAAACTCCCCGTCGTCATCCGGCCCGATGGAAACGAATCCCTTGAGGAGTTGCTTGCGGGCGAAAGCGAATCTCTCGCCGAGCTCCTGCGCCAATACGGTGCAATCCTATTCCGCGGCTTCAGCGTCAGAACCGCGGAAGATTTCCGCGCAGTAACAGCCCGTCTATTCGAAAACGGGCTCGGTTCCTATACCGGCGGTGCCAGCCCGCGCCGCCAGTTGTTGCCGGGCGTTTTCGAGTCCACACGTCTGCCGCAAAGTTTGCGCATGGCCCAGCACAACGAGATGTCCTATCTGCCTCATCCTCCGACTACCATCGTGTTCTTCTGCGAGGTCGAACCCCAGCAGGGCGGGGAAACGCCCCTTGCCGATTCAAGGGAGATCTATCGGCAGATGCCCGCCGACCTGCTCCGGCGCTTTCAAGAGCACGGTGTCCGCTATCACCGGCACATGTACGGGGCTCGCCGCAACCCTCTCTTTGCCGCGCTCAACCGGTGGCTCAAGGTACGGCGTTCCTGGATGGAAACCTACTCCACCACCGACCGCGCTGACGTGGAGCGCATCAGCGCCCTCCAAGACGGCAACGCGCACTGGGATAAAGAAGACGGCGTTCGCATTACGACCGAGTTGCCTGCTCTGCGCCGCCACCCCGAGACGGGCGAGCCGCTCTGGTTCAATCACGTTGCGACGTTTCTGGTTACGCCGCAGTCCATCGGCCTCGCGCGCTATCTGCTTTACCGCCTGGTGTACTTCAATCCGTTGCGGCGTCCTGCTCACGCTACCTTTGGCAATGGCGCTCCAATCTCGCTCGGGCAGTTAAGAGCCATCAACGCAGCCATCGACCGCGCCACTGTTCGATTCCGCTGGCAGCAAGGAGACCTATTGCTGCTCGACAATCTCACCATGACGCATGGTCGCATGCCGTTCCGCGGAAAACGCAGTATCCTGGTGGCGATGAACTAAGGTGCTCAACGTCGCTCCCCTCACTGCACACTAAACGACTTCACCGCAATCGCATTCGGCCCGCGCCCGGTCGGCAACAGCGTAAACAGCTCCGGCTTCGCCGTCCGCGTACGAATTACCGCCACATCCGACGAGCGATTATCCACCACAAACAGCAGATTCCCGGCAGCGTTGAAAGCCATCGCCGACGGGCCATCGCCGTCCTCAATTGAGTAGATGGTCACGTACTGCGATTTGAAATTCGCTTCGTACAGCATAAGGTTGTCGCGAGAGACCAGCCCGCGGATGGGATCGTCGCCCATCAGGTAAGCTCCGCCCACGTCATCACTATTCGTCACGGCCTCTGAGATCGTATTCGATGCGGAGTTCGAAACAAAAAGCTCGCCGCCATCCGGCTTCAATGCCAGTTGTACCGGCGCCAGCCCCACATCCATAAATGCGGCAAGCCGGTCCGGCTGCGCAGCCCCGGTTTGCGTGGCGCCGAGCTGCGCCTGAGCCGACGCCTGCTGGGTCCCGCTTCCTGGTGTCGCATTCGTTGCCCCATGCGCCAGCACAATAGACATCACCTGGTGGCCTGCCGAGCACGACACAAACGCCTTCGAAGAGTCGGGCAAAATCGCAACGTCATCGGCTCCGGGGCAGTCCCCAAACACCCTGCGCAGCCGCCCCGCCGGCGCGTCAAAAATCGAAGCCGACCCGTCGCCGCGATTCGCAACCACCAGCGTTTTGCCATCGGCAGAGAGCCGCGCCGCTACCGGTTCTCTGCCTGCGCTTATCCGCGCAATTTCGCGCCGGCTCGTGAGGTCGAGCACAGAGACTGCATTTGATCCCGAATTTGCAACCCAGGCCAGCTTCCCATCCGGGCCGACTTCAATCGATACCGGCGCGACCAGCACGGGAATATTCGTCACCACCGAGTTGTTTTCCGCATTGACCACCGTGACCGAACCCTGCCCGGAGTTCGCGCCCGCATTCACCACATAGACTTCATTCCGGGTTGGGCTGGCCGCCACAGCCACCGGATTCTGCCCCACGCGAATCTCGCGATCAAGGCGCAGATTCACCGCATCAAGAACGGTCAGGGTCCCGCTCTGCCCATTCGCGACGTACACATATTCCCGATAGTTGGCAGGATATTGAGGAAAGTCGGGCTGCTTGCAGCCGGCTAGAAAAGTAGCAACCCCGGCAAACAACAATGCCGGCGCCTTTGGTGGGCTAAACTTCATCACTCTAAACCGCAGATTCAGCAACGTGAATTCCGCGCGGCAGTGATCGTCCGACGATTGGCGCAATCTGACCCACCTCGTCCATCAGCTTGGCAAATTGTTGCGGGTAAATTGCCTGCGGACCATCCGAGAGCGCCTTGTCCGGCTGATGATGAACCTCCACAATCAAACCATCCGCGCCCGCTGCCACTGCGGCTCGCGACATAGGCAATATCGCGTCGCGCTTGCCCGTCCCATGACTCGGGTCGACAAGAATCGGCAAATGGCTCAACGCCTGCACCGAAGGAATAATGCTCAGGTCGAGCGTATTGCGCGTGTGGTCAGCAAAGGTCCTCACCCCGCGCTCGCACAAGATCACTTCGTAATTTCCCTCGCTCATCACATACTCGGCACTCATCAAAAACTCTTCCAGCGTCGCGCTCAATCCCCGCTTCAGCAGCACCGGCTTGCGCAATTTGCCGGCGCGCTTCAGAAGAGAAAAATTCTGCATGTTCCTCGCGCCAATCTGAATCACGTCGGCCCATTCGTTCACATGATCGAGCGACTCGTTATCCAGCGCCTCGGTCACAATGCGCAGTCCATAGCGCTCGCGAACCTCGGCCATAATCTGCAGCCCTTCCACACCCAGCCCCTGAAACGAATACGGCGAAGTCCGAGGCTTGTAAGCGCCGCCTCTGAAGAACAAGGCTCCGCTCGCCGCCACATGCTCGGCAATCGCAAACGCCTGTTCGCGCGTTTCTATGGAACAAGGCCCCGCAATCACCGTCAGGTCGCGGCCGCCAATGCTTGTTTCCGGGCAGTGTCCGGTGCGCGGAAAGTGAATCACTGTGTCCTCTTCCTTCACGTCCCGGCTGGCCAGCTTGTAGGCCTTTGAAACGCGAATCACTTCGGCAACACCGGAAAGCGCCTCAAGATTCTCCTGCTCGACGGCGCCGTTATTGCCCGTAATTCCGATTGCGGTTCTCTGTGCCCCGGGAATCGGATGGGGACGAAACCCCAACTGCTCAATAGCCGCGCAAACCGCCTCGATTTGCTCGGGCGTTGCCTGCGCCTTCATCACTACCAACATAAAGGCCCCTCAGCGAACAAGTCTAAAGGCTTATCAGCACGATGGGCAATGCATTTAGAGCCAGAGGAGTAACGACGGTTTCCCGTTCCCCGGTCAACTGACCCCACATCCACGGTGATAAATTGGAATCCAAACCGCATCCCAGCCTTTCCAGCCAGAGAACTTGACCGTGGCGACGAGGTGAACCAAATGCGACTTGTTGGGTTGAGTGACGAACAATGCGTCGGCGAATTGAGAATTCTTCGCAGCATGCCGTTGACCGCGAAAGTCCAGTGTTGCGCCGTACTCCTGTGCCCCATACTCTTTACGTTCAGTCTCGGCTACCCTCAAAGCATCGGGTCCAAAATCGAGCAGGCGGTCTTTACATTCACCTACTGGCTGTATGCCGTCTTGTTTCTGGCAACTTATGCCAGGGGATTTGTTGCAACGAAGCTCGGAACCACGCCCGCCGAACCTCCAACATCCGACCCTTCGCTTTGGGAGATTTTCGTCGTGCTCTCTTCAATCCTGTTCACACTTGACTGCATCTTTGAGGGCTGCATTCGCACCTTCCACCCGCACTGGGGTGGAGGCGGTGACTTGCCCGGCCTGTGTTTTGTTGCGGCAACGTTTCTTTTCGCCCTTTCAAGCTACACACGCGCCCGGTTTGCCTTCGCGTGGACGGACCGCCACCCGGCCTCACTGTGAGAGAATCGCCGCCTCAGACTTCCGCCCGAATATCGCGCGCACAAGTGCCGATGCGGCCGCCCCGTCGCCTCGACCCATCTCACCCTTGACGAACGTTCATTTCTCTTTGTCAGAGAGATCGTCGGAGTTTGCCGCCACAATCGCCGGTGCTAACAAAATTCCAAGAAATGCCAGAAAAACTACGAGGTCATGCATCATGTCGTTTGCCTAAGCCGCCTTATGAAGACTGAATCACAATTGAATCATCGGCGGAATCCGGCATGACTGGAATGTCACTTAAGTCCTGTAGGCATTTCCTCAGGGGGATAAGTCCCTCCCCGCTTCGTAACTCCAAAATGAAACTGCCGTGCGGCGATTCGGAAACCTTCGTCTGCCTCGGCCCGAAAATCCTTCGCCCCATGCAACCGCGCACCGCGCTCGCTCACTGGACTCGCTGAATCGGCTTCGCTTGGCCCGCGCTCAGCTCTACCGCGACTCCTGCCCCGCCAACGGCTTCTGCGCGCTCCACTTCAGACCCAGCCACGCCAGGTAGCCCAGCTGAATCGCCCATGTTACCGAATAGGCCGCCACGCGGAATGCATGGTCGATCGGAGCGACCATCAGGTCGTGCTGCTCCTGCGTCATGTGCAGCCGCCAATCTCTGGGCGGCTCAGCCGGCGCCGCATAGAGGCCGTATAAAGCCCAGACAAGCAGTGCGATCGGTACGAGTGTGGCGAATTGTGCGACGGCCTTTTTCAAGGGTGTCCTCGATTTCTTTGCGTCAGGCGTTCAGCGACTGCTCGGCTTCAAGGGCCGCAGCTGCCTGTTGCTTCAGTTCGTATTGATGGCGCAGGATCAGCACCAGAATTCCCCAAAATAGCCACGCAGCCATGTTCCAGAGGAACGGCCGCAGTATCTCAGGGGCCATGCCCGACGACCTGTCTCCCCCGAAGACCGGCCCGGGGTGCTGCCCCGGAATGCGGTTGGCTATGTAAACGATGGGGACCCCGATCCCGCCGAAGATGCCCAGCACGGCGGAAGATGTTCGCATCTGCGGGCCGGCTGCGAACCTCCGCGTCAGCAGGTAGCTGACATAGATGAGCCAGAGCAGCAGCGTCGTGGTCAGCCGCGCGTCCCAGGCCCACCAAATGCCCCAGGCGCGATAGCCCCATAGTGGCCCTGTGACGAGCACCACGGTGCAGAATATGATTCCCACTTCCGCACCGGAAACCGCCCATCCATCCCATGCAAGTGCCTTGACTGGGCTCTTCTCGCGCAGCACGAGGAAGCCAATTGAACCCGCCATTGAGATAGCAAAAAAAGTAAATGCCACCGTCGCCGAGGGCACATGGTAGAAGATGATCCGGTATGCATCCCCCTGCATCATCTCTGCGGGGGCGTTCACAGCAAGTTCAAAAGCCCACACCAGCAGTGCAATGCTGAAAGCGGCATAGAGACCGAAAAGGATCTTTTTCATTGAGGTCCCCAATCTGACCAACTCAGTTTACAACGCGAAGATTACGCTACGAGCGTTACTCTGCGCGCAGAATCGTATCGAACAGTAACAGTGACACAGTCGTGTAAATAATGTCGTACGCGGCCAGAAGCTTGATCCAGATCGTGGGATCGAACTCCCCGGTAAAGATGCCGGTGGTCGCGTTCACCATCGCCATGAGCGCCGGCGTGAAGATAGGAAAAAGTATCAGCGGCAACAGCAGCTCGCGGTTACGGCTGTTGATCGAGAGTGCGGCAAAAAAGATTCCGTTCGAAACCAGCGCCCACGTGCCCAGAGGCAGCACCAAAAGCAGCAGCCAGCCTTGACCGAGAACATGCAGGTTATAAAACACCAGAAACACCGGCGCCAGCAAAATCTGCACTACTGAAACAAAGAAGAAATTTGCCAGCACCTTGGCCAGATAGAGCTGCGCGCCAGAGGTCGGAGCCATCCGCTGGGCGTCAAGTACTTGATGGCGAATCTCCCGTGCCCACGCCTGGTTCAGCGCGCTCACCGACGCAAACATCGTAGCCACGCACAGCACCCCACCCGCGATATCTCGCGAGAAGGCGCCGCGCGGATCAAACGAAATCGAAAACAGCACCACCACCAGCAGCGAGAAGAACAGCATCGAGTTGATGGCTTCTTTCGAGCGCCACTCAATCCGCAGGTCTTTTGCCAGGTGCGTCAGCAGGGTCTCGATCATCTCGTGCTATCCCCCTGCGCGACATTCCCCTGCAGCCTCGACACATCCTTCGTCAGGTCCGCCGTCTGCACTTCCACATCCAGCGCTTGCGCCGCCTTCAAATAATCGTCCGGGCTCAATATCAGTTGCGTCCCGCGCGCTCCGGCCGACACACTGATGCGATCAAACAACACCGCCGTCTCATCGATATAAACCGGATAAGGCTTGCGCGCGCCAAACAGCGTCACCCCGCCGCGGATGTATCCCGTCAGCGGCTGCACATCCTTGAGCGGAGCCATCTCCGCCTTGCGCAACCCCGCTGCCTTGGCCAGCTTCTTGAAGTCCAGCTCCGCATCGCCAGGGATCACCGCGAATCTGTATTCCCCCGCACCGCCCGTCACCAGCAGCGTCTTGAACACCTGCTCCGCCGGCATGCCAATCTTCCTCGCCACCGTGATCGCCGACAAGTCTTCCAGATCGACTTCATACTCGCGCAACTCAAAAGGAATGCCGAGCGACTCAAGAAACCGCGC
>Ga0302319_10019973_pt1 | contig 12141 bp, 12 predicted proteins | sample Bog_T0_2_FD_203319 | JGI IMG/M metagenome (GOLD analysis project Ga0302319, IMG submission 203319) | Peat permafrost microbial communities from Stordalen Mire near Abisko, Sweden - Bog_T0_2 | ecosystem: Environmental > Terrestrial > Soil > Wetlands > Peat | place: Sweden: Abisko, Stordalen Mire... | reverse complement strand
ATAAATCGAATCCGCAATCGGCACATACCGTTCATACCAACGGTTATCGCCGGTCTTATCGCCACCGATTAACAACAGCGCCGCACGCCGCGGATCGAATGCATACAGCACGCGGTACGGCCGCCCGTCGTGCTGAATACGCAATTCACGCATGTGCGTGTGCCGCGACATTTCGATACCTGAGGAATGGGGCATCCTCAGCGTTGGCCCCAGTTCCTGCAAAAGGCTCACGGTGAAATCGACGCTCTTCTGTTCCGCGGCGTTCAGGCTGTCCCACCACTCCCCAAACTCGTCGGAGAACTCGACTTCCCATGCCACTGACCAATTATGTCATGGACGACATCATGTCGTCAGCGCTATACAAGAGTCGGTGGCAGCGGATCGACAGGAATCGGGGTTTCTCCGGTCCAGCGGAGGACGCACTATAAGCCCCGCTGAATTCGTCGCCGGTTTCAATAAACGTCCGCCGTAACCTGTTGTCTCCACTGGCAAAATTCCTTTCCGTAGGGGATCGCCGAAGCCCTCCGATTTTGCTATATTAATGAGGGCTTAATCCATGACTACGGCGTTCAGCACGCCCGCTATTTCCGACCGGCTCAACGCGGCGCGCGCCGCGGGCCTCGACGCCGACGCTCTCATCCGCGCGTTCCGGCTCATGCACACCTCGCGGCGGCTCGACGACCGCGAGATCCTGCTGAAACGCCAGAACAAGATCTACTTCCAGATCAGCTGCGCGGGTCATGAAGCCATACAGATCGCCGCCGGAATGGCCACGCGTTCGGGCTACGACTGGTTCTTCCCCTACTATCGGGACCGCGCGCTGGCGCTGACCCTGGGCATGACGCCCTATGACATGCTGCTGCAGGCCGTGGGCGCGGCGGACGATCCTTCTTCCGGCGGACGGCAGATGCCCTCGCACTGGACCGACCCGAAGCGCAATATCGTGTCGCCGTCGTCGGCTACGGGGACGCAGTTCCTGCCGGCGGTCGGATGCGCCGAATCGTTCCGGTACCTCCATCCGGGCGAACAGCGCCTGGTGCTGGCGTCATCGGGCGAAGGCGCGACGAGCGAAGGCGAGTTCTGGGAAGCGATCAACCAGGCCTGTCTGTTGCGCGCGCCAGTTCTGTTCCTGATCCAGGACAACGGTTTTGCGATTTCCGTGCCGGTGGAGAGCCAGACGCCGGGCGGGTCGATTTCAAAGCTGATGGCGGGATTCCCCGATTTGCTCACGATCGAAGTGGAAGATGGCAACGACTTCATCTCCTCCTACCGGGCGATGATGGCTGCGGCGGCGTGGTGCCGCGAGGGGCATGGTCCGGCGCTGGTGCATGCACATTGCACCCGGCCCTATTCGCATTCGCTCTCGGACGACGAGCGAGCTTACAAGACGAAGCACGAGCGCGAGGAAGAAGCGGCGCGCGATCCGCTCCGAACGTTCCCGGCTTTCCTGACGGAAGAGAGGATTCTGGACGCTCACGCGATGGAGCGGATGACGCGGGAGATCGAACGCGGAATTCTGGAAGATACGCAGCGCGCTTTGAAGGCGCCGGCGCCAAATCCCGCGACGGCCTTGCGGCACCTTTATTCGGAGACGGTCGATCCGACATCGCCGGAGTTCGATGTGGCGGCGGAACCGGATGGCGAGCCGCGCATTATGGCGGACCTCATCAACCTCACGCTGCGGGAAGAGATGAGGCGCAACGACCGGATTGTTGTATTTGGCGAAGACGTCGCCGATTGCAGCCGGGAAGGCCATCTGAGCGAAGTGAAGGGCAAGGGCGGCGTTTTCAAGCTCACCGCCGGCCTGCAGACGGAGTTCGGCAGCGCCCGGTGCTTCAATGCGCCGATTGCGGAAGCGTCGATTGTGGGACGGGCGAGCGGAATGGCGATGGCCGGTATGAAGCCTGTCGTCGAAATCCAGTTTTTCGACTACATCTGGCCGGCCATGATGCAGCTCAGGGACGAACTGGCGTCGCTGCGCTGGCGGTCGATGGGCCAGTTTTCCGCGCCGCTGGTGCTGCGGGTGCCGATCGGCGGGTATCTGGGAGGCGGCTCGATTTATCACAGCCAGTCGGGCGAAGTGACGTTCACGCACATTCCCGGACTGCGCGTGGTGTTTCCGTCGAATGCGGAAGATGCGTGCGGATTGCTGCGGACGGCGATCCGCTGCGACGACCCGGTGCTGTTTCTGGAGCACAAGAAACTGTATCGGGAGATGTATAACCGGTCGGCGCATCCGGGGCCGGATTTTATGATCCCGTTTGGCAAGGCGAAGGTCGTCAAACCGGGGGATTCGCTCACGATTATCACCTACGGCGCACTGGTCCATAAGGCCGAAATGGCCGCGCATGAGATCGAGAAGCGCACGCCCGCGAAGACGATTGAAGTGATCGACCTGCGTTCGCTTTCGCCGTACGACTGGGAGGCGATTGCGGAGAGCGTACGCAAGACCGGCCGCGCGATCATGGCCCACGAGGATGTGCTCAGCTTCGGTTTTGGCGCCGAGATTGCGGCGCGTATCGCCGACGAACTGTTCAGTTATCTGGATGCGCCGGTGAAACGGGTCGCTGCGATGGATACCTGGGTGGGCTATCATCCCGATCTCGAAGCGGAGATTCTGCCGCAGACCGAAGATCTGGTCGTGGCAACCGAGCAACTGCTGGCGTTTTAGGTCCGCGGGCCGGCTATCTCCGTCCCGCCGGCAACGATACCAGTACTGCGAATCTCCTGCACTACGAATAGCGTATCCGCGCGGAATGCTAAGATGAGTGTAACCATGACGGCCGCGCAGACCCAGTCGGAATCTGTCGAACAGCACCCGTCTCCATTTTCGTGGGGAACCATTGCGTGGGTATCGGCGCTTCTGGCCATCTGCTACGCGCCGGTTCTTTACCGGCTTGCCGCGCAGTGGTACAACGACGAGGACATGGGTCATGGGTTCTTTGTTCCTGTCATTGCCGGATACATCGCCTGGCAGAAGCGCGACCAGATTGCAGGCAGGCTTCCCCGGCCGAACTGGTGGGGGCTGGCGATCCTGATCTGGGCCGGAGCGCAACTATATTTCGCAACCCTCGGGGCCGAATTGTTTGCCGCGCGCACGTCTTTGGTTATTTCCATCATTGGCGCGGTTTTACTGCTGGGCGGCAAGGATTATTTGCGGATTTTCGCGTTTCCGCTGTTTCTTCTGTTCTTCATGGTCCCTATTCCGGCGGTGATTTACAATCAGATCACTTTCCCTCTGCAACTGCTGGCCAGCCGCGTGGCTGAAGGCGCAATATCCGCTCTGCAGATCCCCATCATCCGCGAAGGCAACGTTCTCGAACTGGCCAGCCAGAAGCTGAACGTGGTGGAGGCCTGTAGCGGTATCCGGTCGCTGCTGACACTGACGTTTCTTTCGCTGGTGTACGGCTACTTCTGCGAGAAACGCTTGTGGATTCGGGCGTTTCTGTTCTTTTCGACGATACCCATCGCCATCGTGGCGAATGCCGGCCGGGTGACGCTGACGGGCGTGATTTCGGAGTGGAAGCCGGAACTGGCCGAGGGCCTCTTTCATGAGGCGCAGGGCTGGGTAATTTTTATGGTGGCATTCGCGATTATGGCCGCCCTGCATCAGATACTGCTGCGTGTGGCCCGTCTGACGGAAGGCGCAAACAAACATGAGCTCACTCCTGCGTAGCAAGTATCTGCGAATTCTCACTCTTGTGCTGGTTCTGCAGTCGGTTCTTTTCTATTCCGCTTCGCACGGCGAGAGTACCCCGCTGCCGCTGGAACTGAAGGCTTTCCCGGTCAATCTGGGGAACTGGAGCCTGTTTAAGGAATTCGAGGTAGATCCCGAGACCGAGGCCGTTCTCAAAGCGGACGACACGCTGAGCCGCTGGTATGTGAGCCCGGAAGGCGGCGCGAACCTTTTTATCGCGTACTTCAAGACACAGCGCACCGGGCAATCTCCGCATTCGCCGAAGAACTGTCTGCCCGGGTCGGGCTTCCAGCCGTCCGAAAGCGGACGCATCGACATTCCCGTGGCGGGCGGATCCATCAACGTCAATAAATATGTGGTCGCGCGAGGCGACGACGAGAGTGTGGTCCTGTATTGGTACCAATCGCAGGGTCGGGTGATTGCCGATGAGTTCGCCGCGAAGTTCTATCTGATCGCCGATTCGATCCGGAGGCACAGGAGCGACACATCGCTGGTGCGTGTCGTAGTGCCGGTTTCTAAAGATGACCGCGAAAAGGCGAGCCGTACCGCCGTGGAGTTTGTGCAGGCGGCATATCCGGTTGTCGATTCCTGGTTGCCGCGGTAGCCGAGCGACGAATCCGGGAGATGTCCGCCGTGCCCGGGTTAACTCCGCGAAATGTCCTGGTTTATAGTGGAAAATTGCTCTCATGCTTGAAGTTTGTGCGTTGACAGATCCCGGTCGCGTCCGGCAATCGAATCAGGACTCCTTTCGGATCGTTCCGGACCTGGGTCTTTACATGCTCGCCGATGGAATGGGCGGAGCCCGGGGCGGCGCGCGGGCGTCGACGCTGGCGGTGGAAACGGTGGAGAAGGTGGTACAGCGATCGGAACACCGCGATGCGGCGGCCCTGCTGCTGGCGGTGGAAGCAGCCAACGATCTGGTGCTCGCCGAGGCCAGCCGCGATCCGAATCTGGAAGGCATGGGGACGACCATCGTGGCCGCGCTCGAAACGAAGGCGAACGATATCGCCATCGCCAGCGTGGGCGACAGCCGGGCGTATGTCCTCCAGGACGGCCAACTGCGGGCGGTGACCACGGATCAGACCTGGGTCCAGGAAGTGGGACGCGGGCTGGGTCTGGATGAGGCAAGTCTGCGGACACATCCGATGCGTCACGTGCTGACCATGGCGGTGGGCGTGGGGACGGCGGTGCGTATCCTTTACTACGCGCTCGAACTCGAGCCGGGCGACATGCTGCTGCTGACAACCGACGGACTCCACGGCGTGGTGCCCGAGGACGAAATCACGCGCATCTTAAAAAACACCGGACCGTCGCTGGAGGCCAAGTGCGAGCGGCTGATGGCTGCGGCGCACGCAGCGGGCAGTCCCGATAATGTCACCGTAATGCTGATCCGTCCCGCGCAGTAAACCGTGGGTGTGGCACGCCTGGCGCGCATCCGGACTGGCTTACGCGGCTCGCTTAATCTTCGCTGGCCAGTGCATCGCGCTTCAGCCACTCGCGCAGGGCTTCGCGGTTGATCGCGATGCCTTTGCGTGAATAACGCAGGTAACCCTGGCGGCGCAGCTGATTCATGTAGTGAGTCACTATCTCTCGCGACGTGCCCACGTACTGCGACAGAAGTTCGTGCGTGAACGGCATCATGTCGACCGATCCGTCTCCGTTATCGCGACCCAGCCGCTCGGAAAACCGCAGCAGTGAGCGGACCAGACGCCGGCCGATGTTGTCGATGGAAAAACTCTCGATGCGGGCTCCGAAATCCATCGAGCGCCGCACCAGAAGCTGAACCAGCGCAATACCCAGACGCGGACGCCGCACCACGAGTTCCTCGATTTCGGCCGTCGACCACGTCATCACCTTTGTGGCATCGAGCGCGACGGCTTCTTCCACGCGGTGTTTCTCGCCGAGAAACCCCGATTCGCCAAAGAACTCGTCCGGCTGATAAATATCCACAACGACCTGGCGGCCATCGTCGGCGGTGCGGCACACCTTGACCTTGCCGTCGATCACCAGGTAAATGCTGTTAGAGAGTTGGGACCGGCCGTAGATCAACTGGCCCCTCGAATACTCCACGATGGTGGAGCATGGCAAATACGCGAGCGGGTCTTCGAGAGATTCCCGGCTTTCGCGGGTCACAGGCAGCGCGTTCAAGTAGGTAGTTGCCGCCGGATCAGTTTTCGTTTCAAAAGTACCGTTTCTAACCATAGCTCTGGTACTCAATATAACAACGACGCCGCAGGCAGTCAATAAGCCTTATGTATTCCTTATGGGTGTCCGTTCAAGGTGGCTGCGCCGCGCTGCCGGTGCAATTCCGGATGTACCTCGGCAGCCATCCGTTCTGTATTCAGGGCTCCACCGAGAAAGCGGTTCATCGCCTCGGCTGCGCCGGCGGGATCGCGCAGTATGGCGTTGCGGTCGACGCACATGAGATGCGTTTGGGGGCGGCCGGCGAGAAAACCCTTAACCCACACGATCAGGCGGAGATATTCCTGCTTCAGACGATTCAGGCGTGCAGGGGATTGATCTGCTTCGCGTCCCCGGCGCACGATCATTTGGCTCTGCGACGCGAGGATCTCATTCAGATCGCGCTCGATCAGGATCACTCGGCAGGGCACACCCGCAGGCAGGTTTGGGATCATGGGCGCGACAATTTTGACCACTTTGCCCCGTGCCTGATCGATCCACGATGCGCCATTCGCCATCTGCTTCACCGGTTCAAATTCGAAATAGCCGCGGGGGTTGTCTTCATCCGGCTGGCGAAGGCCGTCCGTCAGTGGCGTGAGGCCGCCCGCTACCAGCATCTGCATCAGCATCGAGGTGCCGGAGCGGGGAAGGCCGGAAACGATGACGGCTTCGACGGTGACGGGCGGTAATTCGCGTGCCGAGCCCGCGAATGCCACAGGGCGAGGCGCGGGTCCGGCGGGACTATTGGCCGCGGACGCGGTGGCTTTATGCAATCGCTCCCGCATTTCGCGGTAAGAGCGCGAATGGGCGGCGGCATTTTCGGCATTGGACAGTTGGCGGCGGCAAATGCGCGCAAGCCACAGAATCGCCTGGGGAAAATTCGGGTTGATCGCCAGGCCGCGAGCGAACGCGCTGGCAGCCTGCTCGTACCGAGCCAGACCTGTCAGCGCGATACCAAGCAGGTAATGGCCAACCGGGTCCGCTTCGAGCAATTCAAGACCGTTGAGCGCGGAATGCGCGGCGGCCGCGAAGTCTCGGTCATGCAACGAGACACGGCAGAGGCTGAAATGGACGCGGGCGTCGGAAGCATCGGATGCCAGAGCTTCGGCCAGCAGCCGCCTGGTCTCTTCCCATCGGTTGAGCCTGCCGAGGAGTTCGGCCCGATCGGTAAACAGACCGGGACGGATCAGGTCGGCGGCGGGAATGCGGTCGAGACAGGCCAGCGCTTCGCTCCACCGCCGTTGTGCACGGAAAACCTGCGCCCGAAAAAACAATGCGAGCGACGGATCGTAGCGGCAGAGCCGCCGGAGCCGCTTCAACTCCGCGCGCTGTTCGGCGTTCAAAAGCGGCTCGGCGAGGTCCCGACCGGGGCGTTCGGCGAGACGGCGGGCGAGGCTGCGGAGTTCGTTCACGCGGGTAAGCGACTGGTCGTACACGTCGCGGCGTCGGCCCGCCCAGTCCTCGGCGATGGCAGCCGTTTCATCGGTTCGCCGCAGAGCCTGAGCGGCCAGGAAAAGACGCAGGGCGACTCGCTGATCGTCGACGTCGGCTTCGCGGAGTTCACGCAGAATCACAGCCGCCTCGGCGTGCCGGCCGGCATCCTGATAAGCCTCGGCGAGATTCGTGCGCAGGTCCCCTACCGTACGTTTCACCGCCTTATCGTGATCGGCGTCCGGCTCCTCGACGTATCCCAGCGCTACGAGTTGTTCGAGGGATTCGGTGGCGGCCATGGGATCGAGCTGCATGTGTGGCGGATGACGGCCGTCGCGACCCTCCACTTTTTCCCAGGATGGAATTCGCGGTATCGCGGGAGGTGTTTCGAAAGCGCCGGAGAGGGTTCTGCCCTCCATGTCGGCGCCGGCCGGAAGACCGAACAGTGTCAGGACCGTCGGCGCGATGTCGAGCAGACCGACACCGGGTAATGCGACTCGCCGACGGATGCCGGGTCCGGCCACGATGACGACGCCGTTGTTGCGGTGCTCGCTGGCCGGGCCCGCGTGAAGTTGCGGGATATAACGGGGTCTGAGGTGATCGGGATGGAAACCATGATCGGAGACGACGATCACGGTTGTGTCTTGGCCGGCTTTATTCAGCAGCGTTCCGAGCATCCTGTCATGCAGCTGGTATCCGGCCTGCACCACGTTCCGACAGAGCTCGAAATCTTCTTCGGCGATCCAGTCTCGGCGCGGCGGATTGTACTTCATGAAACCGTGACCAAAGTGATCGATGGCGTCGAAGTAAACCGCGCAGAGGTCCCATGGCTCGCGATCCATCAGCCACGTGGCGGCGGTGTGGATGTTGGCGCACTCGGCAATCACGCGGGCCGCAGAGAGCGGACGGCGGTCGTGTTTCTGGCCGCTTTCGCGTTGCCGGTCGATCTCATTGCCGCGCGGTACGAAGAATTCGAGCACATCCGCGGGGAGATCTTCCGGATTCAGCCGCAGTGCCGCGAGCGGCTCTCCGAGTTGCGGCGGATGGACCATGCCGGGCACCAGCTTAAAGTCGGATGAAGCACGCTGGAACTGATCCGAAACCATGACGCCGCCGATCGGTTCGGCGGGATAACTGGGCCACCAGCCGACGACGATGCTGCGCAGTCCGTTCTGGTTCAGGATGTTCCACAACGCTTTGCATTTGCGCGACAGGTTGGTGACGCGATGAACTCCGCTTCCATCGGGCCTGGGCTCGGTGAAGCCGTGGATACCGTGCGTGAAAGGCCGCTTGCCGGTGGCGATGGACGTCCACAGCATGGGTGAAAACGAGGGCTGAAGAGTGGCGATGGGGGCGGTGCAGCCGGTCTCAACGAGGCGCCGGATGTTGGGCATTTTGCCGGCATCCATCAAAGGGTGGATGACTTTCCAGTCGGCCGCGTCCCACCCGACCATGAGCACTTTGCGGCCGCTCATGGTTTGATCGCCGGAATTCCTTCCGCGCCCATGGCGAGACTCGCCAGTCCGTCGTGCCCTGGTTTGGCCGGACGAAGCGGTAAACGATCCGCTGCTGCATGCCCGGCCTCGGGTTTGTCGGCTACGAGAAAATCGAGCTCATCCTGATCCGGACGCAGATAACCGGCTGCGGAATCGCCGCGCAATTCGCGTGTATGGCTGCAGATAATGCCGGCAGACGCGGACACAGAAGCCGCGCGCGAGGAAGAGATTGCGTCGGTGAAGAGGGAGGTGTCTGCCGCGGCGCGACGTTCGGCCGCAGTGGCGTAAGCGTGAAGCCGGATACTGAGGTCGGTCTCCATCGGCTGGCGTCCGTAGCGCTTGCCCGGTCCGCCGGCCAGTCGCTGAGGCTGGCCGGACGGACAGGGAGGTTAAACTGTGCAGTTGCCGCGGGCGCCTAGGCTTCAGGCACCACGGAAACAGTGATTTCGGCCGACACTTCACGATGCAGCCGCAGCGTCACTTTGTGATCGCCCAGGGTCCGGATCGCTTCATCCAGCTGGACCTTACGCCGGTCGATGCTGAATTTCTGGGCTTCGAGTGCGTCGGCGATGTCGCTCGCCGTCACCGATCCGAACAACTGGCCGTTCTCTCCCGCCTTGCGCGCGATCGAAATGGAAACGGAGCTCAGGATCTTCGCCAGATCCTCGGCCTCGCTCTTGACCAGCACTTCTTTGCGGAGATGAGCCTGGCGTTCCTGCTCGACGATTTTCCTGTTGGAGTCCGTCGCCGCCACGCCCAGCCGCTTGGGCAGCAGAAAATTCCGCGCGTAGCCAGCCGCCACCTTAACGACCTGGCCGCGGGTCCCGAGTTTTTCGACGTCTTCTCTGAGAATGATTTCCATGGTTCGTTCTCCCGTTACACCGAGGCCGCGAACGGCAGCAGGGCGATATTGCGCGACTTGAAGATCGCGTCCGTCAGGCGGCGCTGGTGCGGGGCGCAGACGCCGGAAATGCGGCGCGGAACGATCTTGCCGCGCTCGGCGATAAAAGCCTGCAGCATCTTGACGTCTTTATAGTTGATATCGTCGATCTTCTCGACGCAGAAACGGCAGACTTTCTTGCGGCGAAAGTACTGCTTCCGCCCTACGGCAACGGCCTTGTCGCCGCCGGTGGGCCGCTGATTGGCGGCGATCGGTCTTGCTCCTCTTGTCGGTTCGGCCATGATGAGATCTCCTGATTATTCCTTCGGGGTTGCGGCTGCGGGTTCGAGGGCCGGTTCGGGTTTCGCGGGCGTCACGGGAACGCCCGGCGCGGCGTGAACGGCAACCGGCACCACCGGAAGTCCGGGGGCCGCGTGCGCTTCCTCGGAACCGCCTCCCAGCATCTGCTGCGCGATCGACGGCTGGATGGGCGCGGGCTTGGGACGCCGCAGCGCGCGCTTCTCGCGAACCTTTTTCCGCTTGTCGATGCGCTTCAGGGTTTCGTCGATGCGCACCGTCAGGAACTTGATCACCGCATCCTGTACCCGCATGCGGCGTTCGAATTCGCGAACCGCCTGCGAATCCGCCGTGAAAGTCAGCAGAACGTAGTAGCCTTCCCGCTGCTTTTCCACTCTGTAAGCAAGCCTGCGCTTGCCCCATTTGTCCACTTTATCGACCGTTCCACCGGTGGTGGTGATGTTTTTCGACATCTGTTCGATGAGGTGGTCGATCTCTTCTTCCGCTGCATCGGGTTTGACGATGAACAGGTTTTCGTAGATTCTCATGCATCCTCTGTTGTTGTGCCCGGAGCGCGACGATTAAATCTGGTCATGGACATACTGACGCCCTCGGCAATGATGGATTCCGTCGCGTCGGCCGCGAAGCCGACGAACTCCTCCAAAGTTTCGTTCTGCTGCCGCGAAAAGCGCGACAACAAATAATCCTTGCCGGTACCCTGCACCAGCGGATAGCCGGGGTGCGCCCCCAGCCGTACTCTCGGAAACTCCTGCGTTCCGATTTTATCGATCACATCCTGCACGCCGTTGTGCCCGGCGGCCGATCCACCCGGCCGAATCCGCAAACCGCCCCACGGCAGCGCCAGTTCGTCGTAGACGAGAATCAGATCCTTCGGATCGACCTCGTTTTTCTGCATCAGCGGCTTCACCGCCACGCCGCTGAGATTCATGAAAGTCTGAGGCTTGGCGAGCACAACTGGTTTACCGCTTATGGTTCCCTGACCGATCGCCGCCTGGCATTCCAGGCGCGACAGCCGGACCGCATGCCGCGCGGCGAGAACGTCCACCACAAGAAAACCCAGATTGTGCGGCGTCGCGGCGTACCGTTCCCCGGGATTACCGAGACCGACGACCAGGTACATGGCCCGCCGATTCCGCTATCCCCGGTCTCACTCTTTCTTGCCGGCTCATTTTTTCTTGCCTTTGTCGGGCGCAGCCTTGCCCTTGTCCCCGGCCGGCGCGGCTGCTTCTTCTTCTTTCTTACCCTTCTTGACCGCGACCTCGGGTTCGGCGGCAGCCGGCGCAGCGCCCTCGGCGGGTGCGGCGACAACTTCTTCCTTGATGCCGACGACGTGGGCGATCACGGCTTCGGGCGCGGTCAATATGCGCACACCCGGCGACACCGGCAGTTCGGAAACGCGGATATTCGAACCGATCATCAGTTCGGTGACGTCCACGTCGAACTGATTCGGAATATCGTCCGGGATGCACTCGATTTCAACCGAGCGCGTGACCACATCGAGCACGCCACCCTGCTGCTTGACACCCTTGGGCTCGCCGACCGTATGGACGGGGATCGAGACGCGCAGTTTGCGGGTGAGATCGATCCGCTTGAGATCGATGTGAATGAGAGTGTCCTTGACGGGATCGTACTGCTCGTCGGCCACGATGACCGGAGTGCGTTCGATACCGGCGATCTCCACGTCGAAAATCGCGTTATGACCCGACTTACCGCGGATAATCCGGAGGATGTCTTTGGGATTGACGCTGACTGCCTGCGGGTCTTTGAATGCCCCGTAGACGACTGCCGGGATCATTCCGGCAACGCGCGTACGACGCGCTTCGTTCTTGCCGCGGCTGGCGCGTGGCTGCGCCGCGACGATTGTATCCAGTCTCAACTTTCGATCTCCTTAAACTCCGCAAGTCCGTTTCGGCGCTTACCGATCCGAGTCGTGGGTTGCGGGCGGCGCCGTGAGGCTGCCGCGTATCCCTTTTGTAATATCAGGAATCTCTATGCTAGCACGGCGGCGACGGATTGGCCCGGAACCGGACGCCTGTTCCGCCTGTGATCCGGGAACCCGGCCGATTCGCCACGCCCGGCGGGTGCCCCGGCTACTGCATAAGAGCCACCGAGCTGGTAAACATTCCGGTCGATGCTCC
>Ga0302319_10019972_pt1 | contig 12142 bp, 5 predicted proteins | sample Bog_T0_2_FD_203319 | JGI IMG/M metagenome (GOLD analysis project Ga0302319, IMG submission 203319) | Peat permafrost microbial communities from Stordalen Mire near Abisko, Sweden - Bog_T0_2 | ecosystem: Environmental > Terrestrial > Soil > Wetlands > Peat | place: Sweden: Abisko, Stordalen Mire... | reverse complement strand
GAAGCTCAATACCCAGCCCACCTGTACCCCTGTTTACGCTTCGCCACACACCTCGCGATGTGCAACGCAAAACTCGGGGCCGAGCGGTTCGCTACTCCTTTCTCGTAGGACTCTTGCAGTCCCTGCTTCATGCCGGTTTATCCCGGCGCACTGCACCGGCCTGTTCTCATCATTCAAGAGAAACGTGGTAAGTTCCTGAGTGCTTGGGGACTCGATGGGAGTTTGGGTGATCCTTTTCTACAAGAATGCTACGTTAGGTTGCACTTGACTTCTCCACCCAATGTGAGTCGTCTTCCTTTCAACGTGTGGCTAGCACGCTGAGTTCTGGCCAGGCCGGAGCGAATCCGTCATTGAAGCTTGCGAAGGGCGGCGAGCATTTTCTTGCCATCGGGAGTTCCCCACCCTGACTGCGGTGTCCAGCCGGGCTTTGGCTGAATGCCAATTCCTCTCGGAATGGGATTGAAGGCGTCGGTCGGGCCGATCTTCCGATAGAGAATCGGATTGAAATATCCGATGTTCTTCCCGAGGCCCTGATTGAGCAAGGCCACTAATCCAGCCCAAAGCGGAGCGGCCACCGAGGACCCGCCGAGCACGCTTGCTTGTCCGTCGACTAAAGCTTCATATCCAGTGCTCGGATCGGCGTTGGCGGAGACATCGGGGATGCTTCTTCCAGATTTCGAGAGTTGGGATGTTGCTTCTTGCCACTGGGGCTGGGGAAATACGCTGCTGGTGCCGGTGCCCGTTGCACCCTCATGGTTTGCTAGATCGTTCCACACGACCTCGGACCGGACGCTGGTCCCTTCTGCTTGCAAACTAGTGCCACCCACAGCGAGCACCCATTGGCTGGAGGCTGGAAAGTCGACGTGCAGTTTGCCATCGGTGACACCGTCCGTAGTGCCAGAGTCACCGCTGCCTGCGACGATGGTGATTCCCGCGTCTGCCGCCCGGCGCAATTCCTTATCGAAGGCCTGAAGCGCGCTCTGACTCCAAGTGCTTTCCGCCCCCCCCCAGCCGGTCATGATGACGCTGGAATGGTTCTCGGTGTCGTCGATCGCTGCTTTCACTGCGTCAATGTAGCCCTGATCGGTGTTAGCGGTGAAGTAGACGACGATCTTTGCTTTCGGCGCCACAGTCCCGACAACTTCGATGTTCAACTGGACCTCACCGTCCGCGCTGTTGGCACCAGAAGGACTATTTTGACCCTTATCGACGGACTTGGAAATCACTTCAGGCGCTGTAAGGTTCATCTTCTTGAAGTAATCTGCGAGATCGGACCGCCTGAAGCCTCCCCCCAACTCGATGATACCGATAGTCTGGCCTTGCCCCTCCAGATCGGGAAAATCATATAGGCGCATGATTTGTGAGACGGTATACCACCTGCTCGATTCCGACATCGAAGGAGGCAGGGCCTGGACGGGGTTTCGGAACCTATTGATAGTTGCGCGCAACGAATCTTCGACGGCATCACCACCAGGCAAGCCGGAGAGGGAGTCTAAACGGGCCAGTTCATCGCTCTCGGCGTCCTGCGGATCGATGTGTTCTTTGTTCTCGCTGTTTCTTACGGTTGTGTTGTGGTCAGCGTCAAATCCCAAGGCCTTCCGCAGGTCGTCGCCGAGGTAGGCCAGATCCACGTGCAGCGCATCCTTTAGCTGATCGGCAGTCAATTTCGCCTTTTTCAGATTTGTATAGGTGAGGTCAGCCTGTGAAAGAGTGGCGCCGGTTAGGTTCGCGCCGGAGAGGTCTGCAGACGCCAATTTCGCTCCGGTGAGATTGGCCAGGGTGAGGTCGGCGTCGGCCAGGCGTATGCCCCTAGCCTGGACTTCTCTTAGATTGGCACCGAGGAGATCCGCTCCTTCAAGGTGCGTGCCGATCAGCTGCGCGTGCGTGAGGTCGACGGATAGAAGGTTTGCCTCTTCCAATTGAGCGTGGTTGAGAACAGCGTTCGCAAGAAAGGCGGAGGTGAGGTCGGCCTGACGCAGATCAACGTCATTCAACTGGGCACCGATGACGGAGTGATCGTCTGGGTCGAGCTTCGCGTCCCAGTTGGTGGGCTTGACTGAGACTTCCTTCCCTCGCAGATCGGCGAACGGAGAGTATCCGATGATTCGCATAGCGTGTGGGATGATGGTGCTGACGCCGTCGGTGGTTTTCCACCACGTGTTGTCCCAGGTGCGAGAGCGCTTTCCATTGATGACTGCCAGCGAGATGCCAACGACCAGCAGAATGAAGAGAACGAGACCCCCCGAAACAGCGTAGGTGCAACCTGCTGTGACGATGGTGCGCCACCGGAACTCTTTGCGGTCGACACCATGCAGGGTTCTGCCCGCCAACTTGTAGGAGAAGAACGCACCGGCGACGGCGACCACAATCACAAAGGATTGGAGGGTGGTGCCATACAGGTCGTGACGGCGGAGATAACGCGCCCAGAAAACGATCAGTGTTACCGGAACAACCCACCAGGCGAGAAAGATGGAGATCCACTGCTGGGCATAGGACATGAAGGGGCGATTGACTCTCAGCTTCACGACGTGCGAACGCACGAGGTCATTGAGCAGCCATGGGTCAGCCTTGCATTGCAGCGGCAGACCATCCGGGAAAATGGCCGGCAGTGAACCGAGCTGTTCCCAAAGCTTCTGCAAGTAGAAGTGGAAGTAGAAGAAAGTGAGCAGTAGAAGAAGAGGCGCGACGAAGTAGAAACCCACTATGGGGATGCTGGTTTGGATGACAGGAAGGGCGGAGGTGGCGCGGTTGGTAACGAGGTTGAGATCGGTGGTCGTCCCGATTGTGAGCCAGGAATAGAGGCAGGCTGCGAGCACCGCCACAAAGAGCTTCTGCGCGCTCTCGGAGATATCCTTAACGAGGTCCAGGTCGTTGAATGTCTTGGCCAGGCTTTCGGGGAGCGAGGCCGCGGTGAGGTCGGTGCCCCCGAGCTGATCTGCCTTGAGTCCAGTGCCTGGCACGGATAGGTCTACGCCGGCGAGATCGGCATCGCGAAGATTTGCGCCTTCGAGGTTGGCCCCGGTTAGGGACACGCGGCGCAGACTAGTGTTGCGCAGATCGGCGTCATGAAGATCGAAGCCGGACAGATCGAGGCCGGACAGATCTGCTCCGCGCATATTCGGCGCAGCTTCGGGATTCCCGGAACGCCAGGAGTTCCAAGTGTCCTTTCCCTGTCGGATGATGTCGAGCAGCTCTGAATCTGCCATTTGGTTGTTCGAAAATTATGTCAATGATCAATTCTTATAAAAACATAGTTATGTTGCTATGGCCAAAAGAAGAGTCAGTCATTCACCGACCTTTGGACCGCTTCGAGCCTAAGCGTCCCATCAGATACCCAATTAAGGCCTGTCACGGCGATGTTCAATGGGCGATAAATCGCCATTGCACTCAGCAACCCAACTCACTGAGTGCATCGGCCTGATATCGCAAATCGACGCGCCAGTGTCCGCCAGCCGACGGCCCCCCGCCGTCTTTTCAGGGCCTCTTACCGATAGGGCTAAGTGATTCGGTATAAGCAAGAGTGATTGATTGCAAGGAGGTTATGACGAGCGAAATCTATTCGACCTTCAGGGGCTCGTAGCCTGGGAAATTCGGCGACAGCATCATGCTCTGCTTGCGGACCAGGAGCTTGCCATCGCGTACCCAGTCTTCACCGCGTTCCTTTAAGTGCTCGATAAGCCGTTCACGCCATGCACCGAGAATTTCGCCGTGTGTTTGCTCGGGAGCTAGATCTATTAGCTCTCGGGGATCATGCTGTAGGTCGAAGAGCTGTTCCTCTCCGTTAAAAGCATGAAAAATATACTTCCATTTGCCGTCCGTCAAAGCATTCCAATGGTTGGTGACGTTGTAGCAGACGTTATGTTCCAGATCGATATAGCGCCGCCAATCGTCGCCACCGCTGCGGACAAGATGCAGAAGGCTCTTGCCGTCCAGATTCGGGGGAATCGGCGCTCCGGCTGCATCCAGAAACGTTGGCAGAAGATCGCGAATCTCTACGGGGTTCTCGACCACCTGGCCGGGTCGGCCAAGTCCCATCCTCGCCGCGGGACGCAACAACAGAGGAATGTGGGCCGACGGCTCGTACGCGTATGTCTTTCGCCAGAGGTTTTGATCGCCGAGCATGTCGCCATGATCGGAAAAGAAGACGATCAAAGTATCATCCAGCATATTCCGCTGCTCAAGCGCTACAAGGATTCGTCCTACCTGCTCGTCCACAAAACTGACAGAACCGTAATAGCCTTGCCGCGATCTCCGTATCTCCTCTTTCGACAGCTTGCCATGCCATAGGTCGTCGCGATTGCTGCTGCGGGGTTCGTAACGCGAGGCCCAACCTCCTGCTTGCGCCTCGGGCAGAGCGGCGTCTTCGTACATCTTGAGAAAACGTTCCGGCGGATCGTAGGGACTATGGGGACGAATGAACGAGACCTTTAGGAAAAAAGGCTCCTTGCGCTCGTACTGTTGCAGAAAGCGGACTGCGGTTGTGCCTGTCCAGTGTGTGGCGTGCAACTCTTCGGGATAGACAAAGGGCTTGCTGGGTTGGTCATTCCAGCCCAGGCCGGTTGCGTGGGGATCTTTGTCCGGCACCTGCGACCAGAACCACGACTCGTAGTCGCATCGCTCTTCCGCGGATTGAGCTTTCGCCTCGCCGTCATTGTGAAACCAATAGCTGCAATGCTCGTCGCTGATGAGATGGTGATAGCCATGCGGGTTGGTGATGGGATAGTAGTGGTTCTTCCCTATTGATATTGTGTAATACCCGGCGGCGGCCATCGCCGCGGCCTTTTCGACGGGATATGGATTCGTCGCCATATTGGTCATGCCCAGCATGCCATGCTTCCATGGACCCAGGCCTGTCATGAGCGCGCTGCGTGCAGGTGTGCAACTGGGCGTGCAGGTATAGGCATTCTGAAAACGAATACCTTCCCGTGCAATGCGATCCAGGTTGGGCGTACGGATAGCCTTATTGCCGTATGCGCCCACACAATCCATGCGCAGTTGGTCTGCCATGATCATGAGAATGTTGGGGCTGCTATGTTCGCTGGCGCGAGGCGCAGCCGCTAGCAAGATGGTCGGATCGGTAATCGAGGGAAGGGTGGCGCCTGTCTGGAGCAGCGTGGACCCTCCGAAAGCAATAAAATCGCGGCGATTCATAAGATTCCTTCGTTGCTGGATCGGTGCGTTAGTCAGCGCCCGCAGGTGGATGCCTGCGCGATGCTTGCGCAAAAAACAAGAAAGCCCGAGACTGGACGATCTCGGGCGGCACATGCATCTGTCTCAGTGGTTCAACAACGTACGATGCAATTCATCCAGCCGCGCGATTCGCCCACGCATATGAAACATGCGGGACAACAAAGCGTATTCCGGTTGACGATCATATTGCCTAAGTTGACACAAATCGATGTGCAGCGCAACCCAGCAAATCCATTGACCGAGGCCGGATTGACACCCAAAAGCTTTCATCTTATGCTGACTTAAGTCACAGGAAAAATGATCAGCCTTGGTCGACAACTCGTGAACGCTCTTCGGAGCCGCCAGCCGGATGCACCCCGCATCGGCTGTTGTTCCTGTTGCCTGTAATATCCTGACCCTTCCCTTTTCCAGTTAATTCCGAACGATGCGTTTCTCCGTGCGTGCTCCTTTCCGTATGGTGAACCCGCATCTTCCCATCGCATCATTCCGGAGGCACCGTGTCACTGCTCAATCGCGTTCTTCTCTCATTCTTGCTCATCTCTTCAGCCTCGATGGCTTGCGCGCAGGTCGATACTGGTGCCATCGTCGGCACTGTTGCCGACGCGCAACAGCAAAGAATTGCTGATGCCATCGTCCGCCTCAAGCAGGAGTCCACAGGTGTTGAGCGAACGCTGAAGTCCGGTCGTGACGGCAGCTTCACCTTCTCCCCGCTTGCCATCGGAACCTATACCCTTACCGTTGAGCGCGACGGCTTCGAGCGCTACGTACAGACCGGCCTCTCCATCACGGCGCAGTCTACCGTTCGCGAAGACGTCTCCTTGCGCATAGGCTCTGTCGACCAGACCGTCCAGGTGGCCGCCACAACACCGCTGCTGGAGACGCAGAGTTCGTCGCAGCAACAGTTGGTGAGCGAGCGCAGCATCAACGACCTTCCCCTCAACGGTCGTAACGTGGTCTTCCTGGCGCAGACGGCTCCCGGCGTCACTATTGCGCAGGCCGACTCGCGAGGTCTCGCGGCCAGCGGCTCGTTCAGTTCCAACGGAGAACGGCGCGGGCAGAACGATTACCTGCTCGATGGCATCGACAACAACGCCGCCATCATGGACTACGTCAACGAGGCCCAGTACGTCGTGATCCCTCCGCCTGACGCATTGCAGGAGTTCGTCGTCCAGACCAACAACTACTCGGCCGAGTTCGGTCACTCGGCCGGCGCGGTGTTGAATGTTTCCACAAAAGCGGGCGGCGATGCGTTCCACGGAGATCTATGGGAGTTCGTCCGCAACGATGTGTTCGACGCGCGCAACTACTTCGCCACGGCTCCCACCAAGCCGGGCTTTCGCCAGAACGAGTTCGGCTTCGCATATGGAGGGCCGGTCGTGATTCCCAAGCTCTACGACGGCCATCGCAAGACCTTCTTCTTCTTCGACTACCAGGGCCTGCGGCGCGCACAGGACGCCAGTCAGGTGAGCACCGTGCCGACTGCGGCCGAGAATGGGTCGGCATTCACCAACTTCGGCGACCTGATCTCTTCGCAAAGCGGAACCAAGACCGACGTGCTCGGCAGAATCTTCCCAGTCGGCACGATCTTCGATCCGGCTACCAGCCGCGCCACAACCTCCGGCGCTATCGATCCGACCACCGGCCTCAAGGCAACCAGCACAAGCTATGTGCGTGATCCGTTCTATGCGGGCGTGCTGGGAAACCAAACCATCTTCAACACCGCCGGGCAGGAGGCACTGCTCAATCAGCTGCCGTCGGGACGTCTGAATGCAAACGCCATTGCCCTGCTGAACTTGTATCCCGCTCCAACTTCTGGCGGCATTACCAACAACTACAAATCCTTTCCGACCCAAACATATAACAGCAACGGAATCGATCTCCGCGTCGATCAACACTTCGGAGATCGGGACTCCGCCTTCGCTCGTTACAGCTACCTCGATACCGACCAGGTAAACCCAGGGCCCTTCCCAGGCATTGCCGACGGCCAGGCCAGCCGGCCCGGCAGCGGCGCTACGCAGGCACAGAACGTCGCTGTCAGCGAGACCCACATCTTTACTTCGCACCTGCTGAATGAAGCGCGAGTCGGCTACAGCCGCGTCGCCGACATACGTCGCCAACTCTTCGCAAATCAGCTGGGCATCCCTGCCCAATACGGCATCGGCGGTATCCCTCAGTTTCAGGGCAACGGCGGTCTGCCGACCCTTACCTTCGGATCCTTGAACAATCTGGGGCAACCGGGTTCGCTGCCCAGCAACAAGGCCAGCGACATCACGCAGTACTCCGACAACCTCACCATCGCGCATGGCAATCACACGCTTCGCACAGGCGTGATCTTCCAGAATCTCTCCTATCCAACATCCACGCCTTCCGCGGCACGCGGCTCATTTGGCTTCAGCGGCATCTATACCTCGATCTTCGGTCAGACGGATGGCACCACCGACCGCGCGCAGTTTCTGCTCAACCCAGGTACCACCACCGTTGCAAACGGAATCAACGACGTCGGCGGCGCGAACAGCGTAAGTGCCTCTAGCTTTCCGCCCATCAGCAATCTGCGCCGCACCTATTTCGGCACCTACGTCCAGGATGATTGGCGCGCGACCTCGAATCTAACCTTGAATCTAGGTCTGCGCTGGGAGCACTACGGCGTCCCCAACGAGAGCAACAACCGGCAGGCCAATTTCATCCCTGGTCCATTCAGCAGTCCTGCCGTAGGCGCTCAGTTCCTGATACCTAACTCGCAAGCGGCGTCCGTCCCCGCGGCCTTTCTTGCGTTGCTGGCTAAAGACAACATTGCCTTCGTGCCCACCAGCAATGCAGGCCTGGGCGTAGCTCAGAATCTGAACTTCGCTCCGCGCTTTGGCGTGGCATACCAGCTCAATACGCGAACTGTGGTGCATGCAGGCTTTGGAATATTCTATGGGGGCTATGAGAACTACGGTCTCAGTGCCATGCCCGCTGCCAGCTTCCCCTTCAACATCGCAACCAGCTACAGCGCCGCGAACGCCGTGACCCCGCTGACGCCAACCAACTCCATCGGCACATTGAGCAATGGACTAACGAATGTGCCGCTCAGCGCATCCGTCGCAAATCTGTCGAGCATTACTTTGCTGGGCCGTGCCTACAACTGGAAGAGCGCCTACAGCGAAACCTACAATGCGCAGGTGCAGTATCAAGTGAGCCCAACCACGGTGCTCAAGCTTACTTACGACGGCTCGTCTTCGAGGCATCTCCAAACCACCATAGGCACCAATACGCTGAATGCGATTCTTCCTTCCACGGCGAATGCGCAAACCAACAGCTTCTTTCCTGACTTTGCGCGCGGTGGCTCACTGGTCATTCCCGAAGGCTTTACCAACTACAACGCCTTGCAGATCGACCTCACCCGCCGCTGGCAACACGATCTTACCGTCGACGCAAACTACACCTACTCTAAATGCCTTGGCGATGCGCGCGACATCCTCGACAACGACGTCGGCAGTTATCGCGCACCCTATGTTCCAGGAATAGGCATCGCCGCCGATTACGCGCTGTGCGACATCGACGTTCGCAACATCTTCCACGCCAGCGGCACATATGCATTGCCCTTCGGCCACGGTCAGCGGCTGCTTACAAATGGCCTGGCATCAGCCATCGCAGGCGGGTGGTCTTTGCAAGGAGTGGCAACGGCACAAGACGGACAACCCTTCACAGTCGCCTGCACCACAACCACCACAGCCGGTTTGGGTTGCGACGCGCTGAAGGTTGCGGGGCAGAGCCCATACGCTGGACCACACAATCCGACGCAGTTTCTCAATCCCGCAGCCTTCGCAAATCCTGCTACGACGGCCACGGGAGTCGCGCTGCTCGGCGGATCGCCAACCCAGGTCAGCGGGCCGGCGTACCGCAAGCTGGACCTCTCGCTCTTCCGCCAGATTCGGCTCTTCGAATCGACACGCCTCGAGATCCGGGCCGAAGCCTTCGACATCACCAACACGCCGAGCTTCTCGAACCCCGGCAGCCTCACCTTCACGTCGCCCACTACCTTCGCGTCGATCACCAGCACCCGTGACGCCAACTCGTCAAGACAACTGCAGTTTGCTGCAAAGTATTACTGGTAGGAGATTAAACATGGCAGACCATCGGGCAAGCCGCAGGTCATTTCTGAAGGGAACCGCAGCAACCGCAGTGGCTGCTGCGGTCTCTGCAAACGCTGAATCGCAACAAAGAACCGCTCCAGTCAAACCGGCGACACAGCCCAACATCATCCTCTACCTTGCTGACCAGTTCCGCTGGGACTTTGTCGGAGCTAACGGGCGCAACAGTACCACGCGCACTCCTAATATCGACGCGCTCGCGGCTCGCGGCAAGAACTTTACCCAGGCCGTCAGCAATCAACCCGTATGTGCGCCTTCACGTTCGGTGCTCTTCACCAGCCGGTATGCCACTGAGACGGGAGTGTGGCACAACGGTCTGGCGCTCGATAAATCGCTGCCCACGCTCGCCGGCGAACTGCGCAAGGCCGGTTACTCCGCGAACCTCATCGGCAAGTGGCATCTTGCCCTCGAGAATCCCGCGCAAGGTGGAGGTCCAGGCGCTGTGAAAGCCGAAGACCGCGGCGGCTTTCTCGATCTATGGGAGGGAGCGAACGCCATTGAGAACACATCCCATCCTTACGAAGGCACTATCTGGGATCGCGACAACCAGCCGATCACTTATAAGGACGAGTATCGCGTCGACTTTCTCACTGATCGCGCGGAACGTTTCCTTCGCCAGAAGCAGGACAAGCCATTCTTCCTATTCATCTCGCAACTTGAACCGCACCAGCAAAACGACATGCATCAACCCATCGCGCCCAAGGGAGCGGCCGAGCGATTCCTCAATGGCTCGGTGCCTGAAGATCTTCGTGCGCTGCCAGGCATCTGGCAGGCCCAGTTGCCGGATTACTACGGCTGCATCGAGGCCATCGATAACTCGGTCGGACGCATCCGCAAGATACTCGAAGAAGAGCATCTCGCGGAGAACACAATCTTCGTCTTTCTCAGCGACCATGGCTGCCACTTCGCCACGCGCAATGCAGAATACAAACGCAGCACTCACAACAGTTCGCTGCGTGTGCCGCTGATCGTCGACGGTCCCGGCTTTAGTGGTACACAACAGATACCCGAACTCGTCGGCCTCATCGATGTCGCGCCAACGTTGCTGGAAGCAGTTGGTCTGCCCGTGCCGCCAACCTGGAAAGGCCACAGCCTGCTGCGCTTGCTCAACGATCCTGAAGCGCGGCAGAACTGGCCGAACCAGCAGCTCATACAGATCAGCGAATCGATGACTGGGCGAGCCATCCGAACCCCGGATTGGACCTATTGCGTCGCCGATATCACGGGCGCAAAGGAGCAGGCTGCCGCGACCTATACCGAGTATCAAATCTACGATCAGCGCGCCGATCCCTTTGAACTGGTCAACCTTGCCGGCCGCAGAGAATATCGTGTCAAAGCAGATGAGCTGCGCGAGCAACTGAAAAAGCTGCTCGCCCTAGCCGGGGAGCCGGAGCCGCAGATTGAATCGGCGAAGCTATACCCTTGATGAGGTAACGATGAGCGATCTTCATGACTCCTGAAAGCGAATCAACTCCTGGGGTGCAAGGACACCACAATGACGCAGCGAAGCAAGCGGCCTGTTGTGCTCCCCGCACCGATCGTGCATCCCTCACACCGCTCGCGGCTGCTGGATCCATCGGCAAGTTGCAGGATGCATCGTTCAGCCCGGCCCGACTCTCAGTCACGCTTCCTGGCGCAACATTCCTCATGGGCACCGACTACGCCAATGGCTTTCCCGCCGATGGCGAAGGCCCAGTCCGCCCTGTCTCGCTCTCAGCCTTCGAGATTGATCTATTCCCTGTCACTAACTCAGACTTCGCCTCCTTCGTCGGCGCCACTGGCTATTGCACCGAAGCCGAGGTCTTTGGCTGGTCATTCGTCTTCTGGTCGCATATTGGGTCAGATCGCTTTGAGTCCGTCGTCGAAGACACCGTCGCTCAAACCCCATGGTGGTGCAAAGTTCCAGGAGCGAGGTGGAACCAGCCGGAAGGTCCAGGTTCCAATGTCAACAATAGGCTCGATCACCCAGTCGTTCATGTCTCATGGAACGACGCAGCAGCCTATGCTGCATGGGCGTCGATGCAACTTCCTACGGAAGCCCAATGGGAGTATGCAGCGCGCGGCGGCCTGGAACAGAAGCTCTATCCATGGGGCGACGAACTGACGCCGCAAGGAAAGCATCGCTGCAATATATGGCAAGGCCAATTTCCCGTCGATGACACCGCCGCAGACGGCTTCGCCGGCACCTGCCCGGTTGACGCCTTCCCTCCCAACGAATACGACATCTACTCGACCACTGGCAACGTCTGGGAGTGGAGCGCCGATTGGTTCCAAATCAATTTCTCCACGACGCCGATTTTGCATAACCCAACCGGACCGGCAGCCGGACACACCAAGGTGATGAAAGGCGGCTCTTTCTTGTGCCACGAGTCGTACTGCAATCGATACCGCGTTGCCGCGCGGACCTCCAATACGCCGGATAGCTCCGCATCGAATATAGGCTTTCGTTGTGTCAAGAACCTCGCATAAGGAACGTCTTTAGCCAATTGCATAAGCTGAATCCGGCTCGTCTGCGTTATGGGAAGACCCGGGACGGGATCGAACAGCCTACGCCGTCGAATTCAAGGCTATAGTTCATCGCAGCCAAGGCTCACGAACAAGTAGCCCGTCTCATCGATTGCTCCCAAAGTGGTAGCAATTGAGTCTCTGCAACTCAGGTGTTGCCAAATCGCCAATGCACTCACCGATACCAGATTAGTAATGACAAGTCGGCTTCACGTGGGGTGCGCCAAAGCATCGAGCACGATCTAATTCATAATCGCTGAGGTTCGCTTGGGCGCTCTCAGCTTGGCGATGATTCCCGCATCCTGTAGCTTTCT
>Ga0302319_10019969_pt1 | contig 12144 bp, 9 predicted proteins | sample Bog_T0_2_FD_203319 | JGI IMG/M metagenome (GOLD analysis project Ga0302319, IMG submission 203319) | Peat permafrost microbial communities from Stordalen Mire near Abisko, Sweden - Bog_T0_2 | ecosystem: Environmental > Terrestrial > Soil > Wetlands > Peat | place: Sweden: Abisko, Stordalen Mire... | reverse complement strand
CGCGCTTTCCATCGGCATGGCCCAGGGCGCATATGACGCCGCGCTCAAATATTCCAAACTCCGCAAGCAATTCGGCCGCCCGATCTCCGAGTTTCAGGCCATCCAGCACAAGCTCGTCGATATGGCGATGAAGATCGACGCCTCGCGCCTGCTCACCTACCGCGCCGCGACCATGCTCGATAGCGGCAAGCGCGTGACGCGCGAATCGGCCATGGCCAAACTCTTCGCCTCCGAAAGCGCGGTCTGGATCGCCAATGAGGCCGTGCAGATCCACGGTGGCTACGGCTTTACCAAGGATTACCCCGTCGAAAAATTCTATCGCGACGTAAAACTCTGCACCATCGGTGAAGGCACCAGCGAAATCCAGCGCCTCGTCATCGCCCGCCAACTCTTGAAGGATAACGCCCGGTGACCGCATTCCTCTCCCAGCCCTACCCTCGCCCATGACTACCCGCGAACTGGCCCAACTCGCCACCGCCATAGAAAACGGCGCGCCCCTCCCGCCCGACCTCCCCGAAAGTCACGGCCTCATCATCGGGATTACCGGCCCCCCCGGCGCGGGCAAGAGCTCCCTCGCCACCGCGCTCGTAACCGAGTTCCGCCGCCGCGAGAAAACCGTTGCCGTGGTTGCCGTTGACCCTTCCAGCCACGCCACCGGCGGCGCCATCCTCGGCGACCGCATCCGCATGCAGCGCCATCACGACGATCCCGGCGTCTTCATCCGCTCCATGGCCACGCGCGGCGCATCCGGCGGCCTCGCCCGCACCAGTTCCCACCTTGCGAAACTCTTCCGCTCTGCAGGCTTCGACTTCATCCTCGTCGAAACCGTCGGCGCCGGCCAGGACGAGATCGACATCGCCGCCAACGCCGATGCCACGCTCGTCCTGCTCGTCCCCGGCATGGGTGACGACGTCCAGGCCATCAAAGCGGGCATGATGGAAATCGCCGACATCTTCATCGTGAACAAGGCGGATAAGCCCGGCGCCGAACAGACCGCCGCCGAACTCGAGGCCATGCTGTCCCTCTCCCCCGAAAGTGAGCGCCCGCCCATCTTCCGCACCGTCGCCACCAACGGCACGGGGGTTTCCGAACTGGTGAACCTGTTCATCCAACTCGCCCCCAAGCCCCGCGTCACCGCCGAGCCAGACCCCAAATGGCTCATCGATCACATCGGTATTGCCGTTCGCTCCCTCACCGAATCCCTGCCGCTCTACACCGAGCAGATGGGCATGAAACTCCTCGGGCGCGAGACCGTCGAACACGAAAAGGTCCACGTCGCTATGCTCTCCGCCGGACCCTCGCGGATCGAACTCCTGGAACCCTCCGCTCCCGATTCCACCATTGCGAAATTCATGGAAAAACGCGGTCCCGGCCTGCACCACGTAGCCATGCGCGTCGACGATCTGGAGGCCGTTGTCCGCCGCCTCGCGGACGCAGGCTCGAAACTCCTCGGCGTGCCCAAACGCGGAGCCGGCGGACACGTCTACGTCTTCGTCCATCCGGCCAGCGCCGGTGGCGTATTATGGGAAATCATTCAAAAGTAATTCTGCGCCGCGACCGCGAGGGAGCGGTTTTACACCCTTAAAGGAGCGAACGTTTGCCTAAAATCGGCGTCATCGGCGGTAGCGGTCTTTACTCAATGCCGGGCTTCACCGGCCAGCGCGAAGTCACGGTGGAAACACCCTTCGGCGCGCCTTCGGACAACTACATCGTGGGCGAACTCGAAGGCCGTGAAATCGCCTTCCTCGCGCGCCACGGCCGCGGCCATCGTATCTCGCCCTCCGAACTCAACTTCCGAGCCAATATCTACGGCATGAAGTCGCTCGGCGTAGAGCGCATCGTCTCCCTCAGCGCCGTGGGCTCACTCAAGGAAGAACACAAGCCGCTCGATTTCGTCATTCCCGATCAATTCGTCGACCGCACCCTGGGCCGCATCTCCACCTTCTTCGGCGAAGGCCTGGTCGCCCATGTCAGCTTTGCCGATCCCGTCTGCCCGCAGCTCGCCGCGACCGTGACCTCAGCCTGTCAGACCGCCGGCGTCAACGTGAAAAAGGGCGGCACCTACATCTGCATGGAAGGCCCCATGTTTTCCACTAAAGCTGAGTCGAACCTCTACCGCTCCTGGGGCATGGACGTCATCGGTATGACGAACCTTCAGGAAGCCAAGCTCGCGCGTGAAGCAGAGATCTGCTACGTCACCGTCGCGATGGTTACCGACTACGATTGCTGGCACGCCGAACACGATGCCGTCGAAGTCACCGACATCATCCGCGTCCTCACTCAAAACGCGGCGAACGCCGCCCGTGTCGTAGCCGAAGCCGTGAAGGCGATGCCCGCCGACCGCGTCTGCAAATGCGGTTCGTCCCTGCAGCATGCTCTGATCACGGACAAGAAACTGGTGCCCGCCGCGACCATCCGAAAGCTGGGGCCGATTGTCTCCAAATACTTCCAGTCCTGACGTGGCGCAGACACTCGCGTCTGCCGCGTCGAGACTCATCTCGACGCATTTCCTCCCGATCAAGCCGGTATCTTTCGGGGGCCGCCCATGACGCCTGAGCAACAAGCCTCCGCCATCCTCGCGTCCCTGCGCCGGGGCCAACCCATACCCGAAGCCGAACTCCGCACCTTCGGCGAAACCCACCCCCGCCAATTCTTCCGCGACATCGTCGAACCCCTCGCCGATTCCTTCGACCCCGCGCAATCCGCGGACTATGAACAACTCATGCGCGTCTGGATCCCTTCGACGCCGACCACCGCCCCCGCAATCCCCACGCAAGTCGACACCGTCTACGTTCTCTCCCGCGTAACCCTCGGCGCCGATATCAAAATCGTCAGCCCCATTCTGGCCACCATGAAGCAACGCTTCCCCGCCGCCCGCGTCGTCTTCGTAGCCAACCGCAAATCCGCCGAACTCTTCGCCGCCGACCCGCGCATCGAACACCTCAACGCCGATTACCCCCGCACCGGCCCCGTCTCCACGCGCATAGCGTTCGCCCACGAGCTGCGATCCCGTCTCTCAGGCCCCAACCTCATCGTCATCGATCCCGATTCCCGCATGACCCAACTCGGCCTCGTCCCGGTCTGCGATCCCGGCCGCTACTTCCACTTCGCCAGCCGCACCATCGGCGGTGAAGGCGACGCCAACCTCTCCGATCTCATCGAGAACTGGCTCAGCACGACCTTTGGAGCATCGGCCCCGGCCTTTATGGTGCCCCAACCCGAGCCTGCCTCACGCCGCGGTCTCACCGCTGCCGTAAGTCTCGGGGTGGGCGAGAACGATTCCAAACGCGTGGGCGAAGATTTCGAGACCCGTCTCATCGAAACCCTGGGCATCTTCTACGAAACCGTCTGGGTGGATCGCGGCGTAGGCGGCGAGGAAGCCCGCCGCGTCACCGCCGCCGTGGAAGAATCCCTGGTCGGCGATCGCGTACGTTTCTGGGAAGGCGGCTTCGCCGGCTTTGCCTCGCTCATCTCCCGAAGTGACCTCTACGTGGGCTACGATTCCGCCGGACAACACGCTGCCGCCGCCGCCGGCGTCCCGCTGATCTCCGTCTTCGCCGGAGCCCCTTCCGAGCGCTTTCGCCGCCGCTGGACCCCCTCCGGCCACGGCAACGTCGTTCCAATCGTGGCCGACGGCAAGACGCCCGAAGCGGTCCTGAACGAGTTTGTGAGCTGGCTTCCGCTAGACTAAGAGCAACGGAGTTTTTGGGTCCATATGCATCTGGAAATTCACCAGCGCGACAGAGAAGGCATTACCCTTCTCGATCTCAAAGGCCGCCTCGTCGCAGGCGAAGAAACCGCTCTGTTCCGAACCGCCTTCGAAACTCTCGCCCAGGGCAAAGATCCGAAGATCATTCTGAACCTGCACCTGGTCGATTACATCGACAGTCTCGGCCTCGGCACCATGGTCATGTGTTACACGCGCCTTCAGAAGGTGGGTGGCATGGCCAAGCTCTCGCAACTGAACCGCCGCAACCTGGAACTCCTGCTCCTCACCAAAATCGACACGATCTTCGAGGTCTTCGACGACGAAACCGAAGCGGTCAACAGCTTCTTCCCCGATCGCGAAATCCGCCGCTTCGACATCCTGTCCTTCGTCCAGCAACTCAAGACCGATAAGTGAGCTGCCCAGGGCGCTCCTCCCCCCTCACCCCAAACCACCCACACCCCACCCCGCCCGATACTTCCGCTTCAGAAACGCATTCGCCTCACGCACATTCGTGAACTTAGCCTTCTCTCCGTTCCACTCGAGCGTCGTATTCGGAAATCGCGTAGCCAAAGGCCCCAGCAGCACCGCCTCCGTCAACGGCCCCGCGTAATCGAACCCCGCCGACGTCTTCCCAATCCCCAACACCGCATCCGCGAACTCAAAATAGTGATCGGTCCTCTCCGCCTCCGGCAATTGGTAGCCCGTAAAATCCCGCAGCGGCAGCAAAATCGGCGTCGCGATATGCGGCAGCAGCATCTGCCCCTTCGTCCCGATGAAAATCGACCCCTGCCCCGGAAACTTCAACGACCCCGTCAGCGCCCGCACTTGCTCCGGCGGCAGCCGATCCCCGTCATACCAGGTCACAGGCACCGTCTTCTCCGCCGTATAAGGCGTCCCAGGAAACACGTAACGGATCAACGTATCGAGCGCCCAACTCTCCCCATTCGGTGCCGCGCCCTCGCTCCGCACCGAGACCGGCGACCCCAGTCCCAGCGCGCTGAACACCGGATCCAGAATGTGGCAACCCATGTCTCCAAACGTCGCCGTCCCAAAATCCAGCCGCTTCCGCCAGTTACTCGGATGATAAACATCCTTCACAAACGGACGCGTCGCCGCCACTCCCAGCCACTGATCCCAGTTGAGCCCCGCCGGCACCGGATCGGCCGTCGTCGGCAGCTTATCCGTATCGCCCCACTTCTTCTCGCTCCAGGTGTGGACCTCCTTCACCTTCCCGATCGCGCCCGCCTGGATTGCCTTCACCGCCACCTTGTACTCGCGCCACGAGTGAATCTGGATCCCCATCTGCGTCGGCAGATTCTTCTCCCGCGCCATCTTCATCAGCGCCCGAACCTCATGGATATCGTGCGCCAGCGGCTTCTGCACATAAACCGGCAGCCCCAGATGCATCGCCGAAATCGCCATCGGCGCGTGCATATGATCCGGCGTTCCCACGCACGCCGCGTCGATCTGCCCCTTCTCCTTGCGCAGCATTTCGCGCCAGTCTTGATAGACGCGCGCCTCGGGATACTTCTTCTTCACCCGATCCAGCCGGTTCGCATCCACCTCGGCCACACAGGCCAGCTTCACTTTCGGATGCGAAGCAATCCCGTCCAGAGTGGAGAACGCCATCCCGTTCGCCCCGAAGCTGGCAAGCCTCAGCGTGCCCGAAGGCGGCTTCGACAGCATCTCCCGAACGAAAAAGGGAGCGCCAATAGTGGCGCTCCCGGCATTGAGCATAAATGTACGGCGATCGGTCGTCACCGCATCATTTTACTCCCCCGAACCCGTCAAATGTCGCGCCGAGACCCATCCCTGCGTCTTCCGGTGCCACGCCAGGCAGCAAATGTCTCAGCCTGTGGATCCAGCGAAGCTCGACTCTTCGGTTTCCGATGGCGACTGGACCTGCGGCGATAGCCGCGTTCTGCCGCTGCCACATCCGCCACCTGAGGGCCACCAGGTGGCACAGGCGGAAGCTTGTGGGTCGAGCGAAGCTCGACGGCTACCTCATGCACCCGTTGACCCATCGGCAGGTTCCACCATAGCGGGAGTTTCCGACATTCATCCCGACGCTCTTACCCCGTCACCGTAACGCAAGAATCCGGTGCGCCTCGCTGTCGGAAACATACAACACGCCGCTGAACAAAACCCCGTGCGGCCGCGACAGGCTGAACTTCAGCGGATCGGCGTTCGGCGCATCTCCCCGCGCTCCCGTGCCCATCACCGTTGAAATGATTCCGGTCCGCAGCGCAATCCTGCGAATCGTATGGCTCTCGGTGTCCGCCACATAAAGGTTGTCGCCCTCTCCGTACGCCAGCCCCTTCGGTCCCGAAAGCTTCGCCTCGAGCGCGGGGCCTCCGTCGCCCGCATATCCCTGCTCGCCGGTCCCCGCCACTCGGCGCAACGTCTGAGTCTGCGCATCCACGCGATAAATGGCATTGCCTTCGCGCAGCGCGATGAAAAGATCTCCCGCTGGCGAAAGAGCCAGCGTACGCGGGCCGCGCAGGGGCGTGCCCCGCACCGGAGCGCCCTCGGGCGTGGGCGCAGCCTCGCCGGTTCCCGCCCAGGTCTCAATGATGCCGGTGTCCGTATGCAGCCGCCGAATCCTGTTGTTTCCGATATCGCAAATCAGCAGCGTTCCGTCGCGGTCGAAGAATATGCTGTGCGGCTGCCGCAGTTGCGCCTTCGTGCCCGGCCCTCCGTCGCCCGAATAGCCGGCACTCCCCGTTCCCGCAACCGTGGAGATCAGCCCCGTCTTCATATCCACTTTCCTGATGACGTGGTTGTCGCGCTCGGCAATGTACAAATCGCCCTTCGCGTCGAATCGAATCTCGTGGGGCATGTTGAGCGACGCCTCAACTGCGCGTCCGCCGTCGCCCTTGTAGCCAGCCTCTCCGTTGCCTGCAATCGTCGTCAGCCGATGCGTCTTCAGATCGAGCCGGCGGATGCGCTGATTGTCCAGGTCGCAGAAATAAAGGCCGCCATCGGGTCCGATCGCCATCCCATAGGGATTGTTGACCTGCGTCTCCGAGAAGCCCTTCTCGCCCGTGCCGACGAGGATTTCGACGGTCGACGGTGCGACCGCGGCTGTCACGGACACCAGCGCGGCCATGCACAAAAGGAACGTTTTCATCGGGAACCCGTTACGCGAGAATCTCTTTCACCACCTGGCCCGCCAGCACCGTCGGCCGTTCGTTCTGGCCATTGTGCAAATAGGTCGTCTTCAGGTGGTCCAGCCCCATCATCCAGAGAATCGTCGCATGAATGTCGTGCACGTGCACCGGCCGCTCCGCCGCGCGCATCCCGATCTCGTCGGTCGAGCCCACATACTGACCGCCCTTCGCCCCGCCTCCGGCCATGAACATCGTGAAGCCCCACGGATTGTGGTCGCGCCCGTCGCCCTGCTGGTTGAAGGGCGTTCTTCCGAACTCGCCGCCCCACACCACCAGCGTGTCCTTCAGCAGCCCGCGTTGCTTTAAGTCCGCCAGCAGGCCGGCGATCGGCTTGTCCGACGCCCTGCACCACTTGCCGTGATTTGCTTCGATGTGCTGGTGCGCGTCCCAGCCGCTCCCCGAGCCGCAATACAATTCCACGAAGCGTACGCCCCGCTCCACCAGCCTGCGCGCCATCAGGCAGTTGCCGCCATAAGCCGCGGTCGCTGGGTCGTCGAGTCCGTAAAGGCTCCGCGTCTCCGCCGTCTCCTTCGATAAATCGACCGCCTCGGCCGCGGCCGATTGCATCTGATACGCCAGTTCGTACGAGCGAATCCGCGCGTCGAGTTCCGAATCGTCCGCTTTGTCCCGCGACCAGATCTCATTCAGCGATTGGAGTAACCCCAGTTCGTTCCGCTCCTGCTCGTCGGAAATCGTCGCCGGTGGCTTCAGGTTGAGGATCGGCGTCTCGCCCCGCCGGAACTGAGTACCCTGGTACACGGCGGGCAGGAAGCCCGAACTCCAGTTATTCGCGCCGCCCAGCGGATCCTTATCGTCTGTCATCACAACGAACGTAGGCAGGTTCTTATTCGCTGTTCCCAGCCCATAGGTCGACCACGCCCCGAGCGACGGTCGGCCCGCCAGAATCGAGCCCGTGTTCATTTCGCAAACCGAGCCCACGTGGTTGATGCCATCCGTCCAGCACGAGCGGACAATGCTCATTTCGTCGACGAACTCGCCGGTGTTCTCGTACCAGTCGGAAACCCACATTCCGCTCTGCCCGCGTTGCTTCCACACCCGCTTCGGCGCCATCAGCTTGTTGTTCTGCGTTCCCTGCGCCGTCAACTTCGGCTTGCCGATCGAATCCGGAATCGGCTGTCCGTCCAGCTTCATCAGCGCGGGCTTGTAGTCGAAAAGATCGATGTGGCTCGGCCCTCCCTCCATGAACAGGAAGATGACCGACTTCGCCGTGGGCGCATGGTGCGGCTGCTTCGCCGCCATAGCATCGGAAACGGCGGCCTTCGCCCTTTCCTCCTCCACCATCGCGGCCAGCGCCACGGCCGCGAGTCCGCTCCCCGCCCGCGTGAAGAATTCCCGCCGTGAGCCTACATTCCAGTGGTGCCTGAGCCGGTCCAGCATGTCGTTGATTTCCCCGCGCCTGCGCGCTCGCCTTAATTGATATACAGGAATTCGTTCGAACTCATGAGCGCATGGGCGAAATCCACGAACGCCGCCGCGAACGCCTGTTCCGTTCCCGCCGGAATCTGGTCGGGCAGCAGCACGGGTTCGTGCCGCGTCATGCGACCCGTAACCAGCGCCGTCTGCTTCGTCAAAAATTCCGATACCGCCGTAACTTCATCCGGCTCCGGCGCCCGCCCGAACGCGATCCGGTACGCCCGGTTGATCTGTTGCTCGCGCGTCAGCCCGGTGTCGCCAAGCACCCGGCCCGCGAGCGAGCGCGACCAGTCGAGCACATACTTGTCGTTCATCAGCGTGAGCGCCTGCGAAGGAACCACCGTCGAGAAGCGGCGCGGGCAGCTCTCCTCGCTGGTCGCCTCGTCGAAGGCCTCGAACATCGGGTAGGTGAGCACGCGCTTCACGTACACATAGATGCTGCGCCTGCGCGTCTCGGCCTCGTCCTTGTTCGCAGTCCACGTCGAATAACCCGAAGTGTCCACTCCCTCCGGCAATTCCGGCCGAACCCCCGGTCCACCCATTTCGAGGTTGAGCCGGCCCGACGTGAACAGCATAGCGTCGCGAACCACCTCGGCTTCCGCGCGATGGCGAGGATAACGCCACATGAGCTTGTTATCGGGATCGACCGCCGCCGCGGCCTCCGCGCTCAGCGACGACTCCTGATAGGTGTTCGAAAGCATGATCAGCCGTTGCAGCTTCTTAATGCTCCAGCCATTCTCCACCAGCGAAGAGGCCAGATAGTCGAGCAGCGCCTGGTTCGCCGGACGGTCGCCCATCATCCCGAAGTCGCCGCTCGTCGCCACGATGCCGGTCCCGAAGTGTCCCTGCCACACCCGGTTCGCCATCACGCGCGGCGTGAGCGGATTGCCCGGATCCGCCAGCCAGTTGGCCAGAGCCGTGCGTCGTCCCGTGCTCTCCACCGCTTCCGGCTTTGAGTACTTAGCGTCGCCGGGATCCAGAATCGAAAGGAAACCCGGATGCACTTCCTCCCCGGGAGCGTTCCACGATCCGGCCCCCAGCACATACGATTTCGGCGAATCGACGCCCTGATCGATCATGGTCTGTCCGTGGGGCGTGTCGGGCCTTATGCTGTCGAACTGCTTCAGCTGCGCCGCCAGTTCGTCGAATTTTTTCTTCTCGTCGCCCTTGAGTCTCGGAGCCAGCTTCGCGTCCTGGTAGGTGATTTGCGGCATGCCCTGGAATGCCAGCAGCGTTTGATAGGGTGTACGCTGTTCGGCCGGCGTCCGGATCGCCTCGCGCGTGCCTTCCGCGAACCGGTTCATATACTCTTCGGCATCGGCTGTGGCGAACGGTGCCACCAGCGCGTGCATGGCGGCGCGAATCTCTTTCGTCTTCTCCTCGTATTCCGCCGCGCGCTTCCGCTCTGCTTCGAGACGGTCGCCCGAAAGCGGAATGTAGTCGTCCTTCGCGCGAACGTTTTCAAAGAACGCCTGGAGCCGGTAGTAGTCCTTCTGCAGAATCGGATCGAACTTATGGTTGTGGCACTTCGCGCAACCATAGGTCAGACCCATGAACGCGGTCGAAACCGTGTCCGTGATGTTCTGCAGCAGTTCCTCGCGGCGAAGTTCCATGCTCGGCTGGTTGGTCTCGTCCGTGTAGTGGCGCAGAAACCCCGTAGCGATGTGCGCGTCGATACTTTCCGGATACATCTCGTCGCCCGCGATCTGCTCGCGTACAAACCGATCGTACGGCTTGTCCTCGTTGAACGCCTTCACCACGTAATCGCGGTACCGCCAGATATCCGGACGCGCTTCATCCGCCTTGAATCCGTTAGTGTCCGCATAACGCGCCACGTCCAGCCACTGCCGCCCCCATCGCTCTCCGTATTGTGGCGAGGCGAGCAGCCGATCCACCACCGTCGCGAAAGCGCTCCGCGATTGATCGGCCAGAAACGCCTGGACCTCCTCGGGCGTGGGCGGAAGCCCCGTCAGATCGAGCGTGGCCCGCCGCAACAGCGTCACCTTGTCGGCGGGCGCGTTGGCCTTGATGCCCCGGGCAGCCTGTGCTGTGTGCACGATTGCGTCAATCTGGTTGGTGGACGAGGGCACCGCTTTCGTTCCCGCGACCTTCGGAATCGGCTGGAAGAACCAGTAACCGCGCTGGGCGGCGGTAAACTCATAGACCTTCGAAGCGCTGCCGGCGCTGGCAGTCGCGGGCTTCGCGTCCCACACCGCGCCCTGATCGATCCATGCCCGGAACACGGCAATTTCGCTGTCGCTCAGCCGACCGCCGAACGGCATCTGCGGCTGATCGAGTCCCGTGATCTTTCGATACAGAAGACTTTCCGTGGCTTTACCGGGCACCAGCGCCGGTCCGTGCTTGCCGCCCTTTAGTGCATCCTCGCGCGTGTCGAGCGCCAGGTCGCTCATTTTTGTCGACCCGCCGTGGCACCCCGCGCATTTCTCCGCGAGGAGTGGCGCCACGTCTTTTTGAAACGAGACATTTCCCGGCGTTTGCGCCGGGGCCATGATTTGACCCAACATGATCGGCGCCAACAACGCGGCGGCGAACCGAACGCGACAGAACAAGGTCGTGTATCTCAAGCGGAATCTCCCCGGACCTGTGGAATATCCAGTATTCTATACCCAAACGGGGCCGCCGTGCGCAGGCCGAATTCGCCAAACTCCCCTGAACTGCCGTCGGCGCAAATAATTCCTCCGGCCCGCCCTGAAATACGTTAATATGGACGCCATGAAGTTCGCCCAATCTCTCACCCTCGTCGTGTGTGCCGCCCTGCTCTCCTCCTGCGGAGGCAAAGATCTCTCTCAGGAACAGGCCAAGTCGCTGCTGAACGCCTTCTTCGACACCAAGCCCACCACCAAACAGCTCCTCACCGGCATGGACAACATCGGCATCGCACCGGAGAAAGACTACTTCGCCACTGCCGGCGGCAAGTACCAGAAATTCCTCGAGGCCGATGGCCTGATCACCATCACCTCAAAAGGCAAAATCTTCCGCCCCGGTTCCCACACCGAGTTCTTCAATGCGCTCGATATCCAGCTCACCGATAAAGGCAAGGCCCTGATGGTCGGCAAGTCGGTTACGGTTCCCGCGCCTTCCGCCAACACCTGGCCCACGGTTTATGAGAATGCCAATTTCTGCAGCCAGGAAGTCGCGGCTATTTCCAACATCGCCACCAATGACGATTTCGCCCGCGTCGAATACACCTGGCACGCCGCCAAACTGACAGCCTTCGCCACCGACTTCCAGAAGGCCGACCCGACCGAAAAAGTCACCTGCAACCCCGCCGTCTCGAAGAGCGAGTCTGCGAGTTTCGAACGCGCCGGCGACGTCTGGAAACTGACCAGCGCCCAGTAATTATCGTCTTAGTCCGCGCGTCACCGATGGGGCTGGTTGTCAACCTGCGGGCCGATTGTGAATCAGATTGTCAATCGGCCCACGCGGCGAAAGCCGCGCTTACCCGGGTGGGGGAATGCCAGGTGCCGGAGATTCGGGCCCAACCGCTCAACCCAACGGCAGTTACCAACAAAACGTAGCGCAAACACCGTTTCTGAACTCGAACGGACTGGTTGCCATTGCTTTGCCAGGTAGCACATGCATGTGGGGCAGGTTTCCAACTTTTCCAACCGGCCTCTCGAGTTTCCACATCTGGGACGATAGGCCGTGCGTGCCAGGTGGCACGGGCTTCAGCGGCAGCCGATGCCTGGCGGCAGATGGAACAAACAAGAGACCCTGGGGAGCCACGCAACCGTTACTGAGATGGAATGAGAAGGCCGGTCTCCCGGACGGGATGCTGTTAAGCTCCCAATGGAAAGCGCACTCAAGGTG
>Ga0302319_10019967_pt1 | contig 12145 bp, 9 predicted proteins | sample Bog_T0_2_FD_203319 | JGI IMG/M metagenome (GOLD analysis project Ga0302319, IMG submission 203319) | Peat permafrost microbial communities from Stordalen Mire near Abisko, Sweden - Bog_T0_2 | ecosystem: Environmental > Terrestrial > Soil > Wetlands > Peat | place: Sweden: Abisko, Stordalen Mire... | reverse complement strand
GCTGACGTGGTTTTACATTACCGGGCTGATGCTGCTGCTGGGCGCTGAGGTGAATAGCGAGATCCAGGCGGCGGTAGCGGAGAAGAGCCTGAAGGATAGCGGCGCCATTCCGCTGGATGTGGATGCGGAACCCGTGGTGGGGTGACGTTCCTGGAACCCATGTCTCAAAAGTGAGACATGGGGCACCCGGATTGGTTACTTCGTAAGGGGGTCGAGGATGTCGTCCAGGCGGTCGGGGGTGTTTTCTACTCGCTCTAGCTGGGGATAGCGCTGACCACCGTGGTAGTCGAGCGTGATGGTCTTGAAGTAGCCGGTGTTTTCGACGATGAGTGTGATGGCGGGGCCGCTTCCTTTGGCTGCGTCGAGGGCTGCACGCAGAAGGGTTGGGGTGAAGGCTCGGCCGTTGACGGCGATGATCTGGAAGCCGGGGGCCAGGCCTGCTTTGTAGGCTACGCTGTCGACGATGACGTCTCCGACGGTGCCGGCGGAACCTGCGGTGAGGCCGAGCGAGTAGGTGGCGCTGATGCCGTCGCTCTCGTTGAGCTGCGACCAGTAGTTGGGCTTCTCGGTGTAGGTGAGTTTATAGCCGGAGAGAGCGTTGATGCCGGCCAGCTCGGGGGCGTGGAGCTCGTTGGAGTCGAGGCGGGTGCGGAGGAAGGTGGCCCAGTCGTTGGGGACGACGGCGTTGAGGCCGGAGACTACGTCCTCGAAGGTGTAGGGGACGACACGCGGCGGGGTGTTGCCGCCGAAGCCTTCGAAGGAGGCGAGGAAGTCGTTGAGGCTTTTCTTGCCGTGGGACTTGTCGCGAATAGTCTCGTCGATTTCGAGCCAGAGGAGATCGCCTTCGCTGTAGTAGTCGGTGTCGCGGCGCCAGTTGTCGTAGGGGCCGGTGGCGTTGTAGAGGATTTGGGCGGCGGAGGCGGTGTCTTGGAGATCGCGCCAGGTGCGGCCGGGGCGGGCGTCGTTGAAATCGGCGACGATGGTGGCTAGACGGTCGCGGAAGACTTCGGGGCTCCAGATGCCGGAACGCGCGGCGAGGACGTCGCCGAGATAGTTGGTGAGGCCTTCGTAGACCCAGAGGAGATTGCCCCTCATTGGCTCCTGGTAGTTGGGCGTGGCGAGGCCGGCGGGGCGGCGATATTTGCCGTTCCAGGAGTGGGTGAACTCGTGCGGGAGGAGGTCGCCTTCTTCGGCGAAGGAGCCTTCATCAATGAAGGTTTTCTCGGGGACACGGTCGTCGGAGGACTGGTGGTGCTCGAGGCCGAAGTGGGCTACTTGATCGGAGAGCGTGACGAGGAAGTGGTAGGAGCCGTAGTGGCGGGACTGGTAGAGGGCTCCGGTTTCGCGGACTAGCTTGGAGAACTGATCGATGTGGGTCTGCGAGAGGGCTATGTCTTCGGGGCCGTCGCCGGCGAGGTCGAGGTAGTGCTTCGGGGAGACTTCAGGGGCGAGGTTGATCTCACGGAACCAGCGACCGGCGAGGACGGGCGAGTCGATTAGCTGCTCGAGGGAGACGGTTTCGAAGGAGGCGTGGGTGGAGGCTTCGGTGGCTCCGCCGGTGGGTTGGAGAGCGGTGCCGAAGTGCCAGCCTTCCGGGATGGTGATGCTCGGAGTGATCATGACGTCCGAGGCTTTGGTGTGCTCGATGTCGGGGCTGAGGGGGTAGACCAGGAGGGTGTTCCAGCTAAGGAGCGCGAGGTTGGCGCTGGTGGAGCCTCCTTCGGTGAAGTTGGCTCCTCCGGTGGCGAGGAAGTCCATCTTGATGTGGAGCTCGGTGGTGTTGGGCGGGACCGTGATGTGGTAGCTGTACATGTCGACGAGGTCGCGCTCCCACTTGACGGGCTGGCCGGAGGGAGTAGTGATGACGAAGCCGGCCTGGTTGATGATGGGGCCGGTGGGGCCGTGCTCGCCGGGGATCCACTCGGGATAGACGAGGGTGAGGAGGCCGGGCTGGACCGGGATGGTTTCGGTGGCGTGAAGGATCTTGCGCGGCGCGTCGGTGAGGTCGACGGAGAGGGTGATGGGAGAGGATTGGGCGGTGATAGAGAGGGTGGCGGCGCAGAGGGCGGCCATGGGGATGAGGCGAAACAACGACATGCGGGGAACTCCTGGAGGCAGGTACTTCGTGGGATCAGTTTACCCGGCGGGCGGGATAGGTGTAGGGCTTTGCGCTTGGCTCCGATAGAATTGGCGCATTCATGATCCTTTACGCAATCGTTCTTGGCATTATTGTTGTGACGCTGCTCGGCGTGTCGCTGGCTCGGCTGGGCAGTGTGAAGACGAAGGCAGATTACCTGGTCGCCGGGCGATCGCTGCCGGCGTTTGTGCTGGTATTTACACTGCTTTCGAGCTGGATTGGCTCGGGCTCGCTGCTGGGCGGCGCGGAGAACGCTTATAAGCATGGGTTCGCGGCGCTGTGGCAGGCGGGCGGCGGATGGGCCGGGCTGCTGCTGATTTACTTTATTGCGCCGAGGGCGCGGAAGTTTGCGCGGTTCACGATTCCAGATTTGCTGGAGTCGCGGTATAACCAGACGGCGCGGGTGCTCGGCGTGATTGCGGTGCTGTTCACCTATACCGCGATTACGAGTTACCAGTTCATCGGTGGCGGCGACATTCTGCATTTGATCTTTCCGCAGGTAACGGCGCGGGAGGGGCAGGTCATTCTGGCGTGCTTTGTGATCGTGTTTACGGCGATCGCGGGGATGGCGTCGGTGGCGTACATGGACGTGGTGATTGGTCTGCTGGCCACGTTTACGCTGATTGCTTCGCTCCCGGTGCTGATTCACCTGGCGGGTGGATGGAGTAGCGTGCGGGCGGCTGTGCCGGGTTCGCACTTCAAGTGGTTCGGGGATCTGCACCCGTTTACGAGCTATTACGTGGGGCCGGTGCTGGCGGACGGATCGCGGGAGAAGGTGCAATCGGCGTTTGAGATTTTTCTGCCTACATGCCTTCTGATGCTGGGGAACCAGTCGATGTATCAGAAGTTTTTCTCGGCGAAGAGCGAGAAAGCGGCGACGCGGGCGACGGTCGGTTGGCTGATTGGGACGCTAATCCTGGAGTCGGTGATTGTGGCGATCGCGGTGGTGGGGTCGGCGATGTACCGGACGGGCGAGGTGGCGGCACGGCCGAGGGAGATCCTGGCATACACGGCGATCCACAGTTTCGGTGGATGGAGCGGATCGAAACCGCTGGCGATCCTGGGGGCACTGCTGGTGGGGTCGATTTTTGCGAAGGTGGTATCGACTGCGAATAACTACCTGTTTTCTCCGGCGACGAACCTGGTGAACGACATCTTTGTGCGCTACGTGAAGCCGGAGGCGGGCAACAAGCAGGTGCTGCTGGTAAGCCGGTTGATGGTGGTGGGGCTGGGGCTGTGGGCGCTGTATCAGTCGATTGGGACGACGTCTGTGCTGAAGAAGTCGTTGTATGCGTACACGATTTACTCGGCTGCGCTGACGCCGGTGATCCTGGCAGCGTTTTTCTGGAGACGGGCAACGGCGAAGGGAGCCGTGGCGAGCATTGCGGCGGGGACGGTGATTACGGTGAGCTGGGACTGGCTGACACCGCATCTGCCGACCGCGGTTGCGTCGATGGATGCGATCTTGCCGGCGCTGATTGCTTCACTGCTTTGCCTTTTGATTGTGAGTCTGGCGACGGAGCCTCCTAGCGAGAGCCACTTACGGCCTTTTGAGGAAGGCTGAGGGCTACCCGGATAGCTCGTCCTGCGAGGGAAAAATGGTCGCGGGAGGGGAAATTGTTTCCCTTGCGCGCGGATAGCTTTCGCGCATCTAATCGCGGATGCGACGGTTCCCTCAGGGTCCTGTCCCGGAAAAGGAGATTTCTCATGGCAGCGAAGAACATCCCGATAGCAACCGACAGCGCCGAAGAATTGCGCGGCTTGATTGGCGACGATGCGAGTGCAACGTTTGAGAGCGATCCCAACTTCGCTCGCTCGAACCCAACCGCAAGCGCGTCCAGCGATAACCTTGCGCTGCGCGGAACCGACGACACAGTAGACAGCGAAGACGAGGAAGAGGAAGAGGCGGACGAGGACGACGAAATCGATGACGACGAACTCGACGAGGATGAGGACGTTGATGAGGACGAGGACGAAGAAGACGAGGATGAAGACGAGGATGAGGATGAGGACGATCCCGAAGATGAGGAAGAAGAGGACGATGACGCGGATGAGGTGCTTCAAGCCGCTGAGCCGGTAGATGTTCATGGCCCGGGAAAACACTCTCGGGAGGACATTGAAAAAGAGCTGGAGGAGATGGAGGAAGAGGACGACGACGAGGAGGTGGAGTCGGCGGAAGAAGAGGACGACGAGGAGGATCAACATGCCCAGCGCGCGATCGATGAGGCTCTTCGGATGAGTGCGACAGAGATTGCTGGACAGGGCTACTAAGCGCGCAGGAAGTTTGTGAACGAGGAGATAGCAGCGTGAGTGAGATGAAGGCAGGACGGTCCCTGGCAAAGGGTTTGATTGCAGGACTCGTGGCAGGGCTGGTGGCGACGGCAGCGAAATCGTGCGTTGAGAAGTTTTATCCTCCCCGTGTGCATGGAGAGCCGGAGCCACCGGAAGCGCTGGCGGAGAAGATTGCCGGACACTCGCTGGATGGTGAGACGAAGACGTATGCGGGCGAAGCGATCCATTGGGGATTCGGCGCGGCAGCGGGAGCGGCGTATGGTGCGCTGGCGGAATACTTTCCTGCGGCTACCAGCAAAGAGGGAGCGACGTTTGGGTTAACGCTGATGACACTGACGCATGAGAGCGCACTGCCGGCGATGGGGCTGTCGGAAGACGTGGAAGACCAGTCGGCACGCGAGCGTACGAGCGAAGCGACGAGCCACCTGGTGTATGGGCTGGTGGCGGAGCGGGTGAGACGCTTTGTGCGGAAGATGATCTAGCGCAGTGTGTCGGATTGCGTGGGGTGAAACATCGTCGGGCAATGCTTGATGGGACGGCATCCGCCATTGCTACTGACGGCGTAATAAGGAGTGGACGGATAGACTCTGAAGTTACCGACGGCGTCAGAGTTCGGTGAGGATTACTTCAAATTATGCATCGCATTGCTAGTAGAGAGAAGCAGCCGAGGCGTGTTGTCATTGTGGGAGCAGGACCCGGAGGACTGGCGACGGCAATGTTGCTGGCACGATCGGGCGTCCAGGTAACGGTGGTGGAGAAGAGCGCGCGGGTCGGTGGCCGAACAGCGACGCTTGAGCAGGACGGGTTCAAGTTTGATATTGGACCGACCTTTTTTCTTTATCCGAGAGTACTCAAAGAGATTTTTGCGGATGCAGGCTACGATCTGGAACGCGAAGTTCCGATGAAGCGGCTGGATCCGCAATATCGGCTGATCTTCGGCGATGGCGGACAGATTGATGCAACGGCGGATGTGGAACGGATGGAGAAGCAGATTGCTGCGATCTCGCCGCAGGATGCCGTAGAGTTCAAGAACTTTCTGACACATAATCGGAAGAAGCTGGCGAGCTTTATGCCGGTGCTGGAGACGCCTTTCGAGAAGTGGAGCGATCTGCTGCGTCCGGAGATGTTGAAGCTGCTGCCGCTGATGAAGCCGTGGCTGTCGCTGGATGGCGATCTGCGGACGCACTTCAAGGATGAGCGGATTCGGCTGGGCTTCAGCTTTCAATCGAAATACCTGGGAATGAGTCCGTTTCGGTGCCCTTCCCTGTTTTCGATTCTGTCATTTCTGGAATATGAGCATGGCGTATTTCATCCGATCGGCGGATGTGGTGCGGTGACGTCGGCGATGGCGCGCATTGCTGCGGAGATGGGCGTCGAGGTATTGACAGAAGAGCCGGTCGAAGAGATTTTGATTGATAGCGGAAGGAATTCCCGCAGAGCGACGGGGGTGCGGACGTCGAAGCGGCGGCTGCAGGCGGACGCTGTTGTGGTGAATGCGGACTTCGCGGAGGCGATGCGGAAGCTGGTTCCGAATCAGCATCGGCCTAAGTGGAGCGACAAGAAGATTGCGAGCAAGCAGTTTTCGTGCTCGACCTTCATGATGTATCTCGGGATTGAGGGGCGCTACGATGACGTGGCTCACCACACGATTTACCTGGCTGAGAATTATCGGCAAAATCTTTGCGACATTGAGGAAGGGCATCGGCTCTCGGAGAGCCCTTCGTTCTATGTTCAGAACGCCTCGGTGACGGATCCGACGCTGGCGCCGAAGGGCCAATCGACACTGTATGTATTGCTGCCGGTGACGCACGAGAGCAGCAAGGTGAATTGGGCGAAAGAGACTGCGGGCTTCCGGCAAATGGCGATTGAGCAACTGAAACGGATTGGCATTGAGGACGTGGAACGGCGCATTCGCACAGAGCGGATTATTACTCCGGCGGGCTGGCGGGACGAGTTTGGTTTGATGAAGGGCGCTACGTTTTCGATGAAGCACTCGCTGGACCAGATGCTGCACTTGCGGCCGCACAATCGGTTTGAAGACGTGGACGGAATATACTTGACGGGCGGCGGGACCCATCCGGGTTCTGGATTGCCGGTGATCTTTCAGTCAGCGCGGATTAGTTCGAGGCTGCTGATGGAAGACCTGGACATCGAACCGCGACGGTCGGCATCTTCGGAACTCGCGATGGGAGATGGCATGATGCAGGTTGCGTCGTGAAAGCTGCGACGGAAGACGTACCGGGCGCTGCGGCGGAGCGCGGGGCGTGCTCGCTGCTCTCGGGGGCCTGCGGATTCACAAGTGCAAGCCCGGCTGGCGAGGCGGCTCGGTGGGCAAGCATGCCGTTGAAGGCTCGGCTTCGAGTTGTTCGCGCTGCACGTCACTTGATGGCTGCTCGGGCGGAAGAATTCTGTGAAGCGATCTCTCCGCAATTGGCTCGGACGAAGGCGGATACGCTGGCTACCGAACTGTTGCCGCTGTTGGCCGGATGCAAGTTTCTGGAGCACGAGGCGGGTCGAATTCTGGCGCCGCGCCGGTTGGGCCTGAGTAGACGGCCGTTGTGGATGACGGGCGTGGCTGCGGAAATCCTTCGCGTTCCGCTGGGACATGTGCTGGTGATTGGGCCGTCGAATTTTCCGCTGTTCATTCCGGGGTCGCATGTTCTGCAGGCGTTGGCTGCGGGAAACCGCGTGACGTGGAAACCGGGCGCTGGCGGCGGAGCTGTCGCGCAACTGATGGCGCGGATGTTGGTGGAAGCAGGTTTGCCGGCAAGCGCGCTTACTGTGACGGATGAGAGCGTGGAGGCGGCGCGCGAGGCGCTGGCTGCGAGGCCGGACAAAGTAATTTTTACGGGGTCGACGAAGACGAGTCAGAGTCTGCTGGCGAAGTTGGCCGAGACGGCGACGCCGGCGGTGCTCGAACTTTCTGGCGCGGATGCCATTATCGTTTCGCCGACAGCGGATCTTCAGCAGGTGGCGAAGGCTGTCGCGTTTGGGCTTCGACTGAATGGGGGCGCGGTGTGCATGTCGCCGCGAAGATTGTTTGCGACACCTTCGACGATGTCGAGCCTGCGGCCGTTGCTGCAGGAGGCGTTGGCGAAGGTGCCGGGCGTTGCGCTGGATGCGGGTACTGCGTCGCGATTGCGAACGATGTTGGATGAGGCGGTCGAGGGCGGGGCGGAAGTGCAGGGCGCGTTCGCTCCGGAAGCGCAGAGGCCGCTGCTGATTGACGGTGCGACCGCGGGTATGAAGATTGCGAGCAGCGATGTGTTTGCTCCGGTGCTGTCGCTGATCGAGGCGGAGTCGATGATGCATGTGCCGGAGCTGTATGCGCAGTGCGCGTATGGGCTGACGGTGTCGATTTTCTGTGAGCGCGGCCAAGAGAAGAAAGCGCGGATGCTGGGCGCACTGTTGAATGCCGGGACGCTGTTGATTAACGACATCATCGCGCCGACGGCTGATCCTCGGGTGCCGTTTGGCGGACGCGGGGCTAGCGGGTATGGCGTGACGCGCGGCGCGGAAGGCCTGCTTGAAATGACAGCGGTGAAGACCGTGCTGACGAGGTGCGGCGGCGTGATGCTGCATTTGGATCCGACGAGCGATGCGGATGTGCCCATGTTTGCCGGAATGATTCGAGCGATACACGGTAAGGGTTTTGCGATGCGCTGGGCGGCGCTCAAGCAATTAGTTAAAACAACGCGGCGTTGACGTCGCATCAAGAATAAATGAACGACAAAAGGCAGGAGTGCAAATGCGCGTCGGTGTGATTGGATCGGGTTTGGCAGGGTTGGCGGCGGCTTGTACGCTGGCTGCGCGCGGACATGCGGTTGAGGTTTTCGAGAAGAACGAATGGCTTGGCGGGAAGGCCGCACAGCTTTGTGGAGACGGGTTTCGCTTCGACATGGGGCCGACAATCTTGATCCAGCCATCGGTGCTGCGGAAGATTTTCGCAGAGGCGGGGAAGAGGCTTGGGGATTATGTCGACATGGTGCGGCTTGATCCGCAGTGGCGCTGCTTCTTTGATGATGGCGCGACGATCGATCTGCTGGACGATCCGGCAAAGATGTCGGCCGAGCTGGAGGGACGCTTCCCGGGGATGGGCGTGAAGTATACGCAGCTGATGGATTTGTCGAAAGAACTGCACACGATCAGCGATAAGTTTTTCTTCTGGAAGTCAGTGGGTTCAATCCGGGACACGCTGGATGTGGGTGGGGCGTTCGACATCAAGGTGCTGCGCGATGTGCTGAAGATGCGCATGGGTAAGACGGTCGCGGGAACGATTCGCGAGTTTATTCCTGAGCCAAATACGGCGCAGATGCTGGACCACATGGTGCAGTATGTGGGGTCGTCTCCGGACGCATCGCCGGCGATTCTTACCGCGATTGGAAGCATGCAGGCGCAGGAGGGAATCTGGTATCCGATGGGCGGAACGCGCGCCGTGCCCGAGGCGATGGTGACGCTGGCGAAAGAGTTGGGTGTGATCTTTCATACCAACGCGGACGTGGTGAAGATTCTTACGAGCGACGCGAAGCACGCTGCGGTGACGGGGCTGGTTACGGCAGATGGAAAGACGCATCGGTTCGATGCGATTGTGAGTAATGAGGACGCGGTGCGGACGCATCGCGAGCTGCTGGCGCAGACCGCTGCGGCACGGGAGTTTGAGCACAAGCGCAAGTATGAGCCTGCTTGTTCTGGCGTGGTGCTGTACCTGGGATTGAAGAAACGGTACGAACATCTGGCGCATCATGACTTTGTGTTTTCGCGCGATCCGGAAGAAGAGTTTCATGCGATCTACGATTTGGGCGAGCCGGCGCCAGACCCTACTTGTTATCTTGCGTGCACGGCGACTAGCGACCCGAGCAGCGCGCCTGCGGGTGGTGAGGCGATGTATGTGTTGGTGCATACGCCTTATTTGCGACCGCATCATGACTGGTCGAAGATGCTGCCGGAGTATCGGCAGGTGATTCTGGACAAATTGAAGCGGACGGCGGGTTGCGAAGATATTGAAGAGCGCATTGTGTTTGAGCGAGCGCTGACGCCACAGGATATTCACGATCGCTATCGCGTGCTGAATGGCGCGATCTATGGGCTGTCGTCTCACGGACGATTCATGGGAGCGTTCAAGCCGGCGAATCGTAGCCGCGAAGTAGATGGACTTTATCTTGCGGGCGGAGCAGCGCATCCAGGGCCGGGCATGCCGATGGTGATGATGTCGGGATGGATTGCGGCGGATTCGCTGGACGCGGATGCGAAGGGTAAATCTTCGGGCCGTGCGGCGTAGGGATGGATGAAGTGGAAGAATGAGCTATGCCTGCAGCGCCGAACGTGCGTGAGATTCCTGTCGTGTCGCAGATGACGCTGAAGTTTTTTCGGCGCATTGTGCGGATCTATTTTCGAAGGCATTTTCGATCGGTCATGGTGCAGCAGGCAGAGGTATTGGCGGGGGTTTCTGGGCCGCTGATCCTTTATGCGAACCACTCGTCGTGGTGGGATCCGATGGTGTCGGTGCTGGTCGCGGAGACGTTGCTGCCGGGACGCAAACACTATGCGCCGATGGATGCGGCTGCGCTGAAACGTTATCCGATTCTGGCGAAGATTGGGATCTTTCCGGTCGAAATGGCGACTGCGCGCGGGGCGGCACAGTTTCTTCGGACGTCGCAGGCGATTCTTGCGAGCGGGGGCGTGGTGTGGATCACGCCGCAGGGTCGGTTCGTTGATTCGCGCGCGCGGCCGCTTAGTTTCAAACCGGGTTTGGCGGCGCTGGCGGTTCGGTTTCCGGAGGCGATGGTGATCCCGATGGCGATTGAATATACGTTCTGGGATGAGCGACTGCCGGAGACGCTGCTGCGGTTTGGTGAGCCGGTGCGGCTTGCGGTGGGTGTGCGTTCGGAGGCTGCGGGTGAGGAGTTGGAGAGAGCGCTCACGGCGACGATGGACGATCTGAAGAGCGCGGCGATGGCGCGAGATGCTGGCGCGTTTCGCGTGTTGTTGCAGGGTGGTCGCGGGACGGGTGGGATGTATGGAATCGGTCGGCGGCTGCGGGGGTTGTTCACGAGGCGGCCGGTGCAGGTGGATCATACGGAGCGGCGCGAATCGAGCGACGCATCATGATCGAGGCTGCGGTGGTGCTGGTGGAGATTGCGGGGGTGATTTGTTTCTTCGCGATGATACCGGCGGTGATGTTTCTTAATAATTTGAGATGGTATCGAGCGCCGCGCGTGGGTGGTGCGCTGGATGCTCGGGTGGCGGTGCTGATTCCGGCGAGGAATGAAGAGCGGAATATTGGCGCGTGCGTTGAGAGCGTGCTGGCTGGTCGCGGGGTTGGGCTTGAGGTGTTGGTGCTGGATGACGCGTCGAAGGATCGGACCGCAGAGATCGTGCGAGAAATTGCGTTGCGCGATGCGCGGGTAAGGCTTGTTGAGGCGTGCGCGTTGCCGAGTGGATGGAATGGAAAACAGCATGCTTGCTGGGTGTTGGCCCAGGAGACGGACGCGGCGCTGCTGCTGTTTCTGGACGCCGACGTGAGGATCAAGCCGGAGGCTTTGGTGCGCTGTGTGGGGGAGATGCAGGCGCGTGGCGTTGCGCTGCTGTCGGGGTTTCCGCGACAGATATTGGGGGGATGGCTGGAGCGGATGCTGCTGCCGCTGATCCATTTTGTACTGCTGGGATTGCTGCCGATGGGGCGGATGCACAAAACCACGAAGGTGGCGTATGCGGCGGGGTGCGGGCAGTTTTTTCTGGCGGAGCGCGAGGCTTATTTCGCTTGCGGCGGACATGCGGCTATTCGCGATACCCGGCATGATGGGCTTCGGTTGCCGGAGGAGTTTCGGAGGCGTGGGCTGCGGACGGATCTTGTCGATCTGACCGAGCTTGCCGAGGTGCGGATGTATGAGTCGGCTGGCGCGGTGTGGATGGGGTTGGCGAAGAATGCTACGGAGGGGTTGGGGTCGCCGAGGCGGATTGTGCCGGTGACGTTCTTGTTGCTGGTGGGGCAGGTGCTGCCGGTTGTTGCGGCGGGATTTTGGATTGCGTTCTTGGTGAGTAGCGTTGTGGTCGGGGCTACGTTTGACGATGCTCGCGCGGCGTTGATCGTTAGCCTACTGCTGGGGGTTGCGGTGGTTGCTAGCTATCTGCCGCGGGTAATTGCGGTGCGAAGGTTTCGGCAGCCGGTGGGGTCGGCGGTGCTGCATCCGGTGGGGATTTTGATGTTGCTGGGAGTGCAGTGGTATGCGCTGGTGCGGCAGGTCTTTGGTCGGCCGGTGGAGTGGCGGGCTCGGAGTTATGCGAGTGCGACTGGAGAAGAAGTTGTAGCCGGACGGAAGGTCTAGACACCCTTTTTGCGGGGTTCCCAGATGTATTTGTGGATTTGGAGGCTGAGGCGTGCGGGGAGGCCGTCGGCTAACATCCACTCGACAACGAGTCGGGGATCTAGGGCGGCGTTGTCCGTGGAGCGCTGGTCGCTGGGGGCCTTGAGGAAGGCGGGGGAGAGGAGGATTCCGCCGCAACGATCCACGAGATCGTGGGTGTGGATGAAGTCGCGGGCGAAGTCGTAGTCGGCGCGGTCGGTGAGGACGAATTTGACTTCGTCGTTCTGGGTGAGGGCTTCGAGGTTTTCGATGCGGAAGCTGTTGGCCGCGGAGCCTGCGCCGGGGCACTTTACGTCGACGATTTTGTGGACGGGCTTGGGTACGGCTTCGAGAGGTTGCTGGCCGCTGGTTT
>Ga0302319_10019966_pt1 | contig 12145 bp, 8 predicted proteins | sample Bog_T0_2_FD_203319 | JGI IMG/M metagenome (GOLD analysis project Ga0302319, IMG submission 203319) | Peat permafrost microbial communities from Stordalen Mire near Abisko, Sweden - Bog_T0_2 | ecosystem: Environmental > Terrestrial > Soil > Wetlands > Peat | place: Sweden: Abisko, Stordalen Mire... | reverse complement strand
TTTTATTTCATCAATATCATGTAGTAAGCCAATTCCCCTTACCACGTAGGCCTGGCCAGCCTGGTCAATTACATCCCCTCCTACATTTACGTTGCTTTTTGATACGGCATCATATAACTGTAATGGCGTTACGTTATATTGCACTGCTTTTTTGGGATCGACAGTAATTTGGTATGTTTTTACTTCCCCCCCAAAACTGTTAATATCCGCAATACCTGGAACGGCACGTATTTCGCGTTCAACTACCCAGTCTTCAATTGTTTTTAACTCCCTGGGCGACCTGCGGTTACTGGTTAGCGTAAAGCGGTATATTTCGCCGGTAGGGCCATACGGCGGCTCCACAGAAGGGCTTACCCCATCGGGCAAATCCGCATCGGCAAGGTGATTGTTTATTTGTAAACGCGCGAACGCGTAATCAACATCATCTTCAAAGGTAATTTTCACCACAGACAGCCCGAACAGTGAGGATGACCTTATGCTGGTTTTTTTCTCGGCGGGGTTCATTGCTATTTCGAGTGGCCTCGTAACAAATTTTTCCACCTCTTCGGCGCTCCTTCCCGGCCATTGTGAAATTATGGTTACCGATGTATTGGTAACATCAGGAAAAGCGTCAATGGCGATAGTTTTAAAACTAATATACCCGGCTACGGCAAGCAGGGCAGTCACAAAAAATACGAAAAACCTGTTTCTAAGGGCAAATGATAGAATATTTTTTATAAATCGGTTCATTTTGGAATTTCGGATTTCGTCCGCCAACTGGCGGATCGGATTTATTTTTCTTATGGTTATTAAATATTACGAATATATTCTCGAAATCCGATCCGCCAGTTGGCGGACGAAATCCGAAATAATAGTCAATCTTTTAATGATTCGTACAGATATACTTGTCTGGAAGCTATGACCCGGTCGCCGGGGTTTAAACCTTTACGGATATAAGCCCTGTCTTCAACAGTTTTCGCAATTTCAACAGGCTGAATATGCACTTTAGCTTTACTGCCATCCGCAACTATCACATAATTTTTATCGTTATCAAAAACAAGCACGTTTGAATTGACAAAGGGAAGTTCCTCCCCCGATCTGGCATTTATCAAAATATTTGCAAACATCTCTGGCTTAAGCAGGTTGCCGGGGTTACTGATTTTTATCCTCGCATGCATAACTTTATTATCCGGGTCGAGCATATTATCAATTTTGTCAATTTTCCCACTAAACACTTTATCAGGGTAGGATAGCGTCACGACTTTTACCGGATCGCCGGTTTGAATTTTCGATATATCCGATTCGTAAACATTTACCAGTACATATACGGTTGATAAGTCGGCGATGGTAAACAGATTTTGGCCGTTGTCGGCTCTAACCTGGGTGTTATTGGTTAAGTTTCTCTCCACCACAAAGCCCGAAATAGGCGCTTTAACCTCATACCCGTTTTCATTACTTTTATTTATCTGGATTACTGCCGTAGCACGCTTTCCTTCAGCAACTGCTTTTGAATAATCAGATTGTGCCTGCTCAAGGTCTTTTTGCGAGGCCAGGCCGCTTTTGTACATATCCTGTGTTGACTCAAGAATACGGTGGGTATTCCTTATGTCAGCCTCAGATGCAACATAATCTTTGGTGAAACCAGCCATTTCGGGACTTTTTAAAATGGCGAGTGTTTGCCCCCGGTGCACCACATCACCCAACTGAACTCTTATATCCTGCGCAACTCCGCTGACCATCGGATAAATTTTTACCATTTTATTTTCATCCGGCGCGATGCTGCCGGTTAGTGTAAACTGTGAAAGCGCGCTCGCTTCCTTAACCGTATCAATTAACACGCTGTTTAACAAGCTATCAGTAACCTGGAATTTGGTATCTTTTTCCTGGGATTCGTTTGAACGATGGCAGCTTTGCAATGTTAAACCAATAATGCAAAAAGCATACGGGATAGTTAGTATTTTATATTTATTGTACATGGTAATACATAAAGTTATTGATTAAAAAAGGATGTCCCGGTCACATAATTAAGTTGCTCAAGGGAGGTAACCCGGTTTAGCAAAAGGGTGTTAAGCTGCAGGGTGTTGGTTTTATAAGAATCATAAAAATCAAGAAACTCCAGCATACTGATATTCCGTTTTTCATAATTCCTGAAAACTTCCCCAATAAGATGCGTAAAATCCTGTTTAAACTTAGGGTCAAAACTATTGTACAGGTTTTCGAGCCTCAGGGCTATTTTATAATTTACGGCCACATCGCTCTCAACTGCGTTCTGCTGGCTTTGCAACTGTACGTTGCTTTGGTCAATTGTAAGTTTTGCCTGTTTAATAGCTCCCTGGTTCCGGTTAAAAAAAGGCAGGTTAAATTCAATTCCAGCGCCTAAAAAATTAGTGCCATAGGCCCCCAGTTTATCAAAATTTAATGAGAGGTTAACATCGGGTACCGCATTGGCTTTTTGCAGTTCCAGGTTCATGTTGTTATAGTCCACCGTAACCTTACTGTTCCGGAGGTCATACCGGTTAACATTTGCCGAATCAATCAACTGCTGATACGGAACGCTTGTCAGGTTGTCTTTTCCTGCAAGGTCTTCCGGCACTATGGGGGCCAGAGATGCTCGCGGCGATACCCTAAGTAAGAGCTTCAATTGGCTTTCTACCGTATCTATGCCTGTAACCAGGTTGCTGTATTCCACCTGGAGCGAGTACAATTGGGCTTGGATACGCAAGAGCTCTTTTTCTGCGATGTTGCCTTTTGCATATTGTTCCTTATAAGCAGTCAATGTTTGGCTTAGGGAACTAATCTCTACGTCATAAACCTTTGCCGACTCCCGTTGATAGTACACGGTATAGAAATCGTTCCTAAGCTGATATTTCAATGTTCTCAGCAAATCAAAGAATTGAAACTTCGACTGATCGACGCCAATTTTTGCGAGGCGGATGCTTTTATTGCGTTTGCCGGCAGTAGTAAAAAGTTGGGAAAGGCTTGCAGACTGCTCATTAATGGCCGGTCCACTTGTCGCACTCTGTGCATATAAACCGTTTGCAAAACTAAAATCAGGATTGGGGAATAATTTAGCGGTCAATACACCAGCCTCTGCAATGCCGATATTATAATGTTGGGCTATAAGCGTCAGGTTGTTTTTTAAAAACATATCTTCGGCTTGTTTTACGGTTAACTTAAGGGTGTCTTTATCTTGTCTGTTATGACCATAAACAGATAAACCAACAGTCGCAAAAAGTAATTGAAAAAATAAAACAAGCGTAATAAATTTTTGGCACATGCTGTATATGTTTAACTGTCAGCAGGAAGTTTTATTATCAGCAGGACATTTTATAAAGAAAACAAAGTCCCGAAGATAGTGTCAAAAGTACATGTTTGTGGCTCAATTTTGACATTAGAAAGGGATTAGAATTTTGATAAAATTTTTCTAATTTGAACATATTTAAAGTAGTGGTTTTTATGGCCGGGCACATGATCAAGCCAATCCGGTACTTCCCGGACCGCATATTAAAGATTAACTTAGTACGGGGTTTATAAATTACCAGAGGGCCATTTTCTCCAAGTGACGCAAGACCAGAAAAGGCCTTAGATATTTATTAAGGATTTATAATATAAATTAAGATAAGAAAAAAGCCGATTTCGGAGAACCGGAACAAAGTAAAAAAGCCCTTGTCAATAGTAAGCAGGAAGGACTATATGAAACTGGGTTCCTTCATTAATCCGGGATTTAACTTCTATTGCCCCATTATGGAGGCGGATTATATTATGAGTAAGTGATAATCCTATACCGTAGCCAGAATAATTTAAGGCATTGGGCGCCCTGAAAAATGGCTGAAATATATTATTGATATCTTTTTGTGCTATTCCGATCCCAAAATCCCTTATTATTATATTAATTCCGCTTATATCGCAAAATATTTCACATTCTACTTCCTTATTGTCAGAAAATTTTATTGCATTTTTTAAAATATTGCTAATTCCGATAAAAAGCAAAGCCCTGTTAGCCATCAGGCTATATTTTGAAGGATCGAACGGAAGGTTATAAATTAAATTGATAAGATTTCCGTTAGCTTTTCCCGACAACTCATTCTTAATTTCCCAAAGCAGTTCGTCCATTCTCACATTTTGAAAATCCACATTTTCGGCATTGGTCTGTATTAACTCCATGAGGCTGTTAATTATATGATCGAGCCTTTCAGCTTCCTTTATAATATTCGTCAAAACTGATTTGTATTCATCACTTTCACGGTCCTTCATTAATGTAATTTCTGCTTCGCCAAGGATGGTCGTAATTGGGGTGCGCAACTCATGTGACGCGTGGGAGATAAAAGACCGCTGACTTTCAAACGATTGTTCCAAATGCTCTAACAGTTGATTAATAGTTAAGCATAGATTATCAATTTCATCTGTCTTTTTTTGATTAACCGGCAATCGGAGGTCAAGGCTGGTTGACCTGATCCTCTTTAAATTATTGGTAATTTTAACAATCGGGACTAAGGCGATCCTGGAGAAAACGCTGCCCATGAGGAAAGTGATAATCAACGAGGCCAGAAAAAAGAACAGCATGATTAAACCTAAATCATGCATATCATGGTACCCATTAATATCAATTGCAGAAACAACGATAATAAAATTGCCAGAATTATCCACATAATAAATCCCGGTCACCTGCCGGTTTCCTTGTATTAAATGAACTTCTTTTTGTGAGACAATTTCTTTAAGAATATTTACATCCCAGCGGATCGTGCCTTCCTGGATGAATTGCGGTTTGAAGCGGTCATTATAGATTCTTATGTTCTCATTGGATAAGGATTGCGGGAACTTCTTGCGTACGGACGTAAAACTTTCTTTTGACAAGTTGTCTTCTGCCAGGTAAAATTGGGCCACTGTTAATGCCCGGTCATCCAGTTTATTAAAAAACGTTTTAACCCGGTTATGTTCAACAAACAAATAGATGCCCGTTAAAACCATCAGGAGTAAGACGGCAAACATAAAAGTAAATTGAAGCGCTAACTTATCTTTAACTTTCAATGAAGCCTCCTCGTTTAACCAGTTCTTATAATTTATTCCCTCTCAAAAACTCCCCAACCCCCATGCTCTTTTTACCCTCCAGCTGAACTTCTTTTAGTGATATAAAACCATCCTTTGCTGCAAATTTTAAATAGGTTTTATTGTCGGTCAAAAAAGTGCCCGGTTGAATAGCCGGCTGGGTTAAGTCATATTCGGCCCTGAATATTTTCAGGATTTTTTCATTTAATAGCGTATAGGCGGTGGGCAGGGGGCTCAGGCCGCGTATTTTGTTGTATATATTTTCAGCTGGTAAATTCCAATCTATAAGGCAATCTTCTTTAAAAATTTTAGGCGCCTGCTTTAGTTCAACTCCATCCATCAACTGCGATTGCGGGTGTTCATTATATCTTCCGCTTTGAACGCCTTTAACTGTTTTTACCAGCAATCCGGCGCCTTTGTGCATTAGGCGGTCATGGAGTTCACCTGCGGTTTCGTGGCCGGTGAGGGTTACTTTTTCGGTAAACAAAATATCGCCGGTATCAATTTCCTGTTTAAGGAAAAATGTGGTAACGCCGCTTTCGAGTTCACCATTTATAATTACCCAGTTAATGGGTGCAGCCCCCCTGTATTGCGGTAATAAAGAGGCATGCAGGTTAATAGTGCCTTTAGGCGGCATAGCCCAAACTACTTCGGGCAGCATACGGAACGCTACTACTACCTGTAAATCAGCATGCAAAATGCTTAACTCTTCTAAAAACTCAGGATTTTTCAATTTTTCAGGCTGCAGTACTTTAATGCCGTTGGCTATCGCATACTGCTTTACAGCTGAAATACTTAACTTTTGCCCCCGTCCGGCCGGTTTATCCGGCGCGGTTACAACGGCAACAACATCGCAACCTGCCGTTATTAAAGCATCAAGGGAAGTTACCGCAAATTGGGGCGTGCCCATAAATACAATTCTCATAATTCACCGCTGATTGTACTGATTAAATGATTTCGCTGATTGTTTTCTTTAATCTAAAAACAAATATTCCGCATTTGGCATTCCGAATTTCGCAATTACTTTACGGGTACAGCAAATATTTTTTACGTATAATTTTATAATTAGTTAAAGCTGGTTCCCAGCTGGCACGTATTTCTGCTTCGCTTTTGCCGGCTTCAATTTGTTTTTGCAGTTCAGCGGTCCCTGCAAGCTTCGTAAAATACGCGTTAAAATAATGTGCCTTATCAGGGAAATTCTTGTATAGTTCAATTAGCCAGGAAAAATTTAACTGCCCGGTTTCCCTGATTATATTCGTATTATAATCTTTCAAATCTATACCAAAACAAATTTTATCCTTTTGAGGCGGATTTTCGCTCATGCCGGGAATGCTTACCGGTTTAAATGAAAACGTGTATTTGCCCTCCAAAGTTGGGTGCCCGATTTGCAAAAACGGGAATTGTGTGCCGCGCCCCAGGCTAAGGCTTGTACCTTCAAACAAACATACAGAAGGATAAAGCAGAATCGATTTATCCGTATTTAAATTTGGTGAAGGGTATACCAGCAATTTATACGGCAGGTTATGCGAATAATTCGCGACTTTTATAATCCTTAATTTGCATTGAACGTGGTTTTTAAGCCACCCTTCACCATTTACCATTTGTGCATATTCGCCTATGGTTAAACCGTGTACAACGGGTATGGGGTTTAAGCCAACAAAAGAACGGAAGGCAGTATCGAGCACCGGTCCGTCGACATAATAACCATTAGGATTTGGCCGGTCAAATATCATCAGTTCTATATTGTTTTCGGCGCAGGCTTCCATTACATATTGTAAAGTGGAAAGGTAAGTATAAAAACGCGCGCCAACATCCTGTATATCAAATACCATCAAATCGAGGCCGCTTAAATCTCCTGGCGTTGGTTTGTAATGTTTGTTGCCGTAAAGTGAAATAACAGCCAGGCCGGTTTTGGCATCGGTGCTGTTATTTACATCCGCGCCATTACTTGCATCTCCCCTGAAACCATGTTCAGGCCCGAATATTTTTTTTACAGTTATGCCAAGCTTAAGCAGGCTGTCGACACTAAGGGTTAAGTTTTCGCCAATTACCGAAGTCTGGTTAATCACCATCCCGATTTTTTTCCCTTTTAGGTAATCAATATAAAGACCGGTCTGGTCGGCTCCGCTAATAATCTTACCCTTGTTTTCAAACTGCGCTTGTTTAGGAGGCGTATAAGAGTTTGCCTGGGCCGTTAATTTTGCGAATAAAAGGCAGCCTATTATAAAAAGTTGAAGCAATACTTTCAGTCTGATCATAAATATCTTTTACAGATAATTTAAAAACGCCAGTTTTAACGGCAAAAGCGCATATTTGCGAAGATACAAAAAAATAACGCAGCTTTGAATTTCCCCTATTTTGTTGCCGGTCGCATAACATTTAAATCCAAGCGCACATTTTCGAAATTAATTGTGCGCATTGCTATTATTGGCATTGTGCTTGGCCTTGGGGTTATGATTTTATCCCTCGCCATAGTAAGGGGGTTTAAGGACGAAATACGGGAAAAAGTACGCGGGTTTTCCGGTGATATGCAGGTTATTAAATATGATCTGAATAACTCTAATGAAAACTCCCCATTCTTAGCAGACAGAAGCTTCGTAAAAAATGCAACCGCTAATCCGCTTATAACCAAAGTAATGCCATTTGCGACAAAACCGGGCATTATTAAAGCAAAAGGCGAGATTGAGGGGATGGTGCTTAAAGGGGTAGATAAAACCTATGATTGGTCGTTTATAAAAAAAAACCTCGTAAATGGAAGTGTTATCGACTTCACAGATTCTGCAGAAGCCCAAAAACAATTAATGATTTCCCAAACTACTGCCAACCGACTGAAATTGAAAGTCGGCGACAAAATCATCATGTATTTTATACAGGAGTCAATGAGGCGCAGGCCCTTTATTATAAAAGGTATTTTTAGTTTGGGGATTGATGAAGTTGACAAAACTTATGTAATTGGAGATATATCGCTCATCAAACGGCTTAACGATTGGAACCCCGATCAAATAGGAGGGTATGAAATAAGAGTAAACGACTTTGATAAGTTAAAGCAGGCAAACGACGCTGTTGACAGTTTACTGCCCACCACGCTTAAAGTATATACCGTGCAGGACTATTACCCGGAAATATTCTCCTGGCTTGGTTTGCTCGATGGCAATACCCAGGCCGTATTGGTTTTGATGATTATAGTGGCTGTAATAAATATGATATCGGCGCTGTTAATCATGATCCTCGAGCGTACCGAAATGATCGGCATACTAAAAGCCATGGGCGCCGCTAACTGGACTATACAGAAAATATTTTTATACAACGCCTTTTACCTCATTGGTTTTGGCATGCTTATCGGAAATATTTTTGGTATCGGTTTAGGATTGCTCCAGTACGAAACCCATTTTTTTACGCTCGATGAGGCCTCGTACTATATGAATTTTATCCCCATACAGTTTAACCTTAGCGATATCCTGTTATTAAACTTAGGCACGCTATTTATATGCCTGCTGGTGATGCTGGGGCCATCAATGCTGGTTACAAAAATAACGCCGGTGAAGGCGATCAGGTTTAAGTGAGGGGGTGAGTGGTGAAAGGTGAAAATGTATTCGTTTTGTTGTAGTCAAAGACAAGTATAGTGTATCCGAAGTCGGAGACTTCGTACAGCGGCTAAAGAAAAAAAATAAAATGCATTGGAAATACTTATTTACAGGTATTGGCTTTTTATTAGCAGCATATCTCATTTACAGATGGATTAAAGGAGGCCCTTCTTCTGAAAAAAACAATTGGGTGGGCCCTACACTTTCACTCTATATACAATGTTGGGGTACCATCATTGTGTGCGTTATGGTTGGGATAGTGTTTATTCTTAAATCACTTCCGGCTTAAATTTAATTATAGACTATATGGATTTTGAAATTTTGATCAAATATATTCCCCGCCCGGCTAAGCGTTGAGCTTGCCGAGATGACGAAATGTAAGTTTGAAAGACGAAGCCCGACGGCAAAAACAAGTTAACAGACAAACAGGGTTTACACAGGGTTTACACTTTTTCAGATTATTATAGGTTAAACAATTGATAATAAAATACTTAATAAAATGGTGGGTTTACACAAAAAGCAGTAAAATTTCCGCTCCCTCTCGCGTGAATATCCGCGCCAGGGGGTGAGTGGTTTTTGTTATGCCGTAGTCAGGAGACTGCATGCATAGTCTATCCGTAGTTATAATCTAGGGACAGCAGGGTAAATAAAGTGTTTTAAATACTTTATTAATATTTATTTTATTATAGCTTTACTAATAATCTCCTTTTGCCAAATAACTGCTTTAAAAGCGTTTAACAATGGGATATTGAATAACTCCTGCGTTACTCGCACAAAAGTATTAAATAACCGCCTTTAAACTAAAATCATGAGAACCCGTATTTTAAAAATGGCTTTGATACTAATAGCCATCGGTTTCCCGCTGTTGGTAAACGCCCAAACCTCAAGCCTGAAAGCCAACTGGCAAAACCTTGACCTTAAAACCGACAGCGCTTTTGGCATCAGTACGGAAAAGGCTTATAACGAACTATTAAAAGGCAAAAAACATGTTCCCGTATTAGTTGCAGTTATTGACGAAGGGGTTGATATTAACCACGAGGACTTGAAAAGTGTGATATGGACTAACCCTAAAGAAATAGCCGGTAATAATATTGACGATGATAAAAACGGTTATGTTGATGACCTGCATGGATGGAATTTTGAGGGTGGGCCAAAAGGGAATGTTTCATATGAAACTTATGAATATGTTCGCCTTATCCGCTTTGAAAAACCAAAATATGAAAATGCAGACAGCACAAAACTAAGCGCCGCTGAACTGATAAAATACCATGAGTACCTGAAAATGAAAGCGGAATTGAATGAAGGATTAAAAGATGCAGAAGCAAATAGTGCGCGATGCATTTTAGTGGGCTTGCAGTTAGATACCTTACTGATTGATATAAAAAATAAGAACCCGAAGGTTGCCGATTTTAAAAATTTTAAACCAAAAAACGACTTTCAAAAAAACGAGGTCAATTACGCATTAAATATTTACAAAGGCAATGATTATGCTTCGGATTATCGAAAGGAACTTGATGAATGGCAAAAAAACATTCAAAGTGAACGGGATTACTTGCTAAACATAAACTATGACCCGCGCAGTATAGTTGGCGATAATCCCAATGATGATAACGAACATTACTATGGCAATAACGATGTCATGGGCCCGGATCCGCTTCACGGAACGCACGTGGCGGGAATTATCGGCGCCGTCAGGAATAATAATATTGGCATAAATGGGGTAGCCAATGATGTAATCATCATGGCCGTACGCGCATCATTAACGAATGGTGACGAACGTGATAAAGACGTCGCAAACGCAATAAGGTATGCTGCTGATAACGGCGCTAAAGTAATTAACATGAGTTTTGGTAAAGATTATTCGTGGGATAAAAAAGTAGTTGACGTTGCAGTAAAATACGCGGTAAGTAAGGATGTTTTAATAATACATGCTGCCGGCAATGAAAATGCCGACAGAGATAAATCTGAATTTTATCCCAACAAAATTTATGAGGATGGCAGTGGCGCAGCGTCCTCGTGGATAGAAGTAGGGGCCTCCCACGCAGCAGACGATGAAAATTTAAAAGCTTATTTTTCCTCCTACGGAAAGGAAAATGTGGATGTGTTCGCACCGGGAGTGAACATTTATTCAACCACGCCAAATTCAACTTACACTGCTGAAAGCGGTACCAGCATGGCTTCCCCGGTGGTTGCCGGCCTGGCGGCGCTGATCCGTTCCTATTATCCTCAGTTAACTGCTATACAAGTGAAGGAAATTATTTTAAATTCAGTGGAAAAGGTTAATCATGAGGTTTATTTGTCTGGTAAGAAATCTGCAAAGGTGCCGTTTTCAGACTTGTGCAAAACCAGTGGTATTGTAAATGCTTATAATGCTTTAAAATTGGCAGCAACATATTGAGTAACACAGCGCATTGGGCGCGACTTAGCAGGCGAAGGTCTTCTGCCCGGCCCCGGCAAGCCTTCAGGCTTCCCGAATAAACGAAAAGCAAGAGGAAGGAACTTATCTGCCAAACTATGGGTTCAAAGCCATCAAAGCTGTAAAGTACAGCGCGATTGAACCGGAAACCCTGATTTTTTGCGCTTTTATCAATGCCGGAATTTCATCGGTTGAAACTTCAATGGTCTCAATATCTTCGGTTAAATCAAATTCGGTACCGTGTGTTTTTTCCACGTTATGCGCCAGAAAGAAAAACATTTTATTGGTGTCTTTTGTAGGGTTATCATAAACCATGCTCAACTCTTCTATGTTAGCGGAGGTATAACCGGTTTCTTCTCTAAGTTCCCGTAAGGCAGCGACAGAAGGTAATTCTTCAGCCGGATCAAATACACCTCCGGGAAATTCCAGCAGGACTTCCTTTGCGCCATGTTTGTATTGCCGTACCAGGATAACCTTGCCACCAGCCGTTACAGGGAATACCAGCACCACGTCAGGCCGGATGTTAACGTAATAGTCGTCTATAATTTTACCTGACGGAAGTTCAACTACATCCTTTTGAATTTTGCACCATTCATTATCAAAAGCAATGTCCGAACTTACTATTTTCCATTTTTCCATGTCGTTCATCTGCAGGATAGCCTGTTTTTATCTATTACATTATATATAACAGATCAGGTTTTAAAGATATGAATGTTTTGTATTTCGATGACGGCTTTATTCATAATTAAATCTCCCAGGTTAGTGCCTGAGTACGTAAGAAGATTGAGAAAAGATGGTGATATGAAGGCGCCTTCCGATCTTTTATAGTACTTCGGGACTCACCATTCACCATTCACCTCTCACCATTCACCATTCACCATTCACCTCTCACCATTCACCATTCACCATATCCGGTAAGTTATCCCAAAGCGGAGCAATTCGCTGTATGCGTTATAAATAACGGGGGAATCGTCCAGAAGGTCCGAATCATGATTGATGATACCGTGGGCGTAACTTGCTGTTAAGCCAAAGCGTTTATAGGATACAGCGATCCCATACCTGTAACGCGGATCAAATCCGGCTTTTCCGTAATTAACATTTGTTTCATATAGGGTGCCGT
>Ga0302319_10019963_pt1 | contig 12146 bp, 4 predicted proteins | sample Bog_T0_2_FD_203319 | JGI IMG/M metagenome (GOLD analysis project Ga0302319, IMG submission 203319) | Peat permafrost microbial communities from Stordalen Mire near Abisko, Sweden - Bog_T0_2 | ecosystem: Environmental > Terrestrial > Soil > Wetlands > Peat | place: Sweden: Abisko, Stordalen Mire... | reverse complement strand
AAGAGGCAGGATGGCCCGTTTATCGCATCGATCGATCACTCAGCGGAGAGTTACGGAGAGCGACTGATTGCTCTCGGGCTGAATATTCTGCGCGGACAGGTTGTGCCGCCTTACAACTTTACTGAGCATAAAGTCGTGACGCGGGCGTCCCTGACACAAAGTGAACCGCAAGTGGATACGCTCGTGCAGAAGAGCGGAAGGAAGCAGAAGGTCTAACCTCTTCCGAAACGGGCGGTGGCCGTGGCATTGCGCGGGTTCAGGATGGGATGAAGCGTATGAAGCGCAGAGAGCTCATGCAAGGCATGGTAGCCGCAGCAGCTTCTGGAGTGCTGACGTCCACTGCCGCGATAGCCAGAGACTTACAACATCCTTTGCCGCCATCGGTCTCTGGTGTTCCGCATGTGCTTGCGGACTTTTCTCGAGGCGATCTTCACGTCAAGATGTTTTCCGACGCCACGGCGACGGTTGTTGACCTCAGGAACGGTGTGGAATGGAAGCACGGCCCAGTTGCTTTCCAGGAGCAAGGCTCCGTAGACGAAGGCGCCGTCTGGCTGCGCACTGAACGCTCGATGTGTGAACAATACCCCGGCAGATTCTCAGGCATTCCAGAAGGGGATGGATACCGATTCTGGGTGCTGGATGGCGAAGGACAGAGCCGCGGATCCTTTCATGTCGCATTGGCGATCGAAGGAAATGCTCTCGAATGGCAGATTATGCAGATCGACGCTTCTCTGCCAAGCCTCTCGTTCCCAACGCCGCTTGAATGCGAAAGCCTGGTGCTGCCACAGCGCGTTGGGCGCTGGGTGCGCGCGCCATTGCAGGGGCGTAACTGCTGGCCATTCTTTTCCGCCATGAACATGCGCTGGTTCGGTGGGCTTCGCGGGCTTGCTGGCTATCTTGCAATCTTTCCCGAAGAACAATGCGCAGATGCGCTGGTATCTGCGACCGGCATGGCCGCCGCGCCGATGTGGTTACTGAGGCTGGGGAATTGGAAGGGAAGTCGAACGATCCGGTACGAGTTTCTTCGCGGCAATTACGTTGCCCTTGCCAAAGCATATCGAGCATGGGCACAGACTCATGGACTGCATCGCAGCCTGGTTGACAAACTGCACGAAACGCCGGCATTGTCTGCGCTCACCAGCGGTCGGCTTATCTCCTGCATGCAGGCCGAACCGGGCGAGCGCTCGCGATACTATGAAGACCGGTTGGCCATTCCACCATCTTCCGATTCGGCCGGCAAATTCAAGATCCATCTCACACACCGCCAGGCGATGCAGGTTCTGCGTGAATTGCCCGCGGCCGGAATTCCACACGCGCTGGTGGTGGCTCGGGGCTGGATTCGCGGAGGGTATGACTGGTCGCATCCTGACATATGGCCCCCGGATGATCGGCTGGGCAGCGTGGAAGAGCTTCGCGCTCTCTGCGCCGGCAGCGGGTCCTTCACCGTTGCGCTGCACGACAACTACCAGGATAGCTATCAGCACAACCCGAGTTGGCCCCACGGAGTGAACCGGACCGAGCAGCAGCGGCCCATGCGGGGCGGTTACTGGGATGGCGGACAGGCCTATATCCTGAACGCTGCTGCAGGGCTCTCCTATGCGCAGCGCAATTGGAAGATGGAGCAGCAACTTGCGCCACGAGCTATTTTTGTCGACACCACCTCCGCCGTACAAACCTACCAGTCTTACGAGCCGGGCAGGCTGCAACATCGAACGGAGGACCTGGCAAACAAGGCGCGGCTTCTCAGGTTCTTCAAAGAACAAGGCATTGTGCTGGGAAGCGAGGAGGGCGCAGATTTTGCCATCCCTTACATTGACTGGTGCGAGAACCGGCACGTACGTGTCGCGGGCGAGTCGATTCCGCTGTGGCCTTTGGTCTTCCATGATGCCGTTGTAAGTGGGCGCTACACTGGCGATCCGATTGGCGCCGCCTGGGCAGGTGGCATTGCTGCTGGTAAAGAGTACCCCGCATGGCTCCTGGACATGCTGTGGGGCTATGCTGCGCTTACCGAACTGGGACCATTTGAACATCGTACCGAGGCGTACGAACGAATGCGCGCGACGCGCCAGGTGGACGCGTGGTTCGCAGGCGTGAGCACAGACTCAATGGACGACCACGCATTCCTCGCAAGCGATGGAACGCTAGAACGGACGCAGTTTTCTTCGGGCCGTTCGATCATTGTGAATTTTGCACCTGAGCCGCAGAGCTACGATGGCAAAGCAGTGCGTGGGTTTGGCTATTCCGCGTTCGACGAACGCGGTGAAGAATTGGTTCTTTGAATGCTGTTTGGAGAGGTTGTTGAGCAGCCACAAGATGACACAGGCTCAACAGTCATGCAAGCTGAACCTGAAAGGAGTGCACACCGCGCCCAACTAACTCGGCAATCGCATATTCGGTTTCTTCGATGGTTTCGTTGCGAAGATCGACGGGCTCTCCATCGACGAGTGCGTTCGCCGCATGCCTCCCAGTCGGAAGCGGGAGACGGAGAGTTGCTTTGTCGGCACAACTGGTGTAATCCAGAACAAGGGTGTTGCCGTCTTGGCGATAGTGATAGAGAACGTAGCCGTGCGAGGCTGGATAGCGCACGCTGACCTGGGCTTCCTTACATCCGCCAAAGAGCCAACGAGGCGAGACTCGCGCCGCGCGAAAGCCAGCACCGATATCTTCGATGCCGGCAAGCCCTTCGAGCAACGCCGCTGTCACGCATCCTGCTCCCCAGTTATTCGGCATTCCTGTCGATATGTCGGTCCGCGGCGGCAGGAACGGGGGCATGTTAGAAAGAGTTATACCGATCACGAGCCATTTGGAACTGGTTTCCATGCTCTCCAATTCGAGAGATGCAATTGCTGCATCACTCTTGTGAGGCTCAAAGCTGGTGATCCAGACGCCGACGTTATTGATGAGCTTGCTCTTCCCACGCCAGGCGACTTGCATGCGCTCCTGCGCAAGAGCCCCGTAGCGATTATTAAATTCAAGATCCTCCGGGGCCCAGAACGAGCCGACGTTCGTGCCCCGTTCAATGTATTCAATCTGTTTACTGCCGTCCTCGTAATGAATCGTCATTTTACCCAGAGTTGCGCCGGGGCCTGAGCATGCGTGCAGCAGATAGAAGGTCCGGCAGAGCTTGTGCACGGGAATCTGAACCTTTGCCGCGTAATGCGGCGAAGAAGAGACGCCTATGCACACACGATGTCCGTTCTCCTGCGCGGATGGAATCTCAAATGGCACGCCGCGAAAGCTCTGGTCGCCGGTTGGAAAGTCAATGAGATAGTTGTCAGGTTCATTCACCCAGCCCGGGACACCGTCGGCGCCCTTCCCGGTGTCGCAATTAGCCTGTTCATGCAAATCGAGCGGAACGTAATCGGTGGGTGGCCGTTCCGGCTGTTTGCCGCGCAGGATACCTGGCAAAAAGTCGCGGTGTTGCTTCGTGATCTCATGTACGCGCCTGAGAATATCCACGCCATATTGCTCGTATCCATGTTGAAAACAGCCGCGCGCCAACTCCCCCGCCGTGCATGCCAGTACGCCGCCGTTGACGTAGTCCCATATACCCTGTTCCGCGCCAAAGCCCTTTGCAAAAGGCGGGTAGATCGAGTAAAACTCGCCCGGGGAAGTATTGGGCATCTCCCTGCGGATTGCCGCATACGTCTGGATGATGGCGCCCGCCTTTCGCTGTGCAATGCCGCGATTCAGGGTGTAGGCATTGGAAAGCGCAACCTGGGTGCTCATATCGACACCCAGGTCGGGCCTGAAATCTGGATCTTCAGGAACCCAATGTGTATAGAAGCGCCCGTTCCATGAGATTCGATTCAGCCGTTCTTCCAGATCATCGGCAAGCTTGCGCATTTCGCCGGCGTCCTGCACCCGCTTCGCGCGATCGAGCATCTCGGCAAGATAGCGGCAACCGGCAATCAACCCTGTGTTGTCGCCGAAGAATATCCCGAAGTGCGTCTTTTCCAAATCGATGGCCATGATATCGCCGCCGACCAGCGCAGCCTCGCTATCGCAGAGAAAATCCCACGTATCGATCGTCAGCCCTCGCTTGATGAGGCCGAATTTTTTCGACCAACGGTAGGGATCGCTCGTACTGTAGCGCACCGCGTGCAGCGCGCGGTCAAGATGCTGACGCATCCAGGCATCGTCCCCCGTGGTCTTCCAAGCCAGGTAAAGTGCTTCGAGGAAGTACATTTCTACGTGATTCTCAACCGGCGCGCGGCGCAATCCCACGAATCCGTCGTCGACGGAACGCGAAAAATCGCCATATTTGAAACGACGGTCCCAGTCGCTCTCAGGAGGAGTGCGGTCGATGTGATTCTCCCAGATCATTCCGTCTTCGCGTTGCGTCACGGAGAATATTTCAAAGCTCTCGCGAACCTCCGGCCAAAAGTAGCGCATGCCTTTCAACGTGTTTGTATTATCGAGAAGCCAGTCAACCCAGTAGGTATAAACGCGGCCATCGTGGCGGCGAGCACGGACGGGGCCATCCGACGCCATTGTCCAGTACAACGTGTCAAGCAGATGTTGAAACTCGCCGGTCGGTTCCTTGATCGCGGTGCTTGCATCCACGCAAAAGCTGGTGCGGCCCACGAGCTTGTTGTCCGCATCCAGAAGCAGAGCCGTATGCGTGCCCAATGCCCCGCCGAGACGAAACTTCGCCGGCAGCTTTACCTCCCGATCGAAGTAGGTCACACCTTCCCCATCCAGAAGGAGAAGCTGGCCCTGGCCTGTGCCGAGCAGCGTGACCTCATCGAGCGGGCAATACACAGGCTGAGCAGGCGAAAGGGTCAGCGCGGGCTCCTCGGTGGATTCGGCCCGCAGAGTCGCTACGGAACCAGCCCCGAGAAGGCCAGCGGGAAGCATCCCAATAAACTCTCTTCGAGATTGCATGATGACTTTCTCCATTCAGGCAGGGCGAATGAATACTCGATGCGCAGGCAAAACACGCTACGAGTCGGGGGTCGGCGAACGCCCTTCAGTGTTCACATTCTCAAATGACTCTCCAGCCTGCGATCGCGCGAGGAACTTCCGACCCAGAATGTCCGGCTGCCCGCAGTAGTCTGCCATTGATTTTGCGCTGTCGACCAGTACTGAAGCTGGCGCGGCGGAATGTGAATAACAACATCTTGAGCCTGATGCGGAAGCAGGTGAACGCGTTCGAATCCAGCCAACGCGCTATCGGCAAATTGAACGCCCGCAGGAGGATGAGTGGGCGCTTCGAGATAGACCTGCGCCACCTCGTCGCCGGGTACATCGCTCGTGTTCTGAATCCTGACGCTCACATCCACTCCACCATCGGCCGTGGGACTGGTTTTCATTTCCGAGTAGGCGAAGCTGGTGTATGACAATCCAAATCCAAACGGGAACAGTGGCTCAATTTTCTTTCGATCGAACCATCGGTAGCCTACGAGGATACCTTCACTGAATGTTGTCTTCCCATCGACGCCGCGCTTAGAGCGTTCGGGATAGGCGGGATCGTTGGCAGGCGTGTCTTCCAACCGCCTGGGCCAAGTGAATGGCAGCCGACCTCCGGCATTCGCCAGACCGAGCAGCACCTTCGCGGTTGCCCAGCCGCCCAAGTCGCCCGTCCAACCCATATCCAGCACGGCCTTCACTTCTGCCAACCATGGCAACGCCACCGCCTGGCTCACATTGAGGACGACAATCGTATTCGGATTCACGGAGGCCACATCGTGAATCAACTTGTCCTGGTCACCGGGTAGTCCGAAGACCGGCCGCGTCCGGCTCCATGCGAAAACAATAGCTGTCCTTGCCTGCTTGGCGGCATCAATCGCGGCGCTGTAGTTATCCGCCTGCTGTTGTGGAGTTACCCAGCTCACTCTTACCTGCATCGGGCTGTTCGAGCTGTCGGGAGCTACTTCGACATACAGGCGATGAGGACCCGCGCTCAATTCCATGGCCGCGCGAAGGTTGTCCAATCCATCGGTCGTCGGGAAGAGGTTGTCCTGGCCTGCCTGTATCACTTCGCCGTGAATCCAGTTGTACCAATTCTTATCAACCACCTGGTCGTCGATCTTGAGCTTTCCATAGCAGCCAAGCAGTTGCAGGTGGATGCGGTATTTGCCGCTCTCGGGAGCCACAAGAGTACCCGTCCACACAATGCTCTGGTTCGCAGGCAGAGTATTGCCGGAGCCAATGGTGAAGTTAATCTGCGGATCGATGGAAACTGCATCCTCTCGCCACACCCGTCGTTCAAGACCGGGTTCGCCGAAGTGCGACAGATACTGCGCGGGAACCGGCGTTCCATTCATGTCGTCGGCAACGGCATAGGTCACGCGTGACGTACTTCCCGCTAATTGCCTGAGTGCTGCGAGCGGTCCCACTTCGAGCGCAGGTAAACCGACCGCCTTCTCTCCCGCAAGTCCCACGGCAACAATCTGCCCGCCACCCGGCCCAATGATCGCGAGGCTCGCCAGGTCGGCAGCCTTCAGCGGAAGAGCGCGGCCTTCATTTTTGAGCAGAACCGCCGCATCGATGGCCGTTTTCTCGACGATCTTCGCGTCCCCGGCATTGTCTGACGGAGTCACCTCCAGCTTGTTCTTCTCGTCGAGAAAGCCGAACTTGTCCATCTGCAAAAGCACTCTGCCCGCCGCGTGAGTGATTTGATCTTCTGAGACCACACCCGCTGCGACAAGCTTCTTCAAGTCGGTCGTGGGCCATGGTTCAGAAGAAGAGTCCCACGGCTCCGCAGCGGGCTCCTCCGGAAGGCCGGCCGCACTCAAAGCCGGCCCGTCGGGTGTTCCATTGTCGACGGCCTCTCGGTTGGGACCATTCACGAAATACGAAGGTCCGGCAAAGGAAACAGGGAGCGGTCCCGGCATCTCCATGTCCAGACCGGCATTGATGAAGTCGGTGGCGTGCGTGGCGCCCCAGTCGGAGGTGACAAAGCCCTCGAAGCCCACCTGTCCCTTGAGAATCTTCTTGAGGGTTTCGGGATTTCCGCATGAATACGGCCCATTGATCTTGTTGTATGAACACATAATCGACGACACGCCAGCCTTGCTTGCCGCCGCAAAAGGAGCCAGGTAGACCTCGTGCAGTGTCTGATCGTCAATGAACACGTTGGTGGCATCTGTGTCGTAACCGATAAAATGCTTTGCCTGCGACATGACACCCTCGCTTTGAATGCCCAGAATTTCCGCCGCACCCATCTCGCCGGTCAGAAACGGGTCTTCGCCAAAGGTGTTGTAGCCTCGGCCATAGTTGAGATCCCTATCAATATTGATGAACGGCTGCAACGCTACGCTCACGCCATGAGATCGAGCTTCCCGTCCGATGACCGAGCCATTCAGACGCGCATCTTCGCGGCTGAACGTTGCTGCCAGGCCCATTGTCGACGTTGGCGCAAGCGAAGGCACCCGGGTCAGAATTCCGGGCGGCCCATCGGCAAAACGCATGGGAGGAATTCCGAGGCGCTTGATCCCTGGCAGATAACCGGCCACGCCCTGGCTCGTTGAAGCATCCTCTCCAGTGCCGTGGATCATGGCGATCTTCTCATCCAGCGTCATTTGTCCGAGGAGGTGATCGACCCGAACATTCCCGGTGATTCCGGGGTTCTGCGCGCCCGTGCAGACGATGTCAAAGGCTGCGAGGAGCGAAGCGATTGCCAGGATTCGTGCTGTGTTGCGTGGATTCATCATTTTCGTTACTGATTTCTTTGTATCTTGAGTTTCGAGTGACTATTGGTCCGGTTTAGTTTGAATCACGGGAACCAAGGGTGTGGATTGAACTTCGCTCCAGACCAGAAAGGCTCGGGGTGCCTCTGGATCCAAGTGGCCACAACCTGACACAGGAAATGGATCATGGCAAGCCTGCGCGCTTCGTTCTCATCCGTGTACGGATGGTTTTTCCCTGTTGAGATCCCGCTCGATCAGTTTTCTTGCCATGTCGCAATGCTCTCACTGGGCGCTACCTCGCGTCGATACGATTCTCTGTGGGATAGCGAAAGAACGGAGAAACAGCGTCGACGCAGATGTCAGACCCGGGCGATGATGAATGAACTGCCGGGGGCTGAAACTGTCCGGCTGGCAATTGCCATGAACGAGTTCTCAATTCGCGCCTGCATTGAGCCTTGCCCGACAAATCCCTTCAACCTGCATACATCGGTACAAAAGAGTGACAAATCGGTAACAAGTCGCGACTGGCATCTCGTCATACTCGTTTTCGAAGCAAGGTCAATTCCTGAGAGAGAGACATTTGAGAGACAACTGTATGAGCGTCGATGCGTTGCGAAAGCGTGCTGCGGCCTGGGCGATGTTACTGCTTGTTCTGGCGGGTGCCGCCTACGGGCAGACTCCGGGGACCGGTGCGATCTACGGAATGGTGTATGACCCATCCAATCGAGTCATCGCCAACGCCGAGGTACAGGTGGTGAACGATGCGACGGACGTGTCGCGCTCAGTGTTTACCACGGCGGCCGGTGTCTTTCGCGTGCCGTTGCTGCCGCCGGGGAGCTACACGGTGATGGTGACAGCAGCAGGATTTGCAGAGCACACATCGCAGTCCGTCCCGGTAACCGTCAGCGAGACTAGCTCCTTGAGCGTGAAACTAACAATTGCGGGGGCGAGTACAAGTGTGCAGGTAGCAAGTCATCCGGAGGTCGCCGAGCTGGAGAGTTCCACATTAGGCGGGCTCGTGGACGACACCGCGATTCAGGCGCTCCCCATGTCGAACCGCAACTTCACGCAGATCATGGGCCTGTCGCCGGGCGTTGTGGTAGCGCTTCCGACCCCGGCCGCACTGGGAAGCGGTTCGCAGAATGTGGCTTCCAATGGGAGCAAGACGACGGCGAACAACGTCCAGTTCAACGGCATTGACGCGAACAACCTCGCGGAAAACTCGGTTGCCAACGCCGGCGAGGAGGTGGGCACGGCTCTTCCGGCACCTGACTCGATCCGGGAATTCAGGGTGCAGACGGCCAACTTCGACGCGGCGTATGGCCGCGGGTCAGGAGCGAACGTCGATCTGGTGAGCAAAAGCGGGGGCAACGGTTTTCATGGAAGCGCCTGGGAATTTGTGCGCAACAATATCTTCAACGCGAACGACTTCTTTTCGAAAAATGATGGCCAGCCGCGAGCAGATCTGAAGCAGAACCAGTTTGGCGGGACCGTCGGCGGGCCGATTGTGAAGGACAGGACTTTCTTCTTCGGGGAGTACCAGGGGTCGACCCAGGTGAACGGCCTGGGCGGGGCGCAGACAGCCACGTTGCCGCAATTGACGTCGGACCGGTCAGCGACGACTCTCGGCGCTCAATTCTGTCCCGGTGGGCACGTGGACGCCGCCGGCCAGGTGGCTACTGGATATCTGACGCAGGCGGGCGGAACACAGGTGTCGTGCGATGGGTCGAACATCAACCCCGTGGCCGTGGCGATCCTGAACGCGAAGCTGCCAAGTGGTCAGTTTGCTGTGCCGAGCCCGCAAGTAAATCTGCTGAGCAGCGACTCAGACCAGTTGCCGGTGGGGCAGTCGACCTTTGCGCCCCCGGCGCATTACCGGGAGGACCAGTTCACAACCGACATCGACCACACGCTGAGCCAGAAGAATACTCTGGCCGCCAGGTTTTTTTACTTGCGCGCTGCTACGACTGAGGCCTTCTCCCAGGACGGGCCGAATCTTCCCGGCTGGGGCATGAATGGTCTCTCCCGAAACACGATGTTTGTGCTGGCGGACACGCATATCTTTAACTCCAACCTGGTTAATATCGCGCGGTTCGGATTTGTACGATTCGATGGGCTGTCGGCGAGCCAGAGTCCGCTGCTGGCGTCGACGATCGGGGAAGGCACCACCACCGGCTTGGTAGGCTCGACATCGGCCGCTCCAGGACTGTCGATTGGCGGTCTTTTCACCATCGGCGCGCCCAGCATCCCTACGGCGTGGCAGGTAACCAACACATATGTTTGGCAGGACACGGTTGCGCTCACCAGGGGCCGGCACAATCTGCGATTTGGCGCGGAGTTCAAGCGTCACCAGGTGGATGAGGATCAACCGGAAGAGACGAGCGGTCTTCTGCAGATCGCCACGTTCGACGACTTTCTACTTGGGCAAAGCGCGGCGCAGAATGGCAGCCCGGCCGGTACCAGCAATGTAACCGGGAGCCAGGCGGGAGGAGGAATCTTCCGCAGGGACGAGCGGTATTCCGACTTGGCGGCCTTCGAGCAGGATGACGTGAAACTCACGTCGCGGCTGACGCTGAATGCGGGGTTGCGCTATGAGATATTCGGCGCTCCGACAGACATCAACGGGCGCCTGGCAAACTTTGACCCGAATATTGCAGCAGGGCAGGTTCCAGCCACGGGGTCGTTGAGCGGGTTCACTGTGCCGTCGAATTTTCAGTCTCCGAACGGCGTGATCCCAACGGGCGTCACGAAGACGGCGTTCCCGGGATTTTGGAAGACGCCCTATGGGGATGTTTCGCCGCGGCTTGGATTTGTGTGGCAGATGGCGGAAAAGCCGGTGCTGGTGTTGCGTGGCGGATACGGTATCTATTATGACCGGCACTCGGGCAACATCGCTGAGGAGACGCTGGGGCAGCCGCCATTTTCGACCCTGCAGATCGTGTCAGGCGCCGCGAACGGGGCAGCGACCCTGCAAAGACCCTTTGTTCCCCTGGTGCTTCCAGATTCAAGTTATCCGATCTTCATACCGCGGACTCCGGGGTCGGTACCGTTCCTCCAGGGGACGGATCCGGACCTTCTCGATTCTCAGACGCAGGAGTACAACCTGAACTTGCAGTATGCCTTTGCCAAGGATTATTTGCTGCAGGCAGGGTATGTCGGAACGAAGTCGCTGCACCGGTCCGGGCAAATCGAATTCGATCAGGCGCTGCTGGCCAGCCCGCAGAATCCGGTCAACGGAGAGACGACGAACACCGCGAATAACGTGACCAACCGGCTGCCGTTTGCCGGAGTCAGCGAGGGTTCGTTGTTCACGAAATCGAACTTCGCTGCGAACTACAATTCGCTGCAGGCCAGCATCACGAAGCGATTTGCTCACGGGTTTCAATTCCAGGGAGGCTATACGTGGTCAAAGAGCCTGGATGAGACCAGCGGCTCGGGTGGCAGTGCGCTTTACGAACTTTGGCTGCTGACCAACGACCAGAACAATCCACGGCAGGCATACGGGCTCACAGACTTTGACCGCGCGCAAAGGGCGGTGCTGAACTTCACGTGGCTGGCGCGGAAGTTTCAGAATGCGCCGATGCTGGCCCGCCGCCTGCTCTCCGATTGGGAGTTTTCAGGCATCTCGGTGATCCAATCGGGCAGCCCGGTCACGGTGCTGGACGGTAACGCTGGCGCGGTGTATGGCAACTTCCTGAATCGGGCGCAGAGTACGGGATTGAATCCCTCCACGAAGGGCTCGATCTTTTCGCGCGTTCTCAACGGATACCTGACGCAGAGCGCATTTACTCTTGCTCCGGAGGCTCCGAACGGAACCGGTCCTCAGGACACTGATTTCGGCCAAAGCGGTGTCGGCATTGTCCGCGGTCCAGGCCAGCACAGTCTCGACATGGCAGTTGACCGAATATTCCCGGTCACCGAATCAAGCAGTTTCCACTTTCGTACGGAGTTCTTCAACCTGACGAACACGCCTCAATTTTCCAACCCCAACAACGGCGTCGATTTCGTTGAGGGTCCCAGTGGGCCGGCCAATCTGAATCCTTCCTTCGGCGCGATTACGTCGGAAGCAGGCGGCCCGCATCCGCGCATTATCCAGTTCGCCGCGAGGTATGTGTTCTGATGAACCGAGGCGCGAGTTCTGTCCCTGAAACCGTTTCCGCGGATGGCACGCAGGGAGCCGTACCGATGACGATTGAAGAGATAGAGTCTGCGTGCGATGCTTCGCTGCCGCTCGACTTTTCAACGCATTCGCTCGAGTCTCCTGACCTTTCGCTTCGGTGCATGTTTTACCCTCTCGGGTTTCCCACCTTGTTGAGGACCAACTCCCCGGAAATTCTGTCGCAATTCCGTGACCTATGGTCGATCTTCAGGAAGCAATTCGATACCAAGCCCATCCGAGTGGATGTGCACGTGGTGGAGGGCGGTTCGGCGGTGTGCCCTCCGGCGCCGGTGGTACACATCACGCAACCGCTGGTGATCAGCATTGCGGATCCCGAGAACTACAGCATCATG
>Ga0302319_10019961_pt1 | contig 12146 bp, 8 predicted proteins | sample Bog_T0_2_FD_203319 | JGI IMG/M metagenome (GOLD analysis project Ga0302319, IMG submission 203319) | Peat permafrost microbial communities from Stordalen Mire near Abisko, Sweden - Bog_T0_2 | ecosystem: Environmental > Terrestrial > Soil > Wetlands > Peat | place: Sweden: Abisko, Stordalen Mire... | reverse complement strand
GGCGCATTATCGCATTCGCTTCGACGCGCCGGTGATCGGATTGCGGCCGGGCGTCGCGGTGCTGTTCAACGGTCTGCGCGTCGGCGAAGTGACCTCGGTGCGCTTCGACCCCGACGACGCCAAAATATTGATGACCGAAATCGCCGTCGATCGGACGACGCCGATCCGCCAGGACACGCGCGTCGGCATCGATTCCCAGGGGCTGATGGGCAGCGCCGCGGTTTCGCTGACAGGCGGCTCCTCGACGGCCCCCCTGAAGCCCGACGGCGACGGCCGGCCGCCGCTGCTGATCGCCACCGCCGACGAAACCGAAAGTCTGGGGCGCGCCGTGAAGACGGCGCTGGCGCAGCTCGACGGCATATTGGCCGACAACGCCAAGCCGTTGCACGACATGATCGACAACCTGAGCACGTTTTCGGCGGCGCTGGGGCGCAATTCGGGGCGCGTCGACGGCATATTGGCGGGCCTCGAAGGCATGACCGGCGGCGCGCCCAAGCCGCCGCCGCTGTCGTACCTGCTGAGCGCGCCCGAATTCCCGGCCTCCCCGGAGCCGCCGACGCCGGCGATGTCTTCGCAGATCGCGCTCGCCGAACCGACGGCGCTGGTCGCGTTCCAGACGCAAAAACTGCTGGTTTCGGCGAAGGCGGACGAATTGACGCCCCTGGCGGCGGGACAATGGGCCGACAGCGTGCCCAATCTCGTGCAGGCCAAAATGGTCGAGAGTTTCGAGAACGCCGGCTTCGCGCACGTCAGCAAGGCGACCGACGGTTTTACGCCGGACCGCCAGCTGTTGCTGGAGATCCGATCGTTCGAGGTGACGACCGCCGCGCCCGCCACGGCGCGGATCGAAATTGCCGCCCGCTGGCTCGGCGCCGACGGCAAGATCGCCGCCGAGCGCGATTTTCACGGCGCCGCCCCGGCCTCCGCCGCCGACAGCCCCGCCGTCGCCGCCGCCCTGAACCAAGCCTTCCAACCCGTCGCCCGCGATATCGTCGACTGGGCCAAGGCGACGATGTGAACGGGCTTGAGCCGCGGAAGAGCGGCGCAAAACGGGACCAAACAACCGGGAGACGGGATCGTTACCCGTCGAAGCGCGCGCGGCGTGGCGGAGGCGCTCCCACCCCCTTGCGGCCTGTCCGCTGCGTAGTTTCCGACGCTTCGTCCAACGCAACGCCAACGGGTAACATCGCGGCTACATCGCAAGCGGCCTTGGGAAATCGAAGCGGCTGGCGGATTTCCGCGGCGCCCCATGTCACAATCGCAACGGGAGGCATTGGTGAACCGGCGAGCCCGTATCGATCCGCGCCGTGGCGCCCGAATGAAGGGAGCCGCAAAGGAACTGCGAAACTTTCGGCCGTCTTCGGGGCCGGCCTGACCGATGTTCGCCCCGAACCTCGCCACGGAAGCCACCTGGGGGATCGCCGCCGTATCGACGGTCGGCGTCCTGTCTCGCCCTCTCAATTGGCCCGAGGCCATTTGGGCGGTTTCGGGGGCGACCATCCTCGTCGTCGCCGGGTTGCTGTCCTGGCAAGATGCGCTCACGGCGGTCGGCAAGGGGACGGACGTCTACCTGTTCCTGACCGGCATGATGCTGATCGCGGAACTGGCGCGCGAGGAAGGCCTGTTCGACTGGCTCGCCGCGCATGCCGCGCGCGCGGCCAAGGGATCGGCCAAGCGCCTGTTCGCCCTGATCTATCTGGTCGGGATCGTCGTCACCGTCTTTCTGTCCAACGACGCGACCGCCGTCGTTCTGACGCCGGCGGTCTATGCCGCCGCGAAGGCCGCCAAGGCCGAACCGCTGCCCTATCTGTTCATCTGCGCCTTCATCGCCAATGCCGCGAGCTTCGTGCTGCCGATCTCCAATCCGGCGAACCTGGTGATTTTTGGCGAACACATGCCGCCGCTGCTCGCCTGGCTCGGCCGCTTCGCCTTGCCCTCGGTGCTATCGATCGGGGCCACCTATGTCGTGCTGCGGCTGACTCAGGCCAAATACCTGCGCGGCGAAGTGGCGATGGACGTCGAAACGCCGGAACTGTCGCTGGCCGGGCGCATGACGGCGTTCGGCATCGGGGGAATGGCGACCGCGCTGTTGCTCGCTTCCGCCTTCGACTTGCAACTGGGTTGGCCGACCTGCCTCGCGGCGGCGATCACAATGGTGATCGTCGCCATCGGGGCACGGAAACTGCCTAGGGAAATTCTCGCCGGCGTTTCGTGGTCGGTCCTGCCGCTGGTGGCGGGCCTGTTCGTGTTGGTGGAAGGCTTGGGGCATACCGGGGTCCTCCAGGCCCTGAGCGACGGCCTGCATCAGGCCGCGGCCGCGTCCGCCGCGTCGACGGCCTGGGGCGCCGGCGTCGGCGTCGCGGTACTGTCCAATCTCATCAACAATCTTCCCGCGGGTCTGATCGCGGGCCAATCGGTTCACGCCGCGAGCGTGCCGGAGAACATCACCAGCGCGGTCCTGATCGGGGTCGATCTCGGACCCAATCTTTCGGTCACGGGATCGCTGGCCACGATCCTCTGGCTGGTCGCCCTGAAGCGTGAACACCAGCAGGTCAGCGCCTGGGCTTTCCTGAAGCTCGGAATTCTCGTCATGCCTCCCGCCTTGTTACTGGCCATAGGGGCGCTGCTTCTGGCGGGAGCCATTCCAAGATGACCGACTCGCCTGCCAAGGCCGAGGCCGGCTCGACGCGAGCCTTTTCTCCCTGGTCGCTGGACGCCGTCAACTTTCTTCTGGCGGACGTGCGCGGCGCGCTCGGGCCTTATCTCAACGTCTTCCTGGTGACGCAGCAACATTGGAGCCAGTCCGAGGTCGGCTGGGTGACGACCATCGGCGGCCTGCTCGGCATCGCCGTCCAAACCCCGATTGGCGCAGCGATCGACGAGACGCGCTCCAAACGGGGCGCCATCATCCTGGCGCTGATCGTTCTCGCCGCGGGCGCGGTCGTCATTTTCGCCTGGCCCACTTTCTGGCCCGTGGGGATCGCCAACGGCCTGATGTCGGTCGTCGGCGACGTCTTTGGACCCGCGGTCGCGGCGCTGACGCTCGGACTGTTCGCGCGCAATCAGCTTGCCCGGCGGATGGGACGCAACTCGGCGTTCGATCACGGCGGCAATGTCGCCATCGCCTTGGCGGCGGGAGCGGTCGGCTATCTCTTTTCGCAGCGCGTCGTGTTCCTGCTTGTCCCCGTCTTCGCGGCCCTCGCCAGCGCCGCAGTTCTGTCGATCCCGGGCAAGGCCATCGACTATGACCGGGCCAGGGATTCCGCGGCGCCCGTCGAGGGACAGGCCTCCGGCGCGAGGCCCGCGGGCTATGGCATCCTGCTCGAGACCCGGCCGCTGGTGATCTTCGGACTTTGCGTGATGCTGTTTCATTTCGCCAACGCGCCCATGCTGCCGCTGGTTGGGCAGAAGCTGGCGGCCGCGTTTCCGAAAGAAGCGACGGCGATGATGTCGGCCTGCATCATCGCGGCGCAAATGGTGATGCTTCCCATCGCGCTGCTCGTCGGCCGAACCGCCGACACCTGGGGCCGAAAGCCCTTGTTCCTCGCAGGCTTCACCATGTTGCCGATCCGCGCCGTCCTCTACACGTTCTCTGACAACAGCTTTTGGCTGATCGGCGTCCAGGTGCTCGACGGCGTCGGCGCCGGCATATACGGCGCCCTGACGCCGCTCGTCATCGCCGACATCATGCGCGGCGCCGGTCGCTATAACCTCGCCCAAGGCGCCATCGCGACGATGGTTGGCATCGGCGCCTCGCTGAGCGGGATCGCGGCCGGAGAGATCGTCGACCATTTCGGCTATTCGGCCGCGTTTCTCACCCTGGGCGCGGCGGCGCTGCTGGCAGCCATCGTATTTGCCGTTGCGATGCCGGAAACCGCCGAATTCGCGAAACCGGCCTCGAAGGAAACATCAAGCCACGCATCGGAGCCAGCCCCGAGCGTGCTCGCGGAATGAGGGGAATGGGCGCAAAGCCTTAAATCCGAAGCGGGAATGGCGGGTTGCCCCCGGCGGTAGCCGAAACCAGCTCGCCGGCAGGGCGCGCGCGTTCGAGAAAGGCTTCATGGGCCCAGGGCGACATCGATGGCCGCAAGTCTGCGCAAGGCTGCCGCCATAGGCGCTAGGTCAGGCCTGACGCTCTCTGGCAAATTGCTTGTTCTCCAAACTTTTCGCCAAGCTTTTTCCCATTCCGTCCTTTTTTCTCCAAGCCCATCCAAACATTTCCTTGGCGGTTTTGAGCGATTTCAAGGTCTTGCAAGCCCGCCAAGGTCGATTTCGTTTTCTCCAAATATTTCGCCCCTCGGGGTCGCGTGGATCGACTTCGCCTTGCGTGTTCCGACGCAGGGGAGAAACCTGGATCGCGCCCTCCTGGCGCCCCGAATCCATCGCTTTTCGCGCCGATCGGCGACACGGGCGGACCCTGGTTGCCGCGCGGAAGCGGAATTTCCAGAATAACATAATTTCATTAAATCAGAAAGAAAAAACAGGGCTCGCCGCTCCGGGAGTTCCGTCGCACGGACCTCCGCATCCGGGAAAGCCCGATGATGAACGCCCAAACTCGTTATCCTAGCGCGAATGAGGGCTGCCCCTCACCCTACCCCCCGCCCCTGCGCTCCGCGACTCCCACCGCCAGGGTCATCGCCAGACAGAACGTCGCCGCCAACGAGCGGAAGGCGCCGAAATCGCTTTCCACAACTTCGAACCGGGCGTCGGCAAGGCCGGCCAGCGGGCCCAGCGCGCTGTCGGTGATCAACACGATCGGCGTCTCGAGTTCGCGGGCGCGCTGCGCCAGCGACACGGTGACCGACGAATAGGGCGAGAAACTCACCGCGATCAGGGCGTCGCGCGCGGTCGCGGGCGCCATTTGGTCAGGTCCGAGACCGCCGACATTGTCGATCAGGCACGCACGCACGCCGAGTTGCGCCAGCGCGTAAGCGAGATAATAGCTCACCGTGAACGAGCGCCGCTGACCGGCGAGATAGATGGTCTCCGCCTTCGCCAGGATGTCGATCGCTTGCGCGAGATCCTCGCGATGCGAGCCTTCGCGCAGCCGGGCGATCGATTGGGCGGCCGAATCGGCGAAGCCGAACAGCAGTTTCGTTGGATCGCCGCTTTCCAGCGCGCCTGCGTGCAGCGCCTTGAGCCGCTCGGAATAATTGGGCCAGCGGTTGCGCAGGTGGGCGCGGAACACGCCCTGCATTTCCGTGAAGCCGGCAAAGCCGAGCGCCTGCGCGAAGCGCACCAGCGTCGAGGCCTGCACCTGCGCGCGCTCGGCGACGCCCGAGGCGGTGCCCAACGCCATTTCGTCGGGATGCTCGAGCGCGAAGGCGGCCGTCTGCCTCAGACGCCTGGGCAAGTTCGGCTCGATCTCGATCAATCGGCGCTTAAGCGCCTCGAAGTCGGCGGGGGCGTTCATCCCTGTCCAGCGCTGGGCTATGTCACTTTATGGTTGCGCCAGCCTAGAACATACATTCTAAATTTGAAAGAGGCGGAATATTAGCGCCACCGCTTTCGTCAGCCGCTGATTTCGGCGCCGAGGTCCGCCATCAGGGCGCGGAAATTGGGAAAACTGGTGGCGATCATCGCCCCGTCGTCGACCCGCATCGGCTTCGCGGTGGCAAGCCCCATCACCAGAAAACTCATGGCGATCCGGTGGTCGAGGTGGGTTTCCACCAAACCGCCGCCCGCGGGCGCGCCGCCTTCGACGATCAGATCGTCGCCGAGGATTTCTGGCGCCATTCCCGCCTGCCGCAGGCCCGCGGCGACGGCTTCGAGCCGGTCGCTCTCCTTGACCCGAAGTTCATGCAGGCCGCGCATCCGGGTAAAACCCTTGGCGAACGCAGCGGCGACGGCGAGGATCGGATATTCGTCGATCATCGCCGGCGCCCGCCCCGCCGGCACATCAACGCCCGCCAGCTCGCTGGCGCGCACCCTGAGATCGGCGACCTCCTCGCCGCCCTCGACGCGGACATCGAGTTTTTCGATGCTCGCGCCCATTTCGATGAGGGTGGTCAGCAGGCCCGAGCGCAGGGGATTGGTCATCACCCCTTCGACCACGATGTCCGAGCCCGGAATGATCAGCGCGGCGACGATCGGGAACGCAGCGGAGGAGGGGTCTGCGGGCACGACCACCGGATTGGGGCGCAATTCGGGGCGACCCTGCAAGGTGATTCGCCGCCCTTCGCCCTCGATCTCGACGCGGACTTCGGCGCCGAAATGGGCGAGCATCTTTTCGGTGTGGTCGCGGGAGGCCTCGGCCTCGATGACGGTCGTCGCGCCGCGCGCGTTGAGCCCAGCGAGCAGCACCGCCGACTTGATCTGCGCCGAGGCGACGGGGGTGCGGTAGACGATCGGCGCGGCCTCGTCGGCGCCTTTGAGCGTGATCGGGCAGCGGCCGCCCTCGGCCTCCGCCAGCACTTGCGCGCCCATGAGTTTCAGCGGATCGAGGATGCGCCGCATCGGCCGCTTGCGCAGCGAGGCGTCGCCGTCGAACGTCGCGGTGATGGCATGGCCGCCGACGACCCCCATCATCAGGCGCGAGCCGGTGCCGGCATTGCCGAAATCGAGCACGCCGCGGGGCGCGAGCAGCGAGCCGATGCCGAGCCCGTGCACATTCCAGCGCCCCGGCGCGAGCCGCTCGAGGGTCGCGCCGAGCGCCTTGCAAGCCTCGCCGGTGCGCAAGACGTCCTCGCCCTCCAGCAGGCCGTCGATGTCGGTTCGCCCACGCGTGAGCAGGCCGAACAGGAACGCGCGGTGGGAAATCGACTTGTCGCCGGGCGGTCGCGCGCGGCCATGAAGCGCGCCCGCGCGGCGCGCGGTCAGCGGTTGGGCCAGATGCGGTGCGGGTTCGGACATGGAAGCTCGCGGGGGTGGGTCGGCGTCGATGGGAGGCGCGGGCTCCTTAGCGGCGAAACAGCGGCCTGTCGACTTGCGTCTAGCGAAGCAATTGACTCCGCCGCTTGCGCCGACTAACCGAAGCCCCGATTCTAGGCACCCATCCAGCAGGGAAACGGAAAACGTGGCCAAACCAGAGCTCGGGGCAAAACGCCAATGCCAGTCCTGCGGCACTAAGTTCTTCGACTTGAACAGGGACCCGATCGTCTGCCCGAAATGCGGGACGGTCTTCCAAGGCGCGGTCGTCAGAGCGGAACGCGCCAGCGCCAAGGACGAAGAGAGCGACGACGAATCGCCGGCGCCCGTGGGCGTCGAACTCGTCTCGCTTGACGAAGTGGAAGCCAGCGAAGAGAAGGCCGCGGATGTCGTCGTCGACGACATCGACGTCGATGACGAGGGCCCGGAAGACGACGCGTTCCTCCAGGAAGAGGAAGAGGACGAAGACGACGTCAGCGCGCTCATCGACGGCGAAATCGCGCCCGACGAAGAGGGTTGATCGGCCTGGAGCCAAAAAAACGCGAAAGGGCCCTTGTGGTCCGATCGCATTTGCGGTTATAGACCCCGCCACGGCAGCCTCTGGTCCCAACCGGAGGCTTTAGAAATCAAAGACTAAGCGTAAATCTGGGGCCATAGCTCAGTTGGGAGAGCGCTTCAATGGCATTGAAGAGGTCGTCGGTTCGATTCCGTCTGGCTCCACCAAACGCTGCTTTGATGTGATTGTTTTTTCGACGCGTGCGAAGGGCCTCGACGTTTCCGTGATATGCGGGGCGGGGTAGACCAAGAGTTGCGGTCGGCGCGAGGCCGTGTGGCGACGGGCTCGATCGCTTAAGCCCTACGAGGCGTCCCCCCAAGCAACCCAAGACGCACGCTCGGGGAGCGGGCCATTGCGCGTGTTGACAACGGGCCCCCGTACCGATTGAAAAGAAGCCCCAAATCAAATCTTCCGTTCTGAGTCACGGGTGCCTTATGATCCAACTCCAGGGCGTACGCTCGCGTGCGCCGTTGCGCCTTGGTCTCGCGGGGGGCGGCACGGATCTGTCACCGTTCTGCGACGAATACGGCGGTTGCGTGATGAACGCGACGGTTGCCCTCTACGCTTACGCGCACCTGGAGCCCAATCCTGCGGGCGATATCGTGTTCGAAGCGGCGGAACTCGGCGCCCGCTTTCATCACAAACTGACCGCGACTGTTCCGCTCGACCCCGCGACCTTGCTGCACTGCGGCGTCTACAATCGAATTGTGCGGCAATACAATCGTGGCGAACCTTTGGCCGTGAAGGTGCGCACCACGGTGGATGTACCCTCGGGCTCGGGTTTGGGCGGCTCTTCGGCGCTTACGGTGGCGCTGATCAGCGCTTATTGCCATTATCTGGGCGTGCCGCTCGGGGAATACGATATCGCCCGCCTCGCGTTCGAGATCGAGCGTATCGATCTTCGCCTTGCCGGCGGCAAACAAGACCAATACGCGGCCGCGTTCGGCGGCTTCAATTTCATGGAATTCTACGACGCGGGACGCGTCATCATCAATCCGCTGCGCGTCAATCGGTCAACGGTGCTCGAGCTGGAAGCGTCGCTGGTATTGTGTTTCTCCGGCCAGTCGCGCAGCTCCGCCAAGGTCATCGAGAACCAGCAAGCGCAAGTCGTCGAAAGGATCGAAAGTTCGATCGAAGCGACGTTGGCGTTGAAGCAGGAAGCTGTTCAAATGAAAGAGGCGATATTGACGGGGCGGCTCAACGATATCGCGGGAATCATGCGTCGCGGCTGGCTGGCCAAAAAAGCGACGTCCGCCTCGGTTTCGACCGACGAGATCGAGACCATCCTCGAAATCGCGATGAGCAATGGCGGACTCGCGGGCAAGGCGTCGGGAGCGGGCGGCGGCGGATTTCTGCTCATCATAGCCAATCCTTCAGAGCGCCATCGCGTAGGCGAGGCGTTGTCGAAGGCAGGACGGCAAATGCTGCCGGTCGGCTTCACGCAGGAGCCGGTCAGTTCCTGGCGCCAACAATTGACCAGCCCGCGTGTGCCGGATTGAGCGCGCGTCAAGCCGTCATACTCGTCGGCGGCAAGGGAACACGGCTCGGCGACCTCGCGCGTACGACCCCCAAGCCGCTGTTGCCCATCGATGGCGACACGGTCTTCCTCGACGAGGTTTTGTTCAACGTCGCGCGCCATGGTTACGATGACATCGTGCTGATGGCCGGTCATCTGGGCGAACAATTCGTCGACCGGTACGACAGTCGGCGTTTGCGCGGCGCTCGCGTCAGCGTGATCGTCGAGCCGGAGCCGGCCGGCACCGGCGGAGCGTTGCGCCATCTTGGGGAACGGCTGGCGCCAGAGTTCCTGTTCCTCAACGGCGACACGATCTTCGACATCAACTTGCGTGGCTTGGACCCCGTGCTTGCCCAATCGGATCGCGCGCTTGCCGCGCTCGCCCTGCGGCGTGTTCCCGATCCCGCCCGCTATGGTTCGGTAAGACTCGAAGACGAACGGATCGTCGCTTTTCACGAGAAGTCGGCCGCTTTGTCCGGCGCGGCCGGCTGCATCAACGCCGGTGTCGGCTTGTTCCGGCGCGAGATACTCGACTACGTCGAACGCTTGCCCTGTTCGATCGAAATGGACGTCCATCCGCGACTGGCGTCGGACGGGCGCCTGATCGGACGTGAATTCGCGGGCTATTTCATCGACATCGGCTTGCCCGACACTTTGCGGCAAGCGCGGGACGAGTTGCCGAAGCGTCGGGCCCGGCCAACCGTGTTTTTCGACCGCGATGGCGTGCTCAACCACGACGTCGGATATACGCACAAAACTAAAGATCTGCGCTGGATCGACGGGGCCGTCGAGACCGTGCGCCGGGTCAACGACCTCGGCGCGCTGGCAATAGTCGTCAGCAATCAGGCCGGCGTCGCGCGAGGCTATTATGGGACCGCCGACGTCGACGCCTTCCACGCCGCCATGCAGCAGGAACTCGCTCGCCACGGGGCTCATATCGATGCATTTTGCGTGAGCCCGCACCACCCCGAGGCGACCCTCGACGAATGGCGCCACCCGGATCCTCCAGATCGCAAGCCGAATCCGGGAATGATTCTGCGCGCCATGGCCGACTGGCCGGTGGACAAGGCGAACAGCCTGCTGATTGGCGACAAGGAAAGCGACTTACAGGCCGCCCGTCGCGCCGGAATCGACGGCCTCTTATTCGCCGGCGGCAATCTGGCCGAGTTCGCCGATGTGGCTCTGAGCCGACTGGTCCGCGAATGACAGCCATGGGCGACCGGCAATCCCTGTCTGGAACTCGTGGATGAGTGGTTTGGCTCCGCGTCCGAACTTCGTCGACACGGTCCGCGCTTTCCTGGTCGATGAGGCGCTGCCGTTTTGGAGCAAAGTGGGCGCTTACCCCAACGGTTGCTTCGTCGAGCACCTCGATCTGGCCGGCCGGCCGGTCGACCCTGGTTTTACGCGCACCCGGGTTCAGGCCCGCCAGATCTATGTCTTCAGCCACGCCAGCGAACTCGGCCTCGTTGCGGGCCGGGATCTCGTGCGTCGCGCGGTCGAATTCCTGATTGCATCGGCGTGGCTCGGACCCGAGCGCGGTTGGGCGAGCAGGATCACCCGCGAGGGCGCGGTGATCGACCCGAGTTACGATCTTTATGATGTCGCCTTCGTCCTGTTTGCGCTCGCCTGGGCGTATCGCATTCTGGGCGACGAACGTTACCGCGTCATCGCGCATCAAACTCTCGATTATCTCGACGCCACGGCCCGTAGCCCGAACGGCGGATACCACCATGACAATTTCCGCTCCGTTCCCCGCCTGCAAAACCCGCACATGCATCTAGTGGAGGCGTTGAACGCGTGGCTCGAAATCTCCAAGGAGGATCGGTTCCGCGAGCGCGCCGAGGAGATCCTCGTCCTGTTCGAGTCGCGCTTCGTCGATTCCCGTTCTGGGGCGGTGCGCGAATATTTCAACGACGACTGGACTCCCGTCGGCGATCCGCGCGGACGCCTCGTCGAACCCGGTCATCAGTTCGAATGGGCCTGGATCATCGGCCATAACGGCCGGTTGTCGGGAAAACCGCGATTGCCCTTGATGCGACGGCTGATCGCTTCCGGCCTCGAGCACGGTTTTGATCCTGTTTCGGGACTCACCGTCGATCAGGTCGACGTCGACGGCGCGGTTCTGGCCGCAAGTCACCGCCTGTGGCCGCAGACCGAGGCGATAAAAGCCACGCTCGCGGGCGGTGAATTTCTGGGAGAACCTGCTGCCGAGCGCGTGGGACTCATCGTGCAAGCCCTGTTCGATCGTTTCTTCGCCGCGGGCCCGGCGCCGGGGACCTGGATGGATCACTTCGATGCGCAAGGCGTTGGGATCGCCGACAAGGTTCCGGCGAGTTCGCTCTATCACATCACCCTGGCATTCTTGGAGGCGCTCCGGCTTTTGGGACGAGACTGAAGGGACCCTGGACTTGGGACCAGTCGTCAAGCTCTCCTTTGCGCGGAAACGGCGCCTATCTGTTTGCAGACTCGCCTCGAGCAGATGGCGAACAAAGCGCCATCGTGTCTGGAACGATCGCTTTTCTCAGCAACCTGATTGGCCGCTATCTGGTCGCGATCTCGCTTCGCGCGCTCGCCGACCCCAGATCTCCGTCCCGGACCCGGCGCGCCTCACATTGGCTCGATGAAGTCGCAAAGCGAAATCAGCTTCGCGCCAACGCGTCGAGGAGATGTGCGGCGAGCGGATTGCGCAGCGCTTCGTCCGAAGTCAGATCGAACGTCGAGACGTTGATCCACGATCGGCCGAGAAAACTACGCTTGGTGAAGGCGGCCGCCTTGTGCAACCAGGCCACCGCAACTCCGGCGTCGACGAGGCCGCCGAAAGCGGTGGAGCGAAAGCCGGTCAGCACATGGCGCGGCAGCAAGCCGATCCAATGTTCGTCCAGCATGGGCCCGTTGGGCAAGCGCGACCACGGACCCTCCGTCCGTCGCCACGAAAACGCCCCCATCCACCGACCGTCCCAAGGCGTGCCCTCGCGGCGGCGCAGATCCATGGTGGGGAAATTGTGCGAGTCGGACAGCGGCAGATCGCGCTCTGGATCAACCAACGCGTCGTCGGCGTTGGCGATCAACAGCGCCTTTCGCCCCGCCAGCAGATGTTCGCGCACCGGGGTCGTCAACCGGGTGGCGAGCACGACATCGGCCCCGTCGGCGGACGCCGCTCGACACGGCCATCGCAAAGCCGTCAATATTTCTTCCGCCTTCGCGTCC
>Ga0302319_10019957_pt1 | contig 12149 bp, 11 predicted proteins | sample Bog_T0_2_FD_203319 | JGI IMG/M metagenome (GOLD analysis project Ga0302319, IMG submission 203319) | Peat permafrost microbial communities from Stordalen Mire near Abisko, Sweden - Bog_T0_2 | ecosystem: Environmental > Terrestrial > Soil > Wetlands > Peat | place: Sweden: Abisko, Stordalen Mire... | reverse complement strand
GGCATTCTTGCTCACCCGAGTTTTCAGGCTCATCTTGTATTGGAAACGAATCTTCATTTCAGGCTCATCGTCCACTGGAAACGCACCCTCGTTTCAGGCTCATCTTGTATTGGACAATTTTCTCTCTTGAAAGCCGACTTGATCTCTGCTACTATCTGCCTTGATTCGATTTCGAACGGCCACTATCCGTTAAGAGATGCGAACATGGGAGCCCTGCGCAACCCGCTGCCGCAAGCCTTGAAGTCGCGCGGCGTTTCGCGCCGCGAGTTTGCGAAGTTTTGCAAGCTGATGGTAGCCACGCTGGCGCTCCCTCCGCGCTATCTATCCGCAGTGGAAAAAGCTCTCAGCCAGACGAAGCGTCCGGTGCTGGTATGGCTCGAATTTCAAGATTGCGCGGGCAACTCGGAATCGATGCTGCGCACCAGCAATCCGACAGTCACGGAATTCGTGTTGGATCTGCTCTCCTGGGAATACCACGAGCTGATCATGGCGGGCGCCGGCAAACAGGCGGAAGCAGCGCTGGAGCGGGTGGTTCGCGAAAATAAGGGCGAATACATCGCCGTAGTGGAAGGCGCCATCCCCACCGCGGATGGGGGCGTTTACTGCACAATTGGCGGCAAGACCGCTCTCGAAATCGCGAAGCATGTTTGCACCAATGCGGCGGCTAACATCGCGGTCGGCGCTTGCGCGTGGGATGGTGGTCTGGTTCGATCGAACCCGAATCCGACTGGCGCCGTGGGGTTGCAGGAAGCCGTGCCCGGCTTGAATGTGATCAATTTGGGCGGCTGTCCGCACAATCCCGCCAATACCGCGGCGGTTCTCGTTCATTATCTGACGTTCCACGAGATGCCCGCGCTCGATGAGTATAACCGTCCGTTGTTCGCCTACGGCAACATCATCCACGACCAATGTGAGCGTCGCGCGCATTACGATGCGGGACGTTTTGTGGAGGAATGGGGCGACGAGAGTCACCGCAAGGGCTACTGCCTTTACAAGATGGGATGCAAGGGTCCGGAGGCGACTTATAACTGTCCGACCGTCCGGTGGAACGATGGAACCAGTTGGCCGGTGAAGTCGGGCCACGGTTGCATCGCCTGCGCTTCCCATCGCTTCTGGGATACCAAGTCGCCCTTCTATAAGCGGCTACCATCCGTGCCGGGGTTTGGTGTGGATGTGGATGCCGGGACGCTCGGCCTGGTATTGACGGGCGGAGTGGCGGCGGCTCTGGGTTTGCACGGCATCGCGAGCGTGGCGCGGGAGCAGATGCGTCCCAAGGGCGAAGAGCCAAGGGGTGGTCCAACCGAGATTGCCCGGCAGGATGGCCTGCTGGAGCGTGAAGGACCGCCGGAGAAATCATGATCGGGGCGCCGCGTGGCAACTTCTGCGCGCCGTGCCCGAAAGTATGCCTGAACACGGTGTTGAGACGAGTCTCGACACGGCACGCACGAGTGCGTGGGCCACATGCCTAGGACCAGTAAGCCAGCGTCGGCTCTGGCCCGGCTTCCCAAGCTGGGTCTGGTTCGGACGTATGTCTGGGAGAAGCCGGTTCGCATCGTTCACTGGCTGATCTTCTTTGCGTTCGTCTCGCTTTCGTTCACCGGTCTCTACATTCACCGTCCCTTTCTAACTCCCTCGAGCCGGGACGCCTTCCTGATGGCTAGGATGCGGTTCGTTCATGTGGTTTCGGGATTCGTGCTGCTCGCGGCGTTTGCGTTCCGGATCTATTGGTTTTTCAAAGGCAATTTCTGGTCGAGGTGGTACGCTTACCTCCCCATCCATAGTGAGCAGTGGAAGGGTATCGGATCGATGCTTGAGTTTTATCTCTTCATGCGATTCAATCCCCGTCCCGGGGTGGGCCACAACCCCTTGGCAGCGCTGTCGTACGTCGTCATTTACCTGCTGATCCTGGTCGAGATGCTCACGGGTGTATTTCTATTCAGCCAGGTGCTAGGCAACCCGGTGCTCAACCAGTTCATCGGTTGGCTGCCGCTGCTCATCGATCCTGGGTATCTTCGCCTCATTCACTATTTTCTGACGTTCGTATTCTTCGCGTTCATCATCTTCCACGTCTATCTTTCGGTTCTGGTCTCGATCAAAGAAGAAAACGGTCTGTTGGACAGCATCTTCTCCGGATGGAAATTCGTTCCGGCCGGTGAGTTGCGGCACGAGATTGCGGCGATCCCGGAGGCCAAGCGATTCGCCAAGCGGTACCAGCTTCTGCCGCGCGGCCTGCCTGCCGAAGAGCGCGCTGGAATCGCACCCAAGCCGCGTCCCGGCCCCGGCCCGGTGGCGCTCTTCCGGAATTGGATCAGCTACGCCGGAACGGGTATCGCCGCCGTGGGCGTGGTCGTATTCGTGGTGTTGACGGCCTATCACACGATCGGCGGCGGAGCTCTCACCGAGCCTTATGGAGACCTGGTGATCTTCCTGGTTCCGCCCATATTCGTTATGGCCGGCATAGCGGTGGTTTTGATCGGCATGTGGGTGCAGTGGATCCGGTGGCGGATGCACAAGCCACTGGCGTTCGCTCGCTATCCCAAGTGGGATCTCAACCTCGCCAAGGAGAGAAAGGCCCTGCTGGCGGTGGCAATCGGAGCCGCGATCCTCTGCGTGCCCGCGATTTATGGGACCGACCAGGCGTATCTCTACACGGACGCCGTGCCGTTCTGCGGCGCTACTTGCCACTCCATGACCCCGGAGTACGTTACTTACCAGCGATCGCCGCATGCGCACGTGGGGTGCGCGCAGTGCCACATCGGACCAGGCGCCACAGGATACATCGAAGCAAAGACTCACGGCATGGTAGAACTGTGGGAGACCATTCAGAACGATTTTCCGCGGCCGATTCCAGTCCCCGTGGTCTCGTTGCGTCCTATACGGGTGAATTGCGAGCAGTGCCATTGGCCCTCCAACTTCTTCGGCGCGCGGGAAGTGCGGAGAACGCACTTTTTGGCCGATGAACAGAATACGCGCTGGGAGATCGACATGCTGGTCCGGGTCGGCGGCGGCACGTCCGGGGACGCGGCGCGCATGGGAATTCACTGGCACGTCGCGGGAAAGGTCGAGTACCTGGCGAGCGACGCCGAGAAGCAGAATATCACGTGGGTACGATCGGTCGATCCGGTTACCGGCGCGGCAAAGGTGTACACCTCCCAGGCACAACCGCCGGCCTTGCGCGCCGCCGGCGAGATCCGCACGATGGATTGCGTAGACTGTCACAACCGGCCGAGCCACATCCTGCAGGCACCCGACCGGAGCGTAGATGTCGCGATTGCCGAAGGCCGTATCGATGCCTCGCTGCCTTTCATCAAGCAGCAGGGCGTAGCGGCGCTTACGGCCAGTTACGCCAACCGGGAGCAGGCTATACGGGGAATCGACAGCAGCCTGCGCAGTTATTACCAGAAGGGCTACCCTGGCGTGTTCGCAGACAAGCGGCAGGCGGTCGAGGGCGCCATTGTGCACCTGCAAGATGCCTACGACCACTCTTTCTTCCCGGCGATGAAGGTCCGTTGGGACACCTATTCCACCAACGACACGCATTTCTATTCCATCGGGTGTTTCCGGTGCCACGACGGCCAGCATAAGAGCGTGGACGGAAGCGTGATCCGGTCCGATTGCGATACCTGCCACCAGATTCTGCGGCAAGGTAAGGCTGGGAGCGAGCAATTCACCACGGGAGCGAACGGGCTGACGTTCGATCACCCCGTGGACATCGGCAACACCTGGGCGGAACAGGCTTGCAGTTCCTGCCATTCGGGAGGATCGTTGTGATAGTGGGAAGAGACCTTAGGAATCAGAAGTCAGCTTAGGGAGCGTATATGAATGGAACTCGAGCGTTGCGGATTGTGGCTTTCATGTCGATCTCAGTCGGTGCCGGCATTTTAAGCCGCGCGGCATGGGGGTTCGTGATCTTCGGAATCCTAGTGTTGATTGACAACTTTGTCATCAAGAGCCCGCCTGCGCCGCCGTATCGCACCGCTGCCGATGAAGACGACCGGGCGGCATGACATCGCCCCCGATGCGAAACTGCCCCTTGTCGGCATCTGCCATTGATGCCGGGCACGGGAGTATGTCAGCGGTGGCTGAGGAAACATCAGGGAGGACGGCATGGCGCGGATTGTAGTCGATCCAGTGACGCGTATCGAAGGGCACCTGCGCATTGAGGCGGAGGTGGACGGCGGCTTCATCACGGATGCATGGAGTTCGGGGACGATGTTCCGGGGCATTGAGTTGATCCTGCGCGGCCGGGACCCGCGGGAGGCCTGGATCTGGGCGCAGCGGATTTGCGGAGTGTGCACGATGGTCCACGCGCTGGCCTCGGTCAGCGCAGTGGAGGACGCGCTGGGCATCGAAGTGCCAGAGAACGCCCGCCTGATCCGCAACATTATCGCCGCGACGCAGACGATTCAGGATCACGTTGTGCACTTCTACCACTTGCACGCTCTGGATTGGGTCGATATCGTTTCTGCGCTGAAGGCGGATCCGGCAAAGACGTCGCAGTTGGCGCAATCCATTTCCGACTGGCCCCTGTCGAGCGCGAAATATTTCAAGGGCGTGCTGGACCGTATCGGCGCCCTGGTGGCCAGCAGGCAACTGAGTCTTTTCGGCTCGGGATATTGGGGCCACCCCGCTTACCGCCTTCCGCCGGAAGCCAACCTGATAGCCGTCGCGCACTACCTGGAGGCGCTCCAGTTTCAGAAGCAGTTTATCCGGATTCATGCGGTGCTGGGCGGCAAAAATCCCCATTTACAAACGTTTCTCGTGGGCGGCATGGCCACCTCGCTGGACCCCAACGAGCCCAATGCCACCGTGAACCTGGAACGCATCGACTTCCTAATGGAGGTGGCGAAGTCGGCCCAGGCGTTTGTCAGCCAAGTGTACATCCCGGATGTGCTGGCAGTGGCAGGTTTCTACCCCGATTGGTTTGAACGCGGCGAGGGTCTTGGAAATTTCATGTGCTACGGCGCCTATCCGCAGCGCAGCGTTAAGGACCCCTCGAATTTTTTCTTTCCCCGCGGCATCATCCTGAATCGCGACCTGACCAAAGTCTATCCAGTGGATCCGGAGAACGTCACGGAGTACGTAGCGCATTCCTGGTACGAGTATTCCTCCGGAAGCTCGATTGCGAAACACCCGTACGAAGGCGAAACGAATCCGAAGTACACCGGTCCCAAACCCCCTTATGAATTCCTGGAAGTGGGCCAGAAGTATTCCTGGCTGAAGGCGCCCCGCTATCAGGACAAACCCATGGAGGTAGGTCCGCTGGCCCGTTTCCTGGTGGCCTACGCTTCCGGACAGCCGGACGTGAAGGCGCTGGTGGATTCCACGCTTGCGGCGCTTAAGGCTCCGCCGGCGGCCCTGTTTTCGACGCTAGGGCGCATCGCGGCGCGCGCCCTGGAAACGCAGCTCCTGGCAAGTCGGCTGGTGGGATGGATCCAGGAACTGGCCAAGAACCTGTCGACCGGGAAGCTGGAGATCCACAACGGAAAAATGTGGGATCCGAAAACCTGGCCGGATACGGCCCGGGGATTCGGCTCCTTCGAGGCGCCGCGCGGGTCGCTGGGCCACTGGGTGGAGATCGAAAACGAGGCCATCAAGAATTACCAGGCGGTGGTTCCCTCCACGTGGAACGCGGGTCCGCGCGACGCGCATGGACAGCGCGGGGCGTACGAAGCCGCGCTCATCAAGACGCCAGTGGCGGATCCCGAGCGGCCGCTCGAACTTCTGCGAACGATACACTCCTTCGACCCGTGTCTGGCTTGCGCCGTCCACATGGTCGACGCGCGCGGGCGGATGCTCGGTCGCGCGGAGGCCTGAGGCCTATGCGCGCTCCGCTCTCTTCAGACACAGTCGTGGTTGGGGTCGGCAATACGATCCTCTCCGACGACGGCGCCGGCGTGCATGCCGCACGGCTGCTGCAGGGCGACCCGCGCGTGCCCGTGGGAGTGACGATTCTTGACGGCGGCACGCTCGGCCTCGGGTTGATGCCCTATGTTTCGGATGCATCCCGTGTGCTGTTCCTGGATGCGGTGAACATGGGTGAAGCGCCCGGAACTCGCGTCCGGATGACGGGCAAGGATTTGCTCGGCGCCTCCAGCGGTTTCAGCGTTCATCAGTTGGGAGTCGCCGATCTGATTGCGGCTTTGGCGTTGGCGTCGGCCGGGCCCCAGGATATTGTCGTACTTGGCGTACAACCCGCCAACACGGACTGGGGTACCTCTCTCTCTCCCGGTGTGGAGGCTTCGCTCTCATGGATGGTGGATGCGGCCTTGGCGCAGTTACTTCTCTGGGAAGGAGGCAAGTAAGATGTGCCTGGCCATTCCCGGGAAGATCGTGAGCACCGAAGTGGAAAATGGGATCAGGATCGGACGAGTCGAGTTTGGCGGCGTTAGCCGTGCGACCTGTCTCGACTTGGTTCCTGAAGCGTCGGTTGGCGATTACGTGCTAGTGCACGTAGGTTTCGCGATGAGCCGGGTGGATCGTGAAGAAGCCGAACGAAGCTATAAGCTTTTGGAAGCCATGGGACTGCTCCATGACGAACTCGCACCGGACGCGGAGAGTTCCTGACCATCACCAACGGCTAGCCTGTTCTTCAAGCCAGGATGCTCGAGTTCGGCACTACGCCAACACATCTGGAGCTACTTCGGCATTACGGCGCAATCAATACCTATCGCTCGCATGACGCATCACCATGGAGTCGTCATGTTGGTAATCCTGCTTTTCCTACGCTGGTCCTCCAGCAGGTCCGTCTGGGCGATGGGCAGGTTGTGCCGCGTCACCGCGATCTCCAGATTGTTTTCCAGCGCCTGGGCGATGGCGTCATCATCCAATGTCGGCGTCGGTTTGCCGTCGACAATCAGGTCTTGCAGCCGTTGCGAGTTGGCCAGCCGCGGGCCGGGGAGCGAAGGAACCGTGCAGGGATAGAAGCCACGGGGAAAGCCGTGGCTCGCGCGGTGGCAAGGGAACGATTACCGCCTTTGATGGCGACCTCGGAGTCCTCAAACGCTCAGGACCGGGATGCGCGATTCGCGAATGATCCCATAGCCCTCGCCGTTGTCCCCCAGATGGTTTCGCCCGGGTATCCGTCCGATGACCAGGACGTCAGCTCTAGCTTGCTCTGCCGCCCGGCTCAGCAGCTTCGGAACATTGCCGCTATCGATTACGACTTCGGCCCTCGTGCCCAAGTCCTGCTGAAGCGCGGCGATGCCTTTGGTGGCGGACCCGACGATCGTCTCCTTCCACACGGGATCGACATGGTACCCGCCGGGGCCCCAGACGTCAACGCCGGTCGTGATGTGGACGAGCGTCAGGGTGGCCTCGGCAGCCACGGCCAGTTCTGCGGCCAACGCCGCGGTGTGCCGGCTGTGAGCGCTCAAATCCACCGAGCAGACGACGTGGCGGATCGAGAACTCGTGCGCTGGCGCCTCTTCCAGGTGAGCGCCTGTCCAGACCGCGCAATGGCTTTCATGCAGAACCTTCGCGGTCACCGAGCCCAGCAGAAAGCGATGGAACGCGCCCAGACCATGAGTCGACATCACGATCAGATCGACGTTGTGGTCGCGAGCCGCCTTCACGATTTCGCGGGCCGGGTCGCCTCGGAGCAACACACGTGCGGCGACATTTTCATCGAATTCTGGCGGCAGTGGCCGGTCCAGATCCTCCTGAGATCGTAGTACGGCCTGCGAGTGCAAGTCCGGCGCGGTAATCTCGTCGCCGCTCTCGAGCGCGCCGATGGGATAGCTGACAGGCGGCAGCACGTGCAGCAGGACGATCTCCGCATGAAAACGGCGAGCCAACCACCCAGCTTGGCGCATGACGTGCCAGGAATTCTCTGTCAAGACAACAGGAACTAGGATTTTCTGAATGCTGAACATAATGCCTTCTATCGATAGACGAACCCAGTCCGGCGAGGTCCGACGGATCGAAGCGTGCCTCGGCGCCAAGGAGCTAATCGCCGCCGCAGCCCGAATCTCAAACATTCGGTGCGCCCCACTTCACAACTCCGAGGGGCGTCGGAATTTAGCAAGAAACGTATATCAGTCCGGAAGCGCCCGGCGGGCACAAGGCATCGACTCGCACGACAACGGCCATCGGGGAGCGTTGGAGTCGCGGAAGACTTTGGGGAGGGGTGACTCGATACACGTGCTGAAATGTCCGTCCCGAGATGTTCGGCCCTCGTCGTGCCTGTGAAGGACATGGAAGCAGACTGTATCCATGCACAGCGAACGACAGCCAGAGGTGCACTATGTCGACAACGGCACTTGGATTGTTCGAGCATCCGGGTGGTAGGGAGCGCGTCGTGCAGAAGCGGCGCTATCAAGGCTAGAGGCTTTGGGACGAAGTTGCCGTCCCGATCCGGACACATTGAGGAGCGGGGATCAGAACCGTGTCACTCTGGCAGGAGGCCTTCCAATGTAGACTTTGCACTCGCAACGGCAACTTCTGCGCCTTGATTCCAGGTGTCAGGATCCAGGACAGAACAGGTTTCACTTACCGCCGTGGAGGGCGGGGCAATGTTGACTAATAAGCGCCTGCAGAACTTTGTGATACACGCATCGGACGGCGATCTCGGGTATGTGCACGAGCTTTATTTCGATGACGAGACATGGACCATCCGGTACCTCAATATAGACACCGGCGGCTGGCTTGGCGGCCGGCGTGTGCTGATCTCTCCGTTCTCTATAATCCGCACCGCCTGGGATGCCCTGCGGTTGGACGTGGCGCTGACCAAAAAGCAGGTTGAGGATAGCCCCGACATCGACACTCACCGGCCCGTCTCGCGGCAACACGAGGCCGCATACCTTGGGTATTTCGGGTTTCCATACTACTGGGGTGGTCCATTTCTATGGGGCACAGCGTATTACCCCTCCGGCGTGGCTGTTTCAGACGCTTCTTCCGCCGAAACTTTGGCGGACCGGGTCGGGAGGGAATCCGCGGATTCGCATCTGCGCAGCACTGGGGCCGTGACTGGCTATCATATTGAAGCGGCGGACGGGGAGATCGGCCATGTGGATGGCTTTGTCGTGGACGACGAGACCTGGGCCATCCGTTACATTGAGGTGGACACGCGGAAATGGTTGCCCGGCAAGAAGGTCCTGGTTCCGCCCGCGTGGATTGAAGGGGTTAGCTGGACGGATTCAAAAGTCCGCGTCGGCCTCTCCCGCGAAGCTGTAAAGGAAGCGCCGGAGTACGACGAGTTCGTGCCGATGACTCGAGAATATGAGAACCGCCTCTACTTGCACTACGGCCGGCCTCCTTATTGGCTCCACGATGCCGAACCCGCGTCTCCATATGCCTTAAGCGGCGTTTAGACTTGCCAGCGTAAGAGGATGTCGCGATGCGCGCCATCGTGCCATTGGCAAAGGAACAACCCAGGTGGATTACTCACTGTTGAAGACGACGATATTGCTCTTGGTCTCCGATCCGTTAGTCCGCACCATTCTCAAGGAGACACTTGACCTGGGAGGATATCTCGTGCTGTCCAGCGGCGACTTGGGCCAGGCGGTCGACCGAATGAAAGAGTGCAAGCCCGATCTGTTGATAACCCGCACCTACGTCGATGGTTTGCCGGGGCACGAGGCGGCGATGTACTTGCGCACAAAGTGCCTGGGAATGAGGGTGCTGATGCTCGGGGGGCTTCTGGATGACGAACGGCTTCGATATCGAGCGGAGCTGCAAGATTTTGAGGTATTCCCAAAGCCCTATTCCGCGGCAGTGTTACTCCAGGAAGTGAGGCGCGTCTTGAGCAAACCGCGCGGTTGAACAATGGCGATTGGCCCGGCATGGCAGTATCAGATTCATCGCATCGGGATTCTGCACGACGGGGATCTCGATTCGGCAGATCGAAGACTCTCTTCAGCAATCTGGAGCCAAAGGTTGGGAGTCAGTCCAGGTTCTGCACCGGCAGCAAGTGCCGGAGGGGCGCAGCGCAGCCTTGATCCTCGGGGCCCTAGTAAGCGATGCGGCTGGCCCAAACGCAACTCCTCGGCGTGATCTACCAACAATCTGGAAGGAATCGACTATGTTGCCGTTCAACTCAATAAATGGCCCTTTGGCTGCCAGGGCGTTGTTTTCCGTCTTCGCGGCTGTCGGTGGGCTCCCAACTACCGTTTCTCTGATATGCGCCCAAGTGGTTGCGGCACCTGGGACCGGGCAAGCGCCGCCAGCCGCAGCTTCCATAGACGGCCAGAGATACGGCACCTTCGACATCGGTAAGGCAAACACAAAACCATTTCACGTGCTGCCAACGGTCTCGAGCAGTTTTTATCCGGGAACGCCCACTCTTCCAGGCCTGCCGACGATTACGGCTACAAACCCGGATGGGTCTACAGTCGTATTAGATAGTATCGGCTATCAGGACGGGTCTTCATAAACGGCACGGTTATTTATTTCCCCTGGCAAGTGCTAGATGGAGCGACTACGTGGCTCGATGCCATCCACAATGCAATTCCACAGTCAGTGATGTTATCGTATAGCGCTGGCGCCGGGATCGACGGGTTTGATAATCCGAGTAAGTGGTCATGGTTCGACTTGAGGACGCTTCCCTACGAAGGAAAAGGCACCATCCAGCCAGGCAACCTGGACTACAATCTACCGGTGGGCTTTATGGGCGGCACTATTGTCGGCAATGTGGTTTATCCTACTCCGAATGGCGTCCACCCTTACCCGGTATTCGTAGCTTATGATGTTTCGCGGCCCTTTGATTCGCCTGGCTCATACCAAACCTTTGTCCCTCCTCCGATGGGGGGGCCTCTGGGCGCTAAGTATGGCTGGTGCTCGGCAACAAGCGACGGCAGATATGTCTATTACGCACCTTTGGCTAATACTATAAACGGCGATAGCGGCAACATCTTCCGCTACGATACGACGCGGCCTTTCGGCGATATCGGCTCCTGGTCGAATTTCGACATGGGGACCAGTATCAGTCCAGACGCGGAGAGCTTCCAGTCTGTGGCTTACGACGGGTACAGGTTTGTCTACTTTGTCCCATTTCACAAGAAACTGATTGTCCGCTATGACACCTGGGGCGGGGGTTATACGTCCAATCCAGCAGCCTTTTCCAATCCCGAGTCGTACAATACTCTCGATCCAACCCAGCTAGGCACTGCCGGTTATCCTACGATCGCCGGACAGGGAACGACCGTCAAGCTTTGGGGTTTTACCGGGGCGGCCGTCGCCTGGGACTCGGCCCGCGAGAATGAATATTTGTACTTTGTTCCCTGGGCTACTTTTCCGGGGAATAGGACCGGCGGTGCTGGCCAGGGAGCACAGAATCCGGTTCTGCAAAGCACTGCGGCCCGAGTGCGCATTGGCACGCAAAGTGGCTCGGTCTGGAATTATGTGGACATTACGTCCACAACTACTAATCCGGAAGCCGCGCCCGACTGGGAAATGTACGACCTAAGTCTGTTGACAGAGAATGCGGCGTGGCCAACCGCATGGGCGAAGGTTTATCCGGCGGCCGCGGGATCTTTTGCGGGCCAAAGTACTATGGCTGGCTGGCAGATGACTTTTGTGAGCACTTCGCCGGCCCCGGCGGTCGGATTTATTCCGGACACAGCACAATTCGTTGTGGAGCATAATGTCGACCATTCCTTGTCAGACCCCTCCGGCTGGTATGTTGCGCAAGTGCCTCTTTGTTGCGCTCAAGCGCCGCCCACGCTTTGCCCGGGTGCAGGCAACTGCGGCACGATGGGCGGTGGTTACGACCCAGACCATGGGATCTTGTATCCCTCTTCTCCAGAGAATCCTCTTTTTGCGATCCAATTTACTTCCCATCCGCAGTGACCTGTGGTTGACGGGCACTATGAGGGGCGACTGAGCAGCCACGCCAATGACTCCGCCGGCGCCGACGGGCCGTCAGACATTCAGGCCGCGTGATCGCGCCAGAGTACGTCGCTCGCGATGGGCCGCGCCGAGCGGCGGGACGGCCGGTGGGGGCGCGGAGGGGCACGGACGCCGACTGTCAAGCGGCGCGGCGCATGGCGGCGGCGTGCTGCTCCTGGACCTGACATCGCGATGGGGAGCGGCGCAAGCGCGCGTTGGGTGGCGGATCTGAACCGCCGCCAAATACGGGTCGGCTGACATCGCTCCGCGAGCCGCTATTCAGATGCACCGAAATCGCGCCGGTCTTCACCCCACTACCACGG
>Ga0302319_10019955_pt1 | contig 12149 bp, 11 predicted proteins | sample Bog_T0_2_FD_203319 | JGI IMG/M metagenome (GOLD analysis project Ga0302319, IMG submission 203319) | Peat permafrost microbial communities from Stordalen Mire near Abisko, Sweden - Bog_T0_2 | ecosystem: Environmental > Terrestrial > Soil > Wetlands > Peat | place: Sweden: Abisko, Stordalen Mire... | reverse complement strand
ACAAAGCTCAACCGCCCCGCGCATTAGAAGTGATCCCAATCACATCCTGAGGCCCTCAGTTGCTGCTCTTCTAGAACGGAATCGTGGGAGGTTCGGTTTTGGATTGCCGGCCATGCGCTCAGTCCCAGGCGCAGCAGCCGCATCCCAACCGGCCGCGATTCGATGGAGGTTTTATGCAACCGATGCACAATATTCCCGCTCGCGGCGGGCTCAACTTTGACGAAACGCCGTTTCTGGCCATCTGGGAGGTCACGCAATCGTGCGACCTGGCGTGCAAGCATTGCCGGGCGGCGGCGCAGCCCATTGCCCACCCCGACGAGCTTACCAATGCCGAGGGCAAGGCGCTCATCGACCAGATCGCCGACATGCATGTGCCAATCTTCGTGTTTACCGGCGGCGATCCGCTCAAGAGAAAAGACGTCTTCGAGCTCATCCGCTATGCCGCCGACAAAGGCGTTCAGGTGGCCGTAACCCCCAGCGCCACCCCGCTGCTGACCCGCGAGGCGATGTTCAAGCTCAAGGAGGCCGGCCTGGTCCGGCTCGGCATCTCGCTCGACGGTTCCACTCCCGAGATTCACGACGCGTTCCGCGGTCTTCCCGGCGCGTGGGCGCGCACCATCCAGGCCATCGAGTGGGCCAACGAGGCCGGCATTCCCATCCAGGTGCACTCCACCATCAGCCGCCATAACGCACACGATCTTGATAACTTATGCGCGCTGTTCGAGAAACTGGCCATCGTCATGTGGAACGTGTTTTTCCTCGTTCCTGTAGGCCGCGGCCAGCTTGGAGACTTGCTCAGCGGCGAGGAGTTCGAACAGGTCTTCGGAAAGATCTACGAGCTCTCGCACCGTGTAAATTTCCAGATCAAGACCACCGAAGCCATGCACTACCGCCGCTATTTGCTGCAGCACAACCTGGAAGAGCGGCGTCTTGGCCACGGAGCGGCTCACGGCCATCCCGGCGGCGCGCCCGCAAAGGCCTTTGAAGCCGGAACACCCACCACCGACGCGCAAACACGCACCGTGGGATGGGCTACGCGGCGGGTGAATGACGGCAAGGGCTTCATGTTCATCTCGCACGTGGGCAATGTCTATCCCAGCGGGTTTCTGCCCATCCATGCAGGCAATGTAAAGCAGACGCCGCTTCAGGAAATCTACCGCGACTCGCCGATCTTCAAATCGTTGCGCGACACCAGCAAGCTCGAAGGCAAGTGCGGCGCGTGCGAATACAAGGAGATTTGCGGCGGCTCGCGAGCCCGGGCATACGCCGTCACCGGCGATCCGCTGGCGCAGGAACCGTGCTGCATCTATCAGCCGAAGCACTGGGATGCGGAGCTTGAGAGTGAAGCCGCGTCGTTTGCCGTGATATAGGTCAGGCGCCTAACGGTCGTCCTGAACAATTGTGCCTTGCGCCCCAGCGGGCGCGGAAGCTAGGCTCGAACCTGAATCCCAGGAGGGTCTCCATGCTTCTGCGCCCAGCCCATTTTTTGATCGCCGCCACACTCCTGTCGGGCACGCTAGCCGCCGGGCAGGCCAACCCATCCGCCCCGGCAAACTTGCCCGCCGCCCCCACCGCCCCCGCCGGCCAAGCCTGGCCCACCAAAGACGGGGCAGTTGTTCTGTCCAATTTCAAATTCGGCACCGGCGAAACGCTGCCCCAGCTCAAGCTGCACTACCTCACGCTCGGCTCGCCCCACTTGAACGCCGCAGGCCACGTCGACAACGCGATCTTGCTGCTGCATGGCACCGGCGGCAATGCCTACTCGTTGTTGAACCCCATCTTCTCCAACGTGCTGTTTGGCCCCGGCGCGCCGCTCGATATTACAAAGTACTTCCTTATCCTCCCCGACGACATCGGCCACGGCCAAAGCTCCAAGCCCTCCGACGGCCTCCACGCGCACTTTCCCGCCTACGATTACGACGACATGGTGCGCAGCCAGCGCCAAATGCTCGACGAAATGAAAGTCGACCATCTTCGCCTGATCCTGGGAACCTCCATGGGCTGCATGCAGTCCTTCGTCTGGGGTGAAACCTACCCCGGCTTTGCCGATGCGCTGGCTCCGTTCGCGTGCCTGCCTGTGCAGCTCGCGGGCCGCAACCGCATGATGCGCTACATGGCCATTCAGGCCATCAAGCAGGACCCCGCGTGGCTGGGTGGCGAGTACAAATCCGAGCCGGTTCAGGGCCTGCGCACCGCAAACGAAATGGTGCTGGTAATGGGTTCCAGCCCGATGCAGATGCAGAAGCAGGCGCCCACGCGCGATGATGCAGAAGCCTATGTGGACAGGTACCTGGCCCACGGCCTGGCCGCGTCGGACGCCAACGACCTGATCTTCTATTTCAACGCCAGCCGCAACTACGACCCCAGCCCCAAGCTGGAAAAGATCGTGACACCGGTGTTGTGGATCAACTCCGCCGACGACTACATCAATCCTCCTGAGCTGGGCATCGCGGAGAAAATGGTCAAGCGCATGCCCAACGCGCGGTTCATTCTTCTGCCAATTTCTGACGCAACGCGCGGCCACGGAACGCACACCGCCGCCGCGGTCTGGAAGGACTACCTGATCGAGTTTATGAAAGCCACAGAGCCCAGGCCGTGACCTTGCTCGAATTGCCGGGACTGTTGAAGTGGAAGGCATCGAAGCCATTCTCAGGCAGCCGAGGCACTCAAGTTCCGTAATTCCCTCGTCCCGCCCCACTTCTATACTGAAATTGTGACGCCTGAAACCAGCATCGAATCTGCTAAGCCAACCTATTGGGTGGGATTCCCAGGCCTTTGGTCGCGCTTTCTCGCGTGGCTCATGCATCGGGTGCCCAATGAGCGGCAGCGCCTGCTGGCCGTGACAATCCTGGCTGGAGGGCTTTGCGGGCTGGCCGCCGTCGCCTTTCACTTGAGCATCGCTGCGGCGGAGGCCATGTTCATTGACCGCGCCAACACCGCGCCGGGACATAGCTGGATCTGGTGGACCGTTCTTTCGCCCGCCCTGGGCGGCCTGGTTGCTGGGCTCGGCCTCACTTACCTTGCTCCCGCGGCGGCAGGCAGCGGCATTCCCCAGGTGAAGGTGGCGTACGCGCTGCGCTACGGCCTGGTTACGGTTCGGGAGACGGTCGGAAAGTTTGTGCTTTGCGCCCTGCAAATCGGCTCGGGAGCTTCGCTGGGCCTTGAAGGGCCCACCGTGCAAATTTGCGCCGGAGTCAGCAGCATGCTGGCCCGCGCTGCCCGACTCAGCCCCGTCAACCAGCGCCGCATGACATCGGTAGGCATGGCCGCCGGAATTGCAGCCGCGTTCAACGCACCCATTGCCGCCATCACCTTTACCATCGAGGAGCTGATCGGCGACCTCGATCAGACCATGCTCATCGGCGTGATTGTGGCCGCCGCCCTGGCCGCCGTAGTGGAGCACTCCATCCTGGGCACGAACCCGGTATTTCACGTTTCCAGAGTCTACACATTCGATACACCTTCTTCGCTGTTGTGGTATGCCCTGCTGGGGCTGCTGGCCGCCATTGTTTCGGTCACATTTACCGACTCGCTGCTGGCTCTGCGCGCCTGGTTCAAGCAGCTCAAGCGGGTTCCGCGCTGGGTGCATCCGGCCATTGGCGGCACGGCAACAGGCAGCCTGGCCGCGCTGGCGCTCTACTTTTTCCACCTCAACGGCATTGCCGGCGATCCCTACAAAACCCTCACGCTGGCGCTCACCGGAACCATGCCGGTGCTCTTCATGGCGGCATTTTGCGTGCTGAAGCTGGCCGCAACCGTGTGCTCGTATTCAAGCGGCGGCTCGGGGGGAATTTTTGCTCCGGCGCTGTTCATGGGCGCCATGCTGGGCGGCGCAGTGGGCTACCTCGACGTAAGCGTCTTTCACCACTCCAACGATGCCATTGGCGCCTTTGCCGTGGTGGGCATGGGCGCAGTGTTTGCCGGCATCGTGCGGGCTCCCATGACTTCCATCCTGATTGTGTTTGAGATGACGGGCGGTTACGGGCTGGTGGTGCCACTGATGATCGCCAACATGAGCGCCTTCGCCCTGGCGCGATACTGGCGGAGCACGCCCATCTACGAAGCGCTGCTGGAGCAGGACGGAATCGAGCTGCCGCATGGAACGGGTCCGCCGGAGCCACCGAATGGAACCCCGCCGGAGGCGACCGCCTTGCCCGAAGACGATGCTACGGCTTGAACGGGATTGCCGGGTGATTCAGGCACGGCGCTCAAGCAATTCACTTCTGCACCATGTTGTACAGAAACAGCGCCCGCAATTCGATAAACGGTCGTTGAAACTTCTTGGGCAGGGGCGGGTAATTGGAACCAGGAATTGCGCCCCAGGCAGCGCGGTCCAGCGCTGTGTCGCCGGAGCGGCCCTCGAGAATCATGCTGTCGGCCTTTAGGTTGCCGTCGGGTAGAACCTCGAAGCGAATCAAGACCTGTCCCGTCTTCAGCTTTGGAGGGTTAACCTCATCGGGAATCAAGGGGCGCCAGGTTCGGTCCGTTGCCGAGTGCCAGCGCGCCAGCCAGGGGTTGAAGTCCACTCCTTGCGTATCGGAAAGAATTTGAACTCCACCTGTGGACTTCTGCGGCTTGGCATTGTCATCTGTGGACGGAGGTTTCGCTGGAGGTGTGCTGTCAGCTGGTGTGGTCTGCGCTTGAGCGGCTGATCCAGTGAATAAAAGCAAAAGCGCGAAGAACGAAATAATATCTCGCATCGAAGGCACTTGCTCTCAACACAACTCTAAGAGGATACGGCTGAGGAAATAATATCGAATCTACGACCACGTTGCCGAATTGCTGACAGGCCGTTGTGAAAGTCGAAAATGCCGGAAAAACATCCCTCAGGGGCTGAAGCCCGTGTTTATTTTGAATGACTTACGGCACGACTGAAGTCGTGCCCTTTCAAAGCCCGACTTTTGCGACAGGCTGCAAAAGGGCTAACGCCGTCGATGCCGCCGAGGCGTCGTCACTTCGGCTCCATGTTGTACATAAACAGCGCCCGCAACTCGATAAACGGTCCGCGAAAATCTTTTGGCAGAGGCGGGTAATTGGAGCCGGTAAGCGCGCCCCAGGCGGCGCGATCCAGCGCCGTGTCGCCGGAGCTGCCCTCCAGTTGCATGCTTCCATCCATCAGCCGTCCGTTCGCCAGGACCTTGAAGCGGATCAGCACCTGTCCCGACTTGTTGAGCGGCGCATTTACCTCGTCGGGAATCAGCGGGTCCCAGGTCCGCTCCGTCTCATAGTGCCAGCGCTGGAGCCAGGCGCTGAAATCCACGTTTTGGGTGTCTGAGAGGATTTGAACGCCGCCTGAACCTGCGCCGGGGTGACGAGCCAGCCCGCTGGGGCCAAAGTTACCCGAGGCGCCCGCTCCCCGGTCACGCGACGCGCTTCGCATGGCATCGCGAAGCTGGTCAGCCGGGTTCTCCGGGGCCATGGCAAAGTTGGGCCTGGCCGGCACAGCGGCCGGACGGGGCGCCTCAAACTGCGGCTGCGGACTGGACGGGATGGGCTGCGTTACCGGAGGCTGCACGGCGGTCGGCGCGGGAGGCTCCGGAGTGGGCGTCGGTGGCGGCGGCGCAGGCCGATTCATTGCTTCCAGCGTTTTCCTGTCGATCACGGTAGGCTTCTGCGGAATCGGCTTGATGGCTACCTTGGGCTGAACCTGGCGCAGCGCGTCGGGTGGCAGGTCGAGATATTGCAGGTCCTTGCGATTCTTGATAGCTTCAATGGGATCAATGACTTGCGGCACCTTGAAAACATACTTGGGAATCCAGGTGATGGCCGAGAGCAACGCCAGATGGAAAAGTACAGCTATCCATATTCCCTCGCGAAGGCGCGCCCAGCGGCGTTCGTCCTCGAGGTCGCTGATCATCTCCAGCAGTTCGTGGGTGTCATAGTCCACCCATCGCGAACCTCGAACGGCCGGCGAATCGGACACACGTTCGCGCGTCTCGGGATCCGACGCCTGGCTGCCCACAGCCCCAGCCTGTGGCTCCGGGCTCGTCTCGGCCGGGTCCTTAGGCTCCTTCAAATCGATTGGCGCTTGGCTCAGGGGCATCCGTTCCATGGAAGCAGGTCGGGGCGCACACTCAGCCCCCGGCTCCGTTTCGAGTCCTTTCTATCCATTCTCTCATTCTGGCCGATCCCCGTGTGCGTTGTCCCGGCCCGTACAATGGTTCCTGATCATTGAGACGGATTTGGTGTGGGAAGGGGACACGCTTGAAGTTGTTTCTTGCTCGAATCATGGCCAAATTGAATCTGCTGCTTCTGCCGTTTCTGGCCAAATTCGGCATTTGGGGCATGGGTGCGCTGGCCCTGCTGGATTCCTCCACGGTGCCCGTCCCCATGGACGCGCTGCTGGCCTACTCGATTTGGAACGACAAGGGCCATTTCTGGCTCTATTGCCTGCTGGCCTCAATCGGATCGGCGCTGGGTGGCCTGCTTCCCTACGGGCTTGGCCGCGCCGGAGGCGAGCTCTTTCTGCTGAAGCACGTGAACCGCGAGCGCTTTGAACGGATGCGCACCCGCTTCGAACGCCAGGAGTTTTTGGCCATGATGATTCCCTCCATGATGCCGCCGCCAACGCCATGGAAGGCCTTTGTTTTTGCCGCAGGCGTCTTTGAAATGAGGGTTTTACCGTTCATGCTGGCGGTATTCTGCGGCCGCATGGTGCGCTGGCTGGTGCTGTCGCTGCTGGTGCTGAAACTGGGGCCGGGAGCCGTGGACGTGGTCGCACACCACGCTCTGCCGGTAATTGCCTCGGTCGGCATCCTCGCCTTGGCCGGCTTTGCCTGGTGGTGGATTCGGAAAGGACGAAGAGCCAGCGCTTCGGCCTGAAAGTTCGACTGGGTGCCCCAGGTCTGGATTTTCAGACCTGGGAAAGCACGCCGCGGCTCAAAGCCCCGTCGTTTTCTCCATATCTTCCGGATACCGGGCGCCCTCCACTTGGATCTTCGACGACGCGTCCTCGATCTGCCGAAGATCGTCTGCGGAAAGCTCCACCGCGACAGATCCGATGTTTTCTTCAAGGCGATGGAGCTTGGTGGTGCCCGGAATGGGAACGATCCACGGCTTCTGCGCCAGCAGCCACGCGAGCGCAATTTGCGCGGGTGTGGCGTTCTTTTCCTTGCCGATTTCGGCGAGAAGATCGACCATTGCCTGGTTCGCCTCCCGAGCCTCCGGCGTGAAGCGCGGGATTGAACTGCGAATGTCTGATTTATCGAAGGTCGAGGTCTCGTCGATCTTTCCGGTCAGGAAACCTCTGCCCAGCGGGCTGAAAGGAACAAACCCGATTCCGAGCTCTTCCAGCGTGTGGATAATGTCCACCTCAGGAGTGCGGTACCAGAGCGAGTACTCGCTCTGCAGAGCCGTAACCGGCTGCACTGCGTGGGCGCGGCGAATGGTCTTTGCGCCTGCCTCCGACATGCCGAAGTGCTTGACTTTGCCCTCGGCAATCAGATCCTTGACCGCGCCGGCAGTTTCTTCAATCGGGACCTTGGGATCGACGCGGTGCTGGTAGTAGAGGTCGATGACATCGGTCTTGAGGCGTTTCAGAGAGCCTTCAACGGCCTGGCGGATGTGTGCCGGACTGCTGTCCGTGCCCTTTGGTCCGTGGGTTCCGTCAGGATTGATATCGAACCCGAATTTGGTAGCGATGACAACTTGGCCGCGGAAGGGAGCGAGACCCTCGCCTACGATTTCTTCATTGCTGAACGGGCCATAGACCTCGGCGGTGTCAAAAAAGGTGATGCCGCGCTCAACGGCTGCGCGCAGAAGGGCGATGGCCTCGTGCTTTTCCGGGAACGGTTTGTAGGAATGGCTCATCCCCATGCATCCCAGGCCGAGAGCCGATACTTCGAGATTGCTGTTTCCCAATTTGCGTTTCTGCATTTCCTTCTCCAACGCCTGTGTCATTGTGAATTACTTTTGATACTGCTCGTCGCTGACTTTCTCAAGCCAGGTGACCGCGGTGCCGTCCAGCTTTTCCTGAAGGGCGATGTGGGTCATTGCCGTCGTTGGCGTGGCTCCATGCCAGTGCTTCTCTCCCGGCTCGAACCAGATCACATCCCCGGGCCGAATCTGCTCGACCGGGCCGCCTTCTCGTTGAGCCCAGCCGCAGCCAGCCGTCACAATCAGCGTCTGGCCGAGCGGATGTGTATGCCATGCCGTTCGCGCGCCCGGCTCGAAGGTGACGAGAGCGCCGGCGACACGCGCCGGATCGGAGGTTTGGAATTGCTGATCGAGACGTACTGTTCCGGTGAACCAATCGGATGGTCCTTTGGCCGACGACTGTGAACCGACGCGCGTAATTTTCATTTCACATGCTCCTTCAGTTTTCTCTTGCTCGGCAACGGCTTGGACTGCCGGTCGCTCTATTCGGCTTTGAGCGAAGCCATATCGATGGAGAAACGGTATTTCACGTCGGACTTTAGCAGTCGCTCGTAGGCTTCGTTGACCTTCTGAATCGGGATGAGCTCGACATCGGAGGTGATGTTGTTTGCGCCGCAGAAGTCGAGCATCTCCTGGGTTTCTGCCAAGCCTCCGATGGGCGAGCCGGAGAGACTGCGACGACCCATGATGAGACCGAAGGCGGCAACAGGCAATGGATTTTCAGGAGCGCCGACAAGGGTGATGTTGCCGTCGCGGCGCAGCAGGTTGATGTAGGCGTTGATGTCGTGGTCGGCGGCAACGGCGTCGAGAATGAAGTCGAAGCTGCCCGCGTGTTTGGCCATCTCGTCGGCGTTGCGCGAGAGGACCACCTCATCCGCGCCGAGGCGCAGGGCGTCTTCTTTCTTGCTGGGCGAAGTGGTGAAGACGACCGTGTGGGCGCCGAACGCGTGCGCGAATTTGACGCCCATGTGGCCGAGACCGCCGAGGCCGACAACGCCGACCTTCTTGCCCTTGGTCACGTTCCAGTGGCGCATGGGCGAGTAGGTGGTGATCCCGGCGCAGAGCAGCGGCGCGGCGCCCGCGAGGTCGAGATTCGAGGGAACGCTGAGCACGAATCGTTCGGTGACGACGATCGAGTCAGAGTATCCGCCGTAGGTGACGCCGCCGGTGTGTTTGTCGGGGAAGTTATAGGTGAGGGTGAAGTTGGGGCAGAACTGCTCGAAGCCGGCCTGGCACTCGGGACAGGTGCCGTCGGTATCGACCAGGCAGCCGACAGCGGCCAGGTCGCCAGGCTTGAATTTGGTTACGGCTGAGCCGACCTTGGTGACGCGGCCTACGATTTCATGGCCGGGGACGCAGGGGTAAACAGTGGGCATGACGCCGCTCCACTCGTTGCGAGCCTGGTGCAGATCGGAGTGGCAGATGCCGCAAAACAGGATCTCGATCTGGACATCCTTCTCGGTGGGATCGCGCCGTGCGATGGTGTCGGATGCAAACGGCGAATTAGCGCTGGCGACGGAATAAGCTTTTGCGTTGTACATGGTCTGACCTGAACCTCCTGGGCAAATGGCGATCGAATCGCTCGTAGAACAGACTACGCAACTGGGCTCGTTGGGCGGTATCCCGATTCTGCCAATCTATTGCCTATTCCTGTCGATGCATACATTTTTGTGCATCGAATCGTGAATTCTGAGTTAACTTGATTTTGAAGAAGAAGTGAATCAGTGAAGGAGTGAAGGAGTGAAAGCCGCGAGACACAAAGACAAGCGACCAGCCCAAAGCCCGGCTAAAAGCTTGGTTGAGATGCGCGCAGACCTGGCTCGCAAGATTGCGATTCGTGCCATTGCGGAAGGAGTGACGGCCACGGACATTCCCGGACTGGGGCTCTCCCGCCGCTCAGTGCCTAGCGCTTGTGCCTCGGCAACCTACGAGCCAAGCCTGGTTGTCTTTGTGCAGGGACAGAAGCGAATCAATGTTGGCAAGACGGCTTTTGTATGCGACGGCTCGAACTTCATCCTGACTTCGGTCGATTTGCCTGTCGTCAGCCAGGTGATTTCGGCAACCGAAAAGCAACCTTTGCTCGGCTTGCTGCTGAAACTCGAAATGCCGCTGGTACGGGAGATTCTTTCGCAGCAGGAATTTCATCTTCGCGAGGAGTCTGCCGACGCGCGCGGAATGGCCGTCGGCGTCACTTCGGTCGAACTGCTCAGCGCGTGTACGCGGCTGGTCGACCTTCTCGATACGCCGCAGGATATTGCATTCCTGAGCAGCTTGATCCAGCGGGAGATTGTCTTTCGATTGCTTCGCAGTCCGCAGGGTAAACACCTTCGCGCCATCGCGACGCTTGGCGAGCAAAGCCATCGAACATCGAAGGCAGTGGAATGGCTGAGGATGAACTACGCGAAACCGTTACGCGTGGAGCAACTGGCAAACATGGCGCGGATGGGCGTATCGACGCTGCACCATCAATTCCGCTCGTTGACCGCGATGAGCCCGCTGCAATACCAGAAGCAGCTTCGATTGCATGTGGCGCGCGAGCGCATGCTCAACGATGGCCTGGACGCCGCAAGCGCAGCCTTCGAAGTCGGCTATGAAAGTGCAAGCCAGTTCAATCGAGAGTACGGCCGGTTCTTTGGCCAGCCACCGATGCGAGATATCAGAGCGCGCCGTCTAGCCATCGCTGTGACTACCCGCGATTGACCTGCGACCTGGTGCCTTAGCGGCCGGAACCGGCCACCTGCAACTGTGCGGGTCTCATGCGGCGCACCAGCACTGGAACCCCGAACGCGAGGCCGGCGACGATGCCGGTGGAGATAAGATCGTTGCGATAGAAGGGAAGCGCTGCCACAAGGCATGTGCCCAGCCCTGCCAGCGTGTGTGGATACATTTCGCCGGTGACCCAATATGCGTAATCCGACACCAGCCAGAACGATGTTGGCCCCAGCAGCGCTGCCGCGGCCACGCGCGCAAAGCTGGTCCGGGCATGAAGCAGAATTTGCCCAAGAACCATGGCCGCCACATACCAGCCCCAGGTTGGCACATAGCCCTGCCAGCGGAAGCTGTAGTGGTAGACATAGACGGTGAGGTAGTAGTCGGTCGCCATCAGCACAGCCAGCGGGGGCAGCATCTCACGCCACGAGCGCCGCGCGCCAAAGTAGAGCAGCGCTCCGCCCATCGCCGTAAAGTTGAACCACTCGGGATGGGGCGTGTGTCCAAGAGCCAGACGGCTGAGCACAGCAAGCAGCAATAGCAGATAAGCGGGCATGAAAACCTCATTTTCTTCGGATACTGGAACCGCTTCCCAGGTCAGGGGCAGCATTCCGTCGGAGGATGGATCCTCTATTCATTCTGGGGTGCGCGGGTCTGCTGGTCAACCGGAATCGTTTCATGGCACGAACATTTTTTTCGATCTCCCTCAACGTGCAGGCCCGGGGGGCGGCTCCGATCCTGGCTGCACAATCTCCAGCACCTTGCCTTCACAGGCCATTTCCGCCGAGTCAAACAGTGTCTTCGCGTCTGCCAGCATTCGGTCGAGAAACAGGTCGTTGTGGGTTGGGTCGTGATGAAAAAGGAGCAAGCGGCCAACTCCGGCGCTTCGGGCCGCCTGGGCTGCGTGGGCATAACTTGAGTGTCCCCAACCCACTTTGCCGGCATACTCCTCGGGCGTGTACTGAGCGTCTATCGAAAGCAGGTTGGCGTTCTGCGCTGCGCGGATCAGCCCGGCATCGATCTCAGGATTGCCGTGCTCATGATCGGAAGCGTGTACCAGAACCTGCCCGTCCGATTCCAGGCGAAATCCCACCGCGCCCTGCGGATGGAAAAGAGCGAAAGCCTGTACCGTGAGCGAGCCTGCCTGGAACGGTTTTCCACATTCAATGTGCCGGAACTCAGTCTGTGATCCGACCTCAGCGAATGGCAGCGGGAAGAAGGGGTCGGCCAACAGGATATCGAGGAAGCTCCGCACCTGATCGGCCTTGCGATTCGAATAAAAGACGATCTCCACGCCGGGCTGAAACAGTGGAGCGAAGGACGGCAGGCCCTGAAGGTGGTCCCAATGAAAGTGCGACAGCAGGATATGGATGCGAGAGACTTGACGCTCGATCAGTTCGTCTCCCAATGCGCGAATGCCGCTGCCGCAATCGATGATGACCGCTTCTTTGTCGCCGGGAGAGCCGATCTCCAGGCAGGTCGTATTGCCGCCGTAGCGCAGCCGGTCCGACTCCGGTGTCGGGATGGAACCGCGCACTCCCCAGAACCTAAGATTCATCGCGGAC
>Ga0302319_10019951_pt1 | contig 12151 bp, 9 predicted proteins | sample Bog_T0_2_FD_203319 | JGI IMG/M metagenome (GOLD analysis project Ga0302319, IMG submission 203319) | Peat permafrost microbial communities from Stordalen Mire near Abisko, Sweden - Bog_T0_2 | ecosystem: Environmental > Terrestrial > Soil > Wetlands > Peat | place: Sweden: Abisko, Stordalen Mire... | reverse complement strand
CGAGCGGCAACGACTTCTTCGGAGCCGCGCCCGCCCTCTACCGCCCGCTTTGCCCCTAATCAATAACCCCTCCCCTGCCGATAGACCTATAGTGGCCTGTTCTAAAAAAATGCCTAAGCGAACTGCGTTGCCCCTCTGGCTCTCGCTCCTCTGCGGCATTTTCCCCCTCTCACTCCATGCATCCCAACCAGCCATCACCACCGCCAAACAAATCCGCCTGCTTTCCCCTACCTCCGCCCGCCGCGCATATCCCGTCGAGCTGCACGGTGTAGTGACATACTTCGAACCCCAATTCGGCTACTTATTCATTAGTGACTACACAGCCGCCATTTACGTGGACGCCACCCATCTGCCCGGGCTCTCCCTGCACGCCGGTCAAACCGTGGAGATTCAAGGCGTAACCGGCAGTGGCTTGTTCGCCCCTGTCGTCGACCGGCCACACATACGCATTCTGGGCGTAGGTCCACTGCCTCACGCCGATAGCACTTACCTGGATCGGCTTCTCACTGGATTCGACGACGGCCAATGGGTCTCCATCGACGGCGTTGTTCGCGCGGCCGCTGCCGCCAAGGGCTATTCCACGCTAACCATGATGAGGGGCAATACCCGGTTCGACGTCGTCATGCCCGGCCAACAACCCGGTTTTGAAAAACTAGTGGACGCCCGGGTGCGCGTCAGCGGCAATTGTGGGCCAATCTTCAATGTTAAGCGCCAAGTCACCGGCTTCCATCTCTTAACGCCCGGCCTCTCGCAAATCGAGGTGCTCGAGCCGGCCAGTGCCGATCCTTTTTCACTGGACGTTCAACCCATTGGCGAACTGCTCAAGTTTTCCCCTGGCGAAAAACCCGGTCACCGCGTGCATGTCCAAGGCATTGTCACGTTACAGTGGCCCGGCCGTTGGGTTTTCATTAAGGACGCTACGGGCGGCCTTGCTCTGCCAACCACGGAACCGGTTCCCGTAAGCATTGGGCAACCCGTGGACGTGGCCGGGTTCCCTGTCCCCAACGAATACTCGCCGGCCTTGCAAGATGCGGTCTTCCGCCCCATGGGAGCCGCCCAAACCGTCGCCCCTCTCTCAGTCATCGCAAAACAGGCCCTTTCCGGCGATCACGACGCCGAACTCGTGCGGCTGCAAGGACACTTGCGCAGTCAACTCGCCCAGGGCGGCGATCAAATTCTGGAATTGACTTCCAACGGCATCGTTTACCGGGCGCTTTTGCCGCACTCGCTGCGCGGCGCAGACCTGTCGGCGGTAGCCGATGGCAGCACCCTCGCTCTCACCGGCATCGCCTTGGTCAAAGTGAGCGAAGACCGCCACACACCCAAAGAATTCCAGTTGTTGTTGCGTTCGGTTTCCGATGTCACCGTTCTCGAAAAGCCTTCCTGGTGGACGGCCAGCCACGCCCTCTATGTCGTCGGCTTTACCGTCCTCGGCATTCTCGGCGTGCTGAGTTGGGTGCTCATCCTCCGCAGACGTGTCCACCAGCAAACGGAAACCATCCGCGGCCAATTGGCCGCGGCGGCGTCACTCAAAGTTGCGGCGGAAGGCGCCAGCCGGGCCAAGAGCGAGTTCCTGGCCAATATGAGCCACGAAATTCGCACTCCCATGAACGGCGTACTCGGCATGACGCAACTCGCCCTCGAAACGGATTTGACCATCGAGCAGCGCGATTATCTCTCCATGGTCAAAACGTCGGCCCATGCACTCCTGCATTTGATTAACGACATCCTGGACTTCTCAAAAATCGAGGCCGGCAAACTCGATCTCGATCCCATTTCCTTCCATTTGCGCGACACCGTAGTAGAAGCTCTGCGCAGTATCGCCGTACGGGCTCACGAGAAGGCCCTAGACCTCGTCTATGAGGTGGACGACGGCGTGCCGCCAACTTTGATCGGAGATCCTGGCCGTCTGCGGCAAATTATCTTGAACCTGGTTGGCAATTCCATCAAGTTCACCGCAACCGGCGAAGTGGCGCTGCGCGTGGCCGTAGAGGAGGAAAAGAACGACGGCTTTCTGCTGCACTTTACCATTCGCGACACCGGGATCGGGATAGCGCCCGAGAAGCAGGAAGCGGTATTTGGAGCATTTTCGCAAGCCGATGGATCAACCGCTCGCCGCTACGGCGGCACGGGTTTGGGTCTTTCCATCTCCAAGCAATTGGTAAGTCTGATGGGCGGCCGTATTTGGCTGGAAAGCGAATTGGGCACAGGCACTACCTTTCATTTCACCGCCCGTTTCGCGCCAAGCGATGTGCCGAATAAAGAAGCGGAGACGCCCAATTCCGATCTGCGAGTGCAAGACTTGCATATCCTGATTGTCGACGACAATGCCACCAACCGGCGCTTGTTGGAGGCCCTGCTGACGGGCTGGCATATGCAGCATTGCTCCGCCAACGGGGGCAGGGAAGCTCTCCAGCTTATCCAGAAGCAAGAGTTCGAACTGATTCTGCTGGATATTCAAATGCCGGAGATGGATGGCTTCGAAGTGGCCGCGGAAATCCGGCGGCGCTGGCCTGCATCGAAAGTCAAGATTGCCATTCTGACCTCCATGGGAGTGCGTGGCGATGCCGCTCGCTGCCGCGAACTCAATATCGAAGCCTATCTTGCTAAGCCGCTCAAAAGCTCGGATCTCTTGCAAGCCATCGAGAGATTGTTCCTTGCTGAAAACGCCGGCGGCGACTTAATTACCCGTCACACACTGCGCGAAACCCGCCTCGCACCGCCGCCGCAGCATAAGCTCCGTATCTTAGTGGCCGAAGACAATAAGGTGAATCAGGCGCTGGCAAGGCGGCTCCTCGAAAAACAAGGTCATACCGTTAGCATTGCCGTTGACGGTCGCGAAGCCATCCATGCTTTTGAGAACAATACCTTCGATTTGATCCTCATGGACGTTCAAATGCCCGAAGTAGATGGCTATCAGGCCACCCAGGCCATCCGCCGGCAAGAAACCTACGGCCACAGGATTCCCATCATTGCTTTGACGGCCAATGCCATGTCCGGCGACCGGGAACGTTGTCTGGCCGCCGGCATGGACGGCTTCATTTCCAAGCCCATTGACGTAGCCGAACTCACCGAAGCCATTTCCGCCCTCTGCAGCCCCGCCGAACCCTCCCGCTTATTGACTTGACGGAGGGCGGACTTCAGTCCGCGCGGGACTTTAGTCCCGCTGGTTCTTATTTCTTATCTCGGTTATCCAAAACCGATTTCGCGTAGTAATTAGTAATCTTCGCTTCGCTGCGGGCTACTTCATAAAAAGCCGCACGCAGCATCTGTTCTTTGCCCTGAAACAATTCGCCGCGGATTTGTTCTTGCACGCGGGGGTCCGTAAAGGCGCGCTGGCCGGCCATTTCACGGGAGATTAATTTGATAATGCGATAGCCTTCGGGCGTTTTCACAACTTGCGAGATCTGGCCCGGGGTCATGTTTAAGATCACCCGGCGCAGTTCCGGATTGGCGCCTTTTTCGAGGGTCGACTCGAGAATGAAGCCCGCATCGCCGCCATTGGCTGCGGTCTCGTCTTCGGAATAGTTGGCGGCCACCGTGCCGAAATCCTCGCCTTGCAGCAGTTTGGCTTTGATCATCTCGATTTTTTCGTGCGCCTGCTGGTCGTTTTGCGCTTTGCTGTTCTTCAAATTAATTACGTTGGGATCGGGCGTGGAGGTGACCAGAATTTGCGCCAGGTGAACGGTGTTTTCCGGTAGATTGTAGTTAGCCTTGTTGGCGCGGTAAAACGCCGCCACATCGTTGTCGGAAATGGAAATGCGCGAGTCGATTTCCTTGGCAAATAGTTTTTTCACGCTTAAGTCGGTTCGCAGCTCGGCTTTAAAATCGGCCTCCGTCATCTTGCGCTTTTCGAACTCCTTTTCGAGTTCTTCCTTGGTGTAGGGCGCTTTCTTTTCGTTGAACTGCATTTCCACGTCGGAATCGGAGGCCAGCAAGCCTTCTTTTTCAGCCCGCTGTAGCATGATCTCCTGATCAATCAGCGCGCGCAGAACTTCCAGACGCAGTTGGATCGTTTGATCAGCTGTGACTTTCTGGCTCGACGAGGCGGGAATCTGTATCCTGATGGCGCGATCAAGCGAGGTGTAGGAAATAGAACGGCCATTGACCGTCGCGGCGACATCGCTCGAAACGGGCTTTTCACAACTGGCTAGGGCAAACACAGCGGCAACAGGGAGCAGCGCGCGGAATAAGGAGGTCTTCATCGGAAATATTATGCTTTTGCTTTTTTTATCGCCTCAACCAAAGCGGGGACCACTTCAAACAGGTCGCCCACAATGCCGTAGTCGGCCGTTTCAAAGATCGGGGCGTTCTCGTCTTTGTTGATAGCTACTACCATTTTCGACCCTTTCATGCCCACTAGGTGCTGAATCGCGCCGGAGATGCCTATGGCGAAGTATACCTTTGGCGAGACGGTTTGGCCGGAACTGCCGACTTGGCGCTCCATAGGCAGCCAGCCGTTGTCGCAAATGGGGCGCGAGGCGGCTAGCTCGGCGCCCAGAACTTGGGCGAGTTCCTCTACCACATGGAGATTGTCTTTCTCCTTGATGCCGCGCCCCACCGAGACGATGAGTTCGGCCGCGCTTAAATCCACGGAACGCTGCGCCTCCCGGAAAGGATCTTCGGGTTTGCTGCGAATTTTGCCGGGGTCCAATTGCGGGGCGAAGGCTTCGACACTCGCACCGCTGGAAGACGCTTCAGCGGAACGGAAGGCCCCGGCTTGCACGGATACGAATTGCGGTTCACCCGTGGCTTCAACCAAGGCGTTGAGTTTGCCTTGGAAGAGTTGCCGCACGAACAAGACTTTTCTCGCCTCCGATTTGATATCGACCACGTCGCTCACGAAGGCTTGCCCAAAGCGGGTAGCGAGCTTCGGAGCGTAGTCCCGCACCTGGTAGGTGTGCGGGAAAACAACGGCTTCCGTTGTGGAGGCTTTGATCAGTTGTTCGAGGGCGGAGGTGTAGCCATCGGGCGTGTAGCGCGCAAGGAGGTCATGCTGCACGGCGAAGACTTTAGCTACCGGGTATGCAGCGGCCTCTTTGGCGAGTGCCTCAATGGACGATCCGACCACAGCGGCGTTCAGCGGCACGTTAAGGGCGTCGGCTATAGTTTTGGCCGCGGCCAGCGCTTCGAACGACATGCGGTTCCATTTGCCGGCGTTCTGTTCTAAAACCACTAGGACACTCATAGGACGCGCGCCTCGAACTTGAGTTTTTCTACTAACTGTTTGGCGACGTCTTTCGGGTCGCCGGTCAGCACTTGCGATTGCTTGCTGCGTTGCGGCAGGTAGACCTTATCGATGTGCGCGGCCGATTTTGTGGATTCGGCCGGAATCGTTTTGACTTCTTTGGTTTTCGCTTTTTTGATGCCCATGAGTGTGGCGTAGCGGAGTTTCTTGATGCCCGATTGAATGGTGAGAACGGCCGGAAGGGAGAGAACCACGTTTTGAAACCAGCCGTCTTCGAGTTCGCGTTTGACGCGCACGGTTGTGCCCAGCGGCTCGACTTCCATCACGATGGTGGCGTGCGCAAAACCAAGCAGTTCGGCAAGGACGACGCCGGTTTGGCCGTAACCCAAATCGTCCGATTGCAGGCCGGTGAGAATCAGATCGGGCGCTTCGCCTTCCAGCGCTTTGGCGAGAATATGCGCGGTGGCTAAGGCATCCTGTCCGCCATCGTCTTCGCGTTCGACGTGGATGGCGCGGTCGGCGCCTTTGGCTAAAGCTTCGCGGATGGTTTGGGTAACGCGTTCAGGACCGGCGCTCAGTACGACTACCTCGCCGCCCAGCTTTTCTTTGAGTTGTAAGGCTTCTTCGAGCGCGTAGGCATCGGGTTCGTTCATTTCGAAGCTGAGGTCTGATTCATCGAGCCATTTACCGGCGGCGTTGACTTTGAGCGCCGAGTCACGGGACGGCACTTGCTTAACGGAAACAATGATCTTCATTACGTTTCACTAACAGTATGACGAATCGAGATAGAGATTTGGATAGAATCGCGGGGAAAGTGCAAGGAGGATGCGATTGCTGAGCTATGCGAAAGGCCCGGCGGTGCCTTTGCTGGATTGGACCATCGGCCGGCAACTGGCGGAAACTGCCAGCCGCTGGCCGCACCAGGATGCCGTGGTGGCGCGGCACCAGCAACAACGGCTCACGTGGAGTCAGTTGCTGCGGGCGGCGGATAGCGTCGGCCGGGGGCTGCGCGACATGGGGTTGCGCGAGAACGACCGGGTGGGTTTGTGGGCGGCCAATTGCCTGGAGTGGGTGATTGTTCATTTCGCGTGTGCGAGAGCGGGCCTGGTGCTGGTGAACGTGAACACGTCCAGCCGGACGCATGAACTGGCCTTCATTCTGCATAAATCCGGCATGAAAGCGCTGTTTCTGAACGAGTACGACAGCCGGGCGAATTACTTGGCGATTTTGGGCGAGGCGCGCCAAGGGACGGCGCTCGAACACGCGATTGTCTTCGGCGGTTCCGCCTGGCGCCGCTTGCGGGAAGCGCCGGCCGATGCGAAAACGGCGGCGCAACAGGCAGACGTTTTCAATATTCAGTACACGTCGGGTACGACGGGTTCGCCGAAGGGTGTTTTGTTGACGCATCGAAACCTGGTGAATAACGGGCTGTTGATTGCAGGCCGGCTTCGTTATACGGAGAAGGACCGTATCTGCGTGGCTGTACCCATGGCCCACTGTTTCGGCTGTGTGATTGGCACCATGGCGGCACTGGTGAGCGGTGCGGCCTTGATTTTACCGAGCGCGTTTTTCGATGCGGGCGCGACGTTGGCGGCCGTTGATGAAGAGGGGGCCACGTCGATCTATGGAGTGCCGACGATGTTTATTGCCGAGTTGCAACATCCAGATTTTGCGAAATTCAGTCTAAAGACGCTGCGCACCGGGGTGATGGCGGGCGCTCCGTGCCCGGTGGAAATCATGAAGCGCGTCATTGGCGACATGCATTGCCGGGAAATGTCGATTGGCTACGGATTGACGGAGACTTCGCCCATTGTGACGATGTCGGAGATTGACGACGAGATTGAGCGCCGCGTACACACCGTGGGCAAGCCGGTGCCTTGCACGGAATTGAAGATTGTTTCGGTGGCGACCGGAGAAGTGGTGGAAGCGGGCGAGCAGGGCGAGATTTGCGCGCGCGGCTACATGTTGATGAAGGGTTATGATGGCGATCCGGAGGCGACCGCGAAAGTGGTAGACGGCGACGGTTGGTTCCACACCGGAGATTTAGGGGTGATGCGGGAAGACGGCTATTTCAAGGTGACGGGCCGGGCGAAGGACATGATCATTCGCGGCGGCGAGAACATTTATCCGCGCGAAGTGGAAGAGTTTCTGTATACGAATCCGAAGGTGGCGGAAGTGCATATCACCGGGTTGCCGGATGAGCGGCTGGGCGAAGCGGTGCTGGCGTGGATCAAGCTCAAGGCCGGTGAAACGGCCACGCCCGAAGAGATCAAAGAGTTTTGCCAAGGAAAGATCGCGCACTTTAAAATTCCGGAATACATCCGGTTTGTGGAGGCGTTTCCGACAACGTTGAGCGGAAAAATTCAGAAGTACAAGATTCGCGAGAGCGAGGTGCAAGAGCGCGGCTTGCAGCGCGCGGCGAATATGGAAACGGCGTAGTTACGGCTACTTGCCAGACCAAGTGGCGGCGCGTTTTTCCAGAAAGGCGGAGATGCCTTCCTGGGCGTCGGCGGCCATCGCGTTGGTGGTCATGACTTCTTTGGTGAGGGCGTAGGCGCGCTGCTGATCGACATCGATTTGCGCGTAGAAGGCGTGCTTGCCGATGCCTAAAGTTAGGGAACTGGCTTCAATAATGCGTCCAGCGAGAGTCAGCGTCGCTTCGCGCAATTCTTCGCCGGAGACGGTAAAGTTAACGAGACCCCATTCGGCGGCCGTTTCGGCGTCGATAGGCTCGCCGGTGAGCAGCATTTGCATGGCGCGTTTGCGGCCAATGGCGCGGCTGAGCGCCACCATCGGCGTGGAACAGAACAGTCCGATGCGGACGCCCGGGGTGGCGAAGGTGGCTTCGTCGGCGGCAACGACCAGGTCGCAGGTAGCCACCAACTGGCAACCGGCGGCGGTGGCCAGCCCTTGTACTTCGGCGATGACCGGCTGAGGAATGGATTGCAGCTTCTCCATCAGTTGGGTGCAGGTTTCAAACACTTGGCGGTATTCGGCCATGGAACAGCCGGCCATTTCGCTGAGGTCGTGGCCGGCCGAGAACGCTGTACCGGCGGCGCCAAGGATCACGCAGCGCACATCGCGATCTTTTTCCACAACGCCGAGCAGAGTGATGAACTCCTGCATGAGTTCGAGGGAGAGGGCATTGCGCTTGCTGGGCCGGTTGAGGGTGATGATCGCAATCGAGTTTTGAAATTCGAGGGTAAGGTTCTTGAAGGACATGGTTGCAAACCTCGCTGCTACTAGTGAATCACGCTAGCGAGTGTTATCATAAATTCAGGCAGTGATAACATGATTCGCACGCAGATTAGTTTAGAAAAAAATGAATATGATCAAGCCAAAAAGCAAGCAGCGGCGCTCGGAATATCGGTAGCGGAGTTTGTTCGGCGGGCTGTCCGCGAAAAACTCCCGGTTCAAAGGGAGGCGCCGTGGATGAAGTATTCCGGATTTGTGGCAACTGGCGATCCGCAGTCCAGCCAATCGATTGACGATTTGATATATGGCTCGAAAGACTGAGCATCGACGCCGGGCAGGAGCCGCGAATCCGGCGGGCAGGACGGAAGCATATGTCGATACCTCAGGTTTCATTGCATTTTTAGACAAATCGGACAGCTATCATGCGGTTTTCGATCAACTGTTCGCGGTGCCCCCGGCTCTCGTGACTTCAAGTTTGGTCATCGCGGAAGGCCATGGTTGGTTTCTGCGCCGCTATGATCGGCACCGCGCGACGGAGTTCCTGGCGTTCGTTGAGGCGCTGAAGCCGTTAACCGTTCAGGGCTTTGACGCACCTGAGTTAGTGAAGAGCCGGCAAATGCTGATCGCTTTTTCGGATCAGAACCTGACGCTCGCCGACGCGCATGGCCTAGCGGTCATGAAAGATCGAAAGATCGGCACCTGCTGGTCGACAGACCGGCATTTGAGCCTAACGGGCATAAAGCTAGCGACTACCGCCTAAAGCTCTCATATGATGGTGGCGAATGACCGCCGAAGCAAACCCTGAACACATTCGTAGCCTCATGATGGGCTATCAGAAAACGGCAGCGCTGAGAGCGGCGGTGGATCTGCGTGTGTTCACAGCAGTCGGCGGCGGTGCGACAAGCGTGGAGATGATCGCCGCGAAGTGTAATGCCTCGCAGCGGGGGATTCGTATTCTTTGTGACTACCTGGTGATCGAAGGGCTGCTGGCAAAAGAAAATCACAACTACCGGTTGACGCCTGACAGCGCGGCGCTGCTGGATGAACGCTCTCCAGGGTATATGGGCGGGATGCTGCAGTTTCTCAATGCCCGGCGTTTTTGGGAAGCGGCGATGGGCCTCACGGAAACCGTGCGCAGCGGCCACACCACTTTGGGTGAGGGCATTGCCGGCGACGAGGCCGAGGAGTGGGTGGCGTTTGCGCGCCATATGCAGCCGATGGCGCTAGGGCCTGCGCAATTCATGGCGCAGTTGGTGTTGGCGGAACGACAGCCGAAACGGGTTTTGGATATTGCGGCGGGGCATGGGCTGTATGGCATCGCGGTCGCGCAACTCGCGCCGGATGCCGTCATTGCGGCGCAAGACTGGCCGAAAGTGCTGACAGTGGCGAAAGAGAATGCCGACGCGGCTGGCCTTGGCCATCGCTATCAATTGTTGCCGGGAAGCGCGTTTAGTGTGGAGCTTGGTTCCGGCTTTGATTTGGTGCTGATCACAAACTTCTTGCACCACTTTAGCGAGCAGACATGCGTCGGCTTTCTGAAAAAAGTGCGCGCGGCGATGCAGCCAGGCGGCCGCTTGCTGACGCTGGAGTTTATTCCGAACGACGACCGCGTCACACCGGCGCGCGCGGCCGCGTTCAGCTTGAATATGCTGCTGCAAACGCGCGACGGGGATGCCTATATAGAATCCGAACTTTTGGATATGCTGAATGCCGCCGGGTTCACTTCCCACCGGGTGGTGGCGGTGCCGAACTCGCCGGAAAAAGCGATTGTGAGCTACGTCACATGATAAGTTAGTCCAATCCGATGATCGACGTTAAGTCTCATGGATTGGGGTGGGTGAAGTTGTGTGTTGTGCTGGCCGTAAGCTTGGCGGCGCACGCACAGCAACCGGTCGCTTTTCCGCACAACACGCATATGAAGATGGGGATGGATTGCATCGATTGCCACATTGGCGCCGACACGCGGGCGGGAGCGGGCATTCCTTCGGTGAACAAGTGCATGTTATGCCACGCAAAGCTGGGGCGCGATAAGCCGGAAGTGAAGAAAGTGATTGCTTACGCCAACCAGAAGATTGAGATTCCGTGGCAGCGCGTCTATGAATTTACGGCGGGGGCGCACGTAAAGTTCAAGCATGCGCAGCATTATCAAGCGGGAATTGGGTGCGCGACGTGCCATGGGGACATGGCGCAGGCGACGGTGGCGGTGAAACTGGTGAATCACAATATGGGCACTTGCCTGGCCTGCCACCGGCAGAAGAACGGACCGGAGGATTGCGCCGCATGCCATTACTAGGAGCGTTCAACGGTTAAATGGATCGCCGCAATTTTTTCAAGATCGTTTCGACCGTTTCGGCGGGAGTGGCAACCAGCGCTTGCGGAAGCAAGACGAATCAACTGATTCCGCTGCTGGTTTCCGACAAGGAAATCGTGCCTGGCGAAGAGCAGTGGCATGCGGCGGTCTGCACGGAGTGTGGGGCGGGCTGCGGCACGTTGGTGCGCGTGATGGCCGGTGAGCGCGTGGTGGAACGCGGCGGCAAGCCGTTTCGCGAACGGATTGCGTGCGTGAAGAAGATTGAGGGGAACCCGGACGATGCGGTGAGCGGCGGCCGGCTGTGCGCGCGGGGGCATGCGGCGCTGCAGGGGATTTACAATCCAGACCGTTTGCGTGGGCCGATGATGCGCACCGGCGAGCGAGGCAAAGCCGAGTTCAAAGAAGTTTCGTGGGATGAAGCGATAGCCGCGGTTGTGGAGAAATTAGGGACAGCGCAGGGCAAGATTCTTTGCTTCAGGAGGCCGGAAATCAGCGCACGGAGTGAGACGATGGCGGCTTTTCTGAAAGCGCTAGGCGCGCCGCCGGCTTGCAGCGCCGGGTTCGACGGTTTTGCGCTGGAACAGAAGGCAGCGGAAATGGTTTTGGGTCGGCGCGGGGTACCGGTTTATGAAATTGCCACGGCGCATTACGTTTTGAGCGTTGGCGCCGATTTCCTGGGCGGGTGGGTTTCGCCGGTTTACTATGCGCGGCAGTTCGGGCAAATGCGGCAAGGGCGACCCGACGTTCGCGGACGGTTGGTGCAGGCGGAATCGCGTATGTCGTTGACGGCGGCGAGTGCGGATGAGTGGTTGCCGGTGCGACCAGGCGCCGAGTTGGCGTTGGTCATTGCGTTGATGCGATTGCTTTTGGACGGGAAACTGGCGAAGCATGCGGACGCGTTGCCTGGCGCTGCAAGAGCGTTCGTTGAATCGGCGAACTTAGCAGCTTTAATCGCCGCTACGGGCATTGACGAAAATAAATTGCGGCGTGTAGCGCGGGGACTAGGCGAATCGGAATCTCCGCTGGTGCTGGCAGGAGCGTCAACCGTCCACTTGGATTCGCTCAACAGTCTGGTGGCGGCCCACTATTTGAACAGGATACTCGGCGTTTCAGCGAAAGTGGGAGCGGAGATTCCGATTGCAGGGGGCAACGCGGCGCAGGCGTTGCAGCAGGCGCGGGTGGTTTTGCTCGATGGCGAAAATCCGGTTTACACTTTGGGCGCGTCGCTCGGAGATAAAGATCTGGTTGTCAGCTTCGGCAGTTTCTTAGATGACTCAGCCGCTTATGCGGACGTGATTCTGCCGGATCATCACGCACTCGAAGCGGAGGCTGCGGTCATGTCACCGGTGACTCAGACAGTGGCGGTAGGTGAACAGTTCGTGCAGCCTCTGTACAACACCCGCGGACTGGCACAGACGCTGACGGATATTGCGGCAAAGTTGAATGTGCCGTTCGCG
>Ga0302319_10019950_pt1 | contig 12151 bp, 7 predicted proteins | sample Bog_T0_2_FD_203319 | JGI IMG/M metagenome (GOLD analysis project Ga0302319, IMG submission 203319) | Peat permafrost microbial communities from Stordalen Mire near Abisko, Sweden - Bog_T0_2 | ecosystem: Environmental > Terrestrial > Soil > Wetlands > Peat | place: Sweden: Abisko, Stordalen Mire... | reverse complement strand
GAGACTCCTTCCGCGCGGGTTTTTTTCAGAAGCTGACCAACAACGATTACAGCTACGATTACACGACCGGCGCCACTAATGCAGCTTCGTCGGCTAACCAGCTGCTCAGGCTCTACCTGGGACCTGTCAACAAGTACACGCAGTTTAATGTCGAAGCGCATCGGCAGTTTCTCGGGAACCTGAGAGGTGGGGCTGCAATCGTGGTTCGGCATCTGGACAACAAGAACGACACTACCCCGTTTGAGACTTCGTTTCGCGACTTCAAGTTCAACGGGCAGTATTTTCCGTGGTCGAAGATCGAGACGTTTTTCGAATACCACCAGCGCAGCTCGGATCGTCTGAGCCCGCTGGGCGCGACGACCCTTGATGGGCTGACGGGGACAGGCGAGACCGCGGTGAAAGATCTGACGGGCGAGATCAGGCGCGCCTTCGGCGAAGGACGCTTCAGTCTGAGCGGCGGCGTATATTACCGGCGCATCAGCACGCAGGACACCTTCTATTACGAACAGAATCTGCATCAAAGCGGTGTCCTGGGAAGCGCCTGGATCCGGCTGGACCGGCGAACGCGCGTTTCTCTCGACTATAGTCTCGACAACGACTTCTATCTGTTCTCGCCCGACCTGAAGAACTCCCAGGTATTCCGGCTGGGGGTCAACTGGAAATACTGATGAGGCGGCTGATCTGGTTTGCTCTCACGTGCCTGCCGGCCGGGGCGCTATTCGCACAGCAGGCGACGGCTCCAGCCGACAATTTCCTGATCCATGCTTTTCATAAAGACCAACTCGGCGGCACCCTCGACTGCAGTCTCTGTCATGTCGCGGATAAGGCCGGTTCGGTAACCCTGAAGAGGCCGGGTCATGATCAGTGCATGGTGTGTCACAGCGACGATTTCACCAAAGAACTCAAGCAGAAGGTTTGCGCGCAATGCCACTCCTCTTTCCCGCCAACGGGCGCCGCCGACCTGATTCCATTTCCCCGCTACAAAGGTACACGCACGATCCTGTTTTCTTTCTCGCACAGGATGCATGTGGACCCGAAAGCCCGCATAGATGCGCGAACCGGATTCCGTGCCGATTGCACATTCTGCCACAAGTTCGACAGCAAAGCCCAGTTCGCGACTTTCCCGGGGCATATGCAATGCGCGACGTGCCACTCAAAGCCAGGTATGAAGCCTTTATTGACGGCCGAACTGACCGAGGAGAGTTGCAGGGGGTGCCACACTCCGGAAGAAATCGAGAACCCTGGTTTCACGGAGGACAGACGCTTCGCCGGCGCACACCAGACCACTACCGGCAAGTATGTCGATATCAAGTTCGCGCACGGCCCGCATCTGAAACTCCGCGAGAAGTTCGACCTTCGCTGTGTCACCTGCCATTACGCAATACCGAACAGCACCAGTATCGCTAATCTGACGCTCCCGAAAATGGTCGACTGCGTTCAGTGCCACAATTCGGCCCGCGCCGTAGCTGCCGAGCTCCGAATGTCGAAATGCAACCTATGCCACTTGAACAGCGAAGCCTCGCAAGCGGTACCCATCAATCACACAGTTAACGTGAAACCCGACTTCCACACCGAGGCGTTTCGCACACAGCATGCCTCCGAGGCCGCGGCGCCGGATGCAAAGTGCTTCGTTTGCCACCAGAATGTGACGCCGTCGGTTGCGGCGAAGATTCAATGCGATAGCTGCCATGCGGTGATGCGCCCGAAGAACCATACATCGCGCTGGAAGGACGATTTACATGGTAAATACGTCGCCCTGGACCGCGCGAGTTGTACCACCTGCCATACCGCTTCCTATTGCAGCGATTGCCACAATGAACTGCCCCGCAGCCACAATCCACTGCCGCTGTTTAAGGCGGGAGGGCACGCTTTTCCCGCCAAACTGGACTTGCGAACCTGCTTCACGTGCCATACGTTCCAGAACACGTGTTCGGAATGTCACGTGAACACGATCGCCGAGTTGAAGGTTCCCCGTCCGGTGATTGTGGTAAGTCCGGCGATTGACGCGAGCAACGTACAACAAAGGAGCGGGCCGCGCGAGCAGATCGATCTCGCGCCATACTTCCGGTAGTGTATCGCGAAACGGTGAAAGTCAGGCGGAAACCGGCTGCATGTGCGAACACGATTGCCCGGTCATCGTGCCGCCCGTGTGCAGCAGAGTCAGGTCTTTGATTCCAAACTTGCCTTCGATACCCTTTTCCTTCGACCAATCATGATATCTATGGCAGGTGGCGCAGGCGTTGCCGCCCCAGGCTTTTCCGGAGTTATGGCAGTTTCTGCAAACGGCTATCCCTGGCAGCAATAGATCTGACGAAGACAGGCTCTTAGCGGCGTCGGGATGACAAGAGGCGCAGGTTAGCTCCTGGTGCGCCGCATGATCGAATGAGGCCTTTGGCAACCAGCGCGCCGTCATCTTCGCGGGCGGTACGACAGGCAGCCCGGAAGCGGCCGCCGGTCCCAGGGTGTGGCAGCGCTGGCAGGTTACGGACCAAAGTTGTTTCTCGTCGGTTTCGGCCCTGAATTTCACCCACGCCGGCCGATTCGCCGGCGTGCCGTCCTTAGCCAGATCGCCGGGATGAGAGGCAATGTACTTTGTCAAGGATTCCCGAACAAACCGATCCACTTCGGCGGGACTCGCGTGCGGCGCCGCATCCGGAATTTTGTCGTCGAAATTCAGCGGATGGCAAGGCATGCAGGTGCCGGCATATTGGGGGACCTGCATCAAAGCACGCATGGAAACGCGGCGCTGCTGCACACTCTTCTCCATCTGAGCGGAGCGGTCTGCCGGTGGATGGCAATCGCCGCACTTTTGCGACAATTCCCCAACGTGTTTCGCATGGTTGAATTTAATTCCGACCGGGTCGTTACCAGCGCTGACCGCGGCGAATTGCGGGTGGTCTGAAAAGGAATTGATTTGCGCATCCACGGTTGGTGCACCTGTCTTAGTTTTAAGGTTGCTGTGGCACTTAAGACACTCCTGATCGTAGTGTCCATCGAGGCGTAATAAACCCTGATGTTCTCTGTGACAATCCCCGCAAAGCGGCGCCCCGAGCTGCCGGGGATTGTGACTCGGAGCATCGTGGCAGGACAGGCACGCCCGATCCGTAACGTGCTTGGCAACGCCCATGTTGCCGCCATGACAGGCATCGCAGCCTGTGGTCAGGAAAGAATGGGGCGTGGAGAGTTTGCCTGGCATGTAAGGCGACTGATTTCTTGCCAGCGCATTTGCTCCCAGCCATGCCAGGCCCGCACAGACACAGAGGCAGGTAAGAGCCATCCTCCATCGGCGCAGGGGAGGCGGCAGTTTCAGATAGCTTCGGTCAATGCGCAGCGCGAGTTTTTTGGTAGATTTGTCCCTCACTCAAATACCAATCGGATTTCGATAATTCCTTTATTCCCCAGATGTACTGGGAACGTCAAAGCGATGAACCGAGTCGCTGTAATTAATAGTACAGATATAGGAGAATGCCGATGACTCCCCACGTGAATTGCCTTACGGGATTCGAATTGTCTTGCATTGGCCAATACCAATCGACTATACTCCACCTGCCGGATTGTTACATTTCGGCTGCGAGGAAGATCGTGTCATGTTCCTATCAAGGTTCTGCCTTTTTGCCTTCGCCGCCGTTCCCGCCGCGCCTGCAGGCAGCATCGGTGTCGACGCCAGCGCTTCGGCGGGGGGCGGCAGGTGGTTTAATCGTAACGACGCTCCCGGATCGGTCTGGGCCGGCTCATTCTCGTGGGCTCAGACGGCGGTAATTAAGTGGACTGTCCCCACGTTCTCCGCCGACGCCGCACCACTCCCGACAGCGCCGGTTCCTTTCAACGAATGCAAGTTCGCGGCCGTGCCCGCAGTTCCGCCAGCTGCGCCGCCGGCTGGTGGAGCGCCGCCGTGCGCCGCAGTTCCGTTGCCGGCTACCTGGACTGGCTACAAGATTACTGGAACCGGGACCAAGAAAAGCACGGCTGTGTCGACAGGGGCCGGATCGAGTAATGTTGGCACCGTGTTTTACGGCGCGGACTGGACGGTAACGGCCAACGGGGCCGGGACGTTCAACGTTGTTGCCGTCGCGACAGACCCGTAGGATATGTTTGCTTCGGACTTCTCGTCCATCACCGGACCGGATTACGACCTGTATATCCCGTTTTCCATTCCTGGCGGCCAATCGGATACGACGGGAAGTACGACGGAAAGCGCGATCGACTTTGGCGTTAGCTACTTTCCGGCGCAAAATTCGGAAAGTCGGCACTTGCAACCGCTTGCTTACGCGCGCGGCTCGGAAAGGCTGTTGATAACAAGGGTTTTCATTCCGAGCCGTGACCCTAAGGGAGCGGCGCTCTATACTCGAAAGCGAATTTTGCGCCGGAAACTAGCTACAGTACAGCGCTCGGCTCAACATCGCTGTTGAGCGTCGCCATCAGCGGGACTAATGCGGTGACGACCTTCGGAAGCATCCTGGGGGCGACCCTGCAGTTCTATGTGGAACCGAATTCCACTTCAGCTCCCACCGGGGCCTCGGTTCCCGGAACGGCCATTTCGGAGTCCGATCTTGCGGCGTTGATCTCCGGCGATATCGATTCCAACGGCAATCTGATCTCGCCGATCAATCTCGGGATCGTGCTGACGGGAATCCCGGTTCCGACAGCGACCCTCTCGGATGGATCGGTGGCCCAGATCGACATGTCCGCCGAGGCATCGCAAAGCGGCGTCGGCACGGTGCCCGAGCCATCGGCCCTGATCCTCATGGCGATCGGCCTCGCCGGGTTGCCGATCGCAGAATGGCTGAAACGGCGAGCTGTCCGCAATGCCGCCGTTTTCCCGCTTAGCCGACTTGCCCTGTTACGGGCACATGGTAATCGCGTGCACAACGCAGTTCCGGTTGTTTGGCAGCGTTATCGATTGAACGGTCTTCGAGCTGTTGCACGTCAGGCTGTACTGATAGAGGTTGTTTGTGATGGTCTGCTGTCCACCCGTCGGTGTGATCCGGTATGGCATCGACAGCGCCACGGTTTCACCCGAGAAGCCGGCAGAAGAGCACCAGTCGCTCAGGCTCTGGTAAACATTATCTTGCGAACCATCGGTGTAGTTGATGGTGAAGCACTGATTAGTCTGGTTGCCATTCACGCCGGCAGCGAGTATTTTCAGGCAGGAATAGTTGCCGTTGGTCAGCGTCACCGTGGTGCAGCTGGCTGCATAAGGCTGCGAGCAAGTCCCTAACTGATAGGGATATCCGTTGCAGGTTAGCTGCGTGCCCAGCAGCACGTCGCAATAGGCGTAGCCGCCGCCGTCATGTCCGCCGTTTTGCGGCTTCGATCCGTCGTTGTGGCATTTGGCATAGACGTTGCAGGTGCTGGGGGTGTAGCAGCGAACCACCGAGAAGCTCTGCGTAACCGGAGTCGCCGCGTAGTAAGTGCCGTTGCCCGCCTGAGACGCGGTGATCGTACACGTTCCCGTAGTCAGGAACGTCGCGGTAGTGCCCGATACCGTGCAAACGCTGGTTGTGGATGACGTTAAGGTCACCGGCAGCCCCGAACTGGCTGAAGCAACCAGCGTCAACGGCGTCCCCACAGTCTGCGTCCCGATCGAGTTGAACGTGATGGTCTGGCTGTAAAGAATCACGCCGTAGCTTTGGGTGACCGAAGGAGCGGCGGAATAAGTGCCGTTCCCTGCCTGCGACGCGGTAATCGTGCACGTGCCGGCGGCAAGGTTGGTCACACTGGTTCCGGAAATTGCGCACACGCCTGTGGTTGACGATGTCAGAGTCACAGCCAGACCCGAACTTGCGGTCGCGGTCAGTGTCTGGGAAGTTCCGATGTATTCAGTCGGCAGCGCGTTGAATGTAATGGTTTGCGGGAGCAAAGTTACCGAGTAACTCTGGCTTACCGGCGTCGCAGCGTAGTAGCTGGTATTCCCCGCCTGGCTGGCGGTGATTGTACAGGTACCTACCGCGTTGTTAGTAACTGTTGTGCCTGAAAGAGTGCAGATGCCGTTGGTGGAAGAGGTGAGTGTAACCGGCAGCCCCGAACTCGCGGTTGCTGTCAGCGTCTGCGACGTTCCCACGATCTCGTTGGGCAGCGCGTTGAACGTAATGGTTTGCGGCTGTTGAACCCCAAAGCTCTGAGTAACATTCGGCGCCGCCAGATAAGAGGCATTGCCCGCCTGCGAAGCGGTGATCGAGCACGTCCCGTCGGCCAGCATAGTCGCCGTCGAACCGGTCCCCGCCTGCGTCAGCAGAAGGGAGACCCCTCCCGTGTGACTGCTGTAGTTGGTGTCGGGTATGAAGAAAGTCACACTCTGCGCGGCCGTAAGTGTGAATGTCCAGGGCGCGGCTGTGGATCCGAGAACGTTATTGGTCGCCTGGTCATAGACCGTCAGGCTTGTGGCGGCATTGAATGCGGAAAGCGCGGCCGCAGCCGAGGCATATCCGGGATTTCCGCTCTGCTCAAGAACGAGAGGATCGCCGCCGGGAAGCCACTGCACGCCAAAGCGTTCCGTCCAGTCTAAGAGGCCCAACAAGGCCAACAAGCCAGTGCCATCCGGGTTCCAACCGCCGTACAGGGCGCCCGGAGTACTGGTATTCACCACCGTCACTGTGTAGGTTGCCGCTGAAAGAGTCGTAGTTACAGAAGCTCCGTTGTTCGTATTGGTCGCATCCAGATTGATCACCCTGGTCACCGGACCCAGGGCGCAGACACTCGGCGTCGTTGAGGTGAACGAAACCGGTAAACCGGAACTGGCCGTGGCTGTCAAAGTCAGAACCGTACCCTGGTTCTGCGGAGGGATGGCGTTAAATGTGATGGTCTGCGGCTCCTTGTTCACTGTGAAGGTCTGCGAAACATTCGGGGCCGCAAGATATGCTGCGTTGCCGGCCTGCGAAGCCACGATCGCGCAGGTGCCGCCGATCAGGAAGGTAGCGGTTGTGCCCGACACGGTGCAAACGGTGGTGGTCGAAGAAGCAAACGACACTGGCAGCCCCGAAGAAGCCGTGGCGACCAGCGTGAGCGGCGTACCCACCGTCTGAGTCGGAATGGGGTTAAACGTGATCGTCTGCGGCGCGGGCAGTATCGTGATCGAAGACGTTGCCGTGTGAACCTCCGAGTTGGGGCCATTGCCAAACACCGTGAGCGGATAAGTCTCGCCGATCGCACCCAGCAGGGCGGTAACCGTGACTGTCGCTGTGGTTGTCGCCGCCGTTCCGCCGCCCGAGACAGGCGAAGGGAGAATGCTTACGAACACGTTGTACGGCTGGGAGGAAGGCTGCAGATAAACGGGTCCGGCATAGCAGGCGTTCGTGTTGATATTGACCGTCCCGGATACGGGCGCGCCGCCCGCCTGAACCGTGAACGATGAGGTCAGATTGGTCAGTGAGAAATTGCCGCTGCCGCTGCCGGCCACAATAATGCCCTGCGCCACCGGCGTTGCCGGCGCATAAGTGCTGTTGCCGGCCTGCGAAGCGGTAATCAGGCAGAGTCCCGCGGAGATGAAGGTTGCAGTGCCGCCCGAGACTGTGCAAACGCCAGAAGTGGAAGACGAAAAACTCACCGCAAGGCTCGAACTGGCGGTTGCCGACAACGGCAGCGGCGTCCCCACCGTCTGATTCCCCGGATTATTAAACGTAATCGTCTGGCTCACCCCAACCACCAGCGGTTCGATCACGGTAAAAACCCCTGAACCCGCCGTGCCCTTCAGAGACAAAGTGGTGGTGGATGCCGCGGTTCCGCTGGCCGCCGTGAAAGTGACTGTAACTGTCGTCGACGCGGCCGCAACACTACCTGTAACCGACGCGGGACTGAACGAAGCGGTAACGCCCGACGGCAGCGTGGACGTCGACAGCACCACCGGCGTTGTAAAGCCCGCCGCGGTATTCACCGTCAGGACCGCGCTTGTCGAGCTGCCGGGCGCGACGGCAAACGAGCCTGAGCTCAGGCTTAGGCTGAAATTATTACCCGAGCTGTTGGTCCCCGTATTGACTTCGTAACTATTGGCCGATTCCATAAGCGAGTCGACGGCCGACACAACATAGAAGTAAGTGGTCCCCGACACAGCGGTGCTATCTGTGTAAGTCTGGAGGAAGTTAGTCGAGGTTAGATTAGTCGTATTCGTAACTGAAGCCAGCGTCGTGTATGGTCCACCGGTGGTCAGCGACCGCTTTACGTTGTAAGAAGAAGCCAGGTTTGCGCTCATCCAGCTCAGGGCCACGCCGGAGCCGCCCGCCGTTGCCTGCAGCCCCGCGGGAGGCGCAAGCAACGTTCTCGCCGTCGCCACTGCGCTGGGCGCGCTGGCCCCCCCCTGATTAACGGCAGTGACCGTGTAATACCAGGTCGTTTTGCCCAGAAAAATGCGTGTATCCGTGTAAGTAGTCGCCGTGACATTGGCGGCAATGGGAAGGAACGGGCCCAATGCCGAGTTCGAACGCGCGATCCTGTAAGTGGCCGCTCCGGCTGGCGCCCCCCAGCTGAGGATCACCGAATATGCCCCGCCAGCCGTCGCCGTCACGCAGGTGGGAGCGGCGGGCGCCGCGGGAACCGAAGTGTTGACCTGAATATAATCCAGTTCCGGAGCTCCGGCCGGCTGCGAGCTGACCGCGATCGAGTTACTTCCCGCATTCAGATTCACCGTGAAAGTAATCGTGCCCCAGGTAGTGTAAGATCCGGTCGAAGGAAAAGTCAGATTCCCCTGGCTCACTCCGTTGACCGTCAGACCCATCGACACCGGCACGCCCGATCCGTTCGAATAACCAGCTGTAATCGTGTAAGTTCCCGAAGTTACCACCCCAACGCTGGAGAAAGTCAGCAGCCCTCCGGCCAGATTGCCGCTGAAGTCTACATAGCCGAGCCCGCTGTAGCCGCTGTAACCGTTCTGCCACGAGGCCGTCGCGGCAGCGCCCAGCACCCCGTCCGCCAACTCCGCTTCATAAAGGTTCGGTGTGGTCGAAGTCGCATAACCCGAATAACTTTCACCGTTGAACAAGCCGAGCCCCACGGCATCGCCCAGACCGATGATGCCCTGCGCCAAGCCTGTGCTCCCCGCGGGCTGGATTTGTATCCCGTACTGCGCATCGTAATTCACCCGCACAAAATCGATGGTGTTAGAAGGGTTGTCGGTGTCGATCCCGCTCTTGAAATTGAAATCGAGGATCGCGTTCTGAATGCTCTCGAAAAAGCCGCCTGAGCTCAGCAGGCCATTGCCGCTGTTATAGGAAAACTCGGAATTGGAAATCAGCTGAAACGAGTCGTTGAGGGCATATAATCCATCGGCGGAATGGGAACCGATAAATCGTGTCTGCAGCAGATTCACCAGCGTGCAGTTCTGAATCGCCGCATTCCAGGAAGCGCTGCCCGGGTTGTTGTCGTGGACATAAACCTGCGCCAGGGCGACGTTGGTGACATTGTTCAGCGTGATCCCGATCCCCGCATTTCTTGCCTCGACATTGGTAATGGTTATGTCCGAAATCGGAGTGCTTACCGCCACCATCGAGATGCCGGCGTTCTGATAGGGATTATTCAGACCGGTGGGAGTGGTCAGGAACGCGCCCGCTGGAATATTACCGTCGACCACAAGGTTCTGGATCGCAATACCGGAGACCCCGTCGCCCGCGTTCGCAATGATCGAAATACTGTTCGGAGTAATTGGCGCCTGCAAAATCGTAGAAGAACCGGCGCCATTCAGAGTGGTGTTGCTCTGCATCAGAATGGGCGAAGTTACCGAATAAACTCCCGGCGCGAGGTTTACCGTTCCTCCCCCCGCCGCTCCAACAGTAGCGACGGCGGCGGCGATATTGGCGCCGGGCTGTAAGTTGATCACAGACTGAGCGTCCGCTGCCGAGACAGCGAACAGAGTTGTAAGTGCGAGTAAGTGGAAGCGGTAGATTTGAATCATTGCCGTATCAGCATGACACAAGCTCTGTTTTCCTTTCAGCTAACTTCCGGATATATTTTCCCCGCTGCGTACCGAGAATGATGCTGGTACCGCCTGCGTTATCATTTGGCAACGTCATGCGAGCCCTAAACCACGGCCTGAAGCGAGAACTACGGCTGCGGGACCTCGTTCTCATGCAGGTGATCCTCATCGTCTCTCTCACGTGGACCGGCTTCGCCGCCAAACAGGGGGCAACCCAGATTACCCTCTGGCTCTTTGCGATCGTGCTCTTTTACGTCCCCCTGGCGCTCGTCGTCATGAAGCTCAGTCGCGAGATTCCCGTCGAAGGCGGCGTTTACCAGTGGGTCCGGCAGGGCCTGTCTCCATTTGCCGGCTACATGGCAGGCTGGAGCATGACGATCTTCGCCATATCTCTCTTCGCTTCGGTCGGATCCACGCTCGCGGGCGGCTTCGCGTACGCCGGCGGACCCTCCGCCGCGTGGATGAATACCAACAAGCCTTTCGCGCTCGGCCTAACCGCCCTCGCCTGCCTGATCGCGTTCGGCGTCAACGTGCGCGGCCTTCATCTCGCCAAGTGGCTCAGCGGCGCGGGGTCGTTGCTGACCATCGCGACCCTGATCATCATGGTTTTCCTTCTCTTCAAAGCCCGGCCCACCCTCACGCTCGCATGGCCGGCTTTTTCGCCGCTCACTCTCAACGTCTTTACCAAGATGGCGCTCTCCGCGCTGAGTGGTTTCGATCAGTGCGCCGTCTTCTCCGAGGAGTGCCGCAAACCGGAGAACGACGTCGCGCGCTCCGTCCTGATGGCCGCACCGCTAATCGCTCTGATGTACATCCTGGGCACCAGCTCGATTCTCGCCTGGACCCCTCCCGATAAAGTGGATCTCGCCGCGCCCGTATCTCAGGTGATGCAGGCGGGTTTCGGGAGCGGCGGCGCGGGCGTATGGCTCACCGGCTTCTCCGTCCAGATCTTCAATATTTCTTACGCCGCCGCCATGGTGGTCTATGTGGGAATGATCGCCCGGCTGCCGATGGTGGCGGGTTGGGACGGCCTGCTGCCTTCGTGGTGGAGCGAACTGCATCCGCGCTATCGCACGCCCGTGAAGGCCATCGCAGCCGTAACGCTCGCCGTGACGACCCTCGGCGCACTTAGTCTTTGGGGCGCCGATAACCAGGAGGCATCTCAGGTTACCGCAGCCGTCGGGATCGGATCTTACTGCCTCACTTACCTGTTACTTTTCGGATCTGTCGTCTTCGGTTTCCGCAAGACTGAACGCCCCGGAGGATTACTGCGCCTGGTGTCGCTGGCCGCGTTTTTGGTGGCCCTGGTCTCGCTGGTCTTCGAACTGGTCCCGCTGGGCGAAGTCTCGAATCAAACGACATTCGCCCTTAAGGTTCTTGCGGCGATATTCGCGACCAACGCCGTCGGCGCCGGTCTTTATCTGAGCGCCGTTCGTCGGCCCGTTTGATTAACTTCCACGGCGAGGTAATTCCACCGTTTCCGAGCCGTTGTGCAAGCCGTTAGTCGTTTAACGCTCTCGCCGGCGCCGAAACTCTTCATCGCTGACAAAGTCCAGCCATTCCACCTCCCTCGGCCGAGCCTTCACGGGATTTTCGCGTCGCTCCAGCTGAACCAACTTCACGAAGTCCGCAATCGGCAACGGCTTAGTCCGGCGCAGGGTATCGAGCGCCTGTGGCAGCTTCAGGTCGAGCAATGCATCCAGCCATTCTTTAGTAATCGTCGGGCCTTCGCCCCGCTTGAGTGACATATCTTCTCCCGCCATTCAAGTACCATGGCTTCAGGCGGAGGGTCACAGGCGAATTTTCCAACCCGCTGAATCGAAAACAGAAATAAATCTGTCCCCCGCGTGAACGTTCCCGAGAGTTCTGCAAGCCGGTCACAGATTTCGCAAAAATATTTGCGGCTTATTTTCAATACTCTGCAGATTTTGCCGGGTACCCAGACGAGTTTCGCGGAATATCGTTTGGGCAGATGCAAGTCGTACTCGCTTACAAAAACTTCGCCGCCAACCGCGCGGTGAGCCATATCGGACTGGGTGTAACGGCGCTCAATGCTGCTAAGAGCATGCGCGCCAGGGGCATTCAGGCGGATGTCTGGCCGATTATCAATGCCGAGGAGCTGCGCTCTCGGCTGACGAAAACGGGAGCGACGCACGTCGTTGTGTCGGCTCCCTGGATACAAACAATGGATCTCGCGCGGTTGTGCGCGGATTTTCCGGAAACTCGATTTGCAGTGAATTGTCATTCAAA
>Ga0302319_10019949_pt1 | contig 12151 bp, 11 predicted proteins | sample Bog_T0_2_FD_203319 | JGI IMG/M metagenome (GOLD analysis project Ga0302319, IMG submission 203319) | Peat permafrost microbial communities from Stordalen Mire near Abisko, Sweden - Bog_T0_2 | ecosystem: Environmental > Terrestrial > Soil > Wetlands > Peat | place: Sweden: Abisko, Stordalen Mire... | reverse complement strand
CATGGAACCGAACATGTAGTTCGGATGCAGTGTTTCATAGGGTGCGGAGGCGCGGATGAGGGCGAGATCAGCTTGGTCGAGATTGTCGGTAACGGTAAAGCCGTATTCGGTGGCAACGCGGGGGTCAACCTGATAGAGGAACACACGCTTCCCTGCCCCAGTGAGCGGTAGGAGTTTGTTCTTGTTTTCGAGGAGCACGAACGAGCGGCGCTGGGCATTGAGAGCCTCGGCTTGAAACTTTGAATTAGCGACGACTTCGACGGCGTCGGCAGAATCGACGTAGGGGTCTTCGAACAAGCCCTGCTGGAATTTCTGAGTGAGAATGCGGAGGGCGGCGTCGTCGATGCGCTCTTGGGAGATTTTATGGGAGTGGTAGGCGGCGAGGAGAACGGAGGAATCTTCCGTGCCGCCAATTTGATCGACGCCGGCGTTTATGGCTTTGGCGAAGCGGTCTTCTTTCGAGAGGCGTTCGACACCCCAAGGCATACCTATGGCAGAAAAGTTGGGTTTCTGGCCGGCGGGAAAACCGCTCCAGCAGATATCGGAGCAATCGTTAGTGATAGCCCAATCACTTAAGATGACGCCATCGAAGCCATAAGAGCGGCGGAGCAGGGTTAGTAACTGATTATTAAAACCCGCGCCGACTTGTTCGAGCGGCTTACCATCGACGCGGGCGCCTTCGAGAATGGAATAAGTAGGCATGACGGCGGCGACCTTGGCGGCGAAGGCTCCGCGAAACGGCAGGATGTGGTAATCGAGGCTGCCGCTGGGGAATTCGGCGTAACGGCCATAAGCGTTGTGGCTATCGAGACCGTTTTTCTGAGCGCCGTAGCCAACCCAGTGTTTGACTACGGTGAGGACGCTGGCGCGATTCAGGCCATTGGCGCCGTGTTGGAAACCTTCGACGTAGGCTTGCACCATTTGCTTGGCAAGTTCGGCATCTTCGCCAAAGGTACCGTCGATGCGGCTCCAGCGCGGTTCGGTGGAGAGATCGGCTTGCGGTGAAAGGGCTTCGCGAATGCCAACAGCCAAATATTCCTGGCGAGCGATATCGGCGAACTTGCGAGTGAGGGCGGGATCGTGAATGGCGGCAAGGCCGAGCGGGCCGGGCCATTGGGAGAAACTGCCGGCGGAGACGCCCGCGCCGACGGTGAAGTGGAATTGATTGCGGGGATCGGTGCTGATGGTGAGCGGAATGCCGAGCCGCTCGTTTTCGGCTATTTCCTGGAGCTTGTTGTTGTCGGCTGCCAGATCGTTGGCGTTACCCGAAAGACGGGTGATGAAGGAATTCACTTTGGCGTCGTGAATGAGGCGGGCGGCTTGGGTGAGATCGTAATGCGCGCCGCGGCCGATGGGGCCGTTAGTGGGAGCAGTGCCGTGCATCATGACGCCGGCTTTCTCTTCGATGGTCATGCGCTGCAAGAGATCGGCGGCGCGTTCCTTGGGAGATCGGCGCCAGTCTTCGTAGGGATCGAGCTTACCGTTCTTATTGAGGTCTTTAAAGGGCAGGCCAGCCTCGCGAATGATTTTGACGGAGCGCTGACTGAGTTTGGGCGGGACGATTTTCGGTTTGGAAATGAGGGGGAGAATAAAGAGGAGCGGGGCGAGGGCGAAAAGGGTAATTTTTCGGGTAGGCATTTAGGAAAAACAGCTTCATCCTACCATTCTGGGGAGGCACGGGCGAACTGCTCCGAGACAGATTCGCCGGTGCCTTTGTTGGACACGCCCGCTTCAGAAGGCGTTTGCGATGCAAGTTACTGGGTAGTGTGTTCAAGGGGCGAAACGTTACAGCAAGCGGGTTGGGTAAGCAGCTCCGAGACTGCTCACCCCTTTGCGGATCTCTCCCACCGGGATTGTGGGATGACGAGCTTCCTCCGTACCTGTCTAGTGGTAAATGGGGGCAAAGCGTTTCACATTGAACAAAAAATATTTGGTTGGAATCCTGGTACTTTGAATTAATGTTGACGACGACTGCTATGAAACGGATTGCGCCGCCTAAGCGGCTGATTTTTGGGCCGGGACCATCGATGATTGATCCACGCGCCTATGAAGCGATGGGCCAACCGCTTACGGGGATTCGCGATCCATACTTTCTTTCCGTTATGGCGGAGATACAAGCAGGTTTGCGGGAGGTACTGGGTACTCGCAATAAAAAAACGTTTTTAGTGCCAGGCAGTGGAACGGGAGCGATGGAAGCGGCGGTGAGTAATTTCGTGCGAGAGGGCTCGAAATTCGCGGTGTTTACGGCGGGGCACTTTGCAGAGCGGATTGCCAGCATGGGTCTGCGGCAGAAGGCGAATGTGGTGCGTTGCGAAAAGGAATGGGGCGAAGTTTTTACGCAAGCGGAAGCGGAGGAGTTTCTGGAACGTGAGAAACCCGACACTGTGGCATTTGTGCAAGCGGAGACATCGACAGGCGCTTACCAATCGGGACGGGCGATTACGGCGGCGGCGCATAAATTGGGCGCGCTGGTGATTGGGGATTGCGTAACGTCGATGGGGGCGATGCCGGTGGAGATGGATTCGGTAGGCATCGACATTGCGTATAGTTGCGCGCAGAAGGGGTTGAGCTGTCCGGCGGGGCTTTCGCCCATTTCGATTTCACCGCAGGCTTGGGAATGGCTGGAGAAGCGGCAGGATGATCCGACGAGTTGGTATCTAGATCTGAAGTTGATGGGTAAATATTTTGAAGAGCCGCATATGTACCATCACACGCCTTCGCCGCCGCTGTATTACGCGATGCACCAGGGTTTGGCGGTGATTGAAGAAGAAGGTTTGCGGGAGCGCTGGGAACGGCACCGCACGGTAGGACAGAAATTGGCGGGGGAACTGGTGAAGCTTGGCTTTGAACCGTTGGTGAAGAATGCCAGCGATCGGATTTGGCATTTGACGGTAGTGTTGCCGCCGGCCAATGTGGATGAGGCGCAGTTGCGCGACAAGCTGATGAGCAAATACGGTATTGAGATTGCGGGCGGCTTGGGTAAGTTAGCCGGAAAGATTTTGCGCATTGGCACGATGGGGCCGCTTTCGACGGAAGATCAAGCGGAGTTCCTACTGGATGCGATTGCGGCGTCGGTTTAATTTATGTTTGCGCTGAAAGCGGGTTCGGGCGAGGTGCAGCTCATGGAGGGCGACATCACGGAGATTGCCGTGGACGCCATAGTGAATGCGGCGAACTCGGATTTGGCGGGCGGCGGCGGAGTGGATGGTGCTATTCATGATGCGGGCGGCCCGGAGATCATGCGGGAGCTAAGAGAGATCCGGAAGATTGGCCGGTGCCCCGCAGGCCAAGCGGTGGCGACAGGGGCGGGTTTGCTGCCGGCGAAGTTTGTATTTCACGCGGTTGGTCCGATTTATCGCGACGGGCATGCGGGGGAGCAGGAGAAGTTGGCGGCGTGCTACCAAACTTGTTTAGACATGGCGGATGAGCGGAAGCTGGTGTCGCTGAGCTTTCCTTCAATTAGCACGGGCGTGTATGGCTATCCGTTTGAGGAAGCGGCCGACACGGCGCTGCAAACGGTTGTGGCGTGGCTGAGCGGGCATGATGCGAGCACGGTGAAGCTTGTGAAGCTGGTGCAGTTCGGCGCGAATGACCATCGAAAGTATGTAAATCGTGCGCGCCAGATGGAGTCCGGGATGGCGGGCGCGGCTTCCCGCTAGAATGTAGGTGCAGGATGCAAGTTCTCGAAGCGGGAAAAAACAAATATTTGCTGTTGGAGCTCGATCCGGAATCCATCGGCACCATTGCTCGTCAAGTGGGCTTTGATTTTAAGATTGACGATCGTGGGCGTGCGCTTTCGGTAGAGTTGGCCGCTACGGACAGGCAGGCACCGCTGCTGCTATTCGATGCGGCCGACCCGGGGAATCTAGGTTGGTTTTCGCGTTGTCAGTTTTATGTGGACGGGAAATCGGGCAGCGTGTTGCAGACGCCGCTTTGGCTGGCGAACCAGAAGGACAGAGCCGGGCGCGTGATGAATCATGCGGTGCGGGTGCAGATTGCGAAAGAGTTGCCAGGCACTTTTCGGATGCCGGGGAAACAGCCGGTGTCGGAACAGGTTGTGTATGCGGTGTTTTTTAATTTGCTAAATGCGCTGTTGAATACGGGTGTAGGTGTTTGTGGTGGGCCGACTGTGAAACCGCTAGCGGGGCGGACGGAGACGGTGGGGCCGAGGAACTAGAACAGAAAACGTAACGTCTGCGCCTGGGAACGCAAAAGGGGGACACCGCTGTTTCATGTGACGCTAACTTCGAGGCAGAGTTGACGCGACCCCGCAGTGTCCCCATTTTGCTTTCGGACCCGCCTTACTTTCGTTAGGCTTCTGCTGCAACTGCTTCGGCGGGGGCTGGTTTGCTTTTGCTACCAGGAGGGCGGCCGCGACGTTTGGGTTCGGCGGCATGGCCGTTACCGTTGAGATCGTCTAAACCCTCTTCCAGAATGAGCGAGGCGTTGGCGGGATCTTTGAGCCAGGCTGGTGGACGGCCGCGGCGACGGCCACGACCCCGGGCCAGGCGCTCTAGCGTCAGAATTGCTTCTTCGATTTGTTCCCGCTCCAGCCGAAGTTCGGCGAGCATTTTATCGACGTCCAAAATCAAACCTCCCAGTAACCAAATAGACTACGGATAGGCGAATGTTTTAGCGGAAAAAATCCACTTAATTCAAACCACCTGATTTAGACGAAGTTTACAGTTGGTAGGGTGTTCATTTCAAGGTAAGTATAGTTTTAAAAAACTATACTAGTCCTAGAACTAAAGATAGATTTCGGGTGAATTAACGAATTCATGTTTTAGGTAGACGGCGCTTCCAGTAATAATAGAGCGGAACACCTAATGCCATTAAAAACAGCCCCATGAGAGATTCTCTTGGGCGGTTTTGCAAGGTATTTACAAGCAAGAAAGCGGCTACTGTAACGAAGAGTACTGGAACGAAGGGGTAGCCTAGAGTACGGTACGGACGAACTAAATCAGGCTGCTTTCTGCGTAATACAAATACGGAAAGAGCTGTCATTAGATACAAAATCCAACTGCCGAATATCACGAAATTGTATAAGTCATCAAACCAACCACTGAGTACTACGACGGAGGACCAGAGGCACAACATGATGACAGAGTTGCCGGGCGTGAGGAATTTGGGATGCACGGTGGCGGCGGCTTTGAAGAAGTAGCCATCGCGCGCCATGGCGTAAGGAACGCGCGATCCTGACAAGATAGAACCGTTGAGTGCGGCGAAGATGGAGATCAGAACCGCGATGGAGACGGCAGCAGCGGCGGCGTGGCCATAGAGGTGGGACATCATATTGGCGGCCAAGCGCTCGGAGCCGGCGACTTCAGCAGGGGTGAGCACGTAAAAATAGGCGACGTTGATGAGTAAGTAAATGGCAATGACGCCGAGCGTGCCCATGATTAAGGCGCGCGGGAGATTGCGACCAGGTTCCTTAATTTCCGAAGAAACCATGCTGACGTTGTTCCAGCCGTCATACGCCCAAAGCGCGCTGACCATGGCGGCGACGAAGCCTGCCACACCGCCGGCGCTAGGGATGTGCTGACTGAGATGCGAGAAATCACCTTTGCCGGAAGACAGGCCGACGGCAATAATGCCGCAGATGAGAAGCACTTTTATGCCAGTGACGGCGACTTGCAGATTGCCGCCGACGCGGACACCCACGTAATTGACGGCGGCCAAAACAAGGATGACGCCGATGGCGACCAACTGGCCGTAATGAATTTCGAAGCGGCTATGGTTAGGGCCGATCATCCAAGGCGTAACGATGACGGGTTCGCCGAGGATAGGCAGGAAAACGGTGAGATAGGTATAGAAGCCGGCGGCTAGCGTGGCGATGGAACCACTTTTGGCAACGGAGAATTGAGTCCAGCCGTAGAGGTAGCCCCAGAAAGGCCCATAAGCGGCGTTGAGGTAAACGTACTCACCGCCGGCTTCAGGCATGGCGGCGGCTAGTTCGGCGTAGGTGAGGGCACCAAAGAGGCTCAACAAACCCGCGACGATCCAAACGACAAACAGCATTTTGACGGAGCCGAGTTTGGCGATCATACTGGTGGGCACCAGGAAGACGCCGCTGCCAATCACGGTGCCGACAACAATAGACGCGGCGCTCCAGACGCCGAGAACGCGCTGCAGGTGCGGCGAGGAGGATTCGTTAGGGTTTGCCATAGGAATTATTGGGATCTGTTGCGGGAAGCGAGTTCGGCACGGCCACATTGGGCAGAACCAGGCTGGCTAAGTAGCCAACTACAAAGGTAACCAGTGAACCGATGAGTACGTACCAGGTATAGGCGACCTGATTGCGGCAGAGGACGGTAACGATGAAGCCAGAGCCCATGCCGATGATGGCCGCCCATTCGCCGGGCTTCTTAGTGAGAACGCCCAGCAGGAAGACGCCCAGCAAACTGCCATACAACACGGAAGCGATAGAGAGGCCGGTTTCGAGAACGCTGCCCCAGTGGCGTGCCGCGAGGCCGACAGTGAAGAGGATGACGCCCCAGGCGATGGTTGCCCAACGGGCCAGTTGAAGCAAGCGAACTTCAGATGTTTGTGGGCGCATGGGACGCCAAAAATCCATGATAGTGGTGGACGAGAGGGCGTTGAGTGCGGCGCTGAGATTCGACATGGCGGCGGCTAGGATGGCGGCGATCACCAAGCCGGAGAGGCCGGCGGGCAAATGGTTCCAGACGAATTCAGGGTAGATGCGGTCGAGGGATTTAGGGACTAGCTGTCCGGTGTCGTGATAGTAGACGAACAGTAGAACGCCGATGAGAAGGAAGAGCGCGAACTGAAAGAAGACGACGGCCCAGCTAGAGAAAAGCGCGAGGCGGCTTTCGCGAAGGTTGCGCGCGGCGAGGAGGCGCTGCACTAATAGTTGTTCGGTGCCATGGCTGGCGGTGGTGAGGAAGCAGCCGCCGATGAGACCGCCCAAGAACGAATACTTGGTCAGGAAGAACTGGGAGGTGAAAGAAAAATGGAAATCGAAGAACTGGAATTTGTGGTTGGCGACGCCAAAGGCATAGGCATGGGCCCAACCGCCGGGAATCAGATTCAAGATCAAAAAGAAGCTGACTAAGGCACCCCCAACGTATAGGAACATTTGCACGACGTCGGTCCAGATAACCGCAGTCATCCCGCCTTCGAAGGTGTAGAAGAGCGTGAGGCAAACAATGATGGCAATGGAGATGACTTCGACATTGGCGCCGGGAATAATGCCGTCGAGGCTTTTGCCCAAGACCACCGAGATGACCAGCGAGACGGCGAAAACGCGGACGCCCTCTGCCAAGGCTCGCAAAATCAAGAAGATGCCTGCGGTGAATTTGCGGATATGGGGGCCAAAGCGGCGGCCCATCAATTCGTAGGCGGTGTACATTTCGCCACGGAAATAATGCGGGAGAAACAATGCAGAGATGACAAGGCGTCCAAGCAAGTAGCCGAGAATCAATTGCAAAAAGACAAAAGTGCCAGCGAAAGAGATGGCGGGCGTGCCGATGACGGTGAGGGTGCTGGTTTCGGCGGAGACAATGGAAAAAGCGATGGCCCACCAAGGAGCACCTCTGCCACCAAGGAAATAATTTTTGACGGATGCGTTACGCTCTTTGAAGCGGGCACCAAACCAGGTAATGAAAATCAGATAGCAAACGATCACCGCCAAGTCGGCTATACGCATGGTTTAAGGGATGGACGGGACAGAATAGGATCAACAGATCGGGACACGGGGATGATAGCATGCGTGGTAGGTTACGCTAGTTTAACGGTCGGCGTTGGAACTGGCCAGAGCTGAGCACCATCCAAAAGAGCGAAGAACAGAAAATTATGATAGATAGTGTTGCGGGCCGGGCCGGTGTTCGTTATACTCCGGCTTTGTGACTGAAGTGAAATTTTCATGGTCTCAAGTTTTAAATGCCAAGTTGCAAGCAGCTGTAATTTAGACTTCGGCGAGAAGAGAAAACCGCAGAAGCATTCGAGTTTGAAGAGTATAAATATGAAGAATTCCTCTGGGGAGGTTATCGTGGATTTTTGCTTTCGAAGGGCCGGCCGGATCATCCTGATTGCCAGCGCTCTTGCTTTTGTTCCGAGCTTCGTAGTGGTGCCGAGCGCTAAGGCGCAGGCCGCGGCGCAGCCGAATTGGAAGGACCGCGACGAATACGACGCGTTCACGAAGGTTCAGCAGACGACTGATCCGAAGGCGCGGCTGGAAGCCCTGAAGGCTTGGGAAGACAAGTACCCGACCTCGGACTTCATTGGCATGAGAAACCAATATTATTTGGATACTTATTCCAAGCTGGCCGGGACGGACCCGAGCATGCGGCAAAAGCTTTTAGACAAAGCGCAAGATTCGCTAAAGGCCGATCCGAAGAACGCGAACACCCTCTATATGATTTGCCTTTGGGGGCCGATCACCGGCGGAGCGAGTCCTTCGGCGGATTTGCAGGCGCAGGTGGATTCCGCCGCGCACACGCTGATTTCGTCAGCGGATGATGCATTTGCCGCGAGCAAGAAGCCGCAAGGCGGGACTGATGAAGCGTGGGCGAATGCCAAGAAATCGGCCGTTGCACGGGCGCACCAGGCTTTGGCTTGGGATGCGATTTCCAAGAAAGACTTGGCGGGCGCGGAGGGCGAATATCGCGAAAGCTTGACCGTGAATCCCGAAGATGGGCCTACCTCTTCGCAATTCGGAAAATTGTTGTTTGAGGAAAAGAAGTATCCCGAAGCGCTGTTCGAATACGCTCGCGCTGGCCAATACAGTGGCCCGGGCGCAAGCCTGCCGCCGGCTGGACGGCAAACCGCCTTAGACTTCTTCAACAAGACCTACAAGAATTTCCACGGCAGCGATGATGGCAAGGATCAAGTGTTGGCGCAAGCAAAGACCTCGGCTTTGCCGCCGGCTGGTTTCACTATTTCGAGCTTGCAGGACGCGGCCAACGCAGATGCCCAGAAGATTAACGACCGCATCAAGAGCGATCCGGCGTTTGGCCTTTGGTATTCGGTAAAGACGCAATTGACGGGTGATGGCGGTCCGGCTTACTTCGCGAGCAATGTAAAGGATGCGGAGTTGCCGGGTGGCGCGAATGGCATCAAGACATTCTCGGGTATGATTTTGACGGTGGAACCGGCAGACAAGCCCACGCGCATTACGGTTGGTATTGAGGATCCGACCAAGGCTGATGCGACTCTGCTTTTCACGAACGCGATTCCGGCAGCCGCTTTGACGAAGCTCAAGGTTGGCGAAAAAGTGGATTTCACGGGCGTGGCGGATAGTTTCACCAAAGATCCCTACATGCTGACATTCAAGGATCCGGATATCCCGGGCGTGGTGTTGGCGCCAGCACCGCCGAAGCAGCATAAGAAGCGTTAGGCGTTGGTAGTTTCAATGGGAAAGGGCCATGGAGAAGAAATTCTCCATGGCCCTTTCCCTTTAAACGAGATGCAATACGGGCGGCTACATTTTATAGCGGCCCAAATCCTCATCGTTCAAGCCTTCCAGCCATTTGCGTAATTCCTCGTCGTTCACCTTTTCGGAAACGGTGGTGGAATTTTTAGACGATTGCAGAACCTTGTCGTCCACAAAAATCGGGCAATCGTGGCGCAGGGCGAGCGCTAAAGCATCACTAGGACGCGAATCAACGCTCATGAGATGGCCGTCGCGTTCAATCCAAATCAGCGCATAGAACGTTTCGTCTTTCAGTTCGCTCACGACTACTTTCTTGATAGAGGTTTCCAAGCCCATCAACAAGACCTTAATCAGATCGTGTGTCATGGGACGCGGAGTAGTGACCTTTTCAATTTCGAGCGCAATGGCATTGGCTTCATAGATGCCGACCCAGATAGGCAAGACCGCATCGCCGCTCATGTCTTTGAGGACGACGATGGGCATGTTGGTTACCGGATCCATCATGAGACCGCGAATTTTCATTTCTACTTCCAAAAGAACCTCCAGTCCCTTAACTCCAAGTTACTCCTAAACACTTTCGCCGGCCAAACTATTTGGGCCTACACGGGTGACCATCACGTCCAAATACTGGCCAGCCAGCGATTTCTCACCGTCGGGCGCAGGCAAGTGCGCATCTGTGAAATTCAGAGTTTTGAGCTGGCTGGTGTGGCCAATCCATTGATTCGTGGCGCGGTTATACCCTTGCACGTGAACCTGCTCTACTTTGCCCACAAAGCGTGCGTGCATGCGCATCTGAATGGAGCGCTGACGTTCTTGCAGCAGCGTAAAGCGGCGGGTTTTCTCTTCTTCCGGAATGTGATCTTCGTATTTCAGAGCGGACGTATTGGGACGCTTGGAATATTTGAAGATAAACATGGCGTCGAATTCCACTTCGTCCATAAGGCGGACAGTTTCGTTAAACTCGGCTTCGGTCTCACCGGGAAAACCGACAATGATATCGGTAGTGATGGCGATAGGGCGCTTCGCCTTCTTCATCCATTCGATGCGGCGCATGTATTCGCTGCGCGTGTAGAGGCGCTGCATGCGCTGGAGTACGGTATCCGAGCCTGATTGCACCGGCAGATGCACGTGATTACACAGCGCTTCGTTCTGATCGATGGCGTCGATAATTGGTTTGACGAAATCTCTGGGGTGCGAGGTGGTGAAACGCACGCGTTTCAAGCCTTCGATCTTGCCGGTTTCGTCGAGAAGCTTGGCGAAATCCCAGCCGGCGGCCGAAGGATCACGATAACTGTTAACGTTCTGGCCTAGCAACTGTATTTCGCTATAGCCCAGTTCAGCTAGCGAGCGAGCTTCCCGCAAGACGCTATCGCTGGTGCGGCTGCGTTCCGGACCACGGGTGAACGGGACCACACAATAGGCGCAGGCTTTGTCGCAACCTTCGATGATGGTGATGTAAGCGCGGTTTGGGTTATCACGCGCGGTGAACGGAGTGTCGAAGGTATCGGTAGTTTCAAGACTTAAGCCGGTGACGCGGCGATTGCCGGCTTCGAGTTGGACCAGCATTTCAGGTAGCTTTGTATAGCTAGCGGAGCCAGCCACCAAGCTCACGTGGGGCGCACGCTCAAAAATGCGCTCGCCTTCCTGCTGCGCCACACAACCCAAGACGCCGAAAATCTTGCCCTTCCCTGCCCGCTTGAATTGGTCTAAGCGGTGAAAGACTTTTTGTTCAGCTTTGTCGCGAATGCTGCAGGTGTTGTAGAGCACCAGTTCGGCGCCTTCCACATCATCAACCTGTTGATAGCCCTTTTCGAGCAACGTGCCGACGACTTTTTCAGAATCGTGCGCGTTCATCTGGCAGCCGAAAGTTTCTATATAGAACGTTTTCATTGAACCTCTGGCCGCGCGGTTAGCGCTATTCTATCCATGCAGTAGACGCATGGCCCAGCCAATACCGAACAGAGCCGCCATAAAGCAGCCGAAGCAGTATAAGCCATAACGCAGGCGTTCCTCATCAGTCTTTTTGGTGACTAGGCCAAGGATTACGCTGCACACCAAAGCAAATAAGATCGTGGTTTCAAAATGATCGAGTTTCATGGCTTAGTCCTTTTGACGGGTGCAGATTTCGTAGGCGTCAACGATGGCAAGAATGTTCAACAAACCCGCCGCCACCAGAAACTTTGCGCCGTAATCGGGCGCATAGCCAGCCACATCAAGCGGACCGTAGCCCATGAACACAGCAGCAAAGTAGAAGACGCCGGAAGCCATATCAGCGATGTAGCCGCCGAACTGAATCAAGCGGGAAAGAACGTCCCCGTTATCGGTAGGGTGAAACAGCGTGCCGCGCATGGCGATACCGACCAGAAATGTAAGAAGAACGGTGCCGAAAATGATGGCAGCGCGCCCCTTGCGGCCTAACAAAAAATGACCCGCGCCTGGCACAAACCAAGATAGAGGAATGAGCAGAATAGGCGACTTCAGAGGCGCGCTTTCGGGAGCGGTGACCGCATTGGCTGGCATCTCTTCATTTTATCGTGCTCGCTTTTGTATTGTGCGGGCGATCACGATTTAGAAAGCAACACGCTGGGCGGCCATGACGGCTGGGCTCTTCTGGGGCGGTTCACTTACTAGCGTGGCAATCAACTCACGAACGCGGCCGACCTGCTCAGGTTTGAGTATCAGATAGCGGCATTTGCCATTGTCGTCGGGCGTAAAAACGGTGGCAGATTTTTTGTCGAGGGAGATGTTGCCGGGAGCAGA
>Ga0302319_10019948_pt1 | contig 12151 bp, 13 predicted proteins | sample Bog_T0_2_FD_203319 | JGI IMG/M metagenome (GOLD analysis project Ga0302319, IMG submission 203319) | Peat permafrost microbial communities from Stordalen Mire near Abisko, Sweden - Bog_T0_2 | ecosystem: Environmental > Terrestrial > Soil > Wetlands > Peat | place: Sweden: Abisko, Stordalen Mire... | reverse complement strand
CCTGCACCCGCAAGGAGGCTCGCCTCCTTGACCTCATTCACGTCATGGGTTCAAAGGGCCGACCGGCCCTTTGCGGGTGTGGGCAGAGCCCACAAAACCCTTCCATTTCAACGATTCATCGTAACCTGGGGCACATGGGGCAAAGCCCCCCAACAGGTCACCTTCTACGCTCGCTGGTATCAGCCCATAAGGCCAAAGTCATGTCCTTTCCCGGCCGGGACGCCTCCACCCGCCGGGATTCATGACCGGACGGTCAGGCACCGGCACCAGGGATCGGCACCGATGGCGTTGTGTGGCCGTCATCCCACAGTCAAGCTCACTGACTCTTACGGTGCGCGTCCCGCAAAACCGACCGGCGACGCCGGCACCCCCCTTTTTTCCAAGGGCTTACGTTTACGAAGGGATCGGTCCGCCGGGACTCAGGAACCATTCCTCTTGTGCAATGCAACATGGCCGACACCGGGAAGCTGACCGGTCCAGATCGGCGTACACTCTCGGCACTCGGAAACGGAGCATAATCACGATGAAACACATCCTGATAGGGCGCCAGCCCGGCGACCGGACCCGGCCGGACAGTCTCGCAGCAGCAATCTTCGGTCTGTTTCTCGCCCTTGTCGCCGCCCATCCGGTGGCAGCGGCGGACGATCGTCCAACCCTTGATCGGATTTACCGTGGCGTTCTTGAGATCGACCACAAGCAAATGCCTTTACCCGAAGGCGACTGGCGGGTTGCCGGCATCGCCGACGAAACCCCGCCGGCCAATCAGCCCGGCGGCTATGGCGTGATCGACAGCGCGGTGCTGATGCACCTAAACGGCAGCCGGGTCGACGCCTTCATTCTGATCCATACCAACGTGGTGCCGGTCAACCACGGCTGGGGCGTGACCGAAACCTGCACGCGCGCCACCGCCCCGTTCACGCGCATCGACAACGGTGACGGGCAGAATGCGTTTTGCGGTTTCGTCCGTGCCGTCACCATCCGCCACGATCCCGGCGCCGCCGGCGCCTGGCAGTCGGCCCTGACCCTGGCCGCGGCTCGGGGCTGGACCGTGCCCGAACACTGGCTGATGGCCGGTCTGCGGATCAGCGATCGCCACGATGTCATTGATATGCGTTATCATTTCGATCCTGACCGCTTCGCTCCGAAGCCGCTGCCCGCCGAAGCCGGATTCGCGGGATTCGACCCGATCGCGCTATGGCGGCAGCTCATCGGCGACGGCTCCGACGACCCGGCGCTGCGGCAGCTCGACACCTGGACCGGGTCCCTGCGGGATTCGCTGGAGCGCGGCTTTCGCGGCCGGCTGGCCGGCAACCCGGCCCCTGCCCTGCCCTGGACCGGCGCCAAGGCCGGCGATCCCGCGGCCCGACAGGCCGGCGGACTCGCCGAGGTCCGGGCGCTGCACGACGCCGGCCTGCTGACCGACGCCCAGTACGGCGCACAGGTCCAGACCATCGCCGCCCCGGCCGGCCCGTCGGAAGCGCCGCCGGCCGGATCGACGCCGATCCCGGCCAGCGTGCTCAAGATGATGTCGTGGAAGGCGATCGCCACGACCAGCGGTCTGACCATCAAGTACCTGTTTCTCGGCAACCCCATGACCGTAGCCGGTCTCCAGGCCACCCAGTCCCTGGTCAGCGGCGCCCTCTATGTCGGCTATGACCTGCTGTGGGCAACCCTGGTGCCGGACGGCAAGAACCCGGTGATCGATTTTCAAACCGCAACGGTGTCGTCATGATTCGCGCGTTCCTCAACCACCGGCCGGCCGGTCCGGTCCTGATTCCCGGAGCGTTGCTGGCCCTGCTTCTGGTCCTGTTCGCTGCAACAGTCGGCACCGCCCGGGCCGAACTGCCGGCGCAGGACCGCAGCTTCAGCCACCATCTGACCCTTGCCGGCAAACAGATTCCGCTGCCCCCCGGGGATTGGCGGGTGGCGGGGATTTCCAGCGTGGTCGCCGGCGGACCCGCCGACCACGCCGCCGGCGCGGTGATCGAAACCCTGGTGCTGTTCCTGCTGCGCGGCCCCGCCGTCGAGTCCTTCGTGGTCATCAACACCAATGCCCTGCCGGCCGACCACGGTTGGGGTCTGGCCGGCGCCTGTCGCCGCTCCGACCTTTACGCCGCGGCGATCGAGGCCGAGAGCAGCGGCGATGTGTTCTGCCGCTTTGCCGGACACGTCCAGACCATCGTCGACGACCGTTCGGCCCCGGCCTGGCGTGCCGCGGTTCGGCTGGCGAACGAAAGAGGCTGGCGGTTGCCCCAGACCTGGCTGATGGCCGGCTTTCGGATCGCCGACCGTCGTGACGTGGTTGACGTCCGCTATCACTTCAACCCCGAACCGCAAGGCGAACCCGGGTCTCCGCCGCTCCCGCCGGTCCCCTTGTGGCTGGCCATGATTCCCGGCGCCTCCGCCCTGGTGCCGGTGACGATGCCGGCGCTGACCGAACCACCGGCCTGGGCCGACAGCCCGTGGGCGGTGGCCCATCTGGGTGAAAACGCCGGGCGCCGGAACCTGGCCGACCGGCTGGTGCGCTGGAGCGAGATGATGCGGACCCCGATCGAGCAGGGCTTCCGCAACCAACTGGCGGATCAACCGGACCAACCGATGCCCTGGACCGCCGCCGCCGACGCCCTGGCCACCGCCGCCCCCGACCCGCGCCGACAAGCCCTGGACGGCTTGCTGGCCGCCGGCCGGCTGACCCCGGCCCAATACCAGGATCAGCTCGCCGCCCTGGCTGCCGATCCCCCGACACCCGCCACGCCGGACGCCGGCAACGGAGACGGCGGCAACGGAGACGGCGGCAGCGGCGACTCCGGCGGCCTGTGGCTGTTGCTGGCCAAGACCGCCGGTTGGCGCATGACCGCCACCACGTCTTCAATGTTGCTGTGCTATCTCGTCACCGGCAACTTCGTGATCGCCGGCAGCATCGCCGCGGTCTCCACCATGGTTAACGGCGCGCTCTATTTTGGCCACGAGGTCCTGTGGCAGGCCGCCACCAAACCCAGGACCGAGCCGGCCCGGACCCTCGACTTCGCCGACGCCGGCCGTCTCTGACGCGCCACCGCGGCCCCGCCGGGGACCGGAATGAGATCACGACGTCCAGGACTGGGACCAAGGAGAAACCCCCATGGAAGCAAAAGGCGGCATCCGCCACCCGGCGGCCGAAAGCCGCCTTTGCCGATTGGCTTTCGGCTGATTCCCTGCGCAGCCCAAGGCCCCGTCACCCAAGGCCCTGTTGCCGCGACGGGCCAAACATCGTAAAGCCAGAGGGCGCCGATCGGCGGGCAGCACGGGGGTCGGTCCATGTTCCATACGGCCTATGCACGGCGTGGTCTGGTGGTGGCGCCGCATCATCTGGCGGCTCAGGCCGGTCTTGCCGTCTTGCGCGAGGGCGGGGACGCCATTGAGGCGACGGTGGCCGCGGCTGCGGTCTCGGCGGTGGTCAGCCCCCATATGGGCGGGCTGGGCGGCGACGGCTTCTGGCTGATCCAGGAGCCGGGACGGACTCCGATTGCCATTGACGCGGCTGGCGTTGCCGGCCGTCAGGTTACGGCGGAACTGTATCGGGGCCGGGGACTGTCGGAATGCCCGGGGCGCGGGCCGCTGGCCTGCAACACCGTGGCCGGGGCTTTGGCCGGCTGGTCGTCGGCGCTGGCGGTGAGCCGGGGCTGGGGCGGCCGGTTGCCGTTGCGCCGGTTGTTGGAGGAAGCGATCTGCCATGCCCGCGACGGGGTGCCGGTCAGCGCCGGTCAGGCGAAAACCATGGCCGCCGAGGTTGGCGAACTGCGGTTCGAGCCGGCGTTCGGCCGGGTTTACCTGCCCGGTGGCAAGCGACAGCAACCCGGAACGCCGATGGTTCAGGCGGCGCTGGCCCGATGCCTTGAACGGCTCGCCGCGGCTGGCCTCGACGATTTTTACCGGGGTGACGTCGGCGCGGCGCTGGCCGTTGACCTTGGCGCCGCGGGCAGCCCGCTGATCGCCGAGGACCTGGCCGACCACTATGCGCAACTGGTGGAACCCTTGTCGGTGCGGGTGGCCGGCGCCACAGTCTACAGCCTGCCGCCACCAACCCAGGGGCTGGCCTCGCTGATGATCCTTGGCCTGTTCGACCGGCTGGCGGTGGCCGAGGCCGAAACGACCGCGCACATCCATGGCTTGATCGAGGCAACCAAGCACGCGATCAGGGTTCGCGACGGCTACCTGACCGATCCGTTTTACATGACGGTGGAAGCCCGGGACTTCCTGCTGCCCGAGGTGCTCGGCGAAGTCGCCGCGGTGATTGAACCCGGCCGCGCCTGGCCCTGGAGCAGCAGCGTCGAGAGCGGCGGCAGCGTCTGGCTGGGGGCGGTCGATGCCGCCGGGCGGACGGTCAGCGCCATGCAAAGCCTGGGTTGGGGCTTCGGGTCCGGGGTGATGCTGGAACGGACCGGCGTGGTCTGGCACAACCGCGGCGTGAGCTTCAGCCTGCTTCCCGCGGCGGTCAACGCTCTGATCAGCGGGCGCAGACCGTTCCATACCCTCAATCCGATGCTGGCGGTTTTCAATGACGGCCGGGTCATGGCCCTGGGCGCGATGGGGGGTCGGGGACAGCCCCAGAGTCAGGCCACGGTCTTCAGCCGTTACGCCAGCTTCGGTCAGGACCTCCAGGCGGCGGTGACGGCACCCCGCTGGACCCTGGGCGTCCGTCACCGCCCGGGAGCCGCCGATCTAAAACTCGAAAGCCGCTTTGCCCCCGAACTGATCGAGGCCCTGCGCGCGGTCGGCCACCCATTGGAGCTGGTGGAGCCGTTTTCCGATCTCATCGACCCGGTCGGCGCAGTGGTCCGCCATGCCTCCGGCACCATCGAAGCCGCCGCCGATCCCCGCTCTGAAGGCGCCATCGCCGCCTGGTAGACACCGAAAAGAAATTCGTCACGAAGGCAAAACGAGAGGGTTGCCATCGGCCGTGGATCTGGCTAGTGTCCGCCCACATTCCGACGGGGCAGCGTCCTACCGGAAGCGTGTTGGTTTAGCGCCCGTAGCTCAACTGGATAGAGCATCTGACTACGGATCAGAAGGCTGGGAGTTCGAATCTCTCCGGGCGCGCCAAGTTTCTCAAAGGGTTAGCGGCGCGGTCCCGATAGCCACCGCGTCACGGATAGCCACCGGGTAGCCACGCGGATGAAAGTCGCCCCTGAAGGGCACTCCCCGAGCATCTGAGCGCGACAGCCTGCCGCACCCTTGGTCGCGTCGGGAGGTGCCGCCCGAACAGCAGAAGCCCCGCCGCGGCGAACCGGGCGGGGCTGGTGGTTGCTGCAAATTCGCAGGGACCTGATGCGGGGCAGGTTATCCGGCTGTGGTCTGAACGGACATTTGAAGCTGCGAGGCAGCCTCATCGAGCGCCAAAGCAAGCCATTCCATGGTGGAATGGTTCAGGTCGATGTCCGCTCGCGCGAACCTGATCAGGATTTCCGCCACGGCGGCCACAGTTGCTTCGGCGCAAATGATCCCGTTGTCGTTGGGGCGGGTCATGGGGTGGTCGCTCCGTTCGTGACGGGAACCGTTTCGGGCGCATCCGGCCAATGGGTCTCGACGAACTCGGACGCCGCGACCATGCCTTCGGACACCCGGTCCAGGACCCACAGTATCCGGAACATCCGTTCCACCATTTCGTTCTGATTTTCGGCGTCGCAGCCCGTGTCGGCCAGCCATCGGGCAATGTCGATGCCATACTCCAGCGCATGGAGCATCCGATCAGCGCGCCTCTTCCGACCGCCGTTGTTGCCAGGGTCGGTCAGGTCGAGCGGGTTCTCTCGCAGGTAGGGCATGGTCACGCCTCCCCGGCGGCGGTGCTGTCCCCCCGTTCATCTCCGATCTTCAGGAGCATGAGAGCGTCGATCCCCTCCCGCAGCTCGAGAACGGGGACTTCCAGGTCCATGATCGACCGCCGCAAGGCATCCCAGCCTTCGTCGGCCGGGGGCGTGTCGGGAATCACAGCGCACTCGGGCGCAGTTCCGCTATCAGTGCGGTCAGCCATCATTGCCTCTCAGAGCAGGCGGTTATGGTCAGGCCGGGCGACGGTGTTTGCCGCACCACGTCCGGCCGCCTTGTGCGCTCTCACGCACAATGGCGCGCCACCATACCACCATGGGCGAATGCCGGTATAGGACTATTGTGGTAAGCTGTGGGTAGCCCATCCGCGGTCATCTGGCCGTGGGCACTTCGTCGGCCTTTCGATGCCGAAATGGCACGTCAAATAGCTGACTAGGCCGAGCATCGCTCGCTACGGCGACAATGCCAGGCCACCATCCGATCAACATGGAAGCCCGCTCCCACAGGCCCACCTGATTCCACCCCTTCGCCAGAAAGAAACCGATCAGGTTGGAGTGCTTCAGAGCTTCACGTTCGTGGGGCCGCTGACGGATACGCCGATCCTCGCTGAGGAATAACCATCCGCCTTCTTTGCTTAATGTGCCGATCCACTCGGTATCTTTGGTGCCCGGAGGAAAGCGGTCGCGAAGATGAAGGACCGAGTATTGTTCGTTCTTCGCCAGTTCCGCAATAGCCCGGACGAGCTTGGGTGGCATATGCTCGTCAAACAGGAACTTCACGCCGCGAGCTTCATTTCGTAGGCCACGGCTCGGCGCACGGCCTCTGGTGGCACCTCGAACCACGAGGCTACCCTCTCATACGAGCCTTCAGCCTGATAGGCGTCGTTGAGCGTAGCCGTCGGCACACCAGATCCATCGTCGATGGGGCGACCAAAAGACCGCCCCGGATCAAGGACGACATCCCCTTTACCCTCCAGAGGATGCCAGCTCGATGCCTCCCCGTTCGCGCCGACAAACTCAATGCCGTCACGGAAACTCTGTTCGAGAACCTCGTACATGGCGAAGTTGTTCTTCACCAGGTCCAGAAGGCTCCGGTCCCCCGTCGCTTCCTGCGTCTCCAGGAAGATGGCCTTGCCATCGGTATGGAACCTAGCAAGGGCGAACGGATGTTCGTGATGAAGCTCTGCCCGCGCGCGATCGGCCGCCAGTCGGATGGTTCGCCAGCTCACGCCCTTGCCCACCAGCCAACTCACGAACCGAACTTCGATCAAGTCAAGAAAACCCAGTGCCGGCTTTCCCCCGATCATAGGAATTTGCCGATGGATGATTGGGGCGCGATCGTCCTTCGCTCGCCCCCCGTAGCCGCTGATCCATCCACGAATCTTGGCCGGGGCGACGCGCGTCAGTCGGGCGGCCTCGGGCACGGTATAAAGCCCGACGCCAACCAGATTGGGCGTGGCAATGTCCACCGTCGCAGCTCTCCCCATTGTCGTACCCATTATATCAGCCGCTGAAGCATTTTGTCTCCCCTGACGGGCAAAATGGTTTCATGGCGCCATGCCACCATAGCATCATGCCTTCAGACGCTTCTTCAGCACTAGGTCCACCCCCTCCATCAACAGGGAATGGATCGACACCCGCTCATCGAACGCGATCCGACGCAACGCCTCGTGCGTGTCGTGGTCCAGGCGGACGGACAGCCCGACTGGCTTCGCCTTCTCCTTGACGGTCGGCAGGGGCGGCGGCGGGGCCGGCGGCATCTCGACGGCCTTCTCCCCCGTGCTCTGCGCCGTCAGTGCTGCCTGTACCGAACTACTCCGCGCCCGCAAGCCCGGCTTCTGCACCGTCATAGAAGTTGCTCCAGTCGTTTCAGCACGCACCCTGCCAGCGTGACCATTTCCTTGTGGGCAGGGCTTGTGCGGGGCATAGGCGCCAACCCAGGCCCCGGTGTTGAAGGCATCCGCGAAGGCGGTTCGGTAATGGATTTCGGGCGCCACCGGTTCGCCCATATCGGCCAGAGCGTCTTTCAGTTCCCGGCCGCTCGATGTCCGCCGATCGATCCGGTTCGGCACCAACAGCACCAGGGGACGGCCGTTGCCCCGGGCATTCCGGATTTCCCGGACCAGGCCGACGGTTTCGCCCGTCGCTATCAGGTCCAGGCCCGACGGCCCGCAGGGGATGACGGCCACGTCCGCCAGACCAATGACGCCACCCAAGGCCGCGTCCAGGTGGGGCGGGCTGTCCAGGATGATGTACTGAGCCTGAATCGCGCGGACCGACTTCGACCACTCGGCCACCTGGCTATCGGCCTCCAGGGGCATGTGGTGGACCGGGACGGGCAGGTTGCCGGGTTCCGCCCAATGGGTGGCGCTGCCCTGAATGTCGCAGTCGATCACGACCGCGGACAGGCCCCTAGATGCCAGTTCCGCCGCCAGATGGACGGCCGTCGTGGTCTTCCCCGAGCCGCCCTTGCGCCCGCATACCCCGATGATCGGCATTTCCGGCCCGCTGCATTGTGGTGCGCCGGGATGCTACAATGGGCTTATGCTCGCATGCAACGATGACGCGATGCCACCATGGTTTCATGACGCCATGGTACGAACCCAGCGCGCGCGTAGAGTACCGAAAACCCGGCCGTTCGATTTTCCGATTTCATAGGCGGGAAAAATTCTGTGCGTGAGAAAGGCATCCGGTAAGGCGGAAGCGTCGGTCCCAAAGAATTAATAAACCGCCCCCCCTCACGCCGACGGCCGGCCCCGCTGCGCCCGGAGTTCCTGAAGCCGGATCAGCATGGCGACGGTGCGCTCCATCTTCCGGTCCAGGTGGGTCTCGTATCGGGCCAGCCGTTCCAGCTTATCCGGGTCGAAGGCCACGCCCATGGTGTGATCCCGGATGGCACCGCGATGTTCGATCTCCGTCACCTGTCGCTGAAGCGCCGTCACCGTGTCGCGCAACCACTCGTGCAGGGCTTCGGCCGTCTCGGTCGGTTCTTCATCCAACCACCAGTCCCGTGTCCCCGGCGCCAGCATGGCCAGGGCCTCCTGGTAGGCATCATCGGAATCTTCCCGCAGGCCGGCATAGCCACCCAGGTGTTTGAACGCCTTGAATGCCTTCTCCGATGCCGACCGCTCCGCCCGCAGTTCCTTGGCCGTTTCGTCGCCGGTGGCGGTCAGTGCCGCCGCGAAGTTCACGTCCTCGTTCCGAAAGGTCACGCCAAGATGCGCCACCGCGTCGGATGCCGTGGTCATGAAGCTACCCGTCGTCGCCTTCCGGATGCCGATGGCGTAGGCCGCACCTTCGGCCAATTCCAGGCGCCGCCGCCGCCACATGACGCTCGCCACCTCTTCGACCAAATGACGCTCGGTCGGCCCGGCCGGGGCATACTCGGCAACCAGGGACTCGACGAGTTGCTGATACTCGCCCCGATCCTCCCAGGGCATGACGGTGTGGCGAGACATAACGCCGTGCCGGGTGGCGTTGAACAGCGCCATGGAATGGGCCAGCGTCGGACGGGTGCCATCGGCCGGAACCAGTTGGACCACCTTCGCAGATCGTTTCGTCATGCCCAGAACTCCTTTCGGGATGCGTGACGCTGCGCACGCGGTTCCATGTGCAGATCGTCGCATAGGAACTTGCTCTCGATCTCCCCGAGCCGTTCCATGAACAGGCCGCTGGCCGTCGCCGCAGCGGCATGCCCCTCATCGTAAAGGCGGTCGTAGGTTGCCCAGTGCATTCCCTTCGGCTTCGACGGGAACGGGTTCAACATGCCCGGTTCTCCCCCCAGCTTCATGCGGATGCGATCGGCGCGACGAATGGTGCGATCAAGGGTGCGTTCCCGCTGGCACGGATAGGTCAGGCGATAGCAGTGGCGGCACAGGAAATAGGCGCCGTCGGCGTAGAGCTTCACGACGGTCCGGCCGCAGGGCCTGCCGTTGACCACGCCCATACCCCTTATCCAAGCACATTCCAAGCATTTGGTGGCAAGTCGCCGGACAGGTCTGGGATACCGGCGGCGGAGTTGGCACTGTTTACTGCGTTGAGTTATCGTATTTTATCGTACCGTAGCGAGCTGTCGGATAGCCCCGCGCAGGCCCGTCGGGCACCTTGCCAAGGTTGGGGTCGAGGGTTCGAATCCCTTCGCCCGCTCCAAAATTTCTTAAGTAAGTCAAGATGGTAGAGCGGCCTTGCGAGGCCGTTTCTTGCTTCCCCGCCCCCGGCAAGAAAGCTGGGGAAGCAGCGGAAAGCGCAAATTGGCGGGGTTTGGGCGGAATTGGGCGTGGGCGCCGCTGCAAGACCGCGTTTTTCCAAGGCGACGACAGACCGCGATGCCCCCTGTTGCGTAACGCCGCGCCACTCGGATGGCCATGCCGTGTTTCCCCGAATGCCGAAGTGGCCGGCTTCCTGCTTCTCCGGCTCCTGTCGCATGGTAAACGCGAGGGTCATCGTTCCACCATCCCGCCCGCCAGGCGCATCGGCAGCACAAGCCGAAACGAGTCGGGCAATTGCACGAATCCGTGCGCCGCATAGAACGCGGCCGCACTTTCGTCGAGCGCATCAACTATAACCATAGAAGACCCGACCGTGCCAGCGCTCGCGACGGCGCGCCGCAATGCGTCGGCCAGCAGGACCGCACCCAGCCGCTGACGCTGCCGATCCTTCGAAACCGCCAATCGACCGATCAAGGTCGCGCTCACCAACGGATAGCGCGGAAGGTGTTTGCGGGCCGCGTCCGGTACGTCGCCTCGAGAGAGGGCCATGGCGCAAAGCGTATAGTAGCCCAGGACGCACGTCGGCTCGGCTCGCTCGCTCAGGATGAACACGCCGTTCGCCTTCCGTCGGACATCCTGCCCGGCCTGGGTCTTGAGATAACGATCCAAGCTCTCCACGCCGCACGTGAAACCACTCCGATCGTGCCGGTCGTCGAGGAACTCGATCTGAAGGTCAGAAGTCGGTGGCGTCGCCATTCACGGTCCGACCCGGCACTTGTGCTCTGCAAACGCCCGCTGCAACCGCTCGTTCGATGCCGGCGGGTTGACCAGAGCGTCGAAGAAGACGGCCCGATCCCGATCGGACAGAACCAGCGTTTCATGCTCGGCGATCGTCCTTCGCGCGGCGTCGGTGAGTGCCGTCATGCAGAAGTCCGTGACCTTGCGCCTTTCGAGCTGCGCAGCCCGCTCGATCAAAGCCTTGGTCGCCTCGTCGACGCGGAACCCGAGCCGTTCGGCCCGAACCCGCTCGTCATGCTTTGCCGTGGTGGCCATGCTCACCTCCTGCCCCCAATGTACGTCAACCGGACTAACGTTTCAAGCCATTTGAGCCTGAGTACCCGCTTTTCGGTGCAGGGTATCCTGTCTCCGGCGCGAGGGCGTCACTCGCAAGGTCGTCCACAAAATGGGCTGCGTCGCTCTGCGACCCGCCAATCCGGGCGCCAGCGATACCGAAGCTGGGCGTCTCACAATTGCGCGGATCAGAGTGAGAGTTCCGCTGGGGTCTTGGCTGACGGGTCCAAACAGGCGAGAGAGAGGCTGTCGCCGGCCCGTCGCGGAGAGACCCGATGGATGCCGTTCCCGCCCTGCACGAGATTTCCCTGAACCGGCTGGTGCCGTCGCCGGCCAACGCGCGCAAGACCCCGGCCTCGGCGGCCGATGACGCCGAACTGAAGGCCAGCCTCGCCGCCCATGGCCTGAAGCAGAACCTGATCGTCGGCCCCGCCGACGCCGAAGGCAACCATGCCGTGATTGCCGGCGGACGCCGGCTGCGGGCGTTGCTGGCGCTGTCGGCCGATGGCTTGTTTCCCCCCGACCGGCCGGTGCCGTGCCTGATCGAGGCGCCGGGCAGCGGGCTGGAGACCTCGCTGGTCGAGAATGCCGTGCGTGTGGCGATGCATCCGGCCGATCAGTTCGAAGCCTTCGCGGCGCTGGTCGAGGCCGGGCAAAATGTCACCGCCATCGCGGCGCGCTTCGGGGTGACCGAACGGCTGGTGCGCCAGCGGCTGCGGCTGGGCACGGTCGCGCCCGAACTGCGCACGGCCTATCGCGCCGACCAGATGGACCTGGAGACCCTGACCGCCTTCACCCTCTCCGACGATCACGACGCCCAGCGCGCGGTTTGGGCCGAGGCCAGCCAACATTACGGCCGGTCGCCGATCCAGATCCGGCGCCGGCTGAGCGAGACCGCGGTTCCGGTGGCCTCGCGCCTCGGCCGCTTTGTTGGCGTCGAGGCCTATCAGGCGGCCGGCGGCACCATCACCCGGGACCTGTTCTGCGACCATGACCAGGGCTTCATGGACGATGCCACCTTGGTCCGCCGCCTGGCCCAGGCCAAGCTGGACGCCGAGGCCGCGGCGC
>Ga0302319_10019945_pt1 | contig 12152 bp, 10 predicted proteins | sample Bog_T0_2_FD_203319 | JGI IMG/M metagenome (GOLD analysis project Ga0302319, IMG submission 203319) | Peat permafrost microbial communities from Stordalen Mire near Abisko, Sweden - Bog_T0_2 | ecosystem: Environmental > Terrestrial > Soil > Wetlands > Peat | place: Sweden: Abisko, Stordalen Mire... | reverse complement strand
ATCTTTCCCTTTCGCGCCTCATCAACCTTGCTGGAAGTTTCTTAGCTAACGCTGAATGTGTCAAGCGGATAGGTCGTTGGCGCGCATATGGCATGTGCCCAGCGATGGGGATTCCAGTTACATCGCCAACGTGGCAGTTATCCTCAAGCTTTGCCGTTGGCAGGGAGATGCGATAGGGGCATACACTGTGCCAGGGGGATAGACTCACCTCATGCAGCCCAGGACGATTGCGCGCGTTAGCCTGACGGCGCTGCTCGGAACTCCTGTGACCGACTCGCAGGGTCATCTGCGCGGCAGGCTTAAGGACATTGCGGTGGCTACCGGTCCGGATGCGGGCAAGGTGGCGGGGCTGGTGCTGAAAACGCGCGGCGAGCTTTTTATCGTGCCCTCCCAGGACGTGATGGAAACGCCGGCAGGGACGCTGGAGCTGCGGTCCTCCGGCAGCCTGACTCCGTTGAAGGACGAGGGGAATTTCATATTCCTGCAGCAGGATCTTGTCGACCGCCAGATCATCGACGTTCACGGCCGCAAAGTGGTGCGCGTCAACGACGTTGACCTGGAATGGATGGGGCAGGGCGCGGCTCATCTCCTGCGGGTTGCCGAGGTTGAAGTCGGGCTGCGTGGCGCCGTTCGCCGGGTCTTCAAAGGCCTCCTCCCGAGGGCAACGCTTGAATCCATTTCCCGCAAGATTGCTCCGCGGGCGATTCCATGGCAGTTTGTCGACGTGATCGAAGTGGATCCGGCGCGCCGCGTCAAGCTTCGTATCGAGTACGAGCGTTTGGCGGAGATGCATCCATCTGACCTGGCTGAAATCCTGGAGGACCTGGCTCCGGCGGAACGCGAGGCGGTGTTCACTTCGCTGGATGAAGAGGTCGCCGCTGAGACGCTGGAGGAGGTCGAGCCCAAGCTGCAGAAGGCTTTGCTTGAGAAGCTGGACGAAGAGAGAATTGCCGACATTGTCGAAGAGATGGATCCGGGCGCTGCTGCCGACCTGCTGGCCGAACTCTCCGAGGAACAGTCCGACGCAATTCTCGAGGAGATGGAGCCTGAGGAGCGGCACGAGGTTGAGGAACTGCTGGAGTTTGATGAGGACTCCGCGGCGGGCTGCATGACTACGGATTTTGTGTATCTGGGAATGCAAGCGACCGTCGCGCAGGCTGTACAGGCGATTCGCAATTTCGACGGTGATCCGGAAAATGTGACCGAGGTATACCTGCTGGATGAAAAGAGGGTGCTGCGGGGGGCCGTTTCGCTGGCGCGGATGGTGATGGCTCTGTCGGATACACGACTCTCGGTTCTGGCTGAGCCGCGGGTGCTTTCATGCCCGGCCGATCTGCATCAGAACGAGCTGGCAGAGCTGTTCGACAAGTACAACCTGCATTCCTTGCCGGTGGTGGATACCCTGGGCAGGATGGTTGGGGTGGTGCAGGCTGACCACGTTATCAGTTTCCTTCGGGACAAGCTCTAAGTGGTTACTTTTCTTTGGTAAAGGATCGCCAAAGTCAAACTATTTTAGCCCAGACTGATCAAAATGACACAGATGTGTTACCTCAACGTACTTAAAGTGCGATAAAACACTTGGATTTATCCGGAATTGTGAAAGAATCCAGAGATGGTACAGTTTCCCAAGATCATCCAGGGCGGCATGGGCGTCGGCGTCTCGAATTGGCGCCTCGCGAATGCGGTTTCCCGGCTTGGTCAGCTCGGCGTGGTTTCCGGAACGGCGCTTGACGCGCTGTTCGTGCGCCGCTTGGCTGACGGTGACGTTGGCGGCAACATGCGTCGCGGCCTGGATGCTTTCCCTTTCCCTGAGATGGCTCGCCGCATCTGGCAAGAGTATTTTGTTCCCGGCGGCAAACCAGCCAATGCGCCCTACCCTCAGACACCCATGCACCAGCGGACTGAACCGCGCAGGCTCGTCGAGCTGCTCATGGTGAGCAACTTTGTTGAGGTCTTCCTGGCCCGTGAAGGCCACAAAAATCCAGTCGGGATCAATTTCCTTGAGAAAGTGCAGATGCCCCACCTGTCCTCTATATATGGAGCCATGCTGGCGGGGGTTGGATATGTTTTGATGGGCGCGGGGATTCCGCTGCACATTCCGGGCGTGCTTGACGCTTTTGCTGTTCACCACCCGGCCGAATATAAATTAGCGGTGACAGGGGCCGTTCAGGGCCAGGACACCCAGATGGTTCTCGATCCAGCCGATTTCGCTGAAGGGCCGCTCCCCTTTCTTTCCCGCCCAAAGTTTCTTGCCATCGTTTCTTCGAACACGCTCGCTACCACGTTGCTTAGGCGCGCCAATGGACGGGTGGACGGCTTCGTGATCGAAACCCCCACAGCCGGGGGCCATAATGCGCCGCCGCGCGGCAAGTTGCAGCTCAATCCTTCCGGTGAACCTGTATACGGTGAGCGCGACCACGTGAACCTGGTCGATTTCCGAGCGATGGGTGTTCCGTTCTGGCTCGCGGGTGGTTATGGGAACGCTGGCAAATTACGCGAAGCGCTGGAAGCGGGCGCAGCCGGCGTGCAGGTGGGAACCGCATTTGCGTTCTCTGAAGAGTCAGGGTTGCGTCCCGATTTGAAAGAACAACTGCTGGCCCAGGCCGTTGAGGGCAAGGGTGAGGTGTTTACAGATCCACTGGCATCGCCAACGGGATTCCCGTTCAAGGTTGCGCAGCTCGAAGGTACATCTTCCGCGTTCCATATCTATCAGGAACGGAAGCGTGTGTGCGATTTGGGTTATCTCCGTGAGCCCTACGCCGCATCAGAAGGCACCATCGGCTACCGCTGTTCCGCCGAGCCTGTCGCCAATTATCTCTCCAAAGGTGGCAAGATCGAAGACACGGTGGGGAGAAAATGCCTCTGCAACGCACTTCTGGCCAATATCGGTCATCCGCAGATGCGTAAGGACGAGGTTGAAGAGCCGGCCCTGGTCACGGTTGGGGACGACCTGAACACCATCGCCCAGTTCCTTTCACCCGGCCGCAAATCTTACAGTGCAGCCGATGTGGTGGCCTCGCTCTTGAGCGCCCTGACTCCTGAGCCTTCATTCCAGTCTGAGCCGGCGCTCCTGGTAACGGCGTAGAGAACTCTGCACCCTAAAGAGCACAGCACAATAGATGGATGGATCTAGAGCAGTTTCGGAAAACACGTAGACTTTTCGAGGGCATCAACGGTGGCCTTTTCTTAAGGAAAACGCCACTTGAGTCCGTGCTTCCGGTCTACACCATTTCCGAAACCGCTATATCCCTCCGTGCCGCGATCGGCTGCGGCGAACATAGGGCGCCCGCACCACGACTGTTTCATCTGCCGCCAGTTGGTAAGCTCGCCGGATTCAAAACTGCGAGTTTTCCAGTGTGAGGTTAGGGGGTTGCGGCGGGGCCTGCGCCTCCAACGCGAAAGATTTTCGGAACCCGCGCTGCGGGAGCCGGCAGGGCCGGGAAGGCGGCATGCGGTTCGCTCTGGTACCAGTAGGCGGTGGAATAGAAATTGTCTGCACGATTATTGGCGTGGCCGTGCTCGATCGTCACCCGGATGGATTTTTCAAACGTGATAGGGCTCTCGGTATGCCAGCGATAAAGGCAGCAGCGGCCGCCGATCCGCTCCGGGTCCACCATATAGGGCGCGCCGCTGTGTTCGTAAGCAAATGCCTGCCCGCCAAAGCCCCATGCGCCGTTGTAGTAGTCCTCTGAGCCGGTCCCGTTGATGGTGGGCATCGCATCTCCATCGATGAAGATCATGTCGTCGCCTTCGCCGAACCATCCATCCTGATTCTGCTCGACGGCATGCGTCACTCCCACAAAATGCCCTTTGCCGGCGGCTTCAAGAAAGACGTAATTCCCTTCGCCGTTGAGGTTCTTCTTGTCGTTTACGCGAGCGCTGTATTCGTTGGACCAATCGTCAGTCCAGCCTTTGCAGGGTGCTGCCTGGCGATATTGCGCATGGAAGCGCCCTACATCTTCAGGCAAGCTTGCCAGGGTCACGTAATCGACGGCGAAGTAGAGACTGTCCGTGCGCGTCTTGCCCTCATTCGTCACCGTCAGGCGGGCTCCATTCGCGAACGGCATTTTGAAATAAGCATTGAGCGCCTTGATAGGCGCCACCGTCAAGAGCGCGGATTGATAGGTAAAGTATTCGCCGAGGCCGAGGCCGAAGAAGTCGCCGATCGGAACCTCAATCGATGGCGACTTCTCACCGTCCCACCAGGCGCGCAGTACCAGGTTCTTGAGGTGCATCTTGTCTTGAGAATTGATGGTGAACCAAAGGTGCGTGACCACGCCGGCGCCCGTGGCCTCAAGTAACATTGCGGTTTGGCCGGGTTCCACCGGCACGGCGTCATCATTGCCGCCAGTGCGATCCCAACTGGATGACCGGCGAGCTTTGTATGTGCGCAGGCGGGCGGGGTAGAGAAGCTTTTCGGACGCTTCAGATTCCGGCCCGGGCGGCGGCGCGATTCCGCCCACTCCGTTGGTGGAAGCAGCCGCAGCCCCGGTTGCGTTGAGGCCCAGGAGCGCTGCGGCTGAGACCATGCCCCCGAGGAGTTTGCGTCGCGCTGGTATGTCTTGATTTGGATCAGACCGATGCATTGGATTGGCCCTCCCGGGCGGCAAGTGGTGAAAGCGTGTTGTAGTCGCATGTGTCGGGCTCTGTCAAGCGGGTCGCCCTAACCTGGACGATAGGCAAAAAGGATTCGTCGATCCGAATCACAGCGACTGGTCTTCATCGCTTGCGCTCCTTCAGGTTGTGGCTATCGCTCGCCCTCAGCGTCATGCCGTACAAGGCCTTGAATTGTTCAATCTCTTTCAAGGTCTGCGTTGAGAAAGGCGCCTTGCCTTCGAAGACGTGCAGCACGATACCTTCAAGCAAATCGCCTAGCGTCATGTCTTTCTGTTCCGCAATGGCCTTCAGCACTTTCAGCATGCGCTTTTCGAGCCGTACCCCGGTCTGTACGCGTTCAACTTCAAGTGCTTGGCGTTCCTGTTTATCCTGTGACATGTGTACAAATGTACCAAGATAATCAAAGATCCGCAAGCCGGGGCGCGCATGGAACTGGAGTGGGGATATAGATGCGGGCCCCGGCAGGAAGGTTCGCGCGCGCCGCTTCAGCCTGTTATGTTCAGTGAGGAAAATGAATCCTCCCTAGGACCTTCGGGCATGCTCAAGCGCTGGCGAATCCGGATACTTTTGTTCCTGGCTGTTCTCGGCCCCGGATTTATTACCGCCAACGTCGACAATGACTCCGGCGGGATCCTCACTTACTCGCAGGCCGGCGCGCAGTACGGCTACATGCTGCTGTGGACCATGATTCCCATCACTATCGCCCTGATCGTGGTGCAGGAGATGTGCGCCCGCATGGGGGTGGTCACGGGCAAAGGTCTGAGCGACCTGATTCGAGAAGAATTCGGGCTGCGGCTTACGTTTGTCCTGATGTTGCTGCTGGTGGTGGTGAACTACACCAACGTGGTTACGGAGTTCATCGGCATCGCAGGATCCTTGCACCTTTTCCATGTTTCTAAATTCATTTCCGTGCCTTTGTGCGCGGGTCTTGTCTGGTACATGGTGGTGCGGGGAAGTTACAAGAGTACAGAGAAAATCTTCCTGATTGCTTCCGTGGTTTATATCGCCTACATCTTTGCGGGTGTGCTCTCTCAGCCAAGCTGGCACGATGCTTTGCTGGCCACGGTGAGGCTGCCGCCGCGGTCGGTGTGGGGCGACAAAGCCTACATCTACATGGCCATCGGCATCGTGGGCACCACCATTGCCCCGTGGATGCAGTTCTATCTGCAGTCTTCCATCGTGGAAAAAGGGATTCGCGTCAAGGACTATGCCGCCTCGCGACTCGATGTGATTGTCGGTAGTTTTTTCACAGACATCGTGGCCTGGTTCATTGTAGTGGCTTGCGCGGCTACGCTCTACGTTCACGGCATGGGGGCGATCCAGGTTGCGTCCGATGCGGCCGAGGCCATGCGGCCGCTTGCCGGCGACTATGCCTTCCTCCTTTTCGCTTTTGGGCTGTTCAATGCTTCACTGTTCGCGGCGTCCATTCTGCCGCTTTCAACTGCGTACACGGTTTGCGAAGGACTGGGGCTTGAGTCCGGGGTGGACAAGCATTTCAAGGAAGCACCGTTTTTTTATTGGCTCTACACACTGCTCATTGCGGGTGGTGCGGTCACAGTGTTGCTGCTGCCAGACGCGCAGTTGATCAACGTCGCTATTCTTTCGCAGGTGTTGAACGGCGTCCTGCTCCCCGTCGTCATCATCCTCATGCTCATGCTCATCAATCGCAGCGATTTGATGGGGGAGCATAAAAACTCGCGGCTCTGGAATGTGATTGCCTGGGGCACCAGCATCATTGTTATCGGCATGACGTTTGTGATGCTGTGGGGATTGATGCCAGGGCATTGAGGGTTTGTGGGCTCAGCAATAGGTGTCTCGAAGGTGAAGACTGAGGAGTGGTAGCGTTAAATTAGAAACCTCCTGGTGCACCGAGCAGTCCGCGGGCTCGACATGGTGTAACCCAACATGTTACACTCAACCCGTGATCAGGTCGTTCCGACATCGCGGTATCGAAAGATTTTTCAAGACCGGCTCAAAGACAGGAATCCAGCCGAAACACGAATCCAGGCTGCGCATCCTGCTGGCCACCTTGAATCTGGCGTCGACGCCGCGCGACATGAACCGGGATGGTTGGAACGGGCATCCGCTGAAGGGAGAGCTCAAAGGTCACTGGTCGGTGAGCGTCAGTGGAAACTGGCGATTAACCTTCAGCTTTCAAGGACAAGACGCGATCCTGGTGGACTATCAGGATTATCCCTAGAGGGAAATGGCAATGACTATCATGCACAACCCGGCCAATCCTGGAGAACTGCTGCAGGAGTTTCTCGGCAAACGAACGGTAACGCAGCTCGCCGCGCATATCGGTGTGGCGCGCGCCACGGTTTCTCGCATCCTCAATGGCCGCACGTCGGTTACGGTAGACCTCAGCATCCGGCTCGGAGAAGCTTTGGGGCTCTCTCCAGACTTCTTCTCGAAGGCGCAATTACAGTACGATCTGTGGATCGAATCGCAGAGGAAGCGGCCAAAGATCAGGCCGCTGGCCGTCTGACAATTCGCGGCGGCGCTCAGGAGCACTCGTTGTACCGGCCTACAGCAGCTTTCCCGCCGCCAGATCTCGGATCAGACCGCGATCGGCGGGGAGGAAATCGTAACCAGGGAGATCTTCGAGTTTCGCCCAACGCACTTCGTTGTAGATGCGGTTGTTGATCTCACCTGTGAATTCATTGACCGCGAAGAACTGCAGATCGACGGCGCCACCATGTCGGTAATTGTGGCGAATGCGGGTGATGCGCAGCCCGATGGTGGCTTGAATTCCTAGCTCTTCGTCCAACTCACGTGCCAGCGCTTGCTCGGGGCTCTCACCGGCTTCAATCTTGCCGCCGGGGAACTCCCATTGCAGCGCCATTGGCTGATCCGGGCGGCGTTGGCCTATCAATACTTCGCCCCCGCGGACAATCAATGCGGCTGCAACAAAGCGAAGGGCTCCGGCTGTGGTGCGCGGGTTGAAATTGGAATGGCCTTCTTCCACCCCTCTAGTGTAATCGCCGCAAAAGGGTTGCAAAAGAATGGGCGCGTTATTCGCCTCCGATTACGGTTTGTGCTCCTTCGGCACCTCGCGGGATGAAGTAGCCCCAGCCTTTTTTCGCTGCTGTCTCAAGCAATGCTGGAGAAGGGTTGACGGGAAATGGGTGCCTGGCCGTTTCGAGCATGGCAAGGTCGTGGATCGAGTTGCCGAATACTGCGTCCGGGGCGGTCAATCCGACGCGTGCCAGGGCTGCGGCCTTGCCCTCATCAGTGGGCACGTCGAGAACCTGGCCGGTGATCATGCCTGCGGTTACCAGCACCGCGGCAGCCAGAATGCGTTCTTCAGGTATTCCAAAATCGCGCACGCCTTCTGCCACTACCCAGCGATTGGTTGAGCTGACTGCCCATAGCTCGACTCCTGCATCACGCAGGGCGGTTACCAGCGACACCATCTCCTGAAACACGCGGCCGCGCACAAACTTCTCAACATAGCGCGCGGCGGCGGCCTGGAGTTCCTGCTCCCGGAGACCCGCGTAAATCTGCACCATTTCGCCGCAGATTGCGACTTCGCTCACGTCTCCGGCACGGTAAGCTCGATGACGGTTGTCAATCCAGTCGCTGGTGGAACGAGACACCAGTCCTTTTTCAAGGGACCAATGCATGAACCCGAGGCCGGAGTCACCGCCCCACAGGGTTCCGTCGCAATCAAACACCGCGACTTTAGGCTTGCATTCCAGAACCAGCCGTTCAAACTCTTCGCCGGTCCACTCTTTGGGCTCTATCTGCGTAGCTGGCAAACCATCCTCAATCCTGATCAAATAATCCTTCCAACTCCATTCTCCCCTAAATCGGGCTGCTTTTGCACGTGAACGTTTCCAGAAAGGTGAACCGCTTAAGCATTTATGTGTAGGCTCTCGCTGCTTTGCAACGGTTGGATGCGATCTGGTTGCGAAGAAATGAGGTGAGGGAAGTGCGAGGTCTCGGATATATTCCATCCATGGGATTCGTGAGTGGCATCTCAAAGCGCCGATGTATTTCAAAGGAATTGAATCTCGCCAGCCTATTGCTCGCGGGGCTTTTTGGTTTGGTCGCGGGAACTCCATGCATTGCACAGCAGGCGATGGGGATGAGCGGCACGCACGATATGGAAGGAATGCAAGCTGTACAGCCACCGGAACAGCTTCCCGTCCCGATGAAGATGACGGGTATCGGGAACAGCCACATCGCCATCAAGGCCAGCCCGGAGGCGCAAGCGTGGTTCGACCAGGGACTGAGCCTCCTGCATGACTTTTGGGATTACGAAGCCGCGAAAGCATTTGAGCAGGCAATTCGCGTGGATGCCAACTGCGCGATGTGCTGGTGGGGACTGGCGCAGGCGGAGAGCTTTCGCGGTTCCGCGTCGAAAGCGTATGGCGACCATGCTCTTGCCGAGGCCCTGCGCCTGAAAAATAAAGCCGGGCATGCGGAGCGGCTTTACATTGAAGCTGCTGAAGCTGATTCCAGGGCAAAGAACGACGACCATTCGCAAGCCGTTGCGGTGATGCGCAAGCTCGCGAAGAAATATCCGGGAGACATTGAGGCGCGCATTTATCTAGCCATGTCGCTCCAGGATGGATACAACGATGCCGGCGAGCCGAAGCCGGGGACCAAGGAAGCCATCACCGTTCTTGAGGGCGTGCTTCGCGATGCGCCCAACGATTCTGCTGCTAACCATTATTGGATTCACGCAATGGAGCCGGGCAATCATCCTGAGCGAGCATTGACCAGCGCGTCACTGCTGGCGAGTCTCGCTCCGACATCGGGGCATATGGTGCATATGCCGGGGCACATATTCTATCGAGTCGGAAATTATCCTGAAGCAGAGCATTGGTTTGCTGCGTCGACTGCCGCTGACGAGCTTTATATGCGCAACCAGCACGTGGGTCCAGATGACGATTGGAATTACGTGCACAACATGATGTACGCCATCGCCAACCTGATGGAGCAGGGAAAGCTGGCGGAGGCCAATGCGCTCTCAGATCATTTGGCGGCGGCGCGAGGACAGCTTTCGGCTACGCTCTATATCTGGTCTGCCCGCGACCAGATGGCGCGGATCAGCCGTCGTCTTCCTGTGGCGCTTCGCGTGGCGGATTGGGATTCGGTGTTGGCGCTGGTTGCCCAAGCCAATCTTCCGGAAGGGGACAAGACCGCAAACCTGCACTTTCTGGCTGCCGAACTCACTTACTTCGCCACCGGCATGAAAGCGCTTGAAAGCGGGGACGTGGCTGCTGCGCAAGCGGCTTCCGACCAGATGGATGCCGGGTTGTGGCGCAATCAGCCTAAGGATTCTGAAACGTCAAACAACACCAAAAAGCCCGACGCCGCGGCCGGCAAGACCGGTGAAGACGCAAAGAAAGATAAGCCTGCTATGGAGCCCGTGATGCCCGACGCGATGGTTGGACCGCTGGTGAAATGCCTGACCGTTGCTTCACTGGAACTGCGCGCGGGAGTGTTGGCGGGGCAACGGAAACTGGACGATGCGAAGAAACTTTACGCGTCTGCAATTACCGCCGAGAAGAAGCTTGGATACCATGAGCCACCTTTCTACATTCGTCCTGTAGGCGAGAATGAAGCGGCTGCGCTGATTAAGGCAAAGGATTACGCGGGAGCCAAGGCTGCCTACGAATCCGCGTTAGCGGAGCGACCCAATTCCGGATTCGGGCTTTATGGTTTGGCGCGGGTTCAGGAACTTTCCGGCGATCTTGCGGGGGCGCGCAAGGCATACGCGGACTTCCTGAAGGCGTGGCCTTCGGCGGACCCTGCATTGCCGGAAGTCGCGCATGCTCACAGCGTTCTTGAAGGTCCGGAGCAGGCGGCCCGCTGAGATACTTGGTTCTCAGGGTCTGAACAGGCGCTAAAGCGACGACTCGAGGATGTGCCCCATCTTGTCATGCTTGGTGCGCAGATAGCGTTCAAAGGATTCCTGCGGTTCAACCTCGGCAGACACGCGCTCTACTACAGAAATTCCGGCGGATTCAAGGGCAGCTACTTTCTCGGGATTGTTGGTCATCAGTTTGACCTGCGCCACGCCCATCAGCTTTAACACTTCAGCCGGTAATTCGTAGGCGCGGCAGTCCGGAGCAAAGCCAAGCTCGACGTTGGCTTCGACCGTGTCCATGCCTTGATCCTGCAGTTCATAAGCTTTCAATTTTGCCATCAGGCCAATGCCCCGTCCCTCCTGCTGTTCATAAAGCAGGATGCCGGCGCCTTCTTCCGCAATCTGGCCAAGCGCCATTTCCAGTTGCAAGCGGCAGTCGCAGCGCAGCGATCCGAACACATCGCCGGTGAGGCATTGGGAATGGATGCGAACCAGCGGCGGCGCGGAATGAATATCGCCCATCACCAGCGCAACTAAGCCCTCCACCCGCTTTCCGTCGCGCGCACCCTCTTCGCAGCAGGGACGTGGCGCCGGCAGCAGCCCCTCAAAACCCAAGATGCGAAAAGCTCCCCAACGCGTCGGGAAATCCGCTTCTGCGATCTTCTTCACGCTCTCAAACGCCATGCTTCCATTCTATAGGGGCGGGGGACCAGGAAGCCGAAGCAATACATCAAGACGGCGTGCGGTACAGTGATTGCAGTGACAGACAGGCTCATTCTGATTACGCTGCTGGTGAAACTGGGGGTTGTGGCCTCGGTTGCCAGTGTGCTTGCTCGTGCGGGCAGCTTTCGACGACTGTTCTTCGCGGAGCAGCGCAGTTCCCGCCAGACGCTGGCGCTGCTTGCTTTTTTTCTGGTCCCGCTGACGCTGGGCGTGTGGATCCGGCTGGTTGTACCTAACTTCCTTGCGGCCGATATCTCATTCTCGGCGGTCATCCTGCTGGGCTTGTTGCTCGGGCCTGGTTGGGCAATGCTGGGCGGCATTGTTCTGTCTGGGCCGGCGGTCTATCACCACGAATATCTTGCGCTGCCTTTCAATGCCGCACTTGGACTTGCCGCGGGGATGCTAGGCGGCTTTGTTGAGGGCGAGGAGATTTGGTCGTTCACGCCGTTCATTGACCTGAGCCTCTATCGTTGGGTCCGCCGTAACCTGCGCCAGCCGCGCATCGATCGCCAGATCCTGTTGCTCGTCTTGATCGTGGTCATGGAAATGATTCGCGATTACATTGCCCATCTTTATTCCAGTCCGCCTCGCCTGTTCGCTCTGCTGGCGACTCAGCCCTGGCTGCAGGCACTGGTGTGGCTGAGTGCGCCCATCGATGTTGGCATCGCGTTGAAAGTGTGGAATGCGCTGCGCATCGAGATGAAGCTTGAGGAACAGAAACGGCTGCTGCTGGAGGCGCGGCTTGACGCCTTGCAGCGCCAGATCAATCCGCACTTCCTGTTCAACACGCTCAACTCCATTGCATCCCTGGCGCGAATGAAGCCGGAGCTGGCACGGGAGATGACAGTGAAGTTGGCGAATATACTGCGAGCCTTGCTCAAGGACCATGACACGTATGTCCCACTCCGCGACGAGTTGAGCTTCACCGACGATTATCTTGATATCGAAGTTGTTCGCTTCGGCTCAGAGAAGCTTCGCGTGGAGAAGGACA
>Ga0302319_10019944_pt1 | contig 12152 bp, 11 predicted proteins | sample Bog_T0_2_FD_203319 | JGI IMG/M metagenome (GOLD analysis project Ga0302319, IMG submission 203319) | Peat permafrost microbial communities from Stordalen Mire near Abisko, Sweden - Bog_T0_2 | ecosystem: Environmental > Terrestrial > Soil > Wetlands > Peat | place: Sweden: Abisko, Stordalen Mire... | reverse complement strand
AGTTGGAAGAGCAGACGGGCTTCTTCCAGTTCGGCCGCTTTTTCGGCTTTGCGGTTTTGTTGAAGTTCGTTCAGCTCCTTTTTGTATTTTTCGTAGGCTCTTTGCGTGCGCTGGCCGTAGAGCGACATCAGCGCCAGCTGCTTCGATTGATCGCGCGCGACTACGGTATCGATTACAGCGTCTTTGACCTGCGGATTCTGGCCTTCCATGGGACGATATTTGTCGCCGGCGCCATCGAAATCGCCGACGGCGGAGAGGTTGGCACATCGGGCGCGGATCTGGTTCAGTCGCCAGGCTTCTTCGGCCATGGAATTGGCGAGGAACGTTTCGTGCGTGCCGACCGGGGCGAGATCGGTCATCATGCCTTTGACGAAGGCGTCGAATTTTTCGCGCTCTTCGGGCGTCATGATGAGCACCTGGCCGGTGAAACCGTGGCGGAGCGCGTTGTATTTGACGCGTTCTTTGGCCTCTGGTGAGGATGGGCCCTTTTTGTTTTTGAGGCCTTTGAGGTCGCCGGCCTGGCGCTGGAGATCGTCGACCAGGGCTGACATTTCGAGGACCGGCTGGCTGACTTTCTGCGTGTCGGTCTGTGTGTTTTCTGCGTTTGGATTTTTCATTTTCGTGCTCTGTTATTGGTGAAAGTTGTCGTGATTGTGGGTGTTCCCGATATCGCGTGGGTCGTCGACCCAGCGGGCGATGATCGTGCGTGGCCGTTCTCCCTTGCAGTTGGTCGCGAAGCTGGGGGAGTCGGACGAGGTCGGACATTCGCGTTCTGGCCGTCGGCGGCGAGATTGCGGAGCCCGCCGATGGCGGATTCGACTGCGGCTAACAGGCGCTCCGTCGCCAGGTCGTCAGGCGTCGGAAGCGGAACGGATCTTGCGTACATGACCAGAATTTAGCAGGCGGGGTGGGGCTGGAAACGGGTGGAATTTTCTAAGATTATGAAAACAGGGTGAATAGAGTTTTCACTTTGGCAATACTGCCACATGGCTGTTTTCTACGCCATGTGCTCATGAGCGTCTTGGGGGGTTAGAGCACCGCTTGCTGACGGGCGGCTCGGAAGGTTTTCAACCGGTACCCCAAAACGGTTCAGCACCCGCCGGGAATGCGGGCTGCGGCGGGGCTCAGTGCTCGGTTTCAGAAGTTCACACACTATTCGGAGGTCGGGAGGGAAACAACCTACATCTCCCGGAACGCCATTTGGGGTCAAGCATTGTACGAGTGCCGGGCAATCCGCTCAGAGCTGGCGTTGCCTGACGCAAAGCCGTTTAGCGGGATTAATCCGGTGATGTCTCCCGCAATCGATCTCTGGGGAAAAAACGTTCGTTGCCCGGCGATGCGAACGGCTTGCTGCGATTGCGGCTCTACCCTAAGTCGCGCGGGAGATAATATCTTCAGTGCTGCGGGCCGACAAAATTGAGCTGTCGTTGTTAAAACCTCATCGTCAACTGGAACGAACCCGCTGGCCCCACTTACCGACTCCATCAGTATCGGGAAGTCGTGGCCGTGACGCTTGAGTCGGTCTCCGACCGCGAAGTGGTCGACGCGATCTTGATCCTTCACGAGGACGACATCATCCGAATAGGTCGCTACAGCGGGAGGGTCTTCGTCCAATACGACCCCACCGCAGGGCTGGATTATTTCTATGGGAACGCGTTCCGATGCACCGCGCGCCCCAAGGCCAGACGCCGAATGCAGACGCTTGAGACCGGAGATCGACACGGCGTTTTCATCAGCCATATAGCGGACGAGAAGCCGATAGCGTTAAGAATCCAGCGACTGATTAACGATTCGATCAAACCCGCGCTGCCGGTATTCGTTTCCTCCGATTATCAGAGCATCGAGAGCGGCGAAGAGTGGTATCGCGCCATCCTCGCGGGCCTTAGGCGTTCCAGCATTGTCATCGCTTTGCTCTCCAACGAATCTGTAGACCGCAGATGGATAAATTTCGAGGCAGGATTCGGGCTGGGACAGGAATCGAAGGTAATCCCGGTTGCGTGGCGCGGGATGACAAAAGGCGATATCGGATTGCCGCTGGGTCAACTGCAGTCCCGCGATCTTATCGACCCGAAAGACGTAAAAGCCCTCATCGACTCTGTGGCTGCCGCGTGCCACGCCAAGGTGGCGGATCTGACCGCCGAAGAATTTTGCAGCGACATTGTCGCGCTCCATGTCCAGACTCCCTCCGCGGGACTGGAGGCGATTCCGTTCCTGAGGGACAACGCATTGCATTTGGCGATCCGGAATTCAGGCAATCGCCCGCTCGACATGATCGATGCCGAACTCCAACTACCGAATGAATTGCAGGGCAACGCATGGATTCAGGAATTCTCCCCCGTGCGCGAATTGTCCATTCACCAAGAGAATGGAACGTCATGGAGGGGTCACAGACTCACCACTATTCCAAGCACCCGGCCTCATCTCGGCGTAGAGCCATTACGCCCGGTGCTTGTACGGGATGCTGGCGAGATCCTACTGCAAGGCCTGACGCTCCCGCTGCCGTCTCGCATTCCCGACGATCATTGGAATCTCCCTATCCGCTTCCGCGTATCGTCGCGCCAACAAACCGTCGGCCCAGTCACGATTCCTCTGGCAGAACTGCCCAAACGGTAAACGTCTCTTGAGTGTGTGGAACACAGAGCGATGGTCGGATTGAGAGACTGCCGAACCGGCCATCGACGCGAGCAGCGGCGACTGTCTGCTGCCTTGAAATGCCAACGCGAACGCAAGAGAGGCCTCAGAATGGCATCGGACCGCAGACCTGGCGTGGCAGCGGCACCCGATCAGGAACGACAAGTCGGCTTGTGGCGCGGCGCTTCCACTCACACTCGGTCGAGCCCACTCAGCGTCGAATTGGTAATCGCCGGACGCGATATCCCTGTTCCTCGACGATGATGATCGCACCACCTGCCAATTCGCTCTCGCAGTCCCTGATGACGCGAAATAACCGCGGGTTCACGGCGGCGGGCGTCTGATTTCGCAGACGGAAAATGATAACGCTGGGCGCTTCTGTGCGTGCTACGGCGAGAATGTCTCCGAAGTCCAGATCGAATGTGAGCACGACCCTTTGCTCCTGAGCGGCTTTGGCGACAATATCAGGATCGGGAAGCCGGATTAGACCTTCTTCGCGGAGATGCACCGCGTCGTGAGCGGCCGCACGCAAGGCTTGCACGGTCGTGATTGACACGCCCATGTCTGCCAGAAATCTCACGCGGCGGGGCTCTGGAAAAAACCGATCTCTTCGTTAGCCAGCGCAGAGGCGTATTGCAGCGCCTGGCGTATATCCTCGGTCTCAAGGTCAGGATATTCACGGACAATGTCCTCTGTGGACATCCCGTTTGCCACGACATTGACCACAAGCGAGACAGTCATCCGCATCCCGCGAATGCAGGCGCGCCCTCCCATTATCGCAGGGTCAAACGTGATCCGATCGAACATAGTGTTAGTCTATCAGCCTGAGGGGAGGGGCCGAAAGCCATGCGAGAGCGCGCGGGCGCTCGTGTCTGGTCCGGTATCCGCACCTCGGAGGTGAAGCACTTCGTCACCAGTGAATTGGCAAAACGGACTCCGCAGGGATTTACTCCCGATAAGTCGGCTTGTGGACGCTGATTCCGCTGCTTCGTCCGTATCACGCAACTCGGGAATTTCCGCGCAATTGTCGACTCACTTGCTCATGTGACTTCCGTGGGCGGCGACTCGTACAATGGTCCAACTCCGAGCGCGGCTCGCATGCCTGGCGCTGACGGGTTCCTCTCTGAAAAGTGGCGCGTGATCCGGACGAAGCGCGGTCCGACAATTCACCCAAGAGGACCTGGAAGTGCCGTATTATAGGTCTTTCCGGAAACAGCGCGCGACCTGGCCGCACGACACAACCGGGCGTTGTTGCCGAAACGTTTGACGTCGCAGGACGTGCGGCCCGCGCGCTCTCCGGAAACAGCGCGAGACGAGGCCGCACGACACAACCGGGCGTTGTCGCCGAAACGTTTGGCGTCGCAGGACGTGCGGCCCGCGCGCTGTTAAGATTCCCCGTTATGGCGAATGAGAACGATCCGTTGGAGAGGTCGACGCTCGCCGAGATGCGCAGACTGCGGGCTCGTTTGGTCGAGAAGCTCATAGCCGAACCGAACGGAATCGACTTCAGGCGCCTTGCGAGCGGTGCTCTGCCCCCGAAGCGGTTCAGCACACGGAAAATGGCGACCACTGGACTCCCGCCGCCCGTTTTGCGTAGACTAACCGGAGGAGGAATTTCCATGAGAACCGCCGCATTGTTCGCCCTTGCGCTTGCCGCAAGCCTGACGGCCAACGCCGATTTCAGCTACACGACTACGCAGAAGTCGACCGGAGGAATGATGGGCGCGATGGCCGGGACTGCGGCCGATCGCGTCAACAAGGTCTACCTCAAGGGCCAGAAGATGATGACGACCAGCGGCGACATTTCTTCGATCATGGACTTCGGGGCACAGACGATCACGACCGTCAATAACGCTCAGAAGACCTGGTCGGTGAAGAAATTCAGCGATTTGGGTATGGGCGCCGCCGCGAACGCCGACGTGTCCATCGACGTGAAGGAAACCGGCCAGACCAAGAACGTCAATGGTTTTAATGCGAGCGAGGTGATCATCACCATGAGTATGGAGATGGACGCCGGCCGCGGAGGACCGCCCATGAAGGCGCAGATGGAGATGGACATATGGGTCTCGCCGGACGTACCGGGAGCCGGTGAGATGCGCGCCTTTTATCAGAGAAATGCGGCTAACTTCCCCTGGAGCGCCATGGCTTCCGGCAGCGGGAACGCGAGCATGCAAAAAGCCATCGCCCAGATGCAGCGCAAGATCGCCGATCTGAAGGGGGTTCCGGTGGAACACGTGATGCGGCTGAAATCGGCGGGTGGATCGATGCCCCAGATGCCGCAGATGACCCCGGAACAGATGGCGCAGATGCAGGCCGCCATGGCGAAGATGCAGGCGGCGTCGAAGGACGGTGGTGCGGGCTCGGCCGCCATGCAGCAGGCGATGGCCAATATGGCCAACATGGGCCGGGGAGGGTCCGCGGGCGGAAGCGGGTCGCTGATGGAGATCACCTCGGATTCGAGCGGATTTTCCACTGCGAGCATTCCGGATTCGGTGTTTGCGATTCCGGCCGGGTACAAGCAGACGCAATAGTGCGCAAGCTGAAGTCTGTGCCACCTACACCGTGCAGATGGCGTAGGCGTCTTCGAGTCCCTTGATGGGCGGGGTGCCGATCGGGTTGAATTCGTGGGCGACGAAACCCGTGTAGCCGGTATCGGCGATGGCCTTCGCGATGGCGTTATAGTTGAGTTCGTCCTTCTCGGTGATCTCGTGCCGGCCGGGATTGCCGCCGGTGTGGAAGTGGCCGAACCAGGCGATGTTGGCCTGAATCGTCCGGATGATGTCGCCTTCCATGATCTGCATGTGATAGATGTCGAATAAGAGCCTGATGCGCGGGGAGTTCACGCGCTTCACCATCTCGATACCCCACGCCGAGTGGTCTGCCTGATAGTCTTTGTGGTCGACCTTGCTGTTGAGTAGTTCCAGATTGACGGTCACGCCGTGCTCTTCGGCGAAGGCTTTCACCTTATTCAGGCCGGTGACGCAGTTTTCGAGACCTTCGGCATCGGGCAAGCCCTTGCGATTGCCGGAAAACGTGATGACGTTCGGGACCTTGGCTGCCGCCGCGGCCACGATATCGCTCTTGATGGAAGCGATCACGCGATCGTGATTCTCTGGCCGGTTCAGGCCGACGGGGATGTCGTTGGGCGTGGTGGAGGCGGTCATGGCGGGCGTCAGTCCGTATTTCTGGACGGTGGCGTACTGGGCGGGGGTGACCAGGTCGATGCCCTTGAGGCCGATGCGAACGGCCTCCTTACACAGTTCGTCGAGGGTAAACCATTTCTGGTAAGTCCAGTAGCAGACGGACTGGTTCAGGCGTCCGGCGGGAGCGGCGAGGGTTGGCCGGCTGACGGCGGCTGCGCCTGCGAGGGCGGCGGTTTGGACGAAGCTGCGGCGGTTCATGAGGAGCATCGTATCACCTTCAGGGAACCCGCGCGCGCACCGGGGGCGTTTGTAAATGATGTGTAAAAAGTGGGTACTGCGGGAATGGATGAGGCGGCGGAGTCGTTATTCCATTCAGGTAATCCTTCCGATGAATCTTGCCACCGCACTCCGTCCCGCAGAAAAAATGGCCGAGGCCGACAACGACGAGTACATCGTTTCGTTTTCCAATGTCTGCGTCAATCTCGACCGGGAAACGGTGGTGCGCGGCGGTAAGAAGGTGGGGTTGACGGCGGCGGAATTCGAGCTGCTGAGGTTTTTCGTACAGAATCCGGACAAAGCGCTCACGCGGGACATGATTCTGGAATCGGTGTGGAGCTACCTGGCGTCGCCGAACACGCGAACGGTGGACGCGCATGTGTTGCGGCTCAGGCAAAAGCTGGAGGCTGAACCGGACGCGCCGCGCCATTTCGTGACGGTGCACAAGGTTGGCTACCGCTTTTCTCCGAGCGGGGCATAGCGCGACCACCTGCCACGAGGATTTTCGGGATTTACCTCTAAGGTTTCGTCGGGGACCCGCCGATAGAGTTTGTAATCGGGAATGTCGCCTGTACATGGTGACGCGAGGCGGGTGTGGGTCCCCGGATCGCGATCACGGATGGTCTGGTGGCTGCGGGCGCGTTCGCAGCCGGCAGCGCTATGGGAGCGTTCACGATCAGGTAACGGGACGGTTAAGTTTTGGACGCTGTCGATTCGTTCCAGGCGCGGGGTCCGGTTGGTGTGCCGGGCCCTGTCGCCGCCCAATCGCCTGGTAACATGAGGGCACTGTGGAATTTCGCCCTTATCGCGAATCGTGGCCTGCGGACGATCCCCACGCCAATTTCAAAGCGGATGTAGCCGCCTACACGTCGGCCGATCCGATGCCCACTCTGAAGAATCTCAGCCGGAGTACGGGGATACCGGTGGAGTGTCTTGTACGTTATGTGCTGGTGAAGTACGCGGGATCGGGCGCGGACGCCTTGCTGGCGGTGCGGCCAGTGGTACTGCGTCAGATGGAAGAACACATCGCGGTCGCCGAGCGCGAGGGCAGCGATGCGGCGCGGTTGCGGGCCTACGCCGCCCTGAAATCGATGATTGCCTGGCTGGCTCTGGGTGAGGAACAGGCCGAAGAGTGAACGCTCACAAGGCGTCCTGCACGCGTCCTTTCCAAAGGCCGCCGCGTCCGGTCCAGTAACGGACGGCCGACTCGGCGGTCGCAACCAGATAGAAGAGCGCGATCAGCGGGAGGCAGGCTGCGGTCCAGAGGGGCGCGCGGTAAAGACGGACGGTCGGCGCGTAAAGTATCGCGCCGATCATCCAGGCGGTGAAGCCGAGAGCTGCGGCCGGCAAGTCGCCGGTGAACAACAGCGCGGGCGGCACGACATAGGTGATCAGCATCCCCGCAACGGTCCCCAACAGCAGCAACGCCGAATGGCGAAGCTGCGCAAAGGCCGATCGCGCAATCATCGCGCGAATGCCGGCCACGCCGCCGTACGGGCGAATGCTGCGGACCGGCAATTCGGAGATTCCCATCCAGACGCGGCCGCCGCAGGACCGGACTCGCACGGCGAGGGCGCAATCGTCAATGAGCGCATCGCGGATGCTCGCGATGCCACCGATTCGCGCGAGTGTTTCCCGCTTGATCAGCATGCAGCCTCCGGCCGCCGCCGCTGCTCCCTTCCCGGTCGCGACCCAACGCGGCGGGTAGAGCTTGAAAAAGAAGAACACGAACGCCGGGATGAGGAGCTGTTCGGCGAGCGATTCGCAACGAAGCTGGACCATGACGCTGACGAGATCGAAACCCTGCTCGGCCTGCGCGAGAAGGCCCGGAACCAGGTCCGGGGAAAGGTGTTCGATGTCGGCGTCGGTCAGAAGGAAGTATTCGGGGTTGGAGGTGTCGGCTCTTACTCCGCTGGCAACGGCCCAGAGTTTGCCTTTCCAGCCGGGCGGACGTGGCTCAACCCTGACGACCAGATCTGAATGCGAGGCGGGGCCGGTACCGTCCGTGCTTTCGTCGTCGGCCACAATCACACGGAGCGGGCTCGCGGTGCGTTGCGCGTGGAGAGAGGCCACGGCGCGGCCGATGAGATCGCGTTCGTCGCGGGCCGGGATGATGGCGGTAACGGCGTGGTCGCAGGCCGGGCGGGAAGGCCGGAGACGTTCGCGGAGCCTCCAGAATCCGCCGCGAAAGAAGGCCAGGTAAACCCAGATGCCTGTGGTGCAGAAGCCGAGGGCGCGCCAGGCGATCGGGGGCATAGTCCTTATGATGCAACGGGGCCGGAGCGCGGCCTGGTGGCGGAGTTCCCCATGCCCGGATGTCCGGCCACCATTCCCTTACGGTCGCGGCTCGGTAACAGCAGTCGATTCTCCGCTGCATGCCGACACCCGGGTTCGCGGATATCGCGCACCGTATCCCGAATCTGCTAATGTGGCGGTAGTGTCAGTCGATTCTCCGCTGCATGACCCTCTTCGTTTTCACCGCAAGACGCCGCCGTGCGCCGTGGTGATTTTCGGCGCCAATGGCGACCTTACCAAACGCAAACTGATGCCCGCGCTCTATCGGCTGGCTTATGAAGGCCGTCTGGCCCCCGGATTCGCGGTGATCGGAATATCGCGCACCGTGATGACCGACGACGACTTCCGCGCGCGCATGCACGATTCCGTCCCGAAGTTTCTCGAAGACTCGCCCTTCGACGCAGACTTGTGGCGTTCGTTCGCACAGGGGCTGTTCTATTTGCCCGGCGACGTGGGCGATCCGGTGTTGTACCAGCAGATCGTCAAGTCGCTCGAAGAAGTCGGAAAAGAGCACGAGACCGCAGGCAACGTTCTGTTCTATTTATCGACCCAGCCGAGCCAGTACGCGGAGATCGCCGAAGGTCTGGGAAAGGCGGGACTGGCCAAAGGCGCGGGATGGCGGCGGATCATTATCGAAAAGCCGTTCGGCCACGATCTGACGAGCGCGCGGGATCTGAACACCCGCATTCAGGCGCATTTCGAGGAAGAACAGATCTACCGCATCGACCATTATCTGGGCAAGGAAACCGTACAGAACATTATGGCTTTCCGGTTCGGCAACGGGATCTTCGAGCCCTTGTGGAACCGCCGGTACATCGACCACGTGCAGATCACGGCGGCGGAATCGATCGGCGTGGAGGGCCGCGGCGCTTATTACCAGGAAGCGGGCGCGTTGCGGGACATGATCCAGAACCATCTGCTGCAGGTAATGGCCACGATTTCCATGGAGCCGAGCGCAACGTTCTCAAGCGACGCCGTGCGCGATGAGCGGGCGAAACTGCTGCGCTCGGTGCGCATTCTGAAGCCGGAAGAAGTGGCGGAAAACGCGGTGGCGGGGCAGTACGGTCCGGGGCGCGTCGGCGGCCAGCAGGTCGTGGGGTTCCGGCAGGAGCAGGGGGTGAACCCGGAATCGACGACGAACACGTACGCCGCCGCGACTTTCCTCGTGGACAACTGGCGCTGGGCGGGCGTGCCGTTTTATATCCGCACCGGTAAGTATTTGCCGAAGCGCGTGACGGAGATCGCCATACACTTTCGCTCCGCGCCGCTGTCGGTGTTCCAGAGTGCGGACGGGCCGGGCGAGACGGTTCCGAATCTGCTGATCCTGCGCATCCAGCCGGAGGAAGGCATTTCGCTGAAGTTCGTTTCGAAAAGGCCAGGCGCCGGGATGACGCTGCGGCCGGTCTCGATGGATTTCAATTACGGCGCGAGTTTCGGGGAGCGGTCGCCTTCGGCTTACGAGACGCTGCTGCTCGACGCCATCATCGGAGACGCCACGCTTTACACGCGGCAGGACATGGTGGAGGCGAGCTGGTGCGCGGTGCAGCCGATTATGGATTACTGGGGTGCGCAGAAGTTCGACTTCCCGAATTACGCGGCGGGCACATGGGGCCCGGCTGCCGCCGATGCTATGCTGGCGCGGCGCGGCCATGTGTGGAGGACACCATAGATGCCGGCCGTCGCACTGAAGCCCGACGAGATTCTGAAAAAACTCGGCGCGTACTGGGTAAATCTCGGCGCGCACGATGAGGCCGGCGCGGACGTCCCGCGCGGCGAAGACGGCGGGCTGCTGCGCGCGTGTTCGATGACGCTGATTTGTTTTGCCGACGACGAAGAAGATCCGGACGCGCTCGGCCACACGCTGGCGTCGCTCATGCGCGAACATCCGAGCCGGATGATCGTGATCCGTCTGCGGGACGGGGAAGACGAACTGGCGGCGCGCGTGTCGTCGAAATGCTGGATGCCGTTCGGGCACCGGCGGCAGATTTGCTGCGAACAGGTGGAGGTCACGGCATCGATCAACCGGCTGGCGGATGTGGCGTCGATCGTGGCGCCGCTGGCCGCGGCGGATCTGCCGCGCGTGATCGTCCTGCGCTCGGCCCGGATTGTGCGCGCCGGAGCTTTGCGGAAGATACTGGCGCTCGGCGACAAGATTATCGTCGATTCGTCGCGGCCCGGCGCGCCGGGCTTCGGCGAGATCGGGGGTTTGCTCGATGCCGGACATACCACGGGCGATCTGGCGTGGACGCGGCTGACGCCGATCCGGGCTCTGCTGGCTCAGTTGCTGGAGAATCGGCGCCCTGCCGCCATTGTCATTGAATATGCGGGCAAGGAAGCGGGGCCGGAATCGCGCTACCTGCAGGCCTGGCTACAGACGGCGCTGCCGGATGCGTTTGTTTCGTTGCGCGGCAACGGGCTACCCCCCGATTGCGAGGCGAGCGACGGCAAACCGGCCGTGGTCCGGGTGGATAAGGACATTGCCGTGAGGCTGTGCACGGGCGGCGCGGAGTACGACTCGGGAGTGATGCGGCAACGCGCCAGCATGCCGGAGGGCACCGAAGAGCGGCTGCTGGGAGAAGAACTGGGGATCGTGGTGCATGATCGCGTGTTTGAACGCGCACTGAACCACATAACCGCGTAAGCCGGTCGCGCTATTTCCGGACCAGCGTCGCAGTCCCGTTGATGAGCCACTGCTGGCTGCCGAGCTCGATCGCGTTCCACGCGATCTCCACCGTACTCGCCGGCAGGAGCTTCAGCGTCACCCGGCCCTTGGCGCCGCCCTGCCCCTGCCACGCGCAATTCAGCGCGGTCCCCTTAGGCTTACCGGTGAAATCGAAGTTCACATCGGGAGAAATGGCATGGTCGAGCACCTGGTAACGCGAACGGTACTGGCCGTGCAGCGCGCCGTTCCGCTCGGTCACCGTCACTTCGATAAAATCGGGCGGATACTGCGATTTCCCTCCGGCCGAGGCGGTAGATCCGGGCGCTTTGGAGTAGACCCATACACCGGCGTACGGCGATGCGGTAACGGCCGTTTCGCCGGCTATCGTGGCCGCGCTGGATGGCAATTCGGTCAGGGCGGCAACGGCGACCTTCTCCGACGGCGCGGGTGCTTTTGCCACGGGTGCTTTGACTGCCGCGGGTTCCGGCTTCCGGCCCGGGCGTCCGAGCTGTTCCAGCGCCGAGTCCCGCTCCGTCTCCGCGGTACGAAGCCGATCGCGCAGCCGGGATATCTGGTCTCCGGCTCCATCGGGGTTATCCGAAGTTTTGTCGGCCGAGGCGCTCCTCGGGTCCTGCCCGCGGACCTCGGAAGGGCTGTTGCCGCTGACGGCGAACCAGATCAGCAGACACGTGCCGAAAACGATCCCCGCCACGGCGCCGCCACGCACCAGGAGCCTCTTCAGATTGCCGTCGGAACCGCTGAAGACGATGATGGGCGCGTGGCGGGTGTGGCGCGACTGCTCGTAGGCGGTGCGGCGCGCGGGGTCGGACAATACGGCGTAGATGCGATTCAGCTTGCGCATCTGGCGCTCGGCCATTTCCTTCAGTTGAGGATCTGTTTGCGCGTCCGGGTGAAGGAGACGGGCGAGAGTGCGGAACGCGTCGCGGATTTCATCGGCCGACGCGGTGCTTTCGACACCGAGCTCTTCGTAATAGGTGATTTCACCGGGCCGTGAGGGCGCAGCCATTTGAACTCAGGTTATCAAATCGGCGGGAGAGAGCGAGGAGTTTAGGGCCGGGAAGGCGGCGGGCGCAGCGCTGGCCGGGGATTCGAAAAGGGGTGGGATAGACTGGGGAGGTAAGGTC
>Ga0302319_10019943_pt1 | contig 12153 bp, 10 predicted proteins | sample Bog_T0_2_FD_203319 | JGI IMG/M metagenome (GOLD analysis project Ga0302319, IMG submission 203319) | Peat permafrost microbial communities from Stordalen Mire near Abisko, Sweden - Bog_T0_2 | ecosystem: Environmental > Terrestrial > Soil > Wetlands > Peat | place: Sweden: Abisko, Stordalen Mire... | reverse complement strand
AAGGCTCGCCGCCCATGCCGCAAAGCCTCAGGTGATATCTGGTGTCGATGGCCCGCAGTGCCGCCAGGATCTGCAGGGCCAGGGTAGGGTTTTTGCGCAAGGTCATCAGTCCGCACCAGCCGATGCGGAATGGGTCGCGGACGGACGCCGGCGGCGCGAAGCGTCCGATATCAACGCCGTTGCATACGAGATGGAGCCGGCTGACGATGCCGATTTCGGGCGCCGCGGCCAGAACACGCTGCCGCATATCAGGACTGACCACGATCACGTCGTCGACCTTTTCCCAGGATGTATTGGCGACGTGGGGTGTCTCGGTCGCCTCGATCCGGTGGACGCGAACGATCACCCGGCGGCCGGCGAAATTCGTCGCCGCGATGATTGCGGGAAATGGCGGCCAGCAGAATTCGAACCAGATCGCGTCACGCGATGGGGCGTCGGTCCAGGCCAAGGCGTCCGCCAGCGTTCCCGGACCGGTCACCAGGAATTTCCTGACCTCCCATCCTGACCCGGTTGGGAGGTGTGCCAGAAGGTCCGCGGTGAAATGATCGAGGCCGGGCAGCATCATCATCGCGAGGCGGGGTGCGCGGTACATACAGGGCCAGTATCAGCCAAACGTTAAGGATTGGTTAACCAATGGCATACCCGCGTAAACAGCGGGTCGGAAGACGACCGGATCTTACCGAACCAACGCTGCGGCAATCCTTTCCCGGGTCAGCGGCATATCCCTGATACGCACCCCCAGAGCATGCGCCACCGCGTTGCCGATCGCCGCGGCCGTCGGGCCAAAGGTGCACTCGCCCATGCCCAGCGTCGGAAAGTCAGGATTGTGGATAATCTCCACGTCGATCTCCGGCACCTCGGAGAACGTCATGATCGGATAGCTGTCCCAGTGGAGCGATGTGATCCCGTCGCCGTCCAGCGTCACCTGTTCCTTCAGCGTCATGCTGGCGGCATGGACGATCCCGCCCTCCAACTGGTTACGGGCGCCGTCGGGGTTGATCACCAGCCCGGCATCGGCGGCGCACCACACCCGGCGCAGCGTAATATCCTGGTCCACATCCAGTTCGACCGCGACACAGGCATAGGCGGCCTTGTTTTTGTAGCGGCTCCACGCCAGGCCCAGTCCGCGGCCCGAACCAGCCGGACCGCGCGAGGCCCACCCGCAGCGATCCGCGACAGTCTCGATCAGCAGCCTCGCTCGCGGATCCGACAGCAGCGACAGCCGGTAGGCGACAGGATCGACACCGGCCCGTTCCGCCAGTTCGTCCATGAAGCATTCCAGCGCGTAGACGTTTGGCAATGCGCCCAGGCCGCGCAACGACGACGTGCGCACCGGGGTCTCCAGCGCCAGATGGTGGATCACCCGCATGGCCGGAAAATCATACAGCGGGAAGGCGTTCCGCGTGCCGCCGCCGCCGTTCGCCTCGGTTGGGTCGTTCGCTTTTGGCGGAGGCGGCCGGTTGGGCAGCGCCTCATGCGCCAGCATCGTGCCGCCGAACACCGGGCGTTGAACGTGCGAGCCGGCCCAGACCTCGGCGGTCCAGTCCACCGGCCGGCCGTCGGCGTCCAGCGCGGCGCGAAGGCGGGTCATGTGCGCGGTACTGACCGGTTCGAACCCGAATTCTTCCTCACGGCGCCACTGCACGCGGATACAGTGATCCGGGATCTGCATGGCGATCACCGCAGCGTCTAAAGCGGCATCGTCGGCGCCGTTATGGCCATAGCAGCCGGCACCATGGGCGTGCCGCACGGTCACCTGATCGCGCTTCAAGCCCAGAATGTTGGCAAGACTGTTCCGCAACGGATAGACGCCCTGGGTGTGCGACCAGACCGACAGATGTCCGCCCCGGTATTCCGCCAGGCCGCACGATGGCGCCAGGGCGGCATGGGCGACGAAGGGGCGCGAGTAGGTCTCGGTGACGATAACCCCGGTCTCCGCCGGCGGCCCCGGATCGCCGAGATGCCGGTCGTCGGCGGGCTGGTCGCGGAACCAGGCGGCCTCCTGATGCAACGGGCTCAATTCACGCACACCGGTCCATTGCGCATGCGCCGGCGCTGCCGTCGCGGCACGCTGCACGACGGTTTCGTCAGTCCCCACGAACGCCACGAAGTCGCCGACGCGCACGATCCGGATGGGTCCGGCCGCGGCCTTGCGGACCGTCGCCTCGTTCAACGACGCCAGCCGAGCGCCGCGTGATGGCTGGCGTAATACCCTGGCATGCAGCATGCCGGGACGGACGATATCGTGGATGAAGGCGGCACCCGTCACTTTCGCGATCAGGTCACGCCGCGGCACCGGCTGCCCCACCACTTTGTAGTCAGCCGGGGGTTTTGGTTGCGCCGATCCCTCAATCTCGGCGGTGAAATCCTCAGGTCCGGAGAAGCTCCAGTAATCGTGGCCGGTCGGGTTGCCGTCCTGGAGGAAGACGCCGTCCTCGACCGACAGCTCCTCCGGGGCGCAGTTCAGCCGCTGTGCCAGACGGCCAAGCACGCGGGCGCGCAATTCGGCACTGACAAGGCGGACGGACCGGCCGGAGACTTCGATCGACTGGCTGGAACTGGTCGATCCCTCATCCGGCGCATCAGCGGTGTCGCCCGCCAGGATATCGATGCGGTCGATCCGGACGTCGAGTTCCTCGGCGGCGATCTGCGACAGGGCAATCAGCACGCCCTGCCCGATCTCCACCTTGCCAACGGCGAGCTTCACGGTGCGGTCAGGCTGGAACCGCAGCCATTTGTCCATGCGCCGGTTGTTGATGATGCTCAACGGCAGTGTGTCGCTCATGCGGGCGCTCCCATCAGGGCGGCCTTCTGGACCGCCGCAATGATCCGTATGTGCGTGCCGCAGCGACAAAGGTGCCTCTCCAGCGCCGCCACGATCTCTGCTCGGGATGGCTGCGGATTGCGGTCCAGCAGCGCCTTGGCGCTGATGATGATGCCAGACAGGCAGTAGCCGCACTGGCCGGCCTGCTCCTCCAGAAACGCGCGTTGCACAGGGTGGAGCGCGTCCGGCCTGCCCAGTCCTTCGATCGTGGTCACCTGGTGACCGCCGACGGAGCCGATCTCGCGCGTGCAGGAATACAAAGCTTCGCCATCGATCAGGACCATGCATGTGCCGCACTGCTCCAGCCCGCAGCCATACCGCGAGCCTTTCAGGTCGAGATGGTTGCGCAGCACGTCGAGCAGCGGCGTCGTTGGCTCCACGTCCACGGTCACAGGCGTTCCGTTGACGGTCAGGTCGATGGTCATGATTCCCCCCTGCGATTGGTCGTCTAACCCTGCACCGTCTCTGACGTCCACGGCAATTCCCAGAGCTCCGGGTTGCACAGCTTGTCCGCCAGCGCGGTGGAGATGGCGTCGAACAGCGCCTCGCCCTTTTCCGGCGTTGCCGCTTCGGGGTTGCCGATCACCCCGGACGCCGACCGGCTGCCGATGCTGCGCCACATATAGACGCCGCCGCCAACCACGTCCGAGACGTCCGGCGTGGTGTTGGCTTTCGCCAGAGGAATCCGGTCCGCCGCCACAAGATCGGGCCGCACCGCCATCATCATCGAGGTCTCCGCCTCGCAAGCGTGCTGCAAGCCGCCCTGTGTCTCCAGGATCTTCGCGATGGCAACCGCCGCGGCATACCAATAGGTGAATTGCACGATCGGCACACCCAGCTTCGGCGTCAGGTCGTCGGTGATGGTCCGCAACGCATTCTCGTTCCCGCCGTGCGCGTTGAGCAGCACGACGCGGCGGAAGCCATGCCGCAGGACGGACCGAACCACGCCCTCGATCAGGGCGGCGAACGCGGCGTTGTCGAGGGTGATCGTGCCGCCGAAGCTCATGTGATGCTCCGAAAGCCCGGTCCACAACACCGGCAGAACCACCACCTTATGCCCCTTCGCCAGGACCTTCACGGCGGTCCGGGCGGCCACCGCCTCACCCAGCATCGAATCGACCTCGACCGGCAGGTGCGGGCCGTGCTGCTCGAGCGAGGCGACGGGCAGGATGACGATTGCGTCCTGGCGTGCCTGTTCCCGCAATTCGTCCGCCCGCAGCTTTCGCCATTCATGGTGCATGACCCGCTCCCGTTCCGACATCGGCGACAGGAAGCCACGGAGGTGCGGCGGTTGGAAGGGGACTGCTGTTTCCATTCCGACAAAGCAAATAGACCGGACAAGCTACGAAAATGATCCGTTCATGACAGATTGGTCGATATCACGTTTCCGTCACTAACCGCCTGGACGAGCGGCGGTTCGGCCGAGGATGATCGCAGGCCAGCCGGGCTGAGGGTGCGGCGCGTTCAGCGCTTAATCGGTCAGCACAGCCACACGTTGTCTGAGCCGCTGGTGCAGAGCGCGCCGGCAAATCGACCGCACGTCTCCCACATCCAGGACGACGGCACTGACGATATAGGTCGCACCGCCTAGCATGATCGAGGCGAACAGGCCGAACCAGTCCAACGGAAAGCGGATCGCGGTGAGCGCGACGGCCATGGGCACGACCGCGATCAGGCAACGGCAGACCTGCGCAAAAGGCAGCCAGATCGGGAACAGGGAGGTCCCGAGGAACCAGCCCCCGATGACCGTCGCCGACTGACACAACAGCGCCGTCCAGGCCGCCCCGAACATGCCGTAGCGGGGCACGACATAGAGGTTGAGCGCAATATTCAAAACCGTCGCCGGCGCGTAAGTCCAGAGCATCAACAGTGGCCGTCCGGACAGATGGAACGCGTGGTCGATGAAATGGGCCCGTAGCCCCCTGGCAAGCGCGGTGAAACTCATGATCGGCAGCAGAGCGGCCACGCCGGCGCGGAATGCGGGTCCGACCAGGGACGCGGCGATATAATCAGCGGTCAGGGCGAGACCCACGCAAGCCGGCAACGTCACGGCCAGCAGCGCGATTCCGTTGCGCCCGGCCTGAATCCGGGCCGCCTCGCGGCCCTGATTTTCCAGCACCTGAACGACCAAGGGGAAGGTGGCGGTTGAGATCGAGGAACAGAGCAGCGTCGTCGGCCGCTCCACCAGATTGTAGGCGACGGCGTAAAAACCGAGCGCCCCCGCGCCCGCGAGCGATCCGATCAGGAACCGGTCGCCGTTCTGCATAATCATCGCGGTGGCCGCGACGGCGACCAGCGGCCACGCATATTCGACCAGCCGCATCAGTTCAGCCTTGTCCAAGGCACCGGCGGCATGGCGCAACGGCGAGGCCAGAAGCCGGAAATCGAACGCCGAGCAGATGACTGCGGCAACCAGCAATCCGAGGATGATCGCCTCGGGGCCAGGTCCCATAACAACCATCGCCGCAAGGCTGAGGACGAACCCCAGTACGGCATGGAGGCATTCGATCGTATTGAACCGCCGCATCAGGTTGCCCGACCGGGTGACCGACTGGTTCAGTTGCACGACCGATCGGAAGAGCAGCATCGGCAGCGCCAGCCAGGCTCCGACGCGGTACTGTTCGGGCAGATCGACCAGGAGCCCAACGCAAACGGATAACCCGACGATGGCGAGGCACATGACATAGAAGACGACGTACGCCTCCTTCAGCAGCCCATCCCGGCGGCCGGCCCTCTCGGCGCCTGGGAAGAACCGCATGACCGCGATCGGCAGGGCGTAGAACAACGAGGTCTGCAGCACGAGGACGGCTGAAAACACATAGCTGTAGCTGCCGAACGCAGCCGGCGACAACAGACGGGTATAGGCATAGATCATCACGATCGAAACAATCGCGGGGATCACGTTGGACGGGATATAGCCGATGATCTGTCGGTACACGGCGATGCTGCCTCGTGAGCTAGAGCGACCGAGCCGGTGCAGTCATCGGCCTTCATGCTATCAATGTTTCTACAGGTCACTGCGGCACTCGCTTTTGCCGCGGCCAGTGACCGGTCTGTGTTTGGGCGGGATTATTGTCTAACCAAGATTATGGACGATCGATCGACGCGAACCCAAATCACGTTGACATGACGGCAACGGTACTATTCTTGTGGTGCCGATCCCATCGAACGGCGGGAGGACAACGGGATGATGCTGTCCTACATTGCGTTAACGGCACTTGCCGATCGCATTCGCGCGGATGAACTGGCGGCGGTCGCTGCCGTGCTGCAGGCGCAGGTGATCCGGGATTTCGCACCGGAATGGGGAAACGGCGCCGTGGTTGCGGCGTTTTCGTTTGACGCCATGCCGGCCGGATATATTCCGCTGATCGTGCAGGACACGCTGGAAGCCGAGGGAAGCAACGGCTTCCACCGAACCCGGGCCGACGACACGCCCTACATTGTTGTCCCCTATGGCCCGACCTGGTCGTTGGCCGCGAGCCACGAGTTGCTGCGAATGCTCGCCAATCCCTCAGGGTCGGCTCGGCGGCCGGGACCGTCACGCATGCCCGGGCAAGGCACCGTGGAATACCTGATCGATGTCTGTTCTCCCTGTCAGGATATTTCCGCGGCGTACACGATCGACGGCCGGCCGGTGTCTGACTTCTGCACCCAGGCGTACTTTGGTTCCGCATACCTTGGTTCCTCTGGGCAGCACTACAGCTTCACCGGTGCTGTGCGCGAGACGCTCGAGCCACTCGCCAATGGTGTCGTCACCTGGCTCGCCGACGACGCCCTGCTTTATCAGGCGCGGGCTGACGGTCAGGGGCGGGTTCGGGTGCATGGCGGCTTTTCCCCCGCCAACCGAGGGCGGATGCTGTTGCGGGAGATGGTGGATACGCTGACACCGGAGAGGCCGTCACGACTGTCGAACGCACCGCGGACCGACCGCCTCGTGCAAGCTGAGCAGGATGCACGGCGGGTCCGGCTGGCCAACATGACACGGTTTCGCGAGGACATCGCCTGGCGCTTCGGACATGCCTCGGTGATAACGGCAGACCCGACGCCACGCCCGCCCGCCCGGCGCCTGAAAGCCTACGTCGCGGAACGTGAACGGTCGGGCCAGCAGCGGGCGAGCGAAGAGGAGGAAACCACGGTCCGCACCGTCTCCTGATCGTGAGGGCCCATGGTCTGGCGCCAGCGGTTGGTCTGGTGATGATACGTGTCTCCCTCGCTGTTATCGGACTAGCCGTCATTTTCGCCGGTCCGGTGTTTGCGCAGCGAACAGACTCGGCACAGCGAACGGACGGGGCGCAGCGAACAGACGCGGCACAGCGACCGGATGGGGCGCACGAGCCACCCGCCGTGCACTTGCCGTTGGACACTACGACGCACCAGGTGCTTGCGTTACCGGGACGCGAGCTGCGGTTCACCGCCACGGCGGGCAGCATCCGCCTGCGCGACGGCAAGGGTGCCCCGCTTACCGATATCGCCTTCATTGCCTACCAGAACGAGGGCGCTGATGCCGCGACGCGCCCGGTCACGTTTGTCTTCAACGGCGGCCCCGGGATGGCATCCGCGTGGCTGCAGATGGGAGCGGTCGGTCCGTGGCGAATCCGGCTCGATCCAGCGAGCGATGGCCCGTCGGCGCCCGCCGTGCCTGTTCCCAACGCCGACACGTGGCTGGATTTCACCGACCTGGTCTTCATCGATCCGCCGGGCACGGGTTATTCCATCATCGTCACGACGGACGGGGAGGCCCGCCGCCGTCTGTGGTCGGTCGGCGGCGATATCGATGTGCTCGCGGAAGCGATCCGCCAGTGGCTCGACCACAGCGGGCGAAACGGGTCAGCAAAATATATCCTCGGCGAAAGCTATGGCGGGTTTCGCGGACCAAGGCTGGTGCGCCAGCTGCAGTCCGGCGAAGGCGTTGGCGTCAGCGGCCTCATACTGGTATCGCCGTTACTCGATACGCATGTCATGAGCGGCTACGCCGACCCGATGAGCTGGGTGGACCTGCTGCCCTCCGAGGTCGCCGCGGTGCGAGCCGGCAAGGGACCGGTTGCCCGCGCGGATCTCGCGGATGTCGAGACCTATGCCGTCGGCGACTACCTGGTCGACATCCTGCGCGGCGGCGGCGACACAGCAGCGCTCGACCGGCTGACGACCCGGGTGGCCGACCTGACCGGTTTCGATCCGGTGCTCGTGCGGCGGCTGGGCGGACGGCTCGACCGCTCCGTTTTTCAGCGTGAGCGCGCGCCGGGGCAGGTCGGCAGCATCTATGACGGCACGATCACCCGCCCCAACCCGGAGCCGCGGGCCTTGGCCAGTCAGTTCCCCGACCCGGTGCTGAGCGGATGGGAGGCTCCCGTGACCGGCGCAATGATGGTGGTTTATGCTGAAAAGCTGAACTGGCGTCCGGACGCGACCTATCACCTGTCGAACGATGACGTGTTTGCGGGATGGGACTGGGGCCGCGGCATGGGGCGCCCGGAGTCGATCCGCGCATTACAAGCGGCACGATCCGTCGATCCGCATATGCGGGTGCTGATCGGGCACGGGATGTTCGACCTGATCACGCCGTACTTCGGCACCGCCAGAATGCTGCGGCTGCTGCCGGAGATGCCAGGGGCCGCACCGATCGTCCTGCGGGTCTATCCGGGCGGCCACATGTTCTATTTCGACGATTCGTCCCGCGCCGCGTTGCATGATGATGCCAAAGCGGTGTTCGATCCAGCGGACGCAACGGGAGGATCGCCCAGGGGGTCACCATGAACTTCGATTTCACCGGCCGCAAGGCCATCATCTGCGGCGGCAGCCGCGGGATCGGACGCGCGATCGCCCTCGGCTTCGCCGCAAGCGGCGCGGACGTTTCGATTTGTGCACGCGGGGCGGAAGCTCTCGAGACAACCCGGGCGGAGATCGCCGCGCTCGGTCACAAGGCCCATGCGGTGTCGGTCGATCTTCGCCATGCGGCGGCGATCAGTGCTTACATCGCCGATGCTGCGGTGGCTCTGGGTGGGATCGACATTCTGGTGAACAACGCCTCGGCGTTTGGATCCGCGGATGACGAGGCGGCGTGGGTGGCGAGTCTGGCGATCGCTCCGCCGCTTCGGTAATCGTTGCGAGTGCCGCGCGATACATCTCGGGCGACACAACGTAGGAGAGGTAGCCGTCACCCAGGCGCCCGATGCGGCGAAGGGCTGCGTCCTTGCGACCGGCAAACCAGATCGGCGGCCCGTTCGGCTGGCGCGGAGGCGGGTTCATCGGCACATCCTCGAACGGGCCATAGAATTTTCCGTGGTGGGTGACCGGTTTGCCGGTGAAGAACTTTCGCAGGACGGCCACACCTTCCGCCAGACGGGCGCCGCGTTCGTTGTGAGGGACGTCGCAGGCGGCGTATTCGCGGGGGAACTCGCCACCGACGCCGACGCCCAGGATAAACCGGCCCTCGGTCAGGTGATCCAGCGTTGTCACCTGCTTCGCCACCGGTGTCGGGTGCCTCAGGGGCAGGAGTAAAACCGACGTGCCCAGCAGCAGACGCCGGCTGACGATAGCAGCCTGCGCCAGTTGCAGCAGCGGGTCGAGGATCGCCAAGGGAAACGAAATATGGTCGCCGGCCCACAGCGAGTCGTAGCCGCTGTCGTCAACCAGCCTCACCAGATCGACCAGTTCATCGATCCGCGGCAGCCAGGGTCCGTCCGCCGGTTCGGTGCGGCGATGGATGGTCTGGATGCCGATGCGCAGGCGTGTATCGAGGGTCAGGGTCATGGCATTGTTCCCTTCGGTGCGGGCGGCAGTGTTGCAGCCGCCGGCCCGTCACGCCAAGCTGGCGGCAACCGCCATCCGGAGGACCCTCCATGCCCGACCTGCTAGAGACCGTCGAAGACGGCGTCGCCATCCTGACCTTGAACCGGCCCGAAAACCTGAACGCCCTGTCCGACGAGATCCGTGTTGGCCTGCAGGAAGCGATCTCGCGTTTGGGCGCCGACAACGCCGTGGGCTGCATCGTGCTGACGGGCGCCGGCCGCGGCTTCTGTGCCGGCGGCGACGTCAAGACCATGGGCAGCCGCTCGGCCAAGGTGTTCGAGGAACGCGCCGCCGGCATCGCCCAGTCGGGCCACATCCCGATGCTGATGCACACCACGCCGAAGCCGATCATTGGCATGATCAACGGGGTCGCGGTCGGCGCCGGTCTCAGCATGGCGGCCGCTTGTGACATCCGCGTCGCTGCCCGGTCGGCTCGTTTTGGAACCGGATTCATCAAGATCGGCCTGTCCGGCGACTGGGGCGGCACGTGGACGCTGACCCGGCTCGTCGGGACCGCCAAAGCGCGTGAATTGTTCTTCACCGGCGACATGATCGACGCGGATGAGGCCCTGCGGATCGGTCTGGTGAACAAAGTCGCCGCCGACACCGATCTTCTGGCGACAACCATGACGCTGGCGCACCGGATCGCCTCGATGCCGCATGTGGCCCTGGGCTACACGAAGCGGAACCTCGCCGCGGCCGAGACCGGCGATTTCGCGACGTCCCTGGATATGGAAGCATTCAACCAGGCGCGTTGTTCGCAAATGGAGGACCACCGCGAGGCGGTCCTGGCGTTCAAGGAAAAGCGCAAGCCGGTCTTCACAGGACGCTAACCGGTGCGGGTGCTCAACACACTGCCCCAGGCCGATCTGCGCGCGACCGCGGCGTCGGCCATCGCGTCCGAAGCCGCAGGCTATGACGGCCTGCTGACGATGGAGAACAAGCACGACCCGTTCCTGGCACACGCGATTGCCGCAGTGAACACAGAACGGGTGGAACTCGGGACATCGGTCGCGATCGCTTTCCCGCGCAGTCCCATGGTGGTGGCGAACGCCTGCTGGGACTTGCAGAACGCGTCGCGCGGACGCTTCGTGCTGGGGATCGGCCCGCAGATACGACCACATAACGAAAAACGGTTCAGCGTGAAGTGGACAGCACCCGCACCTCGGCTGCGCGAGTACGTGCAGGCACTTCGCGCGATCTGGACCACCTGGGAAACCGGCGAAAAGCTGGATTTTCGAGGCCAGCACTACACGTTCACGCTGATGCCGCCGTATTTCATGCCGCCGTCCACCGGGCAGAAGATGGTGCCGGTCACGCTGGCCGCGGTAGGCGAGCACTCGTTGCGTCTGGCCGGGGAAGTCGCCGACGGCGTTCGGCTGCACGGCTTCAGCACGCGCCGTTACATCGAGGAAGCGATCATCCCGCGTGTGCGGGAAGGCATGGCCCGCACCGGCCGCACCCGCGAAAATTTTGAAATCACCGGCGGCGGTTTCGTCGCCACCGGCAAGAATGATGAAGCGACAGCGAAGGCGTTCGAAATCGTCCGCGGCCGCGTCGCGTTCTACGGCTCCACGCCCGGCTATTGGGGCGTGCTGGAAATGCACGGATACGGCGACCTCGGCCGCGAACTGAACGCGATGTCGAAGGCCGGAAAGTGGAACGAGATGGCCGGCCGCGTGTCCGACGACCTGGTCCACCTGTTCGCCGCCGTTGGCACGCACCGTGATATCGCAGCGCGCATCACCGAACGTTTCGGTGGTGTGAGCGACGCGCTGAACCTGCGGGCAGATCCATCCGCGGCCGGCGGGGACGTGCCGCCTGACGTCATTCAAGAGATCAAGCGGATCGCCACGCCGTTTCAGGGTTACCAGACCGCCTGGACGGCGCCCAAAAGCAACCGAGTCGACTGAGACCGAGCGCCGCACCGTGCCCGACGTGTCATGGCCGGGCTTGCCCCGGCCACCCACGACTTGCCGGCGCCTGAGTAACTCTTGGGCGTAGCCTTGGTGGTGAGTCTATCCCCGCTCCCATCCCAGCCAGCCGATCACCGCCTGACCCATCACCTTCTCCAGATCCTTCCCTTTCAGCCAGGGCAGTTCCTCGGTGAAGAACGTCACACACTGCCGATAGCTGCACGGCATCCGGGTGATGTCCGTCCCCCAGAAGAACCGGTCCGGACCATACGCATCGAAAATCCGCTGCAATCCGTCCTGGATGTCGCCGAACGGATACGCCTCCTTCGAATAGCCCGGCGCACCGGTCGCCTTGATCGCCACGTTCGGCAGTTTCGCCAGCGGCAGCAGATCATCCAGCGTCGCGAACGCGGCCTGCCCCTGTTCGGACCGCACCAGACCAAGGTGATCGACGATCAGCTTCAGATGCGGGTGACGTTCGGCGATCTGCCTGAACCGAGGTAGGAACCGCCACGCCATGGTGGCAACCGGCGTGCCGGCCTTTTCCGCTGCCGGCCACAGCCAGTCCATCGTGCCGTCCTCGTGCCACGTCTCCTGGCCTTCCCGGGTCAGAGACCAGCGCAG